>JACCDN010509956.1_pt1 | contig 68416 bp, 59 predicted proteins | sample 7441691 | NCBI WGS metagenome assembly JACCDN01 (sample SAMN15323439, study PRJNA562643) | freshwater metagenome | isolation source: river surface water | place: USA:Blue River Watershed | collected 2017-08-16
CCTGGAGCCAGCATTCCCGCAACGTTTATACGATTCTGTATAGCACAGGTCCTATCGCAAGCCAATGCCCATAATGCCCCTTCACGTTGCTCTCCTGGAGGGAGTTTTGCAGCAGCGCTGAGGGGATCCTGTGGATCTAGGCTCTCGTTCTGAGCTCTGGCAATAAGAGCATCTTCTTTTTCTGAATCGTGTTCGAGCTCATTTAAGATCGTATCCCTTCTTGCAGGACAGAGGATCTTGCTTGCAGCTAGTAGGCGAGACTTTCCATCTAAGCTCTTATTTTGAGCCAAGCCAGAAAAATAATCATCCTGCTGGGGCGTAGCTGCCAGGTTCAGGATGCTACGGACACGGTTGTTAGGGCTCAAGGACAGCAAATCCTGAACGGAGGGCAGAATAGGATTGTGAGCTGCATGCACTTGCTGCACTCCTGACGACACTTCCCCTAATGGAGCTACTGCGGGTGATCCTGCATTGAGGGCGGGATTGTTGAGGTTGGATGGGTTGCTATTTAAGCATAGTTTATTTGGATTAGTTTCCATGGTAGATATAGGTTCATCATTATTTATTAGACCACTTGCGAAACCATTGTCTTTTGTGCCTTAGGTTCGTCAAAAATAAGATCAGTCTTCGCTCTATGAGCTTTGCCTGACACGTCGCTGCAAGAGCTTCGCCCGGCAGGCCAAGCAAGATCATACGTAGGTCCGCAAGAGGTCTATTCCATGTTTTGCAAAGCAACATGTGACATTCCGCAATGAGGGCTCCCACGCTGAACGCATGGATCTTCTTCCCATTCTGTTTGCCGCAAGGTTTTGACAAAGGGTCTTCTTTTGAGTCAGCTTGGCTTTTTGGGTTTTGTTAAGAGAAGTTCTGTGTTTTATCTTCTCATGCCTATGGTTTTCTAGCATTCAAGGGCTATGAAAACGTTTTTTACTCCAAGCAATATCACAATATGGTGTCCCGTAGGGGATTCGAACCCCTGTTACTGGAATGAAAATCCAGTGTCCTAGACCGGACTAGACGAACGGGACCTGTCTTGAATAAAATTGAATACCTATAACTAAGGTCTTTTTTTAAGATTGCAAGCTTTTTTATGGCTAATTTTTACTTCTTTGAAGGCCTACTCAGTCGTCCCCTGTGGGGTTTTGTGGTTGATTGTAGAGGTGTAGATTGTTGGTTTTTTTTGATGAGCTTCCCTGTCTTTATTTTGTTTGGCTGTAATGGTTTTAGCGCTCTCTTGCTTTATTAGACCTCTTGCATAACCCTTGTCTTTTGTGTCTTAAGTTCGTCAAAAATAGACTCAGTCTTCGCTCTCCCCCCTACGCTCTACGAGCTTCGGGCGGCAGGTCGAGCTTTTTATCTCCCGAAGCTTTAGCGTAGGGAGACGCCCGGCAGGCCAAGCAAGATAATACGTGGGTTTCCAAGAGGTCTATTCTCTACCCTGCCCTGCCTTCAGCGCAACCATCAGGAGGCTGATGTCTGCAGGGTTTACGCCGCTGATGCGGTTAGCTTGGCCGAGGTTGATGGGTTTTATAGCCTGCAGCTTTTCAGCCGCCTCTTGTCTAAGGCCTCGTATAGCCATGAAATTAAATGTTTCGCTGATTTTTATCTTCTCTAAGTTTTGCATTTTCTGCAAAAGCCTTTCTTCTCTTTCCAAATAACCTTTGTAGCGCACCCGGTAAAGAGTTTCTCCCTGGATAGATGAGCTGAGGGCCTTGAATTCGGGAGGGTAGCTAATGTCACTTGATTCTGTTTGAGTATGGGATTGTCTTATTCTTTGGGCCAAGGTTTGCCCTTCTGCTTTTTCAAGCTCAAGGCGTTGTGCCCAGTACTGCACTCGGTCTATTTTTTCTTTGATGTTCTGTAGTCGTTCTTTGGGCATTATGTGCAGCATGTTTGCACTTTCATAGAGGCGCAGCTCTGCGCTTTCATGGTTGAGGAGGAGGCGATATTCTGCCCTGCTGGTAAACATGCGGTAGGGTTCTAGCGTCCCCTTGGTGACTAAATCATCGATCAGTACGCCTATATAGGCTTCGTCTCTTCTGAGTACTAAAGGCGGGCGCTCTTGTGCTTTCAGGGCAGCATTTGCTCCAGCTAAAATGCCTTGTGCAGCAGCTTCTGCATAGCCAGATGTACCGTTGATTTGTCCTGCAAAAAATAGGTTTTCTACTTTTTTGGATTCTAGCCAGGGAAGCAGTTGTGTCGGTGGGGCAAAATCATATTCTACGGCATAAGCGGGGCGTGAGATGATAGCGTTTTCTAATCCTGGAATACTCTTGAGGATTTCTAGCTGCACGCCAAAGGGTAGGCTTGTAGAGAGGCCGTTGATATACCACTCATTGGTATTTCTTCCTTCTGGCTCCAGGAATATTCTGTGGGTTTCCTTTTCTTGAAATTTCACGCATTTGTCTTCTATACTAGGGCAGTATCTTGGGCCACGGGCACTAATGCCTCCAGAGTAAAGAGGGGAGAGGTGCAGGTTTTTTTCTATAATCTCCTTGGTCTGCGAGCTTGTATGTGTCATCCAGCAAGAGACTTGCTCCGTGCCTGGGGGCCACCCTGCCTTTTCCTGCCCCACATGTTCCACGTGGAACATATCTTTTCCCCCTCTAGTGTCGTAGAAGGCAAAGAAAGTGGGGTCTGCGTCTCCCCTTTGTTCTTCGCATAGCTTAAAGTTTATGCTGCTGCCTAAGATCCGTGGTGGCGTGCCTGTTTTTAGCCTAGAAAGCTCAATTCCAGCTTCTATAAAGCTAGCGGATAGCCCCTTTGCGCTAAAGTCTCCCATGCGGCCACCTTCAGTTTTTACTTCTCCTACATGCATCAGGGCTCTGAGGAAGGTCCCGGTCGTTACCACCACTGTTTTGCCATAAAAGTCTATACCCAGCTGCGTTTTAACGCCGACTACCTTTCCTTTGTGAAAAATAAGACCTTCTACCGTAACCTGAAAGGTATGTAAGTTTGCCTGCAGCTCTAAGGCATGCTTCATGCGTACTTGGTAGGCTTTTTTGTCGCACTGTACTCTGGGCGCCTGTACTGCTGGGCCCTTAGAGGCGTTGAGGAGGCGAAATTGTAGACCTGTACAGTCTGCATTTAGGGCCATTTCTCCGCCCAAGGCATCTAGCTCTCGCACCATATGGCCTTTGGCTTCTCCCCCTATGGCTGGGTTGCAGCTCATTTGGGCAATGGTATCTAGGTTACCGCTTAGCATCAATGTCTTTGCTCCCATACGGGCTGCTGCTAGGGCAGCTTCACAGCCTGCATGCCCGGCTCCACATACAATGACATCGTAAGGGTAATCCTTGCCTAGTCTCAATGTCTCTTCGTCTTTCATTTTTGTATGACTACAGAAGCGGTGAATTCTCTGAAACGCAACCTAAAACACGTCCCCCATCTGTAATTTTCCACTTGGCTAAAGCGTAGTTTCAGCCTATAATAAATCTCTTGCATAACCCTTGTCTTTTGCTCTCTGGGTTCGTCAAAAATAAAATCGGAATCCTCATGTACCCTTTTGGTACACTCCGGTTCCTCGTTTATTTGGCCTCGCCCAGAAACCAGGCTTCGCTCTATGAGCTACGCCCGGCAGGCCAACCAAGATATACGTGGTTCTGCAAGAGATCTAATCTTAGGGTCTCTACGCTTTCTCTTTTTTATTCAACCCCCCCCGTATGGTGTTGTCTTTAGATAAGGATCAAAAAGCACTCCTTTCTTTTATTCTTTTAGTCGGAGGCTTTTGGCTTTTGCTTTTTGTGCAATTAGGGTTTGAATGGCTCCATAATCCCCAGTATCAATATGGCCTAGCTGTTCCTTGCGTAGGGGCATATCTGGTGTATCTGCGTTATGTCGATAGACCCCCTCCCCTCCCTCAGCCTGCCTTTAGATGGCCCCTCCTTTCCTCAGCCATTTTGGTTTTGCTGGGCCTATATCCTTGTGTGGTGGTGTTTGAGTCTAATGCCGACTGGCGCTTGCTCATCTGGTTTCAGGCTCTGTTCATTTTGGGTTTTACACTCCTGGCTCTCATGGCGGTGGGTGGTAGACCATGGGTGAAGCATTTTTCGTGGGCTTTTGTCTTTTTTTTGTGCAGTGTGCCCTGGCCTTCTATGCTGGAGGGAGCCCTGATTCAATATTTACTGCATGGGGTGAGTGCCATATCTATGGATTTTCTCCATCTCCTGGGCGTGCCTGCCGTACAAAGCGGTAATATCATTCAAGTGTCCAAGGGCCTGGTGAGTATGGAGGATGCCTGTAGTGGGGTCCGTTCATTTCAGTCTAGCCTGATGTTGGGCTACTGTTTAGGGGAGCTGTTTCGTCTGCGTCTTGGGTTCTGGATGTGCTTGCTAGGGTTAGGACCTCTATCAGCTGTGGGGTTTAATATCTTTCGTACGGTCCTGATGGCCCTTTTGGTGGACGCCAAGGGAAGCGCCTATGCGAATAGCTGGCACGGCTTAGCGGGGCAGCTGGTGTTTATAGCGTGCCTGGGGCATTTATCGCTTTGGGCCTTAGGTTTTAAACGTTTCCAAGGAGAGCTTGCTGCCACAAGGTCTTCTTATGCATTTCCAAGGAGTGCTGGGGTTTCTTTGGGCTTTGCGGCTGCTGTCTGCGGGGCTACGCTTTTTAGTGTAGTGTTTGCAAAGCTGTGGTATGGCGTCTTGCCTCCCAGGCTGCCGTATGCGGGTAGGGGCTGGCATATGCAGTGGGATAGGCTAGGGCAGGGGGTAACATTGGAGGCTGTCCCCCCGTCAGTGAAAGAGCGGCTGCTTTACGATGAGGGCACCTTGGTCCGTGGCCAGGGGCCGGGAGGGTGCGTGTGGCTTGCATATTATTTTTCGTGGAAGAGGCTAAAGGCCGCTCAGCTCGGGGGCTTCCACGGGCCAGAGCTGTGTCTGCCAGCGCTAGGGTGGGGCCCAGGCAAGGAAGGAGCGCTCCTGAGGTGGGATCAAGGCGGCATGCAGCTTGTCTTTCGCAGCTTTAGGTTTACACGCGCTACACAGTCTATCTACGTTTTCTTCGCCCAGTGGGATCAATCCGCCTATCCCTACCACCAAAAAGCGGGCCGCTTTAGGAAAGACCGCCTACTAGAAGCCTGGCACCGCCACCGTTCACCGAGAAAAACCAGCCTAGAGGTGGTACTCTCCGGCCCCAAAAGCTTTGCCGAAGCTTCGAAAGTCATGGAGGCCATGCTAAAACAGGCCCTGGTCATAACGGAGGATCCTTCTTAAACTGCAAGAGGTCTAATGAGATTTATGTTAAAAACTAGAATTGCAGCCCATAACCCTGCTTTTCTGGCCTTAGCCCTTTTTGGAAACTACAGTAGACCGCTTGCATAATAAGCCGCATAGATAGATGGATCCCCGCCTTCATGTACACGGGTGCACACTTCCCCCTACGCCCAGGCTTTTTATTTCCAAAAGTTTCCTTGCCTAACAAAGCTTTTTATCTCCCGACACGTCAGGCATTTCCCTACGCCAAGCCTTCAGGCTTCGCTCTACGAGCTTCGCCTGACACATCGGGCGACAAGTAGCTCGTTGTGTCTGGCGTAGCTTTTAAAGCGACGTGTCAGACATAGTTCGCAAGAAGTTCGCAAGAACGTAGCCTGAAACCCAACGTGTTGGGTGTAGCCACAGAGCGAAGCCCAAAGAACGTAAGAGAAAATAAGGGTTTTATGAATCTCGCTAGGGTGGCTTGTCGTCCGTATTCCTACGCTCCTAACTACGCTGTCTCCCAAAATTTCAATCTAGACAGACAGCGTCGGGAGCGGGAGATAGGGTAGGGAAATACCTGAAACGCCAGGCCCCATTCTTGCAAACCTACGCCACACACGTCAACGGCAGGCCGGCTAAGGTAAATAAACCTTTCCTGCCCAGAAACCAAAATGCCGGGCTTCCCAAGGGGTCTAATCCAGCTTTTAAACGAACGCGCCCTGTCTGTTTTTAAATTTTATGGAGCCCGGAGTGATTGCATGGCTGGGATCAAAGCACCTATCCTATCCACACTATCCAGGAGGCTTGAGCCCTTTATGAGGGGCAAGAAAGCGCTTAAAAGCTGAAAATTCTTCAAAAACTACCTCTCTCCACTCCTCTAAAGCCCATAAACTTCAAAAGACTCTCTCATGGCTGCCCGAGTAGGGATCGAACCTACGACCAAGTGATTAACAGTCACCTGCTCTACCGCTGAGCTATCGGGCAAGCTATGGATTTTAACCAATACTCACAATCATAACATACACAACCAATAACATTAACACATATATAAACAACCATCCATCAAAACAAAATTTCAACGCAAGTCAAGGAGGAAAAAGAGGGTTTATGGTTTATTAAAAAGCAGGAAAAGTTTTTGTGTTTAGCTTCCTGCTCATGTTTGCTTTTTCAATAAAGAATGTAGATAGTTATCTATTCGTTGAGATCTATTGGCAACGTAAATGCATATACGAGCATAGTCCCCAAGTTATGGCTAGAAGGAGGGAATAATGCTGTCTCTCTATTTAATTCTATTATAGATCTATTTCTTATGGAAGTTGTTACATCATTTAATATACCTTGTAAGTGATTTTGCGGTCTGTTAGTCAGTGTGTTAGTTAGATTAATAATATTATTTTGAGTTCCCCTATAGTTTGCTGCATCTACCGGATTTAAAAAATCCCTAACGATCTGTAAGTTATCATTATTCTGACTGATTAGTATGTCTCTTACTATTCTATATAACCCACAATCTCTAGCTTGTTCAAGAATACCCTGGAGTGCATGATTTTGTAATCGAGGAAGGTGTGGATTCGTTATAGGATGCATGAGTCTAGAGAAATCATCTTCTAACTGAACTAAAAATTGATTCGTTAGGTCTTGATCTTCCCCCACTTCTCTTATCTCCATTCCCCCATTTATAATATTATTATTTATAAGATTTCTCAAGGCAATTATATTGATCCGTGCGTTATTTAAAGCCTGTACAGCCTCCTGCTCCTCTACTATACTCCTACCCCCAACTTCGCCTTGCTGGTCCATTGGAACTAACTGAGATATGATACAGTTTGGCCTGATATTAGTATTCACATTCATAATCTTATATAATTTTAATGCTTAAAGTATCGTTATATTTTTACTACAGCCTTTAATTATAAATAAGCAAAAACTAACCAAAAGCTGCAAGCTCGCCCATCTATCCTCTCCTCCACACAGCTATGCAAAGGTCTAGCAGACGGATCACAGGTTTACACCTACACCCCGAATAAAACTATTGCAAGCGAAAAAAATTAAAATATTTGCTTTTTCATTAAATTCCATTTATTAATAGTAATTATTCATTATTAATGTACTTAGCTTCCACCCCCTTCCCCCCCACCTATCGGATGTCTGTTTCGCCTCCCTATTTTTTCTGCTCTTTTCGCGCATTTTAGGCTTGACTTTTTGTGTCAACTTTCTTCACCTAAATAAATTTTTATAATTTTGGGGGACTTCTGTCTTTTATTCCCCTCATTTCTAATCTCTAAAGCCTTACACTGCCGTGAATATCAGTATCGCAGACCTATCAGACCTACGTAAATCCATCCAGCTGAATATCGATACAGAGCTCCTCCAAGAAGCGGAGCAAGCCGTGGTGGCCAGCTTTGCTACCTATGCGCGTCTGCCAGGCTTCAGGAAGGGGAAGGCTCCCGCTTCCATTATTAAGAGTCATTACGCAAAGGAAATCCTAGAGCAAGTGGGGGAAAACCTCACTAAAAAGGGCTTAGACTTTATAGAAAAAGAGTCCAAGCTAAAGCTTTACAATCTGATAGACATCAAGGGCAAGATCGAAAGCACGCAGAAAGAGCAAACGCTCACGTTCATAGTCGACATCTTCCCCAGCTTTACCCTCCCCCCCTACAAGGGTATCGCCGTTACCGATTTTCCAACAGAGGCCACTGCAGAAGAGATCGATGCCCTCATCCAGCGGCTAAGAAGCGAAAGGGCAGACTTCCAGCTCAAAACTACGCCCGCAGAGAAGGGTGACTATGTAAAAATTTCATACGAGGGCTTCCTAGAGGACGGTACTACGCCGCTTACGGAGCTAGGCGCCCCCCTCCCCCCCCTGTATACGGGGCAGAAAAATACTTGGGAGGAAGCCGCTCCCCCAGCAGAGGTCCCTTGCGTTCGCCCGATATCAGATGGCCTGATAGGCGCTGAAGCCGGCCAGGAGAAGACGTTTACTTACACCTTCCCGGCAGATTACACTGTCCCTGATCTTCAAAACCAGAGCGTGGTCTACAAGCTAACCGTTCATGAGGTCCGTGGCCGTAGCCTGCCAGAGCTCAATGAGGCATTTTTTAAGGCAATGGGCTGCAATAGCCTAGAGGAGCTGGAGGCATCTGCTAAGAAGCTGCTAGAGGGCCAAAAAAAGGAGCAGTCCCTGGCGCACAAGCGTTCGCAGATTGTGGAGTATTTGGACACGAGCCTGCAATTTGCTGTGCCTGAAAGCGCAGAGGTCAGTGAAGCGCAGACGCTGCTGGACACTTACGTCAAGCGTCAGCTAGCCCGTGGGGTCTCAGAACAGCAGATTAAGGACCATGAAGAGGCTCTGCTAAAAAACTCTAAAGAAGCCGGTGCTTTACGTGCCAAAACCCAGTTTATACTCAGCCGTATCGCTGAGGAAGAGAAGATCCAGCCTACAGAGGAGGACATGCAGACGGCACTCATGTCTGAGTGCATGTACCGAAAAATCAAGCCGGAGGCCCTGGTGAAAGAGCTCCGTAAAGACTCCGCAAAGCTGAATCAATTCCGCCGGAATGTTTTAATGGATAAGACGCTTGAGTTTTTGGTCCAGCATGCTAGTATCCAATCGAGTACCCCTTCTTCTGAATAATTTTTTATCACTCTCATGTCTTCTTACTATACTCTCCCCTATATTTACGAAAGAGACGGCCGCAGCGAGCGCAGTTGGGATATTTATAGTCGCCTTCTAAGAGACCGCATTATCTTTGTCGGTACGCCTATAGACGATTACGTTGCCAATGCCATCATCGCCCAGCTCCTCTTTTTAAATATGGAGGACCCCAAGAAGGACATCCACCTGTATATCAACTGTCCGGGCGGTAGCACTACAGCCGGTATGGCCATCTACGATACGATGCACTTCATGAATTGCAATATCGTCACCTACGCCCTAGGCATGGTCGCTAGCATCGCTACTATTCTTCTTGCTGCCGGTACCAAAGGAAAACGTTTTGCCCTTCCCAATAGCCGCATCCTCCTGCACCAGCCCTATGGAAGCGCTACAGGCCAAAGCTCGGATGTCTCGATAGTGGCGAATGAGGTCTTACGCTGGCGTACCGTTATCAATGAAATTCTTTCCAAAAAAAGCGGCCGTAGTATAGAGCAAATCGAAAAGGACGGAGACAGAGAGTTCTATATGACGGCCGAAGAAGCCAAAGCCCACGGCTTTGTGGATGAAGTCATCCTCAAAAAGACGGAAGGCTAAATCTGTATGAGGCAAAGCTTAAAACACTGTTCTTTCTGCGGTAGATCTCAAAATGAGGTCACCAAAATCATCACGGGCCCTCCAGATGGCACCTGTATCTGCGATTTTTGTGTGGATATCTGCAGGAATATCATCGAAAAAGAAAGGTTGGCTTCTGGAGAAAATCCATTACCCTCCCCCCCCCCTCTTCAGTCCTTAAAGAATCCTTCTACAGAGGAAAGCTCTACCACCCCCTCCCCCCTACAATTTTATCTGGTTAAGCCCGCCGATATGAAGGCCGTGCTAGACCGTTACGTCATCGGCCAAGAGCATGCCAAAAAGGTCCTGTCTGTTGCCGTTTACAACCACTATAAGCGGCTTTTGATGCAGCAAAAGGCTAGTCCTGAGGCTTGCCAGTATAAGGATGTGGACATAGAAAAGAGTAATATCCTCCTCATTGGCCCCACAGGCAGTGGAAAAACCCTGCTGGCTCGTACCCTGGCAGACTTGCTGGAGGTCCCCTTTGCTATAGCCGATGCTACCAGCCTAACAGAAGCCGGTTACGTAGGGGACGATGTTGAAAACATCCTCGTTCGCCTCCTTCAGTCCGCAAATTACGACGTCGCTAAGGCCCAATGCGGTATTATTTATATCGATGAAATTGATAAAATCGGCCGCAAAACCGAAAACGTCTCCATCACGAGAGACGTCTCTGGCGAAGGCGTCCAACAGGCTCTACTAAAGATCCTTGAGGGTACGGTCTGTAATGTTCCCCCTCAGGGCGGGCGCAAGCACCCTGGCCAAGAGCAGATTCAAATCAATACTGCTAATATCTTATTTATCTGTGGGGGAGCATTTGTTGACCTAGATAAGATCATTACCCAGCGAAAGGGTACAAAGATCTTGGGCTTCAATACTATTTTGTCAGAAAACCCAAACTTTACGCCCGAGACTCTCATGCAAGCCGTAGAACCTGAGGATCTGGTGAAATTTGGGATGATTCCAGAGTTTATCGGCCGTCTGCCAGTGATATCTGTCTTAAAAGAACTCACCCAAGAAGACCTAGAGAGGATCCTGTGCGAGACTAAAAACGCCCTGACAAAGCAATACTGCAAGCTTTTCCACCACGAAGGAGTCGAGCTAGAGTTTACTCCAGCTGCCATTGTTACTATCGCAAAAGAGGCATTAGCCTTGAAAACCGGTGCTAGGGCCTTGCGGTCTATCCTAGAAAAGCTCATGCTAGATACCATGTACGCTATTCCCCATAGCCAGACAGTAACTCGCGTTATCATTACCCCCGAGGCTGCCCTAGGGAAGGCGCCCCCCAAGCTCATCTATCAAAATAACCCCAGTAGCGGTGAAACAGCCGCCTAAAAACGGTTTAATGTATGTTCTTCTTTAAGAAGCCTCTGCCTGCTTTGATCGCCAAAGCCAAGGACCTCCTTCGCTTGAGTTCAAAGGTAAAGTCTTACAGGCAGGATATTCTTAGCCCGGAAGAGCTAGCAACACTCCATGCCCTAGACGCTAAGCTTAGTAAGCTCCTGAAGGCTTCTCCTCAATTAGAAACGCTGCAACACGCCTATCAAGCCTTAGATCAGGCATTGAAGCGCTGTGGAGGTAAGATTTATCCCGTTTCAGTCCTAGGTGAAAACGTAGAACTATTTTTGGTAGCAGCCCTAGTCGCCTTAGGCATACGCACCTTTTTCTTTCAGCCGTTTAAGATTCCTACAAACTCCATGTATCCTAGTTATGCAGGCTTCTTGCCTAAGGTCTATAGGGTAGATGAGGGGAGTCCCCAGGGCCTTAAAAGCCTCTGGCGTAGCCTGACTTTAGGAGCCACCCAGTATAGGCTGTATGCGCCAAAAGACGGTATGCTGTCTCTCGCTTTGTTTTCAAGCAAAGAGCGCCAGCGCGCACAAAGCTGGGCCTATTACAAGCTTGTTAAGGGGCGTAAATGCATGGGGCTTTTGCCTGAAACACAGCGGGAATACTATCTTTTTGTAGGAGACATACCTGTACCTATTCGGGTACCAGAGGATGTCTCGCTAGATGATGTTTTCCTTCAGGCCTATTTTTCTGGGTATAAGAGTTTTCAGGAGGTCTTGCAGGCCTATCCTACCGCATCTAGCTCATTAAGCTCTGGCTTAAGAGTAGGTACATGTCGTAGTTTGCAAGCTGGCCAAAGCTGCCTTAGCTTTGAAATACAAAGTGGCGATATGCTCTTTGTAAGCCGTATGGCCTACCACTTTAGTCAGCCAAAAATAGGGGATCCCATCGTCTTTCGCACACGTTCATTAGGGAGGATGCATGATCTTTTAGGGACAAAGGAAGACAAATACTATATCAAGCGCCTAGTGGGCCTAGAAGGGGATATTTTGCAAGTCAACCCGCCTATTTTATATCGGAACCATAAGCCTATAGAGGGTTCAAAAGCCTTTGAGTATAACGCCAAGCAACTCTTTGCTTATCCTGGATACCAGGACTACGGCATGTTTAGCTATGGAAAGCTGTATACAGTGCCCCCTGCTAGCGTATACGTCATGGGTGACAACTCTCCCCATAGCTTTGATAGCCGCTACTGGGGGCCAGTTCCAAAAAAAGAGCTTATAGGCAGGGCTGTTTTTGTATTTTATCCCTTTACTGGCCGTTGGGGCAGGGCGCGATAAAGCTAAAGCTTATCCGCCTCAATCCACCGCAAGTTCAAAACTCGAAACCGCGGCTCTAGTGTATCTCCCTCTAGTTTTCGCTCTAAAACTCTCTGAACCAGAGCTTCACAGTTTGCTCTTTGGTAAATAGGGCTGCCCGTATGATCCTTTTTGAAGCAGCTTGCCCCATGGGCGCGTATGATAAAGGTATCACTAGAAGGAGCCAGTAAGGGTCCAATGCTTTCTAAAAGATCAAAGGCGCTAAGAGCGAGTAGAGGGTGCTCTTGATAGGGCAAGTTTAGCTTTTCTAAGGCTTTATCTAGGATGCCAGCGTGTATGAAGGAAGATAGGCTAAAATAAGGCGTATCAGCATTTAAGAGCGCTACGATATATTCAGCTAGTGAGGCTGCCTGGCTAGGGCCGATGGTATAATGGGGGGTGTGGAAGCTAGTACGGGCAAAGGTTCCGCCGGGGCGAACTTCCGGTCTTAGAGCCATCAACAGTAGGTTGGTCCAGGCCTGAGTAGATCGGGAGTTTATGTTAAAAGCGCCTTCCAATACGATTTGTTTTCCTTTCTGAGTAATGAGCTTGTGTGGGCAGTAGGTGCTGTTCCAGTAGTCTAGTGTATCTTCTGCATACATAGGAGCGTGGGGATCTAGAGTGAAGAGAAGATGCCTTAGCTTTCCGAGGCTATCTAAAGGCCCTATATCAAAGAGAGCCAAGGGCTTTAGGTCTTTATTCGAAAAATCTCTAAAATGACTAGATTGATTATGATTCCAGGACCATTCCCAGGTAGACCCTGCATTGGGTGTGAAACGAGGGGGCAGAAAAGCCCTGGGATTATTCTGGAATGGCATTTCAGGTTTGTAATCTAGCCGATATTCAAGTCCTACCTGAGCAGACCTTAGATCTTTACTGCCTTTCGTTTCTTTTAGTACAAGGGGTTTTAGGCTTAGGCTTGGAAGGCTAAGTTCATGAAATAAGAAGGACTTGGGATCGTAGGCTTTTTCTGCGCTCTCAAGGCGCAAGACCATATCTGGCCAGCTTGGGGTTTCTCGAGTTTTGCACAGGACCTGCCGGGTGTCAGCTAGAGCCAGCTTTTGTTCTGTTCCAGGCTGAGTCCTTTGATCTTTGGTATTATAGGGGTTTTGTACCCGTTGCCTACGGACGTGCCTCTTGGCATGCAGTCCTGCATCTTTGAGTAGGGGTGTGGTCTTCGCTTCTACTAAGTAGGGCTCGTTTTTAATCCATACCTGAGGAATAGTGCCTATAGGCATGTTGGTGGGCTCTACTTCCTCAAAGTATAAAGCGGGCTGAAGGGGGTCTAAAGAGGCATTTTTTAGAACAAAAGCTTTTTTCTGACCTGCCAGAAAAGCAGTGGACAATTTTGCCTTCAGAACCGTATACGGATAGCCCCGTTCTTCTAAATTGTGTTCTCCTAGATCTATCCACTGTTCTGAGGGTTTGTCAGGGATATCCTGATGAAGAGTCATCGAAGGACTTTTATTGCACACTAAGCGTAAGGTATACTCATGCTTATCTACGTCTACGGCATACGGGTTCCAGAGGAGGATCCACATCCCTTCATAGATCTTAAGGGTGCTGGGTGGTTGAAGCTCAAAGTTAAACCCTAGCCTGCACGCTAAACAAATAGGGCCTAGACCTAGCTGCTCTAACTGGGCTGGTGCGTAAGGGTTGTCTCTTTTGATAGCAAAGGGCCTAGGGGCCAGATGCGGTGAGGGATCTAAGCGTACAGATTGGCCTAGCCGGTGAAAGTCTTGAATAAGCCTTTCTTTTTGATCTAGGGGGATATGAGTAGTCTCAAGCGCTGTTAGATCTTTTTTAGAGTCAAAGCTAGCATTAGGGATATGAAGAGTTGGTTGTCCTAAGAGTCCATAAGACTTTAAAGTAAAATGAGGATAGTGCTGCTTTAGGGATTCGTTTTCTATGCCAAAGTCTTTGGTTAAAGCAGTCCAGTCACTGTAGGCTGCTAAATTCTTGCTAGCTATATCCTGAAACCCACGTAGCCCTTTAGTCTCAATAAAAGCTAAATGCTTGTGTTTCTCTTCTTTTAAGCTGTTTCCAAGATTCAGCTTTGTTTTCACCCCTTCATCGCCTACCCAGTAAGTATAATAGCCTGCTTCTTGAGGAAGAGCCACTAAGGGAACTGTTATATTTAGGCTGTCTTGAAAAAAGCTAAAAAAACCTGCTTCAGATTCAGCAGGCACCAAATAGCCTCTAAACGTAGCCTTGCCTTCTGTTCCTCTTTCCCAGGTAGCGGTATAATAGGCTTCCCTAGCACCTGGATAGGGAAAGGGAATAGTCGATGTTCGTCCCTTGGGTCCTAGGCTGCTTTCTAGATGGGCTAAGGCTATATCTAGAGCAAAAAGTGCAATGTCTTTTGCTTTTTCCTTGTGTTCTTTAGTCTTTAAGAGCCGTTTTTCAAGGAGCACATACTGCCCTTCCATAAGCAAGAAAAAGCAGACTGCTCCTAAAAGAATGACTACAAACATGAGAGCAAATCCGGCCTGGTCCTCTCTCATTCTAGGCCTGCTGGAACGCCTGAAAGCGCAAGCAGTCTTTCGACAGCTAAAACTAGGAATAGGGATAGCTAAACCTAGCTATAACGTCTCTTGCTCTTTTGCAAAAGAATACAGCCTGGCTTTGAGGTCTGTAAGGCCTTCTCCCGTGAGGCAAGAGATTTTGCAAATGGGGGCCTTTACTTTTTTTTGAAATAGAGCTAAATGAGCTTCAAAGCCATCCAGATCTTGTTTGTTTGCAGCAATCAGGTGCGGCTTTTGGGCCAAAGCTGGATCGTAGGCTTTGAGTTCTGCGAGAAGTTGCTCGTAATCTTCTAGTGGGGAACGGTTGTCCGATCCTGCCATATCCAGGATAAATAAGAGCACTTTACAGCGTTCAATATGCCTTAAAAATCTATGGCCTAAGCCTCGGTTTTGACTGGCTCCGGCAATTAAACCAGGAATATCTGCAAGCAAAAGCTGGCTATAAAGCTCTGGGTACTGAATCACCCCTATGTGAGGATGCAGTGTAGTAAAAGGATAGGGAGCCGTTTTGGGCTTTGCTTGGGTAAGGGCTGTTGTGAGAGATGATTTTCCGGCATTGGGAAAGCCTACTAGCCCTATATCTGCTATTGTTTTTAAAATGAGTTTAAAGCTTCCTTCTTCCCCATCTTGGCCTTTCGTAAATTGCCTAGGGGTTCTATTGGTAGAGGTCTTAAAGTGTAAATTACCTTTGCCCCCACGTCCGCCCTTGAGTAAGACGTGCTTTTGTCCGTGTTGGGTCAGTTCTAGAAGGAGCCTTTCTTCTGCTCCATTAAAGACTAGGGTGCCTAACGGGACGAGTAAGTGCAGATTTTCTCCACCCGCTCCATATTGGTCTTGCCCACGGCCAGATTCACCATTTTCAGCTTTATACGAAGGTGTGAAACGATAAGCAGAAAGGTCTTGGATATTTTCATCTGCGATCAAGATAATATCTCCGCCCTTGCCTCCGTCTCCGCCATTTGGGCCTCCTTTCGGTAAAAATTTCCCGCGGTAAAAGCTTGCGCAGCCATTCCCGCCATTTCCCGCTTTTAAACTAATTATAACTTCATCAACAAACATAGGATAGAGTCCTTTTAACTAGACCTCTTGCATAACCCTTGTCTTTTGCTCTCTGGGTTCGTCAAAAGTAAGCTCGGAATCCTCATGTACGCTTTTGTACACTCCGGTTCCTCCTTTATTTGGCCTCGCCCAGAAACCAAAATACGCAGGTCTGCAAGAGGTCTAATGAGTGAATCAGCCTCTAAAACTTACAAGTAGGTCAAAATTGTCAATGCTTTTAAGTGAAAAGCTTTGCCAAGGCTCGACAATGCTTGATTTTTGGTCTATGCTCTAGACTTATGCGGTCCTTTTCTCTGTATTTTTCAAGTTTGTTCTTGTTGAGCGCTCTCTTCTGTTTTGGAGTAGAGGTAGGAGAGCCTTTAAAGGTAGATCATAATCTTTTGCCTTTTGCTTCCGGCTTTATTCATTATCGTATCCAAAATCAAAAGCTACAGCTTATTTTTTTGAATCAGAAAAAAGTGGTTATCACTCCTCCAGCTGAAGAAGGGCTTATTCAAGTTCGTTTTATGAACCCACGCACTCAATCAGACAAGGCCTATACACTTCCTTTAATAAGCCAAAAAACATACTTAGAGACCCTTCGGCCCTTAAGGCTCCCTCTGAACTATCACTTGTATAGCACTCTCACAGTGAAAGATAGCCCAGTAAGCGTATCACTGCCAGTCATAGAATTAAGGCCAGGAGACTTAAAGGCATTGCCCTAAGAAATTTGCTTTTAGCCTGGCGGCATCTCTATTACTTTCTGGACTAGGCTGTCAAAGATTGCTTGTCCTTTCAGGATATCAATCTCTATTCTTAAGTAATAGGCCGGCAAAGGAGGAACCCAGTATTTAGGGAGCCTAACCGCATCTTTTTCTGTTAAGAGTAGATACTCTGCTTTAGCTTCGAGGGCATTGTGGATAAAAGTTTCCAGCTCATAGTCTGTAAAACGGTGGTGATCGGTAAATTGTTGTTTATGAACAAGCTTGGCACCTTTTTCTTCTAAAAATGCTTCAAAACTTTTTGGAGATGCAATTCCACTTAAAACAGCTATGGGTTTTTCGTGCATAGCACTCAGAGGAAGGGTATGGCTGCCATCTAAAGCCTTGAAAAGGGTCGGATAGTGACGACACTCTATAAGCTTTAAATCTGGCTGATGTTTCTGGATGATAGATAAAAGCTCAGGGTCTTCTATGCCATCAGACTTCGTAATACATACATAAGACGCTCGCTTAAGATGTTTGATGGGCTCCCGAAGAATGCCTCTAGGTAAAAGATTTTTATTACCAAAGGGATTAGTTTTATCAATTAAAAGGATATTCATCCATCCCTTAAGCGGTAGGTACTGAAAGCCATCATCTAAAATCAGCGTATCGACTTTGTACTTCTTGATAGCATAGTAGCCCCCTTTTACCCGATTCTTATCTACAATGACCTTTACGCCCGGAAGATTTCGGGCCAGCATATAGGGCTCATCTCCAGCCTCTTCAGAATCCAGGAATATCGTTTGGCCATCACTCACAACTTTGGGCGGTGGGGCTTCACCATGGGTGAGTAAACGCCACAGCTTTTTCAATACGGGCTCCGTCTTACTCTTGTAGCCTCTGCTTAAAACTGATACGCTACGGCCTTTATCTCTTAGGGCCTTGGCTAGCATTTCTACGACGGGGGTCTTCCCTGTGCCACCTACGGTTAAGTTTCCTACTACGATTACCCTACAGCCTAGAGGCTGAGGCTTTAGGATGCGATTCTTATATAAGAGATAGCGTACCTGTACAAGCCCGCTAAAGAGATAAGAAAGGACCAATAAGCTCTTTTTAAGCAACCTGACACCAAAAGAGTCTTTCGTGGCCCTATCATAAATCACGTTTACGACAAACTGTTCAAACGCTTGAACCTGTGTGCTAAAGAACTGAAAAAGCTTTTTCAAGACTACTTATAAGATGTTAAAAGCCATACATAAAACCAAGAATCTTGAAAACTTTCAGGCCGCTTGCAACCTTCATTTTACGAAGGTTAGAGCTGTTACTAGACTCCTTGCTAAAGCATGTATTTTGGGATCTGGGTAGAAATACATGAGGAACCAGCCTTTCGCCCGTCTCCCTACGCTCCTAACTACGCTGTCTTCCCTATGTTGAACCTCGGGATAAAAAGCTTCAGGCTTCGCTTTAAAAGCTACGCCTGACACGTCGGGAGGAAGGCCAACCAAGATAATACGTAGGTCCGCAAGTGGTCTATTGAGCAGAGTCTACCTGTTGTAAAAAAGCCTCCAGTTCCTGATAAATTTTCTTTTTATCCAAAGGCTTTAAGTTTTTTTGAGAGAAAGCCGTGTAGTGACAGCCCTCAAAGGAAATACTCAGCTCCTTACAGACTTCTTCTACCGCAAGCAAATTCTTGAGCTTATCATCTATAAAGAAAATAGCTTCCGGTTTATAATTTAGGGTCTTTAAAAGCAAATTCAGCAACAGGCCCTTTGAAAGGCCACAGGTAAATAAAACACCTTCCTTAAAGCCAGGATAACGGCCTGGATGCTTAGTCGGCAAATATTTAAAATGAAGGCAAGGCAGCTCTGGAAAAGCCTTGGAAAAATCAATACGAAAGCCTTTTAAAATATCCAATTTCCAGTCTTCTAAAGATAAATCCTGCGTTAAAGGACCCATACCTGCAGTCGTCAGTGCTATCACTTTCACATTTCTGGTTTGTAGGTCTTGTATAAGGTCTACCGCCCTAGGATCTATAAGGTCCCTAGGTATTTTTAGGCGTAAATAAGCCCAAAACTGATGCAACCTAGCTTTAGAATAAAGCTCTTCTAGCTCATACTGTAAGGCTAAGCGTTGGTACTTGTGTGAAGACTGAAAAATTGGCTCTTTTGCCAGCAAGAGAGTATCATTAATATCAAAAATGACTAAGCTATGAGGGCCTGCGTTTTGGGTCATTTCCTGAAATGCGTGTATATCGTCTGTTCGCATAATCGCAGAAGCTCCCCAAAGAGGAGCAGTAAAACTCACAAAGATACAGGCTAGCGCTTTTAAGGCAAACATATAGAGTCTCATAAGAATAAAAAATTTAAGTTTTATTTTTCTTGTACTCACATTCCAGGTACAATTCCTGACCACATTCGCAAATGATCCGAATGCCCTGTATGGTATCTTCCTCTCTCATACATTCTACTTTCCAGCCTTGATTACCTATGCCAGCCTGTGCATCTAAGAAAAAAGGCTCTTTTAGAGAAAAACTCTCTTTTTCAGAAGGAGAACGTGAAGATAAAAAGCATTGATCAAAAGACTGAAAATCACTCATCATGTTGCTTCAGGGGTTTTAAAGGATGGTTGAGTAACAAACTCAGCTCTAGGCGCTGATTCTTATCTAGCTGTAAGGGATGTGTAAATAAATGCTTGGTATCTCCATACCCACTCACGCAAGCGATTTTATCAGCCTCCAGAGCATAGTTTACCAGGCTCTTACGGGCCGCATTAGCCCTATCCGTAGTGAGATCCCATGCTCCGTAGTCCTTAGAAAGGTCTATACTAGCTGCTAAGTGACTTTCTATCATTACCTTGAGGGGGTAGCGCTCTATGATCCAGGCCAAGTTTTGCATAATAAACGATCCCCAATCTGTAAAATAGGAAGTTTTGGCTATAAAGAGGGGCTGTCTTTTCCTATCATAAATAATAATACGAAGCCCATGGTCTGTTACGATAATGTCTATAGGCCTATCCTCATCGGATGGGTCTACCTGTAAATCTTGATAAAATTGGCTAGCAAGGCTCTTTAAATACTCTATCTCTACAAGGTTATCCCCAAGTTCTGGCTTATTGACCTTAGTTTTGTCATTGCCCTTATCGTCTCCTGAATCGATACTTTTTTTTGAATTCATGGCTAAAATACCCGTAGGGTCTTGAAAATAAGCTGCGGTAGCATCTATCACCTCTTGGCTCTGAGAGACGATCCAAAGCACCATAAAAAATGCCATCATCGCCGTTACAAAATCTGCATAGGCGACTTTCCAGGCTCCCCCATGGTGACCGTGTTGTTGTCTTCGCTTTGCCATTATTTAGAAGCACTTGTTCCTTTTAAGAGGCTTTCAAGCTCATCAGCCCCAGGCTGCACATCATGCGTGAGTGTACGCCTGGCTACCTCTATGGCCATCGCTGGAGCAAGCCCCTTTGCAAAGCTAATAATTGCTGCAGCCATCACCTGGAGATAGAGCAAGTGAGCCTTGTGGGTAAATTGTATTTTCTTCACTAAAGGATTCACAAATCCGTAAGCAAATAAGATACCAAGAAAAGTACCCGTAAGGGCAGCTGCTACTTTTTCGCCTATGGCTTCCGGCCCCTCAGAGATCGCAGACATGGTGTTGATAATTCCTAATACCGCTGCTACTATTCCAATCCCAGGAAGAGAGTCTCCCACTAAATTCAGGACTTCTATCCCGCTGTGTGAGGCCATTTCCTTACAATAGAGTTCATCTTCTAGCAGCTTTTCTAGTTGCTCTGGTTTTATCTTACCATCTACTATAGGACGCAGTGCATTACACAAAAACTCTACTCGCTCCTCTTCTTTCAACAAAGATGTGTACTTGGATAAAATAGTGCTACTCTTAGGGTCTGATAAATGCTCATCCAGGGCAATCATCCCATTTCGCCTAGCAATAGAAAATAACTCATACAGGGCTTTCATGAGGTCTACAAACTCTTGCTTGGAAATAGCACCTCCAGCTAAGTTTACTTTTATATCATGAATCACATCCATCATGACAGATTTGGGACTTGCAATAATCAATACACCTAGAGCCATCCCCCCTATCACGACAAACTCCGATACGTGAAGGAGCAAAATAGGCTTTCCCCCAGCAATGATAAACCCTCCCAGAACAGATCCCAACACTACAATAGAACCAAGGATGAGTAACATAATCAGTTAGAAGCATGAACCAACTCTCGTAATTGCCCTAAGGCCTTGTTATGGATTTGACAGATCCGGGACTCAGATACCTTAAATACAGCTGCTATCTCAGAAAGCTTCAGACCTTCGATATAATACAAGACCAATACTTTTTTTGGAGTATCCTCAAGCTTGTCTAATCCATGGCGCAGGCTAGAATAGAGGTCTTTACTTTCTGTAAGATCTCTTGCATCCATCTCTGTTAGATCAGACACGATTTCATGAAAATTAAAAACTTCTCCCTCAGAGCTACTATCCACAGGTTTATCTAGGGGCAGTACATACAAAGGCCTCGATAAATCCTCTAAGACTCTATGTCCATCTGGGCTTAAATTGAGCGCCTTTTGGATTTCACAAGACTTGGGCTCTCGCTTTAGCTCTAACGTCAGTGCCTCTACCCCCTTCTTATACTGTTTTACTTTGGAGCGCTCAGAACGGCTCATCCAGTCCATCTTTCGAAGCTCATCTAGCAAGGCACCTCGTATGCGCAGCTTTGCGTAGCTCCCAAAATGCATCCCCTTGCCAGACACAAAGGTCTGAGTCGCTTGGATCAACCCCAAAAGTGCTATGCTATAAATATCTTGAATATCCACCGTGCCGGAAAACAGCTTATGCATTTTCGATACTATGGATTTTGCTAAAGGAAGATAACGCTCTACCGTTCTCCAATCAGGCTCAGGTCTAGACTTTTGATAGGCTTTTGCCACCTTACTAAAATCAGGCCTAGATGCTTGTGCTAAGAGGTCTGTAGGGGGTATACTCACGGGATAGGAGGAAAAATCATTACACTCTCTTTATTGATAGTATGATATCAATAAATAAGCTTTTGTCAAAACCTAATAACATGAAACCATTATTTAGTGCCCTTATCTTTCTCATTTTCTGTAATGAAATCCTTTAAAGCAGGTTTGTTCCGTGCTTTTTCAAGATAATAAATAAAGCCCTTTAGAGGCAAAAATGTAAAAAAAGCAGCAAATGAAGCCTTGAGCAGGGCATGATCAATACCATTCCCAAGATAGAGATTATAGGCAAAGACAAGTACGAAGCCTACGAATGCACAAAGGGTTAGAATAAAGCTATAAAAATGAGATTCTTCTTTCATAGATCAGTTGCGGATGATATCCAAGGCAGATTCTACTGCTTCGCAGGAAGATAGTTCCTTTAAAACCGTATCTGGAAAAGCCTTAGACAAGAGGAATTGTAAAATATCAAACGTAGCCTCTCCACTAACACCCGCTCCATAACTGCAAAGCGCGGGTGAAAGGCCACTAAACAGTAAGCTATCCCATAGTTTATTGAAGCGATAGACTTCATCGAGATGAGTAAAAGCCAAATGAGTCGCCCCTAAATCTTTTGCAAGATGGATGTTTTCCAAAATCAACTCTTCATCATAAGCCGCTTGTACTACCCATACCTTGCTTTCTAAACCTAAATCATTTAGCTTTTGACCCAAAAGTTCCCAAATAGCCTTGTCCTTCAAAGAAGGGCCTGTCATATCCAGATAAATAGGGTTTGTAGCATCTAATTTTCTTAAAGAATTAGCCTTAAAGCACAGGACCCCCAAAGCTTTACAAAAAACACTCAATGCTTCATTAGAATGGGGTAAGGCATGGTCTAGTTTTATAACCGAAGGAGAGGACTGCTGAATAAATACATCTCTTGCAAGCTGCTTGCAAAGCAAGGTAGATTTGCCTACCCCTGCACTCCCTAAAAAAGCTACGCGCTTTCCCAGAGGCACCTTTTTGAGGCTTTGATACTGCTGGATTAAAAACTGAACCATGTCCTTCAAGGGCTGGCTTGGCGTGTAGGAAAGTGAACTTTTCTCTCTATTGGGCTTGACCCGAAAGTGGTAAATCATTCTTTCCGAAAAGCCCGCTTTCTTAAGAAAAGGACTAAATACATCCTCCTCAGGGCTTTGATAGTGCTTATAAATAAGGCTCTCACGCCTAGTAGGGCCTTTGGAGGCAGGCACAAGGTCGCCACTAGAAGTCTCAAATGAATCTAGCCGGCTTTCCTCTGACGTCTGCAAAGGCTTGGAGGGCAAGGGGTTCTCTTGGATGGAGTTTACAGTGGCTATCACTTCTAGTTTCGGGGCCTTTAAAAAGCGGGCCAGGCCTTTACCACTCACTTGGTTCACAGAAACCACATGTGCTTTATCTCCCAATTTCTGACGAATCAATTTTACCGCCTCTTCAGCTGATTTCACTATAAAACGGTGATGCGAAGAAGGAAGTGCACAGCTCTTGGCTAAAGACATAGTTCAGCTAAAGCAGAAAGCATACCATGCTAGGCATTATTTAGCATTTCACTTCTAAAACAGAGAAAATAAATAACATAAAAGTATAGGTGTATTTATTTCTAAAATAAAACCGATTGTCAAAAATTAAAACCCTAAACCGCAAAAAATTTCTTGCAATCATAAATTTAATAATCTATTATAGGTCTTTCTTTTAAAAAACACTAGACCTAGCTTTAAACAATTATAATAATATGCATCCTACTAACAAAATTACCACAAAAACTAACGAAAGTAACTACAAGCATACAAGCTCAACAGAGGCCAAAAAAACAAGTTCGGGCTCTCAAAAAGCTCAACAAGTCCAGCCCTCTGGAAAAAACATTTCACAAGATATTCAAAACGCAAAAGCAATTACTAATGTTGCACCCGAAGAGTATAGGGCAACTCTGGAAAGAATCATCAATTTAAAAACGCATCCAAACGAATTGATATCTCTTGCCAACACCATTAGTGATGAGGAAACTCAACGACGTGCTTGGATCATTATCTTTAATAGAGAGAACACCCCCGCGCATATTCGCTTAGAAGCGGCTCAAAACATTCAAAACGACAGTACCAGAAAAGACCTTCTAAAGATCCTTGCAAATGACTCCACGATCAACATCTGCCTCAGGCTAAAGGCTGCTCAGTTAATTGATGAAAACATTCATGACATCCATGACAACCAACTCTATCAGCGTTTATTCATAGAAGCATCAAAAGAAGGCAAGTCGTTATTAGATAATTTTATATTAATGCCTGAATTCATACGTTCATCACAAGACCTGGAGGCCTTTGAGTATTGCTCCAACGCAGATGAGCTCTTCGCAATCGTTGCCACCCATCCTGAATGCAGCAGAGAACTCCGTTTTGAGGCGACTCAAAAAATCAAAGATCAAATCACTAAGCAGAACGCCTGCTATTGTAATATTTTATTTTTTAAAGACACCAACTCCCTCCTATCTGACAAGATTCAATGGCTCAAGTGCATGACAGATGAACCATTCCTGCATGTCAAGGACCTACATTTACGCAATTCCCTGAACAGCGATTCCCTGAAATATAATAGCAGTACCAAACTTAAATTGCTTAGCCTTATGAACGATAAGCAATTTTTGAAAGAACATTCATGGAGCCTGATAGCTGACAACAGTGACAGCATAGATGTAAGAACTCAAGCAGCTGAATTACTTAGTATAGAGGATCAACCTGAAGCCTTCCTTTATATTTGCGAACATGGTACCAATCTGAATTCTTCTCAGCTTGAAAAATTGTTCTCACGCATTCCTGATGAGAGTTTTTCCAAAGAAAAGCAAGCTATCTTAAAGGCAATTATTAATAATCCAAAACGGGATATTTCTCTGCAGGTCGCAGCAGTTCAACTTATGGGAAGCCCTTATAAAGACAATGTTTTCACTATCATCAAGCATCCTGGTCATGACCCACTAGGGGGGGGTGCAGCGTTTCACAAAATTAGAGCCGCTAAATTACTCAGTATAGAGGATCAACCTGAAGCCTTCCTTTATATTTGCGAACATGATACCAGTCTATCCTCTGATGAGCTTAAAGAACTGTTCTCGTACATTCCTGATGAGGATTTTTCCAGAGAAAAACAAGCTGTCTTGAATGCAATTATTAATAATCCAGAATGGAATACTTCTCTGAAGGTCGCAGCAGTTCAACTCATGGGAAGCCCTTATGAAAAAAATATTTTAACTATCATCAACCATCCTCTTCAGTACTCGGAACACGACATCAAGGCTTTAGTAGAAGTTATTAAGCTTATAGAAGGTAAGAACCAGCAAGAAGATTTGATCGTCGAATTATTATCCAACTTCAAGGACGCTTATGCATTGATTGCAAAGTTACATTATACTCTATATGAAATCCAAGATTCTGGCTTAAAAGCAAGGATACTTAATAACTTCCTTCACGGTCTGAACGATCTTGATTGCCAAAAATGCGACATTCCTTATGCTATTTATTGCGTTTATAGAGAGGCTCCAGCGGCATTTTCAGCGTTCAAATGGAATGCCGATCTCTTGATTAAATGGTTGCAAAGCTCTACTCACGTTGCAAATGCATACTTCCATGAGATCATTCATTGTATCCCAGAGGAACAAAGAGATGAGATTCTGGTAGAACTTTTCAAGAGAGTCAACCCTCTAGCTATCCAACAAAATGCTTATTTTGATTCTGATAGTTATATAAGACTCTTTCAAAAATTATATAATTTCAGTAGCGAGGACGCGAGAGAGACCCTTTTGTATGCTATAACTAGCAATAATAATCTAGAAAAAGACTTTCGAATACGCTTGATAACAGAACTCAATCTCGAGGACAATAAAAGAAAGGAGCTTTTGAAAGTTATAAAGTATAGTCATGAAACACAAGGAGGAGCTATTGATCCCAAAAGAAAATACAAGACAAAACGTGCTAGTTAGAAGCTTTTAGTCTTTGATTCAAAGATTAAGATACATTAGACCTCTTGCGGACCTACGTATTATCTTGGTTGGCCTGCCGGGCGTCTCCCTTCGCTCTTCAGGCTTCGTTTTAAAAGCTACGCCGGCCACATCGAGCTTCGGGAGACAAGTAGCTCATCGTGTCGGGCATCTCTTTACGCCATCTCCACTACGCTGAAGCTTCAGGCGTCGCTCTGCGAGCTATGCCTGACACGTCGGGAGACAGGAGCCTACGGAGACAGGTAGTTCGGCTTGTCGCCCGTAGCTCAAGGAGCGTAGGGGGAAGCACGACGCCTGAAGAGCGAAGACTGAGTCTATTTTTGACGAACTTAAGACACAAAAGACAATGGCTTCGCAAGAGGTCTAATAAGTAACTGAAGAGGAAACGATGGGTTTTTCTTTGTTTAATAGCTCTAACCAATCTGCCATGATGCGCAGGCTTTCTCTAAGATGAATGTCTTCTTCCTCGTTTTCAATGGTAGGGGATAGGGAAGACGCTTGCTTTTCTTTTTGCTCTTGGGCTAAGGCGAGTAAGATTTCTTGGCTGGGATAGGCTTCCTGTTTCAGGCCTTGAATCGCTTTTTTGAGTCTCAGCCTTAGCTTATCTTCTTGTTTTTGCTGGGCTTTCCGTTTTGATAAGTTGAGGGAGGTGTATTTTTGTTCTTGTTTTTCTTTAAACCAGTCCACCGTTTCTTGTAGGTAGTGAAATTCGGCTAGGGTTTTTTGCCTAGCTTGACTTAAGGCCTGTAGATGCTGAATGATTTCAGAGGTTAATCTAAAGGTGTAAAAGCTTTCTGCTTTATTCACATCTAACTGAAGGGGAGAGATACTATCCCACTCTAAAAATCGAGGAGCGTCCGCTTCTCCTATAGGTAAGCAGGCTTGAATAGAGGGTAAAACAATATCTGCTGGCACACCCTTTGCTTGAGTAGATTCACCACTGGGGAGGTACCACTTTTGCATGGTGACCTTAACTGCCCCTAGCTTCAGACGGTTGAGTTTATTAAATAGTGATTTATCCATCTCAAATACCCCTTGGACAGTTCCCTTCCCATGGCTAGAGGGGTCCCCCACCAGGATAGCGCGGCGGTAGTTTTTTAGAGCGCCGATAACAATTTCTGAAGAAGAAGCGGTGTATTTTGAGATCAATACCAGAAGAGGGCCTTTCCAGGAAAGACGATTAGAATAATCGCGGTATTCGCTGATTTGGCCATTGCTGTCTTTGGATTGCAGGATAGGGCCAGCGGGCAGAAAAAGCCCAGCTACGTTTATAGCTTCTGAAAAAAGTCCCCCAGAATTGTATCTAAGGTCCAGCACTATACCTTCTGTGCCTAGATCTTTTAGCTTGGTGATCAACTCTTCTAGATCTTTGGCAGAGTTGCTTTCTTCTTCTCCTTCTATCTCTCCTCCATAAAACCCGGGTAACTCTATGACACCGATGGTATGTATTTTCTCCTTAAAAGGTACTTCATGTACGGATGCTTTAGCAAGCCTAGAGGCAAGTTTGATTTCATCTCGTATAATAGTCACTCGCTTTACTTTTGCCTCATCTAGGGCTGATTGTACAAGAATGTGTACGGGTGTACCCTTTTTGCCTCTTAGGTATTTTACAATGTTTTTTTGACGCATGCCAATGACGTCTAGCATCTCCCCCTTATCATTGCTAACGGCGATGATTTTATCACCGGGGCATAGTTGCTTTGTACTTTCTGCAGGGCCCCCAGGGAGGAGTTCTTTTATTGTACAGTAGCCATCTTCTTGATACAAGACAACGCCTATCCCTACCAAGGCATTTTTGATAGAGATGGCAAACTCTTCCATGGAGTCTGAGGACAGAAACGTAGAATGCGGGTCATACATGTGGGTGAGGGTTGTAAGAAAGATTTCCTGTATGTCCCCTGCATCAAGACTATCTATATTTTCTTGTAGGCGTTTATAGCGTTTTCGAATCGTTTTTTTAGCTTTGTGGAGCGCTTGTTCATCCTGGATCGCCCACGATTCCCAAGTTTTTGAAGAGTTCAATCCTGTTTTTTCTAAATAGTACATCCTGTCTGGCCGAGATTTGCGATTTTTTAAACTAAGAGCCGTTTGATAGAGCTCGTTTAGGTTCAGTTCTTCCCAGTTAAAAGAAGGCTGAGCTTTTTCTGCTGGAAAGAGGCCTTGGGTAAAAAAATGGCCTGCATGACAAGCCCTTGCAGTTTCCGGGGAACATAGCTTATCTTGCTCATAAGAGACATCCTCTTCAGTTTCTTTATCCCATAAAAGCTCATTAAGTAGCTCGTATTTGAGGCGCTTTTCCCATAAAGCAGATAGGTCTTTTTCGCTCAATGCCCACGAGGCTTCTTTTCTGTCTGATACAAACGTTTCTAGCGTATCGAGGCATACATCTTGCCGCGTGCGGTCTAGAATCCAGCTAATTCTTGTAAGCACTCGTTCTTTATAAATTTTAAAAATCTCAAAGGCCGGAAAAAGATTGCCCTGTTGGCGAAGATAAACAGGTAATACGGATTCAAAACGCAGGTAAAAGTCTTCCAGGTCTTCTTGGAGGAAAAAGAGTTTATTGGCATCCAGATCCTCCATATAGCTTTTAATGAAGTCTCGCATGTCTAGCTTTTGGAGGGATTGCCCTAGATAGTGAAGCTGCTCCAAAGAGTAGACGACGTAGCGCGTTTCGGTCTTCATGGCGGGGGTAGTTTCTAGGGGAAGGGCAGAAGGGATTGTGGGCTTGAGGCCAAGAACCGGGAGGCTGAGTCCAAGCAGAAGAAAAAGTTTTAAAAGCTTTTTAAAGCACACCATTCCTCAAAGCTAACTGTCGTTGCATTTTAAAGTCAATCCTTAGCCGTCCTAGACGGAATTTACAGGCTCTTTTAAAACTTGCATTCATCTTGGCTTCATTATATAGTTAGGGAGTGCTAATTCTAGCGCCTGTGTGGTTCACTTCTCTTAACCCTGTTAATATTCTTATGAAAGCCATTAAGCTCGTTACAAAACTTCTCTTAGTTGTAGGCGGCCTAAACTGGGGCCTCGTCGGCGTCTTTGATTTTGACCTCGTTTCCACCTTTTTCGGCCACATGACAGCCCTTAGCCGCACCGTTTATATACTGGTAGGCTTATCTGCTGTCCAAAAAATCGCCTGCTGTATGATGTCTAAAGGCTGTTGCAAGGGCGAAGGCAATGCTTGTAGCATCAATTCCCCAAAGAACGGCGGCGGATGCTGCGGGTAATACCTTTTTAAACAACAAGGGCCTTATCCTGAAAGATAAGGCCCTTGTTGTGTGCATATGTCTTTGATGATTCTAAAGACGCTTGGGTTTAGAATGATAGCTCTATGTTGGTTAATTGTAAGGATTCTACTGTATTGCTTGTAAATATTTTTCTTGAACGTCCTTATCTTTGGGATCAAAAGGAAATGAGTTGATCACTTCAGTTCTTTTATCTGGACTCAAATTTTTGAACCTCTCACTATCAAAAATCTTTTGCGCAAGATAACTTATATAGTTATTATCCTTTAGGTAGGTAGGGCTATATTCAATGAGATCCTGTATGCCAAAAGCTTCATTATCCCAGCCTTCTTTAATCAGGTAGTTCAAGTTTTCATGTTTGCATAAGGCAAAGGCGAAAATAGGATTAGCTTTGATGATGCTGTTCTTGTCCTTAAAGACTTCTTTGCCAAGTAAGAATTTTATAAGTTTATACGCTGCATCTGTAGGTGCTTTTGAAGAGAGCTTGAGTTTGGAGAGCTTCTGGATATGTGCGTCCTCAAGATGCCAGCTAGCAGCTATATAATTTATATGCGCTGCTAGGTATTTGTCTGGATTTGCAACTACTCTATCAAAAAGGCAAGTATACCTATCAATCGTATCTGTCTTGAGTAAGGCTATGAGCTGGTCTGATGATTCATCCGCAGCGATATCCTTTTTCACGATAAAGTTAATTATCATATCATCGTGTACCTCAGCATCCTGAATGTAATTCGCCAATTTTATAATATCATTCGCTTTATCGCAATGTAAGGCGAAATTCAATATTGCACGATCAAGGCATTGTTGGTCGGCCTGTTGCTTAGAGCGTAATCCTTCGTCCTCAAGATAACCTATGAAGTGCTCCATACTGAGCTTATGAGTACCCTTAGAAAGGACCAGGTGACAAATCTTGCGCTCTGGTTGTGGGCCGTTTTGTTTATATAGACTTTCGATAATTGTGGAGAGGTATTGCTCTGTTTTTTCATCGTTATTATCGCAACTCTCTGCTATCGAGTTTTTGAAATCTCCAATTTTTGTACATAAGTCAGAATAGCTTAGGTTGTTATCTATCTCTCTTGTAAAATAATCGATATGCGCCCATAGCGTATCCTCATCTATGCTGTCTACCTCTTCAGCTACTGTATTAACAACTACCGGACTGACGGTCTCTGGTTGGAATTGAGTATACTTAGGTATATGACTATCAGAAGTAGCTGGAGCCGGAGGAGGGTTCTGATGCCTTGGTACTACAGGTGCTGCATACTGAGGCGCTGCAGTGTAGTTTTGTAAGGGTGTGTAAGGATAGGGAGCTGCAAAACTAGGAGCTGTGTAAGGCTGAGGAGTTGGAGGGTAACCTGGAGGCTGCACCGCAGGAAAGTTTTGCAAACCTGCAGGCGGCGGAGTAAATACTTGCTGTACATGGGTAAAAGACCCAAAGGGATGTTGAGGGAAGACTCCTTGTGATCCTTGCCAATTCGGATTGGAGCCTGCATAGGGTGATCCTGCTCCTGGCTGAGGATAGAAGGGTACATTCTGTCCTTGGCTTCCCCAGGCTTGTTGTTGAGGCTGACTGTTAGGATAATACTGTGGCTGTTGATTTGGATAATACCCCTGCTGAGATGGAGCTCTCCATTGGGCTTGCTGCTGACCTTGGCCATAAAAAGGACCCGCTTGTAGGTACTGAGGCTGAGGGTGCTGTTGTTGAGGATTAGGATATTGCTGATTTGGCTGATAGAATGAGCCAAGTTGATTTGGATAGTAAGGGTTCATAGAATAATAGGATCGTTGAATAATCTCAAAACTTAATATTAATAAATTAATATCAATAAAATAATAAGGCATTCTCTATACTTGTAAAGAAAATAAAATATTATTTTTTTATAAAAATAATAAATTAATTATTTGTTTTAATTTAGGTCCAATAGTGGTATTGCCTTTATTATTCCACTGAATGAGCTTAAGGCCTGGATTTTGCTTTAAGAGCGCTGCATCGTAACTGATAAGCCTGATAGACCCTTTATGTTTTAACTCAGGCAAGGGAGTGTAGAGGGGCGTCCATTGCTTGGGGAGTCCGCCGGTACTGAATTCTATTTGCCATCCTGTAATGGGTTTTGTAGGCAGAGTTTCACCTAAGATAAGACGAGGATAGCGCTGAACAAAACTGGGGATTTGAGAGGTTTTGATTTGGATAGTTAAGGCTGTAGGAAGGCTTTTGATATGGGCGCTTGCACTTTTTAAAGTACTTGAGAGGCATCCTTTATAATAGTCTAGCGGGTCCAAAAAGACCATATTCATGCCATTCCATAGGCCATGTTTATTCGGGGTGCCAAACTTTTGCTGTGCATACCATCTCTCAAAATGGTCACTCAGCCTAAGGCCCAGCCCAAAATGCAAATGAGCTCTCGTTTTCGGTATAGGTTTAGTAGCGCTGCGGCCCATAGTACCGATGCGCTCTCCTAGCTGTATTGTTTTTCCGAAATCAATATGTGGCTCTATAGAGCTTAGATGGGCGTATAGGCTGCATAGAGGGATATCTTCTTGCGTATGCTCTATTACGATGTAGCGCCCGTAGCTGCTATTAGCCCCCATAGGGTTATGGTAGGCAATTTTTCCAGATAGAACAGCAAAAATAGGGTCTAAGGACTCTCCTTTTTTATCTTTTTGGAGGGCCTTAAGGTCCACCCCTGCGTGAAAGCGGTGCCCCCCATTCCGAACGCAGCCAAAAAGACCTGACTCTACCTTGCCAGAGACCGTAGGCTGGATATAAGCCTCCATGGGTTTTCCCTCTAAAAAAGCAGTATTGGGGGTAGGCCAAGCGATAGGCCCTGCACCCTGAGCCAGGCCCAACAAGCAAAAAAAATAAAAAAAGATGATTCCAAGGCTTATGGGTGAGGGCTTCATCCCATGCATAGACCTCTTGCGAAACCATTGTCTTTTGGTCTCTGGGTTCGTCAAAAATAAGATCGGAATCTTCATGTACGCTTGTGTACAGGCCGGTTCCTCTCTTGTTTTTTCCTGTCCAGAAAACAAAATACGCAGGTCAGCAAGAGGTCTAATAAAAAAAGTTTTTATAGCCATTGAGTCTATAGCCTAAGAACTGCTGTTTGTTAGACAAGTCCTCTTTCTGAGGGAGCTTACAGTAGTCTTAGAGTAGACCTCAGTGATGGTTCTAGGCTAAGGGCTTCTTACGAAGCGTTATCCTGCTAAGGCTTTTAGCTGCAGGTCAAAGATAGTCTTGGCATGCTTTTGAGCTAAATCGATAATGCTCAAGATGTCTTCCTTGGAAAAAGTTGCTTCTTCTCCAGAAGCCTGCAGTTCTACTAATTGAGAGGAGGCGGTGAGGATGATGTTGCAGTCCATATCAGCTTCTTTGTCTTCTAGATAGCAAAGATCTAGAAGGATTTGGTCTTTGATTATTCCCAGGCTAAGAGCTGCAATGGCTTCTTTAAAGGGATTTTGGTTTAGAGTTTTAGCCTGGAGGAGTTTTTTTACAGCAAGCTCTGCCGCTACATAGGCGCCATTGATAGCTGCTACACGGGTACTACCATCAGCTTGCAAGACATCACAGTCTATATGAAGGGTATAGCCGGGCATTTTTTTTAAGTCTAGTACCGAGCGCAGGGCTCTGCCTATCAGTCTTTGGATCTCAACAGACCTACCATCTACCTTGCCTTTGGAGTCTCTTGGCTTTCGTTCTAGGGTGCTATAGGGAAGCATGGTATACTCAGCTGTCAGCCATCCTTGGGGAAGGCCTTGTTGATTAATCCATGTAGGGACTTTTTTTTCAAAATTGGCAGCACAAATCACCCGTGTTTGACCTAAGCTGACTAAGACAGATCCTCCTGCATAGGGCGCAATATTGGTATCAAAAGATAGCGGGCGCATGTGATGAGCCAGGCGCAAGTCTGGTCTTAGGTATTGGGGCAAGGCATCTTGAAGGGAGATTCCCATGTTACTAAAGCAAAGGTAGGAATAGATGAAATGAAAATGGCTTTATTACTCTATACAAGGGTTTTTGTATTAAAAATAAAGCTGATGCAATAAAGAACTTGGAAAAACAGCTGAAACCCCTTATCCTCTTGCGATGAGATATGTTTTTATAGGCTTCTGGCTAAGCCTAGCCCCTTGCTTTGCGTATCATTTTCAGTGTATTTCACATTCCCCTAGGGTGGGCATCTATCATCAGTTTATCAGCCAAGAAGAGGCTTTACACCTCATAGCATTAGGAAGAACTCGCTTGACTCCCTCAACGGTAGTGAATCCAGAGGGATCGGGCAGTCTTTATAACCCAGGGAGAAGTTCTTATACAGCTTTTTTAGAAAAGTCCGAGGATGCTATTGTCAAAGGTATCGAAGAAAGAGTGGCTGGTCTTTTGGGATGTAAGCTGAGCCAGATTGAGCCTTTGCAAATTGTACGCTATCAGTTTGGCCAGGAGTATAAACCTCACCACGATTATTTTAGCCCAGAACAGCTAAAAACACAAAATGATAACCAGCGCCAGCATACTTTACTGATTTACTTAAATACTCTCCCCCTAGAAGCGGGGGGATATACTGTTTTTTCGAGGCTTTTTATCGCCTGTTTACCTTCTGAAGGAGCTGCGCTTTATTTCCAAAACGTCCGAGATGGTACCCATGCGATCGAAGAAGATACTCTGCATGCGGGAGCTCCGATCCTGGTTTCGGGGGTAGAAAAATGGGCCTGTAATGTGTGGGTGCGTCAGCAGCCATGGGTTCAGCAAGACAGTGAAAGTCCCGTTGCCTTGGAACCAGCAAAAATCCCTCACATGTGAGTCATTTTTGGCCTTGCTAAAGCAAAGCCTTTTTCTTAGGATGTGGCTTTGTTTGTGTAAGCCCTCAAAAAATAAAACTTGGCAAGCTACTTGCTTCTCCTGCTTTATTGTATCCCCTGCATACCCCCATGCTACGACCCAAAGTAACCGGCCTTTTTATTGAGCTTTCAGAATTTAGCATGCTAGCTATTCAAGCCTCTAGTTTGATCCCTCCTTTTGCTATAGAAGCCGTATATGAAAGCCCTCTCCTGGATGCTGCTGGCACTCAGAGCTTTATCCGTAGCCTCAGTGGAGCTTCAAAGAATCAACTCTCTGCAGCAAACTGTGTGTTTTACCCCCGCAAGCGCTTTCTGTGCAAGGCAGACCTTGAAAACCCTATGAAGGGACGGGATGATCCTACCTATTTTCAGAAGCTTTTAAGGGATAAGTTTAGAATTGAAACAGAAGGGCAGACTATCTTAGCCATTAATCCTCATGATGGCTATGAATTTGGCCTTCCGCCTTTGCCAAAAGAAGTTTTGTTTTGTGGCGCTCCCACCCAAGAGATAGAATTTTGGCAAAATACCTTTATAGACTGTGCTATTTATCCTGAAAGGCTAGAGATAGGAACGCTTTCAGGCCTAGGAGGGATTTTAGATTATTATGCTTTTAATCAGATAATGGATCCCCTGTTGTGGATAGAGCTGAGCTCAGAGGGTATGATAGCTGTCATTATAAAGCAAAACAAGATTGATAATGTCCGATTTATACCCCTTGGGGTAGATGCTATTTTAAAGGCTTTGCAGGAAAAGCTGAATTTAGCAGATCTTTCAGCTGCTCGTACCATTTTTATAGAAGGGAAATGCAATCTCAGTGAGCTGGCGCCTCTTATACTGGCCCCTCTTATTAAAGATCTACAGTCTTTTGTGAGTTTTTATGAGCTGCAGTATACCACTCAATTAAAGACGATGGCATTTACCCTTTTGCCCAGTACTTTATCCTGGCTGAGTGAATTCATAGCCAAGAGCCTGAGTATTAGCCTTCTGGAGGTTAATTACTCGGCTTGGCTTGCGCACAAGACTATACAAATGCCTACTAGCGCTACCCTTCTTCAAGGAAGCCAATGGCTGAATCTTTGTAGCCTCATGCTAGACTATTCTCCCCAGGCTTACGTTTAAACGCTATGACGACAGAACTCAAACAGTGGCACTATAACTTTAGAAACAAATCCCAATTGCCAGATCTGAAGACCTTACAAAGAGAGTTTAGTCTCAGTTGTCTGTCTGTGGGGCTTGCGGTTTTGTTGTTTTGTTATTATGGGGTCAGTACGTTTTATAATCTCAGCCTACATTTAAAAATAAAAAGCTTTGAAAGTCAAACCCTGCTAAAAGCTCAGGAAAGCCAGAGTAGTATTCAGAAAAATCTTCACTTTAAAGCGTATCAATCCTTGATTGAAGATCTAAAGACGATCTACCAGCCGTCTATAGATCCTGTAAGGACTCTCTATTTTCTCTCTCAAGCCTTGCCTAAGGATTTGCTGTTTCAGTTTATCAGCTTTAAAGAAAGCGAGAAAGTGGGCGATAAGGGTTTAGAGCGCTCTTATGAAATGGCTTTGGATGGTTTTATACGGGAGAATGAAGAAAAAGCTTTAAGCCTGATTGACAGCTTTAAACAGGATTTAATGGAGATAGATTTCTTTAAGAAAACTCTGCAGGACCTAAAAGTAGAGGGTCTAAAACGAGATAGCCAGTATCCCAATATTTTAAATTTCTCAATTAAACTTCAATTGATTCCTTCCTAGATGGAGCAAAATCGCTTTTTAATTATTTTTCGAAAGTATCCTTATATTGCGGGGGGTGTGATTGCATCGCTTTGTCTTTTGGGGCTCATTGTTAGGGTCTCTCAGAATATCCCCAAGAAAAAACTAGCCCTAGAAGATCTGGAAAAAAAGATCAGGCACTATGAGGTAAACCTCAATGCTGCTTCTGGGATAGATGCGGATAGTCTCGCCCTTAAGGCTATAATAGAGGGTATAGATCCTCTACTAATAAGCCCAAAAGATACGACTAAGCTCTTCTCTTTCTTTTTGGATCTAGAAAGACGTACCCAGGTCAAGATGGAAAATCCTGTTCTTCTTGAGATTGTCCCCACTCTTCTCACACCAGAAAAAGCTGCCTTAAAAACGGATAGTTTTGAGAAGACCGTTCTTTTAAAATATCAGATCAATCTTCAAGGGCACCTTACCCATATTTTAAGCTATATGCAAGAGATGAATCTGATGAAAAAAGAAGATACGCAAGATTGCTACTCTCGCATCACAGAAGTTCACCTTAGCCGTAACCCTCAGGATGAAAGTGGCGATGGGCTGAATGCTCAGATGTTTTTGACTATTCTTGGCAAGCAAAACTAATATGAAATATTACTGTCTTTTTCTAGGGTCCCTTTTGCTTACGATGGTTTTTCTCAAAGCTGAGAGCTTAGACGCCATACTGCCATCCAGTGTTCGTCAGGGAGTGATCGAAGAGGCAGAATACTATAGCCAGTATCCGCGACGGGTAGAAGTACTTGATTGCAACCAAGTACATTTTAAGTTTTCAGCCAAGGATACTCCTGCTCCTGTAATTTCCGAAAAACCTATATTGGATGTAAAAAATTTAAGCCCAGAGTCTATTTTGGTGCAAGCGGCAGCTTTACTGAATCCTAGAGGGGTGATGATGCGACAAGGTATCCATTATCTTGTGCTTCCTAAAAAGCCTGTGCCTGCTGGTACCAGGCTGAAAATTAGCCTAGATACGACTTCGTATATTATCGTTTTATCAGAGGTTTATTCTAAGTCTTATACGCTTGAATACCAGAATATGAAAAAAACTTTTGTGTTTAACCCTTCTTTGCGACCGAGCTCTTCAGAAAAAACTTTAAAAAAATAAGTTTTAAAGTATACTCTCTTCCTATCCCTTCTACTTACTTCCCATGAGACTACCCCCCTCCTTCCTGATATTGGCTACTCTTTGTCTTTCGCAGCTTTCGGCAGAAGTTGCTATAACGCCCAAGGATCAGCCTGCTGCTGTAGTAGATGATGAGCTGTGGAATGTTCACTCTAAAGACTGGAGCCATGCAGCCAGTTATGATCTAGCCCAGAGTGCTGCTGCTCCCTTGCCTTTAGAAAATGCACAAACTGAAGGCATGAAAACCCAAGCTCCTGAGCCGCTGAAACCGCCTGCGCCTTCTCCTGGTAAGGAAACAGAAGCTCCTGTGGAAGACTATACGAATCTTGCAGTAGATAAAGAGGGCTGTACTACTGCTGGGATAAAGGGTATACAGCGGAGTCTTCAAGATGATACCTTTTCGTTAGATTTTGCAGATGAACCTATTCGAAATGTCATCCGTTATATTGCGGATGTCTATACTTTGAATGTGGTGATACCCGAGGGTTTGTCTGGGAACGTTTCTTTAAAGCTAAAAGATGTCAATTGGCCAGAAGTCTTTAAGGCAGTATTAGACCCAGCTGGATTTTCTTATATTCAGGAAGGGAAGATTATAAAGATTAAATCGCTTGAGGATGTAAAATCTGAGCCGATGGAAACACGGATCTTTCCATTAAAATTTTCTGATGCCAATGCCGTTTTAGGCTCTATCTCGCCTTTAGTAGACCCTGCATTAGGAGGGAGAATTCTAGCAGACGCTAGGACGAATGTTCTCATCATTACTGAAAGGCCAACTCGGCTAAGGGAGCTAGAATCGGTAGTAAGCAGGCTAGATGAAGCAGAGTCTCAAGTCATGATAGAGACAAAAATTGCTGAGATTAAACGCACCAAAGGAGAAAAACGAGGCATAGACTGGAGCGTCCTTAGTGGCTATGCTATGTCCGTTGGAAACCCAGCCGGAGTACCAGTTTCTGACTATCCAGCTGGTATTAATAGGACTTTTATCCCTAAAGACTCTAGCTATAGTCGTGAAGAAACTATTATTTTTAATGCAAATCAATTTAAGCTTATTCTCAATGCTCTAGATAGTGATGACCAGGTAAACCTTGTGGCAAGTCCCAATGTGGTTACCATGAATAATACAAAGGCCAATATCAATATTGCCCGAAGAGTCCCTGTTCCAAATTATTCATATAATCAGCAAACCGGTACCTTCGAGGTGAGTGGTTTTAACTATGAAAATATTGGAGTTATCCTGGATGTAACGCCTAAGGCTCAGCAAAATTTTATCACTCTAGATATTAAACCAGAACTGAGTGACTCTTCTGAAAATATACAGTTTGGAGCCAATGACTCTCCCACTAAGGCGTTTATCCCTATTATTAATACCCGTAAAACTCAAAGTATTGTTACCATTGAAAGTGGCTATACCCTAGCACTAGGTGGCTTGATGAAGGAGGGTGATAATGAGAAAACTACGAAGCTCCCCTTCATTGGTAATATGCCAGGCCCTATAGGTAAACTGTTTAGCAGCACCAGTAAAACTAAAGAAAAGACAAACCTAATCATCTTCGTAACCGCTACGCGCATTGGCTTCAACGGTGAGCCCTTTGTGCCCTTTAAGGGGAATATCCCAGGCAATATAGACCTACGCGTCCTAGATGATATCCTTTATACAGAAAGGGATATGCCAGGATCCCCTGTGAGTGAAGAGGAAAGAAAAGCTATAGAAGCTGCCAGAAGCTTTCGCAGGCAGCAAGAAGAAGCCCTCTATCTTAAAAAACTAGAGGCTAAGGTATTGCCGGATCCATCCCCTATGCAAAAGGATGATGCATCTTTAGTCCAGCAGGCTTCTGAAGCGCCTATAACACAAACCCCGGCCGTACGAGGGGAGCCTGCTACGACACCTTCAGAACCCTCTGTAGTAACTATAGAGCCTTCTGCGGTAAAACCTATTAAAAGGGACCTCCATGCTCCTCGTATCTAAAGGTAAATCAGCTTAAGTCCGAAAGGATCGGATGCTTCTATATAGATAAGCTAGGATAAAAAATACCGTTGTACTCAGCACAATAGCAGCTCCCGATGCAATGGGATAATAAAAAGAAATATAAAGGCCTATCATGCTTCCCCCTAGGGCAAAAGCATTACTCAGTATGAGTATGCCTCTTAGGGTTCTGGCTAGTGCCTGGGCTGTCACGGCAGGGATAATGAGTAGGGCGGTAGTGAGGAGTGTGCCCACTGTTTTTACAGCCGAAACTACGCTTAGGGCAATGAGCACCAGTAAAAGCGTCCTTAAAGCAGAGGGTCTTGCTCCGATAAGGCCAGCATAGGTGGCGTCAAACGAGCTCAGCTCTAGTTCTTTATGCAGGGCATATAAAAGGCCTAAGACTAATAGGGTAATACTTGAGATAAGCCATAGATCGCTTCCTTGAACGCCTAAAATACTGCCAAATAAGATATGTGTAAAATCCTTAAAAGATTGCGTATAGCTCATCATGGCAATTCCCAGAGCTAGCATCGCGCTGAGGACTACCCCGATGGCGCTATCTTCTCTCAGATGGTTCTTCCTAACAAAAAAACTAACACTACAGGCGGTAATGAGGCTAGCCCCCAGAGCCCCCCAAAATAGTTGAAATCCCATTAGATAAGCAAAGACTACACCTGGTAAAATCGTATGCGATAAGGCCTCTCCCATAAATGACATGCGCCTTAAGACAAGGTAGGTGCCGATGCTCGCACAGTTGAGACTAGCTAGGCTAGCCACCAAAAAAGCTTTTTGCATGAAAGGATAGCCCCAAGGCTCTAGGAGAATATCAAGTAGCATGGTAAGATAAAGAATGTTTTTAGATAGGTAGGGAGGCTTATGTATAGATTTGTCTACCTTCTTCTAGATGGAGGATGATATCAAAGCCTGAACGCAGGCAATGCGTATCATGTGTAGCCATGAGAACGGTTTTTCCTTCTTGTCTTAGGGTGTCTAGTATGCCTTCTATCAGTACTTGGGTTTGGCTATCAATAGCATTTAAGGGCTCATCCAAGAGTAAGAGCTGGGCCTTATGTACGAGGGTACGGGCTAAGAGGGCCCTTTGCCGCTCTCCACCCGATAGTTGGTTTAGGGTGCGCTTGCGTAAATTACTGAGTTTTAAGAGATCTAGGGCTTCTTCTACGGCAGCATAGTCTTTAGGGCCTGGTTTTTGAAGCCATCCAAGATGCACATAGCACCCCGTTAAAATAAAGGATTCTACTAGAATAGGAAAGTCCCAGTCTATTTTTGTATTTTGAGGAAGATAAGACACTTGATGTTGGCAGGCCTTGGGTGGATGCCCAAAAAGAGAAATCTGCCCCTTAGTATAAGGAATGAGGCCGGCTATGGTTTGTAAGAGGGTAGACTTGCCAGCACCGTTTCTCCCTACAAGAGCAATCCGTTCTCCTCTCCTAGCCTCGATCGAAATATCTGCTAGGCTGTACGTTTTTGGATGATGTAAAGACTGAGTGTAAAGATGTTTTATGCATAGTGCAGGAGCCGTCGGATCTATATGGTGGTGTGTGCAGCGATAATAGGGAAAAGTCATAGGGTGGGTGCTTAGTCTTTTAAAGAAGAAGCGATGGTTTCAGCGGTGTAGTGCATCAGGGCCGTGTAGGCCTGTGCTTTTGCATGCAAGCTCTCTACCAGCAGAGGCTGGGCTTTGATTTTTGCCTCATAAGCTAGGTTTTTTATGAGCCTGTCCTCTTCTCGTGGGTCATAAAAGATGGCACGAATAGCCTTATCTTGGATGATTTTTAGCAAGTGTTTATAATGGCTAGCAGAGGGCTCTTCACTATGGGTGTGCAGGGTGGCTAAGACTTGGAAATGATAACGTTTTGAAAAGTGAGAGAGATTATCATGCTGGCAAATCAGATAGCGGCGTTCTAGAGGGATAGAAGATAGGGTATGCCTAATGGCCACATCCAGGTCTTTTAGCTCTTTTTTATATTGCGCTGCCTTCTCTTGATAAACAGGGCCCTCAGAGGGCATATGCGTGCAGAGTGCTTCACAGATCTTGTCTATCATGGCTAAGACCTGCAAGGGGTCCATCCAGGTATGAGGATCTTGTTCCAAGAGAGAATCTGTATGAGCGTTTGTTCCTAGTCCTGTAGGGTCTGATAGATAAATAAGCCTCTGGGGCCTCATAGTTTGCAGGGTATTTAAAAGATGCCCTTCAAACCCTTGGCCATGGGCAAAAATAAGGTCTGCTTTCTCAAGCCTAATGCAAATGTGGGGAGAAAGCTCAAATGCATGGGGGTCTGCCTCTTGAGGAATGAGAGTATCCACCGGATAATCGGGGCCCAGGATGTGTTTGAGCCAATCTTGTATCAGGCTTGTGGTACACACAATTTTTGCCCGTTCTTTTGCAATAGACGGGCAGCTTAGACTGATTGTCAGGCTAAAAATAATAAGAAAGATTCGGCACATATGGATAAGGATTTGATTGAAAAAGATACAAGGGCTTTACTTTCAGGATATTACGAAAAAAAATAAAGGAGAAATCAATGGCTTATGCGCTTTAGCCTAAGTTTCGTCCGTCTGCATACAAATAGGCTTGATTAGATTTTTTAAACAGTAAAGATATTTTTTTAAAAAGCAAATCCATGGACAATACGATACATTCACAGCCCATACCTTCTGCTGAGGAAGCTCAACCTTCTATCCCCAGTTCAGAAGAGCCTTTAGATGCAAACTTGAATGATGCTCCTATGAATTTATTAGATACAGGGGCTTTTGAAACGGTTCAGGCCTTGCAATTAGAGCTTGAACAGCAAAAAATCCTTACGCTTAGAGCTTTGGCAGATTTAGATAACCATCGAAAACGTACCCTCAAGGAAAAGGAAGATCTGCGAAAATTTGCCGTTTCAGGCCTAGTGGAATCGTTGCTTCCAATATTAGATAACTTTGAACTCGGCCTAAAAAATGTCCCTCTAGAAGCTCCAGCTTCTTTTGTGCAAGGTTTTCAAATGGTTCAGGAACAACTTTCCCAAATCCTAAAAGACTTTGGGCTATCCTCAGTCGATCCTCAGAACGAAGTGTTTAACCCGAATACTCAGGAGTGCGTCGCGCACTTGCCGCACGAGACTGTACCGGAAAACCATATCATCCAAACGATACGCAAGGGATATATTTTGCAGGATAAACTCTTGCGCTCGGCATCTGTTTTGGTTTCTAGTGGAGCAAGCGTGGAGGCAGCTCCAGGCCAGACATTAGCTTAAGCTCTGCACAAAAATAGTATCTTATGTTTCATTCATATTTAGCACCTCTATACTATGGCACAAGAAGATTATTATAAACTATTGGGGGTTTCCAAAGATGCTTCTGCGGAAGAATTGAAAAAAGCTTATCGTAAAAAAGCTCTCGAATTTCATCCTGATAAAAACCCAGGCAATAAAGAAGCGGAAGAGACCTTTAAAAAAATTTCCGAAGCCTATGATGTGTTGAAAGATCCGCAAAAGCGTGCAGCCTATGATCGATACGGGCATAATGCCTTTCAAGGGGCTGGCACCGGTTACGCGGGAGGGCACGATCCTTTTGATATATTTAATGAAGTCTTTAGCGGTGGAGGAATGGGCGGCATATTTGAAGAATTTTTTGGAGGAAGGTCAGGCGGGCGAGGCAAGACCAGAGCCCAAAGGGGTAATGACCTGCAGTATGATTTAGAAATTACACTTTTAGAGGCTGCAGAAGGTATTGAGAAGGAAATCCAGTATCGCTGTGCAAATACCTGCGAGGCTTGTAAGGGCAGTGGTGCAGAAGCTGGAAGCCAGCCTAAAAATTGTAAGACGTGTGGAGGGGTAGGCCAAGTCACTGCTTCTCAGGGCTTTTTTAGCGTCCGCCAGACTTGCCCTGCCTGTCGAGGGCAAGGGAAGGTAGTGGATAAGCCTTGCAAACCCTGCCAAGGCCAGGGACGAAAAGGCGAGATTCACAAAGTGAAGGTGAAAATACCTCCTGGAGTAGATACTGGCTCTCAGTTACGCTCTTCAGGGGGAGGGGATGCTGGAGTCAACGGCGGCCCTCATGGAGACTTATACGTACAGATTCATGTGAAAGACCATGAGTTTTTTGACCGGGAAGAGCATGATCTTCTTTGCACGGTGCCTATTCGCTTTACCTTGGCGGCCTTAGGGGGGGATATTGAGATACCTACTCTAAGGGGAAAAGCTCAGTTGAAAATTCCACCGGGCACTCAGGCGGGTACTATCTTTAGGTTGAAAGGGCACGGCATGCCTCACCTTCGAAATCCTGGAAAAATAGGCGACCAGCTCGTACATATAGAAATAGAAGTGCCCACAAAACTCAGCGAAGAGCAACGAGAAAAGCTAGAATCCTTTGCCATTGCTTGTGGAGATCACGGGGAGAATTCAAAAATTTCTAGCTTTATCAAGAAAATAAAGCGCTCCTTTCGCTAAAAACCTATGCACTTTCAAAATCGAAAACTGCATACCCTAGAATCGACTAAGGAGCTAAGAGAAGACTTAAGGCAGCAGGGAAAGACCTTTGTCCTGACCAATGGGTGTTTTGATCTTTTTCATCCTGGCCATCTCTATTACTTGGAGAAAGCTGCGATCTTGGGTGATAGCCTCTGGATAGGATTAAATAGCAAAGAAAGTATCCAGGTAATAAAAGAACCTAAGCGCCCCTTGCAAAGCGATCTAGAAAGAGCCTATGTTTTGAGCGGTTTAGCCTGTGTAAAGGGTATATTTATATTTAAAAGCCCTCGGCTAGATAAGGAAATCCTTGAGTTAAGGCCGGATATTTATGTTAAAGCTGGAGATTATACCTTGGAAACCCTAAATGCGGAGGAGCGCAGTGCTTTGGAGGCAGTAGGCTCAAAAATTTGTTTTGTCCCCTTTCTTGAAGGCTATAGCACTACAAAACTCATCCAGACTATTCAGAATAATTCACTATGACGCTACGTTTCCGCACAACCTTAGACCTTTCCTACCTAGAAGCGATAGAGGCTTATATCTATAGTTTCGTTGAGTCTCCTTGGGTGCTATTTTTTGAAAAGCCAAATGATCGTATTTTTACCCTGGATGGTTATTTCCAAAGTCAAGATACCCTATGCCCAGCCTGGAAAGCCCTGAAAGCAGCCTGTTCACTTCCGGAAAATCCTTATCAAATAGAAACACTTCAAGATGCAGACTGGCAAAATGCTTACAAGGCTTTCTTAAGGCCTTGGTCATACGAAGTCTTACACTGGGTGCCTTTATGGCAAAAGGGAGACTATTCTCAGCCAGAAGGGCATTATATTTTATGGGTAGACGCAGGTATGGCCTTTGGTACCGGTGCGCATGAAACCACCCAGCTGTGTGGACGACGCCTAGTTGATTTTTATGCCCACCACCCCAAGGGGAAGCAATCAACTATTATCGATGCTGGCTGTGGCTCTGGTATTCTAGCGCTTTCGGCTGCTCTTTTAGGATTTCAAGAGATTTATGCGTTTGATAATGACCCTCAGGCAATTATAGTGTGTAAAGAAAACGCCGAGCTCAACAACTTAGCAGAAAGGGTGAATTTTCAGGTGGCTCATCTTCAGGAAGGCCTGCATCACAGAAAAGCAGATTTATTGCTCGCAAATATTCAAGCTGATGTTTTGCTGCCTCAGCTGGAAAGTTTATTGGAGGCTATTGCTCCAGGAGGACAGCTTGTTTTAAGTGGTGTTTTAGCTGCAGAAATAGATAGAGTGCGTAAAGCTTTTGAGGAAGGTGCAAACCGTGTTTGGGCAGGTACAGCTTTTAAAAGTACTAGCTTTTTGGCTGGCGAGTGGGGAGACTTGTGTCTAGAGCGTTTAGACCGTTAGTTTTTCAGAATAGGCTCTGATTGACCTATAACTTTTAAGCTTCTTCCTGCTAAGAAGCTAGGCCTCCAAAAAGGTCCTCGCGGGTTCAATCCGGCTCTATCCGCCTAGGCTATCTGAGTTTGGTGAGAGTTCGCGCACATTTGAAATACATAGATCCTATGATTCTTGAGTGCGCAAACCTTAACTGCATTTACTAGGCTATTCAAAACCCTTCACGTAAGAGTCTTTGTTGATTGACAATATCGGATCTTTTTCATCAACAGCTAAGCCATAAATGGCTTTTTGATGTTTAACATAGGCCCATGCTTTATCACCATAGCTGTAATGCCACCACTCAAAGCCATAATTCACAAACCCAGACCCTATGGCTGCATGTAGTAAGATCAGTCTATTCTTTCTTTAGACCTCTTGGGAAACCCTTGTCTTTTGTGTCTTAAGTTCATCAAAAATAGACTCAGTCTTCGCTCTATGAGCTACCTGTCTCCCGACGTGTCAGGCGTAGCTCATAGAGCGAAGACTGAAGCTTCAGCGTAGTGGAGACGCCCGGCAGGCCAAGCAAGATAATACGTGGTTCTGCAAGAGGTCTATTAGAAGCAAACACCGTATTAGCAAAACGGGAGTGATCAGGAGCCTGAACCTCGCTGTAGGGGGGAGGGGGGTTAGTAGAGGATTTCTTCTTTTTTGAAGAAGAAAGACCTAACTTGCCCTTTCTTAGCCCATTTTGATAATGAAAGATTGTTATAAACTGAGGTTTATGAACCTTAGCTAAGATGATCCGGGGGGCCTGCCGCCCGTAGCTTTAGCGTAGGGAGGGGGGTGCAAACACCTTTGTTTTCCTCCTTTTTTTCATTTTTAAAAAAGCAGTGAGAACATCTTTTTTTAAAATGAGCTTGCAAAAACCTAGAAGGCTGATTTGAATGTAAAAGAACAAAAATAAATTATGGGTTCCGGTTTATAAAAGTTGAAGCAAAAAGTCAAGCCTAAAATTTAAGAAAAAATCACAGTACCTGATAAACAAAACTTAAAGCACATAGGAAGCGAAGCCTGATGCGACTTCACCAAGTCTACAACGTAACTTTTTTCACCTTCGCTTGTCAAGCTACAGCGTAATTTCATTCGCCTCCGCCAAGGCTTCGTCGTAATTTTAGCTCTAACCGGCACACGTGGGGGAGGCCTGCCGCCCGACGTGTCATGCGTCTCCCTACGGTTCCTAATTACGCTGTCTTCTCTATGTTGAGCCTCAGGAGATAAAAAGCCCCCTTAGGCAAGAAAGCTCCGGCAGACAGGTAGTTCGGCTTGTCGCCCGTAGCTCAAGGAGCGTAGGGGGAAGAACGACGCCTGATTCGCCTACGCTTTTTAAGCTACGGCGTAATTTTAGCTCTAACCAGCGCGGGGGCATGTCGGGCGTCTCCACTACGCTGAAGGGGGGAGGGTTTAACACTTTTTCTTCTTTATCTTTAAAAAAGCGGTGAGAACATCTTTTTTTAAAATGAGCTTGCCCAAGCTTAAAAAATTTATTTGAATGTAAAAGGACAAAAATAAATTATAGGTTATGATATATAAAAGTTAAAGCAAAAAGTCAAGCCTAAAATTTAAGAAAAAATCACAGTACCTGATAAAAAAGGTTTAAGGCCCATAAGCAGTGAAAAAGGAGAGGATGAAGTCATCAAAAATGAGATAATGGAGCGATCGAAGAGCGATCTGAAAAAACTTTTAGCGGGATCAGGCTTTGGGCTACGCTCTGTGAGCTACGCCCAACACGTCGCTTTAAAAGCTACCTGTCTCCCGTAGGCTTCAGCGTAGTGGAGACGCCCGACACGCCAACGAAGATCACACCCACCTTCGTAAATATTCTATTCTTTCATATCAAGCATAGCTCTAATTACTCGAAGAATTTCCAGTGGATTTATCTGCACTTCTTTCAGAAAACGACTCATAGTTTGCTCGCGTGAGGTCTCTTGAACCGTCGGCCAAAAAAGCGGTATTAGACTTTTTGAATCATGAAGCGGATGCTCAATCTTCTTGGCTCTGATCTAAGCACTCTTGGCTGGCCGTGTCAGGCGAAGCTCGTCTTGTCGCCCGTAGACTCGAGCGTAGGGGGAAGAACGACGCCTGATTCGCCTACGCTTTTTAAGCTACGGCGTAATTTTAGCTCTAACCAGCGCGTAGGGGGGCATGTCGGGCGTCTCCACTAGCCTGAAGGGGGGAGGGTTTAACACTGTTTCTTCTTTATCTTTAAAAAAGCGGTGAGAACATCTTTTTTAAAAAGAGCTTGCCCAAACTTAAAAAGTTTATTTAAATGTAAAAGAACAAAAATAAATTATGGGTTCGGATATATAAAAGTTTAAGCAAAAAGTCAAGCCTAAAATTTAAGCAAAAATCACAGTACCTGATAAACAAAACTTAAAGCACATAGGAAGCGAAACCTGATGCGACTTCACCAAGTCTACAGCGTACTTTTTTCACCTTCGTTTGTCAAGCTACGGCGAAAGGCCAAGCAAGATCATACGTAGGTCCGCAAGTGGCCTAGTGAGCAAAACAATGCTAGACAGAGCCAATGGGTTCGCTTGTTTTCCGAAAAAATCCATCACTGGGCATCCTTGGCTTCAGGTGGTTGATCTTTCCCTCTGCCTCTTTGCTGCTTTCAGGGTTAAGCACTCCATCCATGTGTCGTCGTGATTCTTAACGCCCTCAAAATCAGTGCTAGTCGTTGATAAAAACGTCTGCTCTTCTATCTTGGTTTGTTTCTGCAGGGGAGCCAGTTCGAACTTCTGCATCTAGGTCACCCCTCGAGAGCGTATATATTCGTTCGCTACCAGCCTCTGCTTGCACTAGGTAGTCTTGTACGCTTTTGGCTCTTTTTTCTCCAAGAGCCATATTGTAGGCAGCTGTACCGTGGTAGTCGCAGTGACCCACAATGAGCAATTTGAGCTTAGGGTTATCCTTGAGTTGTTCTAAGGTGTCGCTGAGTTTAGGTCTTTCAGGGGTATCGATGGTAAAGTTATCAAATTGAAAATAAATAGATACCAAGGCGTTTTCTTTGGCGTAGTTAGATGTGCTAGCTTTTGGAAAAACGTGCACTTCTCTGAGTTCTAGCCCTTCTTCTTCAAGGGAGGCTTGGTAAGCTTCGCTGCTTTCTATATAGTCATGCCTTTTAGAGTAACCGCTGCCCATGAGGGTATCTTCAGGGCGTGGTTGGTATTTAGGCCTACAGCCAGAAAGGGATAGGCCCACTATGAACAGTAAGCATACAGAAGAAAAACGCTTCATATAAATAAGAGTAAGCACAAAAATTAGATACTTTTCAAGTAAAGATCACTTGTTCTGGCTAGAATTTGACAGTTGGGATAATGAAAATCCCCCGATTGATCTCTATAGACACAGACTTTGATCTGGGCTGCCTTGCAAATCAATACTGCTTGGAGGTTTATCTTGTATATTGTGTATTTTCTGGCAAGACGGAATTTTAAGAAAAAACAGCTAGCTTTTAGATCAAAACTAGATAGCAGGGGTATGGAAAATGTCAGGTATGCTGTCGTGTGAAACCCTATTCCAGCCTCGGGTTAATTGTCTTCTAGTAGTTTGTATCCAACGCCCCTTACGGTTTGGATTCGGCTAGCTTCTTCTTGTAACTTTTCCCTTAGGCGCCGTACATGGGTGTCTATGGTTCGGCTTTCTATCTCAGTGGTATATCCCCAGATAGTATTTAATAAATGTTCTCTTGTTTGGATACGGCCTTTACGTTCTATGAAAAGCTTTAAAAGCTTAAATTCTATAGGGGTTAGTTGCATGGGCCTATTTTTGAGCTTAAATTCATAGCGTTCTAGATCTAGCTCTATGGGCCCTAAGCGTAATGATGAGGAAGCTCCACCTTCCTTAAGGGGATTGATACTGGCTAGGCGCTCTAAATACAAGGCTAAGTCTGAGGCATCTAGAGGATCTTTCAGATAAAAGGTGGGCCCAAGACCTATGGGCTGAGACAGCACATCGCCCTGATGGTGTCTACCATCTACTAAGCCTATCATTAAGTGGGTAAAAAAAGGATCTCCCCTAAGGAGTCTTACGAGGTCTAGACCGCTTATGCCTGGGAGAGTGAAGGGGATAATGAGGCCAGAAAAAGCCCCGTCTCTTAATTTCCCTAAAAGAGCATGATAGGCTTCTAGCTCCTCAAATATATACTGAGCTAATACAGGGCTTTCCCGGAGATATTGAAGCACCTTGGGATCCTGATTGAAGACTAAAAAACGAAGTTGCTGAGCGTTAGTCATCCTGCTATGTGTTAGTGGGGTTGAAGAGACCTATGAAAGCACCCGATAGATGGCCTTGCAAGCCTTGTTTTTAAAGGTGAAAAAAATCCTTGATTCTATCTAGTATGTGCAGGGAGTGCGATTCTAGGTCTAGCTGAGAGTCTTTTTTGTGATGGGCACGCGTGTCTGCGTTTCGGGCTTGTCGCTCCGCCAAGGCCTTACTGAGGGCATCTAGGAGGAGGGTATCTTTTTCTAGCATAGGCTTAAGCGCGATTTTTTTAATTTCATACACACTACTCTCTACAACTGCAAAGACTCTAGCCGATCGAGGCGCTCCTGTGAGTAATGACATTTCACCAAAAAAATCCCCGGGCACAAGCTGTCCAAGTCGTACGGGACTGCCATTATCCAGCTTGCCTTCTACTTCAAGAAGACCTTCATTTAGGATAAACATGGAATCTCCCTCAGCTCCAGCTTCTACCAAGTTATGGCCTCTAGGATAGTGATGGAGTATCAGCCCTTCTGCCAGAGTTTGGAGGTCCTGAGGGTTAAACCCTTGAAATAGGGATAAATTTTTTAGAAAGCGAAGGGGAGAGACTGTGATATCTCCTTCCTCTCCCTGAAACTGCTTTTCCATAATGATCTGTTTGCGATACTGAGAAACTGTAATACCTGCCTTGTTGAGATGCAGGTACGCGCTTTTTAAGACCCGGTCATTCAGCACATAGGGAGAGTGCCTGCTAGGATCTCCCCAAAACAGAAGGGCGTAGTGGACGCCTAGATCATCCAACTTGGTAATCCTGACTTCTGGACCGGGTAGGCGAATGGGACCCTCATGATCGCTTACGGCTGCTAAGACAGAGGCCTCTAGGATCCGGCAAGCTCTTTTGGTGTCTATGGTATGGTCTAAAATGAGGGTGAGAGAAAATCGATGCCAGGGCAAAGGTAAAGCATGATTGATAATGATAGAAGTGGCTATCATGCTATTAGGGATGATGCAAATATTGCCTTCTCGATTCCGTATACGAGTGGTACGCCAACGAATTTCCTCTACCCAGCCCGCATATGACTGGTTAGCGGCTCTGCCAGGATCTAAGGTGACCCACTCGCCTATATGAAAGGCTCCCTCAATATTAGAAGCCAGGCCAGAAAAGACGTCTGCAATCAGCGGCCTTAGGGCTATACCGAGGATAATCCCCGCAACACCTGAAGTTGTCCAAACGCCACTAATTTCAAAGTGAAAGACGGTTTTTAAAATACCTACCAAATCTAAAAAACTAATAACAATAGAAAAAATGCTCTTTAGAATATCAGGCACACTTCTTCCTAGAGTCCGTTGCAAAAAGATATCAAAAAATAAAATCCGCAAACATTGATCAATGAAATAAGCTCCAGACAGCCATAAGCTTAGCCCTAGGCCCAGAAGTAACATAGAATATGCTTTTGGACTATGCTCCTGTACTGGACTGAGATACCAAGTTTTGCTAAAAAAAGCGCTTGCAAAGCATACGAATACCAGTGTAGGTAATGCTAAGCGTTTGAGAACAGATGGCAGATAAGAGGGCTGCGGTTTCATGTAGGCTAGTCAAAAAACTTAGCATAGCCTAAACTATACCAGTTTTGAATTTCTATAGAGAGGGGGTGGATAAGAAGCTTAGGGGATGCTTATACTTGGGGCGGCCTTATTTACTGCTCTCCTTGCACTTCTGGGTCCACTTTCTGCTTTATGAGCTTGACTCTCCTTCTCAAGATGCCGTTTATCTCCTCTATCTTTGTTCCTTTTGATCCGTACATCCTATGACTGAGGCGAAAAGTCCGAAAAACCCCAATAGCTCGAGGCGTCACAACCGTATAGCTGCTGTGCAGTTTTTATATTTGTGGAGCATGAACCCCGTGCCCGATCTTGAGGATAGCCTCTATCATTTTCTAAAAATGAAGGAAGAGCCAAGACCGTACTATAGTTTTGCAGAAAGCTTAATACAGGGTGCTATTCAACATCAAGAAAGAATTGATGCGCTGATTCAGTCTTGTACAGAAAATTGGGCGTTTTCCCGCATTAGTAAGATAGATCTAGCCCTCCTTCGCTTAGCTTTGTATGAGCTTTTGTATAGGACGGATATCCCGCCTATAGTGTCTATCAATGAATGCATAGAGTTGAGTAAAGTCTTTTCCACGGAAGATTCTAAGCGTTTTCTCAATGGTATTTTAGATAAAGTGAAAGGAAGTTTGAGTCGTCCCTTCAGAAAAGCGGATAACCCCTAGTTTTTGCATTGTTATATGTTTGGGATTTTTAATAAGTTTAAACAAGGCCTCCAAAAAACAAGCGCACGGCTCTTTGGGTCTATTAAAGGGCTGTTTGGCTTTAAGTCTATAGATGCAAAAACCCTTGAAGAACTAGAGGAAGCGCTGTACTTAGCGGACTTTGGAGTAGCGACGACAGAGGATATCTTACGGGAAATCAAAACTGCTTGGAAGCAAGAAAAGGAACTTCGAGGAGAGGATGCGTATCGATTGGGTGCTACTGTACTGAAGCGAGTTTTGGCTGGGGCAGACCCCGTGTATGAGCAAAAAGCTCCCCTAGAGGTCATCTGTCTTATTGGTGTAAACGGCGCTGGGAAGACAACCACTGCTGCTAAGCTGGCGTATCATTTTAAGAAACAAGGCAAAAAGGTCTTATTAGCTGCCTGTGATACTTTTAGGGCTGCTGCCAATGAGCAGATTAAAACTTGGGCAGAACGCTTATCCTTAGAGATTATCAGTAGTCATCCAGGTGCGGATGCAGCTGCCGTAGCCTTTGATGCCTACCAGGCTGCAAGGAATAGAGGCTGTGATGTTTTAATTATAGACACAGCTGGGCGCTTACATACCAAGACAAATCTGATGGCAGAGTTGCAGAAAATTGGTAGAACTTTACAAAAGCATGACCCCCTTGCGCCGCAGCAAACGTGGCTGGTTTTGGACGGGAATATTGGCTCTAATTCTATTGAACAAGCAAGGACTTTTCATGAAAACTGTCAGGTAAATGGCCTGATTCTAACAAAATTGGATGGTACTTCTAGGGGAGGAGCCCTAGTAGCTATTTATAGAGACCTCAAGCTGCCTATTTATTTTGTAGGACTAGGAGAAGCTGTAGAAGATCTTCAGCCATTTTCCATTGAGCATTATGTTTCAGCCATTTTTGGAGGCTCAGAAGAGTCAGTATGAGGCCTCCTTTGTTAAAATTGTCGTTTCCTCGTTTTTCAGAAGATAGTGTGTCTTTCCCTTCTTGGATTTATCCCAGTGAGGAAGAGACAAGGCTAGTGGCCACTCTTTTAAGCTTTGTTCAAAGCCATTCTAAGGTAGTCTTTCTTTTGGATGAGGGTGTTTTGGCCTATATTCAGCAGCGTTTTTCGTGTATTTCAGCTTTTTTAAAAGACCAAGTAGTGATAGTACCAGGCTCTGGAGAGGGCTTAAAGACAAAAGAAATGTATTTTCAAGTTCTGGAAGCTTTAGAGGCAAAAGGCTTAAAAAGGGAAGATGCGCTCATTCTTATTGGAGGTGGGAGCCTCTTAGACCTTGGGGGCTTTGTGGCCAGTACGTATTTACGAGGCATTCCCTACTACAGTGTGCCAACTACTCTCCTAGCTTGTGTGGATGCAGCTATAGGAGGGAAAAATGGTATCAATCTTAGCGGTTCTAAAAATCGAGTAGGTACTTTTTATGAGCCAGCAGGTATGGCTCTTTTCTATCCTTTTTTGGACGGTCTCAGTTTTCGGGAAAAGGCTAGTGGATTTGCTGAGGTGATAAAATATAGCTTAATTGGGGATTTATCTTTTTTTGAGGCCCTGGCAGAAAAAACCCTGTTTGAGGCTTTTCAGCTCCAGTTTTTACAGACAGTGATTGCCCATTGTATAGCGATGAAGTTAGCTCTTGTGGAGCAAGATTACCAAGATAGAATCGGTAGGCGCTGGCTCCTAAATCTGGGACATACGTTTGGCCATGCGATAGAAAAAGTGAGTATGCATAGCCGATATACCCATGGAGAAGCTGTGGCTATTGGCCTGATGGGTGCGGCTTACTTTTCTGCTAGTTTAGGATATTTACAGGAAGAAGCATTGAAAATCCTAAAACAAGCCCTTTTCAATTACAGTCTTCCCACAGCCTTGTACGAGCCCTTGCCGATCACAGCCTTAGTAGAGGCTATGCATCAAGATAAGAAGGCAAAGCCATTGTCTTTGACTTTGGTTCTCTTGCGATCCATTGGGGAGGCCTTTGTCTATGAGCTAAAAAACCAAGATGCTTTACGAACTGTCTGGCTTCGGCTAGGAGGAGTAGTGAAATGAGAGTGAGTTTTATTATTTTTATGCTTGAAAACTTGAAAATTTTCAGGAGATTAGACAGATTTAAGGTCATATGCATCCTTCATCTATCATTCACCCTGAAGCAAAGCTAGATCCAAGTGTAGAGATAGGTCCTTTTTGTTATATTGAAAAGGGAACTATCCTCGGTGCAGGTTGTAAGCTTGGGAGCCATGTCATTATTCGTGAGGGAGTGCGTCTAGAGCCTGATGTATCGGTAGATAGCTTTTCAATTTTGGGAGGCCTGCCCCAGGACTTAGAGTTCCATAAGGATATTAAGTCTTTTGTGTCTATAGGCACTGGTACTTGTATTCGTGAGGGGGTGACCATTCACCGATCTAAATATAAGGGCGAGACTACTTATGTGGGTAAAAAATGTTACTTGATGGCGCACTCTCACGTGGGGCACGACTGTGTCGTAAAAGACAAAGTGATTTTGGCTAATAACGTACTTTTGGCGGGTCACGTGGAGGTAGCCGATAACGTAACTATAGGTGGAAACACCAGTATCCATCAATTTCTTCGGATTGGTGAGGGAGCGATGGTGGGCGGGTTTTCTGGCTTTACCAAGGATGTACCACCTTTTTGCCTGGTGGCTGAAAGGAACCGTCTTGCAGGTCTAAATCTTGTAGGTCTAAAACGCTTTGGTGTGACATCCCAGACCTTACAGGAACTAAAACGAGCCTACACGCTTGTTTTTGCCAAGATAGGGACTAGCCTGATGGATAAAGCTCAAACCCTGCTTGCGAGTGGCCAGTATAAAAGCCCTGAAGTGCAGACCTTTTTAGCCTTTTTCCAGCCTTCAAAAAAAGGTATCCTAACGCCTGATCTTTAAAAAAGATAGGGTTGTGTATGGACTTTGGGTTTATCTTTGAAGCAAGGATGATACTCTACTGGGTTTCGTCGACTTTGAAACAATACGATCCCTGGCCTTCAATTTCTTCTAGAAAGCTTTGATAGGATGCTTTCGCTTTAAGATTTTCAGGAAAGAGATCTGAAATAGCCTTTTCTCGTGCTTTTGCCTTATAAAGAGAGGCGACGACTTGAGTCATCTTTTTTACAACAGGCAAGCCTATAGCTGGTCTATCAAAGTCTCTTCGTCCTCTGGAATGGTAATGCTTAGACCAAATATTTCCTAAAGTTCTTAGGGTATCGGCGAGTTGCTCTTCAGAAAGGGTATCGAGGTAGTTTTCCCCATGTAAAGGTGATCCTTTTGATAGTAAAAACTGAAGCATCTCAGGACGCATTAATCTCAAAGCAGCTTCTAGTAGGGATCTATAATAAGGGTTTTGATAGATACGAAGCTCTTCTTCCTTTAGCTGCTCCAAAGCATCTAGAATATGTTTTTCAGAATCGTTGGGCTCAGCCATTAAAGATAGAATGTGATCTGCTCGTGGATATGAGGGGGGATTGGCAGTCCTACATAGATCTGGGGAGCTGTTGAGTATCGGAATTGAAGGAGGGATGGGTATCGAAGCGGGTGGAGTGGGTTGAGAAAATGGATGGCTGGGGGCTATGTTTGTAGAGAGCGAAGAGAGGGCAGTGGTAGGGTAATGCATAAGAAGATAGTTTCAATAGGCCTTTTGCGAAACCATTGTCTTTAGCTCCCTGGGTTCGGGCTTCAGGCTTCGCTCGTTGAGCTTCGCCCGACACGTCGCTTTAAAAGCTACACCTGACACGTCGTTCTATGAGCTACTTGGCTACCCGACGTATCAGGCATCTCCACTACGCTGAAGCTACGGGAGACAGGTAGCTCGTAGAGCGACGTCTGAAGGCTCGGCATAGGGAGACACCCCCGGCGGGCCAACCCAGATAATACGCAGGTCAGCAAGAGGTCTAATAAAGGTTAAGGCTAGTACAAAGCAGGGGATAGCTTTATAATTAGCCTCAATAGTATAGGTCGTTTCCTGAAAATGGCAACTGGGGACTTTAGAAATCATGTAAGATGAAAGTATAACTTTAAGGGGGGCAGCCCTATGAAGCAGAAATAAAAAAGCAGCATCTTTTCTAGATGCTGCTTGAAGCCTTAGGTCGCAAGCTTATGCGTGTATCTCGCTATTTTAAATAGCTAAACGTTGCGGCTAGATTTGGTACATGAATTTCTTTTCTCTTCCTGGATGTCATTATCTATCTTTGTAAGGTACTCTGTGAGAAGATTTTTTATGTTGCTGCTTGGTTTTTTTTCTGTACTCACCCATGACTTGCTATAGCGTTCTAGGCCTAGACGCTCTAGCAAGCTTGTTAGGTTCGGAATCTGCTTGCTATAAAGGATTTGCACTAGCGTTGTTGTCATCTGTGTAATAGCTTCTTTTGATGGGGTGCCTCTAGGCATCAAGATCGGACAAGAATTGCAACGAAGGTGAAAAGAGTAACTATTAAGATAGCTATTGATTGCGTGCATGAAGAATTCTGGGTTTAAATCTGCAAATAGGCCCCTTATATTCAACAAATACTCAAGCGCTTGAGGCCGGGAACAATCTACAATGGTTGCTGAAAGATCGTTATTCTCAGGGCTCCTCCAGCTGATCAATGCCTCGTCTGTCATAGATGATAATGTGCTAATAATAGGCGCTTCATCATCATTAGTAGCTTTTAGAAGACTATTTAAGCCTCCATCGATTTGCTGATCTAAACTAGGTGCTACTTGCATCCCTTGTTGAGCGTATCCTGCTGGAGGGATTTGGATAGCGTGAGCTCCTTGCAGTACAGGCAGTGGTTCGGGCTGTCCTGAATTTACCAACTGACATTCTTGTATATTCCTTATATTCATACTTTATTAAGGTTAAGGGTTAACAAATTATGATAAATTTTTTTAACAGGTTAATACATTCTTATGGTAAAACAAGAAAAATATGAGGATGAAGCAAATTTTAAGCAAGGAAGTGCTACTGTTTTAAAATCAGTAACTGGTGCACTAAAGATGCCGTAGATATTAGAGGTTCTCGCGGAGGGATTCTTTCTGAGCTGGCTAATAGGAAAACTATCCTAAAAGGCTGGTGCCCCAACTGAGCCCAGCTCCAAATCCAACGAGAAGCACTTTCTGGTCTGGAGAGATTTTTCTACTGCGAAGCGCCTCATCCAGGGCTATAGGAATAGAGGCAGCAGAGGTATTGCCGTAGCACTCTAGATTGCAAATAAACCGATCTAAAGGCAGTTTGAGGTATTCCGCCAGGGTTTCCACGATACGCATGTTGGCCTGGTGGGGGATGATCCAGTCTATCTTATCTGGCTCATGCTTTACTAAGAGCTCTTCTAGCGTCTTTCCTACTGTTTTCACTGCCCATTTAAAGAGCTCTTTCCCTTGCATTTGAATGTAGGGAGGTGCCCAGGAGCCTCCTTCTGGAGGAGTACCGGGGACTACCTTTAAGATGGAAGACAAAGAGCCATCTGTCCAAATCTTATTCTCTAAAACTCTCAGGCTATAGCCTGGATGTAGTAGGGGTTTAGTCTCTGGGGAGGCCTGAGGCGATGCTAATTTTTGAGTCTCGCGGCTAAGAACGATTGCTCCTGCCCCATCTGCAAAGAGGACACAGGTGCTGCGGTCTTTCCAGTCGACCAAAGAGGACATTTTGTCTGCACCAATGACCAGTGCGTGTTTGTAAGTTCCCGCCTTAAGCATTTGAGTGGCTATCTCTAAGGCGTAAATAAACCCAGAACAGGCCATTTGTACATCAAAAGCAGGCACTGGGCGAAGACCTAAAGCATTTTGTACTAAAGCAGCCACTGCTGGAAACGCACTATCTGGGGTGCTTGTAGCCACTATCACAAGATCTATATTTTCTTTGGGTAGACCAGATGCCTCTAGCGCTTTTTGACCTGCTTTTATGGCTAGAAAAGATGTAGTTTCTCCTGGGCTTGCAATATAACGGGTTTTGATACCAGTTCGGGTGAAAATCCACTCATCTGAAGTATCGACTATCTCCGCCAGGTCATGATTACTGACCTTTTTTGAGGGAAGATAACAGCCACTGCCCTTTAGAACGATTACTTCCTGTATTTGCATGAGCTGTAGGGATGCTAAGCAAGAGGGATAATTCCTTGGCTTAGTGTCAGGTTTGCTTCTTGAATAGAGCTTTGGATATGTTCATTTAGCTTGTGGCTCAGGATGTCTTGAGTCGTACGAATGGCATTCATGATGGAGTAGCGATTACTAGAGCCATGTGCTTTCATGACAGTGCCTTTAAGGCCTAGAAGGGGAGCTCCACCATAAGATTCTGGGGATAGCCTGTCTTTCATTTCATGAAAAGCCCCTTGACTCAACCAGGCCCCAAGCTTACGCCAGGAGGTTTTCATCAGCTCTTCTTTTAAGAAGTTTTTCATATTAGCAAACAAAGACTCCCAGGATTTTAACAAAATATTCCCCACAAAGCCATCACAGACAATTACATCTACCCCTCCATCAAATACACTAAAGCCTTCAATCAGCCCCTCATAGTTCAGTAAGCCCTGCATTTGCTTAAGAAGACCATGGGCTTCATTGACACAGCTAGTTCCCTTGCCTTCTTCGGTTCCTATGGTGAGCAAGCAGACTTTGGGTCGTTCTTTTTTGAGGATGACTTCTGCGTAATGGCTTCCTAAAAAAGCGTTTTGCAAGAGGTGCCTAGGCTCAGCCTCTGGATTTGCCCCGACATCTATGAGAATAAAACAACTTCTTTGGGTGGGTATTACCGATGCAAGGGCTGGCCTATCAATGCCTTCTATGGGGCGTAGCTTAATGGTGCCTCCTGCCATCAGGCTTCCGGTATTGCCACAGCTAAGAAGTGCATGTGCCTCCCCAGCTTTGACTAGCTCTAGAGCTTTCACCATAGAGGCCTCTCTTTTTTTTAAGCTTTGGACGGGCTTTTCATCCATTCCAATGACCTCTGATGCGGGGTGAACCTCTAGGCGATGGTCCCCGGCTAATCCTTTGTCTTTCAAGAAGGGGTGGATCACCTCCTCTTTGCCAACTAAAATGAGCTGGCTCGAGAAGTAAGGCTGCTTGAGTGCTAGAGCTACTCCTTCTAGGAGCTCAACAGGCCCACGATCGCTGCCCATGATATCTAGAGCGATAATGCTAGAGTGTTTCAGCATAGGTGTCCCTCAGTGATTTGAGAGGTTAAGGCTTTAGGATGAAGAGGTGGCTCATCGAGCGTGTGAGCTCTAAATTGTCTTTTTTAGAGACAGATATATCCAATTCTAGGTTTTTGCCTAACCTAAAGGTCTTGGGTAAAGGGTTTAGACGGATACGTCTAGAACCTGGCGACCACGGTACATCCCGGTAACAGGATTGACCCGATGGGGTCTGAATAAAGTACCGTCAGGGTCTTTTGCTAGTTGGATAGCATGTGGGCGGTTTGCGGCTCTGCGTAGACGGCTTCTTTGCTTAGATTGCTTTCTTTTAGGGACACCCATAATAGTAGTGAATTATAGTTAAAAATAATGGAATAGGTTTGTTTTAGTATAAGTTAGGCGCCGCCGTCAAGCCTACTTATGTTCAGAGCAGTATTTTGAGCTTTTAGGTGAGAGCAACTGTTTTTATTGAAGGACTGATTTTGCTTTATTTGAGATATAAAAACCCTAGAAGTAAACAAGCTAAGGCCATACGATAATAGGCGAAAGGTTTGAGTCCTACTCTTGGAAAAAGGCCCACAAACATATAAGATACCCCAAGAGCGCTTATAAAGGCTGCTGTACATGTGACCCCTACCAGGTGCCAGTATCCCAATAATACAGGTGCATACGAGACCATTTTATAAAGGGCTGCCACGCTAATGGTAATAAGCCCGAGTAAGAAACTAAAAATGACAGCGTCAGATGCTTTTAGCCCTAATAGGAGGCCAGCAACGATGGTCATCATTGAACGGCTGGTGCCTGGGCAGAGGGCAAGGCCTTGCATGATGCCTATAAAGACGGCTTCTTTAGCACTCAGGCTATAAAGTGAACGAAAAATCGTTCTTTTTTTATAGTAGGCTTGGATAGCTAACATCAGAATCGCTCCTAAAACCAGGCTGATCATAATAGTTTTTAGGTTTCGAAGGTGGTTTTCAATAAAGCCTTCCAGTGCAAAGCCTAAGGCCCCTGTAGGTATAAATGCGTAGATGAGATGTTTGCCTAAGCTTAGCCCTTGGGTATCTTGCCCTGTGAGGCCTTTAAGGATTTTGAAGACTTGCTTTCGAAAGACTACCAGAGCAGCTAAAATTGCCCCTAATTGTACGATGACAGATAGGCTTGTTAGGACTTGTTGGAGATGCGGATCTGCTAGCTGATCTAGACTGAGGTAATGATTTAACAAAATGAGGTGAGCTGTAGAGGATATGGGTAAAAACTCAGTCGCTCCTTCAGCCAGCCCCATAGCTAAGGCATCTTGCATAGATATACTATCTTTTGCTAGGCAAGGAGAGAGTAAAAGACTGAAGGAAAAAATAATGAAAATTAGGTTTCGCATATAGATTTGAAAAGCTGCTTGAATTTTCAGCATAAAACAAGTTTAAACAAAGCCTATGGTAAAAACGCTACAGTATTTTGGGACCGATGGCATCCGTGGAACAGTAGGCCAACCCCCTATGTGTGAGCAATGGCTAGAAGGCTTAGCGAAGGCTTTGTTTTTATACATTCAAGCTAGATTACAAGAGAAGGATAGTTTGGTAACCATAGCTTGGGATACGAGGGCCTCAGGCCAAGTATTTGCGGAGGTGTTTGAGCGCTATTTTTCTAGTAGAGGCATCCAGGTATTGAAATTGGGGGTGGCCCCGACTCCTGCGCTAGCCCTCATGACAAAACACCTAAAGGCAGACCTAGGCCTTATGATCACAGCATCGCATAACCCAGCTACTGACAATGGCATCAAGCTCTTTGATAGGCAGGGGCATAAGCTAAACGAGGCCCAGTGCTTAGATATAGAAGCCCTATTAGATGCCCCTCAGCCCCAGCATGGGTCTTGTATGCAGGGAGCGACATTCCTTTATAGGGAGTGGCTTTTAGAGTACAAGGCTTGCCTGAAACAAGATTTTTCTAAAGCGTCTAAACGTTTAAAAGTGGTACTGGATAATGCGAATGGGGCCATGTATCAGGTGGCACCTTTGCTCTTAAGGGAACTGGGCTATGATGTGAGGGTATTGGGAGCAGAACCGAATGGCCATAATATTAACTCCCGGTGCGGGAGCGAGGCTCCAGAAGCTCTTCAGGCAGCTGTTTTAAGTCATCAAGCAGATATTGGGATTGCCTTTGATGGAGATGGAGATAGGGTGCGATTTTGTGATGAAAAGGGAGAACTGGTGGAGGGAGAAAAGATCTTAGCTTTGTTAGCTTTGGACCTATTTGAAAAAAACCGACTCACCCCTGCGCTTGTGATTACTACTATACATAGCAATACTGGGCTAGACCGTTTTTTGTCTAAAATAGGCTTAAAAACCCTGAGAACTCCTGTTGGGGACAAGTACATTTTAGAGACAATGCTCGAAACAGGGGCGATTTTAGGCGGAGAGGCATCTGGACACCTTTTGTTTCAAAAAGACCTCTTGGTAGGCGATGGTCTTTATGGAGCTCTGAGCATCCTGTCTATCTTGGGAGAGAGTGAGGAGCCTTTTTCATCCAGGCATGAGCTGATAGAGCTTTTTCCACAGGTACAGGCCCATATTCCTGTAAAAGAGAAGAGGCCACTATCGTCTTTAAAGGCTTTTAGCCAAGCGATCAAGACCGTGGAAGCGGCATTGGTGGGCCATGGGCGCGTCTTGGCCCGCTACTCTGGAACGGAAGCGAAGCTGCGGGTATTGATTGAAGGCCCCAAGACGGCTGATTTAGAGTGCTATTTAGAAGACTTAAAAAAGGCCCTTAAAATAGATCTGGGTGAACTATGTTGACGCAAGAACAACTCCTCCAAAAGGCCTCTATAGCCGCGGCAAAAGGCAACTATCAGGTATTGAAGGTGATGGTAGAAGAGATTCTTTCGAAAGACATCACCTGCATCGCAGCTTGGGAGATCTATATTCAGGCGAAGGGCTCTTCGAAAGGGCCTATTGTTGTGAAAGCTGGGATGTCTTATGGGTATCGGCTGGCTTTACTGATTTTGAGGGGCTTGGGAAAGTTGAGTCTCTTAAGCCCTGGGTTCTTTCTGTGGGTGTTTGGAGTGTTTCCGCATAGTTCTGTGCTGCGGCTGGTATTAGGAGAGTGGGCCCTTAAGCAAGAAGCCTATGCCCTTACCGTTTGGGCTTGGGAAGGATTAGCGCTGGATAGCCCTCATAAGAAGCTGCTAGTCAAGATCTACTCCAGGCTAAAGCTCTATGCTCAGGCAGGAGCCTTGGCGGAGGCTATTCTGAAGGAAGAGCCCTACTGCACGGAAATGATAGACCTCCTGCAGGCCAGCCAATTTTACCAAAGTATGCGCCCTTAGGCTAGTCTGAAAGCCCGATGCCTACTTGGTTTCAACTTTTCAGGAAAACAAACGAAGCTAAGTCTGCCATACAAAGAATGCTAGCTTGCAGCGTTATACCAGCCTTAGGCATAGGATATATGGGCTAAGGAAGGATACACTATCGCATCAGCTTTTTAGCTTAGGCAGCAGCTACGGATACCTTGCGGTGTGCTGCATCCCAGACGACTTTGCCGGAGATCAGCGCAAAGAGGGTATAATCACGGCCAAGGCCGACGTTTTTCCCTGGATGGAAGCGAGTGCCTCGTTGGCGCATGATGATGCCGCCGGCGTTGATGGACTGTCCGCCGTAGACCTTGACGCCTAGGCGCTGGCTGTGGCTGTCTCTACCGTTTTTGGATGTACCTTGTCCTTTCTTATGGGCCATTATGGAGGAAGATTAAACGTTAATAGAGTTGATTTTGATGACGGAAAGCTCTTGGCGGTGGCCTTGCTTGCGGCGGTAGCCCTTACGGCGCTTCTTTTTAAACACGCAGAGCTTGACCCCCCTTTTGTTTTCCAGGATAGATAGGCTGATAGAAGCTCCAGCAATATAGGGAGCACCGACTTTAGTCTCGCTACCGTCGGCGGTGAGGAGGACCTCAGACAGGGAAAGGGTGTCCCCTGCTTGCTTGTCCTGGAAGCGATTCACCGGGAAGATATCACCGGCTTCTACTGTAAATTGCCTGCCTTGAATGTGTACGACTGCTTTCATAAAACTATGGAGGAAAAGTGGTTTTTAACAAAAAGACAAGTGTTTTTTTAGCTTTTGACTGAAAAGTTTACTAAAATTGCCTTAAGCGCTTATCTTAGATGGAGATGGAGGGAAGAAATTTGAAAATAAGGGACGGGTGTTTGGGTAGAGAAAATTGGATGAGGGGGGAGGGTCGGCTTAGGGACGAGTCATTTAAAGTGGAAAAATAAGTGTTTTTGGTTTTAGGGGGGAGGGGGTGAGTAGAATTTTTCTTTCGCTTTCGCTTTTTAAGCTACGGCGTAATTCTGGCTTTAAGCTCTAGTAGGGGGGCCTGTCGGGCGAAGTTCGTAGAACGAAGCCCGAAGGGGGAACTAGCTTTGACCCGAGGGCTGCCATGAATTTGGGAAGAGCGAGAGGTTTCGCTTCCGATGCTCTAGGAGCCTCCTCAACTTTTGATTTTTGATCTGTGAAAGAACGGTTTTAGAGGAGTGGTTTGCCCCCGTCTCCACTACGCCAAGCCTTCAGGCTACGCTCGGTGAGCTTCGTCTGACACGGTCGGGAGACACTCCTAGCTCTTACCTCGCTTAGGGGTGGCTTGCCACCCGAAGCTCGTAGAGCGTAGGGTGGCGGGATAGACGGGACTCGAACCCGCGACCTCCGGCGTGACAGGCCGGCGTTCTAAACCAGCTGAACTACTACCCCAGCTTTGAAATTTTTAATCCTGGCTAGACTATTAAAAATATGAAAGTAGACCTTAGCGGGAAGGCCCAATTAGTCAAGCCTAAAATGCAAAGTTTTTTCTGAGGACGCTATTTATGCGGCTTGGGAGGTGGGCGGAATAGAGTAAGGGGGGATGAATTTAAGAAATTTTAGTGGGAATGGGGTAGGTGGTTGCTGAGAAAGGGTTTTGATTGCTAAAATTTGGCAGAGGATAAGAGCTAAGGCCTTGGAGATAAGCTTGAGTTAAAGGACTTGGGTGAATGGCGCGGGGACTGGGCTTATCCACTCCGCAGGGGGCAGCATACTATCGGCTGAGTGGATAAGAAGTGTATATTATTGTTTTGTTTGATTTAATCTTTGTCGTCATCGTCGGAATAATAGCATAATCCTGATAGCGCCTGATTTCGCATTGGGCCTGTAGGGAGCTTTTGTGCCGCTTGTATGCGATACTTTTTATCTAATTTCTTATCTTGAGCCAGTATGAGTAAAGCGTGTTCTTGACTACTCAATGGAGGGAGCATGATTGCAGCGTGTAGGCGGAATTCTGCACCCCATTTCTCACTTTGAACGAATGTGAGTAAAGCATGCTCTCGTGTATCCCCTGGCGCGAGTTTGCCTACAGCTTCTATGCAGTCGTAGGGAATGTGAAACCAACGATTATGCCAATGTGGCGCATCAGCCAATGTGAGTAAAATGTATTCTCGTATATAGCCTGACGCGAGCTCTTTTGCAGCTTCTATGCGCTCATATTTGGTGGATCGATAATCGTCTAACCATCTAAGTAAAGTTTGCTCTCGTAGATCACCTAGAGGAAGGATGTCTAGAGCCTTTCTGTATGCCGGTGAAGATAAATATTTTGGTGAAGGAGAAGGAAAATCACGTGGTTCAATAACTCTCAATACGATGCGGTTTTGTATATGGCCTGGGGGAAGATTTTTTATAGCGTCTACAGATAGTTCCCGATGATACGCCCAAGCCAACGTGATCAATGCATCTTCTCTTTTCTTTCCTGGAGAGAGACTGACTGCAGCTTTTATACGATACACTATATCTGAATGGTTATCTTGAATGATTGCAAAAAGGATTTGATCGCGTCTATCACCTGGAGAGAGAGCGGCTGCCGCTTGTATGCGATACCCTAAATTCAATTTCTCATCTTGAGCTAATGAGTATAAAAAATTGTTTCTTTTCTCGCCTGGAGAAAGCTTAGTTGCTGCTTGTACACGATACTCTTGCTTCAATTTCTGATCTTGAGCCAATGCGAGAAGAGCGTTGTCTCGTTTCTCATCTGAGGACAGCTTTTCTGCAGCCTGTATGCGATATTCTGAGCCAAACTTTTGATCTTGAGTGAAAGCGAGTAAGGCTGAGTCTCGCTTTTCACTTTGAGAAAGGTTGGCTATAGCTTGTAGGCAGTGACTGGGGTACGTGGGGCACGATATATCTAAGATGAGGCCTCGATAGCTTTGGAGTAAGTGGAGTAAGCATTGGTCTTTTTCATCACTTGGAGGAAGACTGACTGCCGCTTGGAGGCAAGAGTATGGCGGTAGATTCTGATCTTGAGCGAGTGCAAGAAGGATTTGGTCTCGTTGCGCGCTTGGAGGAAGGCTAGCTGCTGATTGTATGCGATAGTCTATTCCTAATGCTGAATTCTGCGCGAATTGGAGGAAGCATTGGTTTTTTTGATCACTTGGAGGAATTTTTTCTAAGACTTCCATAGACCGTGGTGGATTCAAATTTGGACTTTGAATTAATCTCAGTAAGGCTGTTTTTCGTTTCTCGCTTGGGACTATTTTTTCAAAAATTTTTATACGATACTCAAGGTCCCATTGTGAGTCTTGAGCGCAGCTGAGTAATGCCTCTTCGCGACTATCTCCTGGAGGGAGGCTTAAGGCAGCTTTTATGCGATAGGGGATATCGAAGTTCTGATCTTGAGCGAAGGTGAGTAAGGTGTTTTCTCGTTGTTCGCCTGAGGACAGTTTTTCTGCAGCGTGTATGCGATGATATGTGTCTAGGTCTTGGTTTTGAGCGAAGTTAAGTAGGATTGAGTCTCGTTTTTCGCTTTGAGAAAGGTGGGCTGCGGCGTATATGCGATCATGCGGGCTGAATGCTTGGTTTTGAGCGAAGGTGAGTAAGAACTGGTCTTTTTTATCGCTGGGAGGGATCTTTTCTAAGATTGTTATACACCGTGCTAGATCCAAGTTCAGACTTTGAACTAATTCTAGTAAGGCTGTTTCTCTTTCCTCGCCTGAAGTGAGTTTATATGCAGCTTGTATGCGATAGTGTGCCTTCAAATGCACATTTTGAGCTAAGGCGAGAAGAGTCTCTTCTTGCCTTAGGCCTGGAGTGAGCTCGCCTGCAGCTTGTAAGCGATATGAGCCATCTAACCCCTCATCTTGAGCGAAGGTGAGTAAGGCGTTTTCCCGTTTGTCTCCTCGGGACAGGTTGGCTGCAGCGTATATGCGATCATACCCATCCAAGCTACTATCTTGAGCGAAGGCGAGGAGGGTGTCGTCGCGTTCGTCCCATGGGGAAGGTGGGGTTGGAGTGTTTAGGGAGGAGAGGGCTGAGTTTTGAGCCTGGGTGAGGGCGAGGGCTTCTTCGAGAGTGGCTCCTGGGGCGAGGCTTTCTCCAGGATTGATAGGAGACGGTACAGCTATAGTCTGATCTTGTGGAATGCTGTCTGCTACGTTTTGTTTTGGGGCGTCGAAGTTGATCTTAAGGTCTGTAAAGGCTTTGGCTTCTAGGCGGGCGGTTTTGCCTAGGCTTTGGTCTTGGGCTAGGCTAGAGAACACGTCGATTTTTTGATGAAGATCGAGGATTTTATCTGCAGCTTTTAAACGGAGATTATCGTCTAGAGCTTTATCCTGGGCCAATTCAGCTAGAATAGCGTCTCGTTTTGGACCGTCTTCTATCTTGATTGCGGCGGCTAGGCGGGAGCCTTCGTCTAGGGTTTTGTCTTTGGCTAAAGCAGCAAACCCATCATCTTGCTGCGGTTTAGAAGGGATGGAGAGGATGATACTTGGGCGTTTTTTGACCTTTTGGCTGAGTAAGTCTTGGATCGTTATCGGAAAGGGATTGGGGGCTTGGCTTAGTTGTTGAACACCTGGAGGGGCTTCGGGAGGGGGAGTGGGTGGTGAGTGTAGGGCTGGGTTGTGGAGACCCTGTGGGTTGTTGTTTAGGGATGGGTGGGTTTGAGGGCTGTTCATGGTGTGTAGTGGGTTTATAGGGAGAGGGGTGTGTTTATGTGGATGGATGGGTTGGGGGTCTTTGGGTGTTTGTGTATCTATCCAACAGAGATGGGGATATTTCCTGCTAGATGGGATACGAGAGGGGGGTTATTGTTTTTCCCCTGTGAGCTGGGAGGCAGCGTTCAGGCGATCATTAGATGAGACCGTCGAATCGTGAGCGAATGCTTCTAAAAGCGCTTCACGTCTTTCCCCTGGAGCGAGCATGCTTGCAGCTTGTATGCGATAAGATACAAACAATGTCTGATCTTCAGCCAGAGTGGCTAAAGCTTCTTCTCTAGCTTCCCCTGGAGCGAGCTTTTCTGCAGCTTGTACACGATATGTTCCAGACCATTCCTTCTTTTGTACAAACGCGAGTAAGGTGTTTTCTCTAGCTTCGCCTGGAGCGAGTTTATCTGCAGCGTTTATACGATCCTGCTCCTGCAAGTTCTGGTCCTGAGCGAATACCGATAAAATCGCTTCACGTCTTTTCCCTGGGGCGAGCTTTTCTGCAGCTTGTATACGATATGTGGCAGACGATTTCTGCTTATCATTAGGCCTAAAGCTCTGAACTTGCCTATCCAGATTCTGATCCTGAGTGAGTCCTGCTAGAAGCGCTTCACGTTTTTCCCCTGGAGCGAGCATGCCCGCAGCTTGTATACGATACTGTACGGACAACGTAGGTTCTTGAGCTATTTTGGCTAGAAACTCCTGTCTTCGTGAAACTAGTTCATCTAATTCTAGTTTGAGTTTTGTAGATGCTTTAGCTTCTAAGCGGGATCTTTGACTTAAGCTCTCGTCTGCTGTTAATTGAGTGAAAGCTTTAGTTTTTTTTTCAGGATGACTGATTTTATCAGCTGCTTTCAAGCGGAGCTTATCTTTTAGGCTCTTGTCTTCTACTAATTGAGTGAGAATAGTGTCTCGTGTTTCACTATCTTCTATCTTGATTGCAGCAGCTAGGCGAGAATCCCCATCTAAAATTTTATTCTGGGCTAAGTCCAAAAAAGAGTCGTCCTGCTGGGACTTTGACAGGATAGTAATCACACGTTCCTTAGGCTTTTGGCTCATTAGATCGTTTACTGTTAGCGGGAACGGGTTCTGCGCTCCGCTGACTTGTTGTACGCCTGAAGCGGCTACGGTAATGGGAGTCGCCGGTGAGTTTAGGGCTGGGTTATTCAGGCCAGTTGGGTTTTTGTTTAAGGATGGATTATTTTGGTTAACATTCATGGTTTAGCTATATGCATTGATATTTGTTTTGTGTGAAAATCCTTAAGGCTAAAACTATTAGCTCAACTCTTGTGGAGATAAATACTTACCTATAAGGCGTATGCGAAATTAATCCGCATTTATTCTGCAGTCAACTGTAAATTTACCAAAAAAAAGAATGATAACAGATTTTGATTAGAAATTATTAAAACAGAGTCCTTTTTAAGTTGATTAAAAAATCTACCCTATGCTTTTATAGGATATTTCATAAGTTTTTAATCCAACTTTACAGGCCAGGCGGGGCGGTGAGAGCGCGTAGGGCGCTAGGCAGTTAAGAGCTTTCGCAGGAGAAAAAGGGGCGGAGGCAGGGCTGCTTACTTACCGATGCAAAAAGCAGAAAAGAGCTTATCCAGCATGGCTTCGTTATCTACTTTTCCCAAGATATCGCCTAGGGCGTCTAGGGCGAGGCGAAGCTCGCTCACCCTAAGCTCTAGGGGTGCGTTGCTTCCAAAAAGGTCGAGAGTGGCATCGAGGTAGGTTTGGCAGTTCCTCAGGGCTTGGGCATGGCGGGCGTTGATAATGAGGGTATCTTCGCTGGGAAGGAGCTCGCTCTTTTGGATTAGCCTTTCTAGGCTGTGTTTCAGCCCTTCTACAGCCTTTTTATCATGCAAGCATAGGTGCAAGCAGGGGTAGGCGTCTAGGCTCTTATCCTCCTCTATTGCGTAAGGGGGGAGGTCTGCCTTGGTTTTGACAATCAGCGTATGGTGTGGTCGTAGCTGCTCTAGCCAGCTAGCGTCTAAATACGGCAGGGGAGCAGACCCATCGATCAGCCACAAGAAAAAGTCACTCTCCTCGGCCCTTTCCAGCGTTTTGGCTATGCCAGCTTTTTCTATGGGATGGTCTGTCTCTCTTAGGCCTGCGGTATCGTTTAGGTAAACAGCGTAGGGGCCTATGGTAAGGGGAGCTTGGATATAGTCTCTGGTAGTGCCAGCCTCGTGGCTGACAAGTGCGCGTTCTGCCCCCAAAAGGGCGTTAAAGAGCGTACTCTTCCCAGCATTGGGCGCTCCTAGAAGCGTTACTTGTAGGCCACTGACTAAAGGCTTGCGGTAGCGGTGACTATCCAGCAGGGCTGAGCACTCTCCTTTAAGGCCTTCTAATGTACGCACAAGGGGCTGAAAGTTTGCCTCGGGGAGGTCTTCTTCCGAAAAGTCAATATAGACTTCTAGCTGGGCGATGGCTTCTAAGAGCTGATCCATCAGCTGACTGATTTTTTTAGACAGAGCTCCTCCTAGCTGCTTTTTTGCGACCCTTAAGGCGCGTTCGTTTTTAGCATGGATGAGGTCTCCTATGGCTTCGGCTTGACTCAGGTCTATCCTGTTATTGAGAAAGGCGATTTTGGTGAATTCTCCTGGTTCTGCGAGGCGGCAGCCCCGGGCAATGAGGTCTTCTACTATAGCTTCGATGATGAGCGGATTGCCA
>JACCDN010058933.1_pt1 | contig 68186 bp, 65 predicted proteins | sample 7441691 | NCBI WGS metagenome assembly JACCDN01 (sample SAMN15323439, study PRJNA562643) | freshwater metagenome | isolation source: river surface water | place: USA:Blue River Watershed | collected 2017-08-16
CGGTGATCCTGTTGACGATAGGCGAACCGTTCGAGCGCCTCAACGCTGTCCCAGACCGACATGTTGACAATGAAACGGGGATCTCCGGGGATCGCCTCCAGATCGGTCGCATCATTGCCATCACCGATCAATCGCCAGACATAGCCCTCACTCGCCTCTGCCATCGCGTTGACATGGTCAAGCGCGGCCATGAAATCGGCGTTGACGGGATCATCCTTCGCAGCGCGAAAGCGAGCAACATTGATCTGGGCAAGGTGGCGTTCAGAGCTCACCGCTGCTTTTCCGCCTTCTTTTTTTTCATCGCGTCATGGAACCGGTCTGCCCAGCCCGGCTTGACCAACTGTTCGCCGCGCACGATCCGCAATTCGCCGTCCATCACGTCGCGGGTCACCGTACTGCCCGCACCCACGATCGCATCGGCCCCGATCTTGACCGGCGCAACCAGCGCAGAGTTCGAACCAATGAAGGCCCGCTCGCCGATCACGGTCTTGTACTTGAAATAGCCATCGTAATTGCAGGTAATTGTGCCCGCGCCGATATTGGCCCCCGCCCCCACCTCGGCATCACCGATGTAGGACAAGTGGTTGGCCTTGGCGCCCTTGCCCATCGTTGCCTTCTTGACCTCGACGAAGTTGCCGACCTTGGCCTTCTCCTCCAGCACCGCACCGGGGCGCAGGCGGGCATAGGGGCCCACTTCCACGCCGGTCGCCAGGCTTGCCCCCTCAATATGGCAAAAGCCGCGGATCCTGACGCCGTCGGCAATCGTCACTCCGGGCCCAAAGACCACGTTCGGTTCAACCAGCACGTCACGGCCAAGCTTTGTGTCCCAGGCAAACCAAACGGTTTCAGGCGCGATCAGCGAGGCGCCATCTTCCATAGCCCGGCGGCGGCGGCGTTGCTGCCAGCGAGCTTCCGCCTCGGCCAGTTCGGCGCGGCTATTTATGCCCATGACTTCAGCCTCGTCGGTCTCCACCACCACCACCCGGGCGCCTTCGGCAATGGCATTGGTGGCAACGTCGGGCAGGTAATATTCACCGGCTGCGTTGTTGTTACCGACTGCTTCAAGCAGCCGCCACATATCCTCGCTATGCGCGACGATCACGCCCGAATTGCAGAGGTTTACCGCCCGCTCTTCGTGGCTGGCATCCTTGTGCTCAACCATCTTGCGCACCGTTGCGTCGTGATCGGCGATAATGCGGCCATAGGCGGCGGTATCATTTGGCCGGAAGCCCAGCACAGCCACCTTGGCGCCGCCCGCCAGCGCATCACACAGCCGCCTTACAGTCGCACCGGCAAGGAACGGCACGTCACCAAAGCAGACCAGCACCAGCCCGGAAAAATCCGCGAGTGCCGCCTTGGCCTGAAGCGCTGCGTGAGCTGTGCCAAGCTGAGGCTCCTGCACCACCACTTCAGAACCTGAACCCGCCAGCGCCGCCTCGATCTGTTCGCGCCGGTCACCCGCCACGATGACCGTCCGGGCAACACCCACTTCGCTGATCGACCCGAGCAGGTGCAGCAGCATCGGATGCCCCGCAATCGGGTGGAGCACCTTGTGCAGGTCGCTCTTCATGCGGGTACCCTTGCCCGCGGCAAGGACGATGACGGCCAAAGGGACGGCGGCAGATGACTGGCTCATGGGTGTTGCCATGCCACCAAATGCTTGCCGTTTCCAGAAGGCTCGGCCACGGGGCTGGCGATGACTGCACTTCGCTTTGCCACTGTGGGCTTCGATCTTGACGGAACGCTGCTCGATACCTCGCGTGATCTGGGCGCGGCCCTGAATCATGCCTTGGCCAGCATTGGCCGGCCGACCGTTGCGGACGAAGCGGTGAGCAACCTGATCGGTGGTGGCTCAGCCCTGATGCTGCGCCGGGCGCTTGACCTGACCGGCGGGCAGGATGGCGTTGATTTCGATGCCTTGCGGCAAGTCCTGCTGGCCCATTACGAAGCCAACATCGCCGTCCATACCGCGCTCTATCCCGGCGGCGCAGCCATGCTCGATGCGCTGGACGATCGCGGCATCAGCATCGCAATGGTCACCAACAAGCCCCAGCATCTGGCGATCAAACTGCTGGGTGAACTGGGCCTGCTGGATCGCTTTGCCTGCATCATAGGTGGCGGCGGCGGATATCCGCTCAAGCCCGCACCGGATGCCCTCCATGGCATGGTCGCACAGTCGGGCGGCGGCGCGGCGGCCTATGTTGGCGATACCACCTTCGACACCGGAGCTGCCCGCGCAGCCGGCCTGCCCTGCGTGGCAGTAAGCTTTGGTTTCAACGATCTACCACCAGCGGACCTGGGCGCCGACGCGGTTATTGACCACTTCGACGCCCTGATCCCGGCCCTCGCCACTCTCTAGAAGTCGAACTGCGCGCGCAGCCCCAGGCTGTCCGCCGTATAACTGCGGTCTCCGGCTGCCGGCAGTGCGGCATCGCTCAGCCAGATGTGGCCATAGCTTGCCAGGAACCGGACGTAGTCGGTTGGCATCCACACCAGCCCGAGGCCGGCAATCTGCTGGCGTCCGCCAACGATCCCGGCATCGTTCAGGTCCAGCCAATCATAGCGCAGGTTAAGTTGGATCGCGCCGACCCCACCCTTGCCGAGTGCCTTTTTGGGGCGGATACGATCATATGCGCCACCCTTGTAGGCGGTGGTATCGTCGGTCAACAGATAGCCAACCTCGGCAAAGCCGCCATTGAAGGTCGGATCGGCAAGGCCGGGCCGGCGCGCCGTGATCCAGCTGCTTTCAGCCGTCGCGTGGAACCGTCCATTGATATAGGCCGCTTCCAGTCCATAGCCGGTTTCGCCCGTGGCAGCGATGTTGCCGGTGTTGACCAGGCGCAGGTCGGTGGTGTGCACAAAGGGCCGCGCGCGATACCGGGTGGATGTCTGAGCATCGTTGAAATCACGCAGATGCAGCGAGCCGCCCAGATGCAACTGTCCCTTGCCCAGTTTGGGCATGAAGACCACGCGGCTGTCAAAGCTGTAGCTGTTATTGCTGTCCGCACTGAGATCGGCGGCATTGTCGGTGAACACCCCGGCCTGAACCAGCAACGCCTTGTTGCTGTAAGTGCCCGACAAGCCAACCCGGCGTTCGAACCCGAAAGCACCGTTAAACGTCGCGCGTTCAATCATGCTGGTGAACAGGTCAGACGTCATGTCTTCCATGCTCTGGAACGGCTTGTGCTGGCCCACCGTGACAGTAAGCTTCGGGCTCGCCTTCCAGGTCAGGTATACGTCGGTGAGTTCCACATTGCCGTTCGCGAGATCGGCTTCGGCGCGAAAGCCGAAACCACCCGGGATCGTTCCATCAAAACCAAGGTACACGCGGCGAAATTCAGATGCGACGCCAAGGCTCGATTGCCCGGCAATCCCGGCGGGCGCATCAACGCCACCTAGGTCCAGTTGCATCCGGCCGCGCGGCTTGAAGCTGAAACCATCCTTGGTCGCCAGCTTCGGCGCGCCGTCCCATGTTACTTCAGTTGCCGGCTTGGCCGTCACAGTCACCTGCGGGACCGCAGCCTTGGCGGCATCAGCCTGAGCAAGCGCCGCGGCAGCGCGGGCCTCGGCGCTATCAGCACGCGCCTTGGCGCTTTCGAGCTGGCCTTCAAGGCTGTCGACCCGGGCGGCCAAGGCCTGCATCTGGGCGCGCATCGCGGCGAGTTCTTCGCGCATCGCGGCGTCTTCCTTTGCGCCAGCCAGGGCCGGGCTGGCCCAGCCCAGCGAAACGGCTACGGCTACGGCCGAAATTCCAAGTCCGGTCTTCATCCCCATCGTACTTCCTGACGTATTTGTTGCGATTCGCAGACGGTCTTAGGACGCTTGCATGACACTATTTTGACAGTCACATCACCTCTGCCGCTACGGCATGCGACACGGCCTTGCTACACTGTTGAAAGCCGCTGCGATGCGTGCCAGTGCAACAGCTGCTTCCCCAGCGGGATCACCCTTTTCTTGGAGCTAAGCCAATGACCATTTCTTTCAAGGACCGTGTTGCGATCGTTACCGGCGCTGGCGGCGGCCTGGGCCGTTCCTATGCGCTTGAACTTGCCAAGCGCGGCGCAAAAGTCGTCGTCAATGACCTCGGCGGCAGCCGCGACGGCACCGGCCATTCCGATGCCGCACTGAAGGTGGTTGAGGAAATCAAGGCGATGGGCGGCGAGGCCATGTCGAATGGCGGCTCGGTCACCGAACTGGCCCAGATGGAAGAAATGGTCGCCAAGGCCAAGGAAGCCTGGGGCGGCGTGCACATCCTGATCAACAACGCCGGCATCCTGCGCGACAAGAGCTTCGCCAAGATGACCATGGAAGACTGGAAGCTGGTGGTCGACGTTCACCTGAACGGCAGCGCCAACTGCACCAAGGCCGTTTGGGACCTGATGCGCGAACAAGCCTATGGTCGCATCCTGATGACCGCCAGCAGCACCGGCCTGTTCGGCAACTTCGGTCAGGCCAACTACGGTGCGGCCAAGCTGGGTCTCGCTGGCTTTACCAAGACGCTGGCGCTGGAAGGCGCCAAGTACAACGTGCGCATCAATACCCTGGCCCCGGTTGCCGGTACCCGCATGACCGAGGACCTCGGCATGCCGGAAGCGCTGTTCAACGCGCTGAAGCCGGAAAACGTTGCACCGATGGCGCTGTACCTCGTCAGCGAAGATGCGCCGACCAACATGATCTGCGGCGCCGGTGCTGGTGCCTATCACGCTGCCTATGTCACCCTGACCCCTGGCGTCGCCCTTCCCACCGACGAGCGCACCCCCGAAGGGATCGCGGCGCATTGGGATCAGATCATCGACCGCACGGGCGAAATTGTCCCTCAGTCGGGCGGCGAACAGAGCCAGGTCGTAATGGCCGCACTCGCCAAGATCGGTGGTCTGGGTTGATTAACTCGACACTGTATTGACACACTAACACACATGGCGCATCCTCCGCCGCTCAACAGGTGGAGGATGCCCCATGTACAGCGAAGCCGAACTGCAATCGGCGGTCAGCGCCGGCGCCATTAGCCGGGAGGCGGCGCAAGCCCTGCGCGATCACGCCAACGGCATGCGCAATGCGCCCGTGGCCGATGAGGAACACTTCCGGCTCATCACCGGGTTCAACGATATCTTTGTGACCATTGCGGCCGTGTTGCTGCTGGTGGCCTGCGCCGGAATCGGCGGGGCTATTGCCGCCGGCGCGGGTGGTTTGCTGGTTGCCGGCGCGGCCTGGTTGATGGCGGAATTCTTCACCCGCAAGCGCCGCATGGCCCTACCCTCGATCGTGCTGCTGCTGGCCTTTGTGGGCGGTGTAATCGCCATTCCAATTGAGCTGATCGAGGCAACCGACCCCCATTTCAGCGATCAGGTGACGGCGCTGATCGGGGCTGGGATTGCCGCCCTGGCCGGCCTTGCCACACTGCTTCACTGGCGGCGCTTCATGGTGCCTATCACGGTTGCGGCGGGCACCGCTGCTTTGGCAGGCACGGCTGTTGCCTTGATCATGGCCGCCGTGCAGCCAATGGTCGGGCGCGACGGCATGGAAAGCGTCCTGCTCTGGTTGCTGTTCGGCGCCGGACTGATCGTCTTCGGTATTGCCATGCGCTGGGACATGTCTGACCGCGCGCGCGAAACGCGCCGCAGCGACGTGGCTTTCTGGCTCCACCTGCTGGCCGCACCGATGATCGCGCATCCACTGTTCCATGCACTTGGCGTGACCGAGGGCCAGAACATCAGCGCCCTGGCCGCGCTGGGCGTGGTGGTGATCTATGTGCTGCTCGGTCTGGTCGCCCTGGCGGTTGATCGCCGGGCGCTGCTGGTCTCGGCGTTGGCCTATGTTCTGACCGCTATGACCCTGCTGTTCCGCCAGTTCGGTATGGTTGAGCTGAACGTTGCACTGACCGGACTGGTAATCGGATCGGCCTTGCTGACGCTCTCGGCATTCTGGGGTCCGATCCGCCGTGCGGTGGTCTCCCCGCTGCCTGACCAGTGGCGCGGCCGCCTGCCGGCAACGGCGTGAGTGAAACACGATAAGTCTGGCGGGGTGGCGCAAAAATCGCTGCCCCGCCCATACTCCTTTGCCGCAGAGCTAGCCCTCAACCACCTTGAGCAGCCGGCGCTCGAGCGGGAAAAGCACGCCGGCCAGTTCATGCCCGCGCTTCAACACCTGCCCACCTTCGCCAAAAATCGTCCACATGCCCTGCTTGGTGCGCAGCGCCGGACGTTTTTCAATCCGTGCTTCGGGGCGTTCGGCGGCGCGACGAAATCCGCTGAAGCTGGCCGCGTCCCGGCCGAAATCCATCGCATAGTCACGCCACAGGCCGGCCGCGACCATACGGCCATAAAGATCAAGGATCCGCTGAAGCTCTTCCCGCTCAAACCCAACTTGCGCAGTACGCGCGGCCTGAAGCGGAAAAGGTGTTACGATTGCGCTCAAGCAGCGCCGCCCCGCTGCCGACCAGTGCTTTCCTTGGCCGCTTTGGCATCGCGCTCTTCAAGCAGCTGGGCGAGCCGCTTTTGCAGTGTCTCAATCTCGCACTGAAGGATTTCCAGCTTTTGCGTTGCGGGATCGAACCGTTCGGAACAGGGCGTGCCATAGGGCACAAAGGCCTGGGTTGTCGGCTTCACTTCCACGGGCGTCGGCTTGGCAGGGATGCCCAGCATCGTCGCACCTTCGGGCACGTCCTTGGTGACGACGGCATTGGCGCCGATGCGCGCACCCGCGCCAACATAAATCGGACCAAGGATGGCGGCACCTAGACTAACGATCACGCCATCGCCGATGGTTGGATGACGCTTGCCACCAAGGCCGTTGGTCGGGTTCGTGCCCCCGAGGGTAGAGCCCTGGTACATGGTGACATTATCGCCAATTTCAGCCGTTTCACCGATCACGACAAAGCCGTGATCGATAAAGAAATTGCGCCCGATCGTCGCGCCAGGGTGGATATCGATCGCGGTCATAAAGCGGCTGAAATGGTTGACCAGCCGCGCCAGGAAATAGAGCCGCGCGTTGAACAGTGCATGGGCGATGCGGTGGAACCCCAATGCCCAGACACCGGGATACAAAAGGATTTCCCAGCGCGAGCGCACGGCCGGGTCACGGGCCTGGATCGAATCCAGATAGGCGATGAAACGTCCCGGCATAAAAATCCCCATCGGCCGCGAATTGTCCCATAGGAACCGGATCAAAGCAAGCGCGGCTCGTCCGGCCCCAGAACCTCCTCAAGCGCGGCCCGCCACACCGCAAGCCCAGGCGGCACCTTGCGTTCAAGACTAAGCCGGTCGATCGCGGCAACGACCCGCTCCACGCCCATGTGGGTACGTTCAATCCGCGGGACAAGATAGGCAGCGGCATCCGGGCCAAGGGCAAGGCCGCGTTGCTCGGCATGAACCGAAATCAGTTCGGCCAGCATCGCGTCATCTGGCGCACCGATTTCCAGCTGCAGCGCCGCCCCGATGCGAGAGCGTAGGTCCGGCAGCGCGATCTGCCAGCCTTCGGGCGTGGCACTGCACACCAGCAACAGCGGCGTTCCGATTTCCTGCGCGCGGTTCCAGCGGTGGAAGATCTCGGTCTCATCGATCCGGTCGGCATCGTCGACTGCTTCACCGGCGCCTTCATCGGCAAACCAGCGGGCGATCAGCGATTTGCCGGAGCGGGGGGGACCAGCAAGGATCGCCGTGCGGAACGGCCAGGTGGCCGCAACCGCGCAGGCTTCGATCACTGTGGCATTGGCATTGCCCACCACAATGCGGCCAGGCCCCGCCCTTCCGGCGTGCAACGGCAGCGCGATCTGGCTCATCAGCGCCGGATCGACAGGGCGTTTGCCCCCACCGTCACGCGCCAGCCGCGCGCGCGCAGCGCATCTGCCAGCGCCCCGATATCGGCCGAAGAGGTTACCCGCATTACCGAGGTGCCGCCCATGGCCAGGCTGGTCGTCGCGGCGCCCTGCACGCCGGGCGCACTGCGTACAGCGGCAAGCGCAGCATCGACGGCCGAAGCATCGGGCGAGGCGAACTGGACGGTGAACGTCGAAAGGACGAGCGGCGGCGCCGTTGATGCACCGGTTGCCGCCCCGGATCCTGAATCGGCATCGCTGGTGGTGGCAGCGCTTTGGTCTGCGCGGCGAACGGCTTCAACCAAGGCAGAGAGGCCCGCATCCATCTGACCATTGTTGCTGAGTGTCGCGTCAGGCTTAAGCAGTCCTTCGGCCAGCGCCCGGGCATAGATCGTATCGATCCGCTGCACCGCCGTTGCCAGCATCGCCGGTACACCCGCCTCATCGTTGGCAGTCAGCGTGAAGGTCTCAAGAAACTTGTTATCCGGGCCATAGCGCGCGGTGAATGTGCCCCGAACGGGCCCGCCGGGCCATTGGCGTTCAAGCCGCGCTTCGGGAACGATAACGTCCGCGGCATTAAATTGATCAAGCACGTTGCGCCACCATGCGCGGCTGCGGCGCTGCGGCTGACCAGCCGTCAGCAGCAGCGAATCGCCGCCCGCGCCGCTGGGCCGAACATAGTCGATCGGGCTGCCGCCGGCGTTGAACGCCGCCCAGGCCGCCTGCCAGGACCCGCGTACTTCGAACACCTGGCTCACCCCACCAGAACGCAGGACTGGGATCACCAGCAAGGGGGCGGACTGACGGCCGGGGCCGCCCTTCCCGCCGATATACTGCCCGGCGCGGGCCCGATCGAACACCACGCCAAGGGTCGCAATGTAGCGCCGCGGCCCGATCTGCTCACGTTCCACCACCACCGCGGAGACCATGCTTTCGATCACGCCGACGTCCATCGCCGGACCTCCGGCCTTGGCCCACGCCAGCTTCTGCGCCTCGCGCCAGCCGTTCAGGCGGGCGTCCTCGGGCGAATTGCCGGTCGTTTCAACCTGAATGCCGTTAATCGCGATGTCGGATGATGATGCCACCGGGGCGATCCCGCGATCCCCTTCGATCTGGGCAATCAGGCGCTCAGGCCCGATCACGGCCAGCGCCAACACCAATGCACCACCCAGTCCCGTCACCAGTGCGGTGGCCGGGCCGGGACGCCAGCGGCGTAGGGGGGAAAGAGTTGTTGTGACAGCCATCGGGGAAAACCGTGCGCCTTTTGCCCAATCGCTCATGGAAATCCAAGCCGGAAAGCGTTAGGCGGCCTTCATGGCGGAAAAGTCCTACACTTACGAAACGGCCGGCGTCTCGATCGCGGCAGGAAATGCGCTGGTTAAGGCGATTGGCCCGCTAGCGAAAGCGACGGCACGCCCAGGGGCTGACGCAGAGCTAGGCGGCTTTGGTGGTTTCTTTGATCCCAAGGCCGCTGGTTACAAGGACCCGCTGCTGGTCGCGGCCAATGATGGCGTCGGCACCAAGGTAAAGCTTGCGATTGACCACGATCGGCATGACCGGATCGGCGAAGACCTGGTTGCCATGTGCGTGAACGACCTGATTGTGCAAGGCGCCGAACCGCTGTTCTTTCTGGACTACTTCGCCACCGGCAAGCTGGAAAATGGCGTGGCTGAACGCGTCGTCGCGGGGATTGCCGAAGGCTGCAAGCTGGCCGGCTGCGCCCTGATCGGCGGTGAAACGGCGGAAATGCCGGGGATGTATGCCGCAGGCGACTATGATCTGGCGGGCTTTTGCGTTGGCGCGGTGGAGCGCGGCGAGCAGCTTACCGGCGACAAGGTTGCCGCCGGTGACGTGCTGCTTGGCCTCGCCTCCTCAGGCGTCCACTCGAACGGCTATTCGCTGGTCCGCCGTCTGGCTGCCGACAAGGGCTGGAAGCTGGACCGCCCGGCCCTGTTCGATGCGGACCGGCTGCTGATCGACCACCTGATCGAGCCGACCCGGATTTACGTGAAGAGCCTGCTGCCACTGATCCGCGGCGGCAAGATCCACGCCCTGGCCCACATCACCGGTGGCGGGCTGCTGGAGAACGTGCCGCGCGTCCTGCCCAAGGGGCTGCACGCCCGGATCGATGCCGATGCCTGGGCCCAGCCGCGGCTGATGGCTTTCCTTCAGGCGCAAGGCAATATTGAGCCGGAGGAAATGGCTCGGACCTTCAACTGCGGGATCGGCATGGTTCTGGCGGTCAACGCGGATGATGTGTCCAACCTGATTGCAGACCTCCAGGCCGCAGGCGAAACCGTCCACGTAATCGGCGTGATCGAACCGGGCGAGCGTGGCTGCACCGTGCAAGGCAAGGCTGAAACCTGGTCTGCCCGCGCAGACTGGGAAGCGGTGCACCTTGCCTGAAAGGGCTAAAGTCGCCGTCCTGATTTCGGGCAGCGGCACCAATATGGCGGCGCTGCTCTATGCCAGCCGCGCCGAAGACTGCCCCTATGAGATCGTGCTGGTCGCCTCCAACAAGCCGGAAGCGGGCGGGCTGAAGCTCGCCGCAGCCGAAGGTGTGCCGACCTTCGCCCTGCCCCACAAGGGCATGGAGCGGCTCGATCACGACATGGCGATGGATGCGGCGATCCGGGCGAGCGGCGCGCAATATGTGGCCCTGGCAGGTTACATGCGGATCCTTACGCCCGAGTTTGTCAGTGGCTGGGAAGGCCGCATGGTCAATATCCACCCCAGCCTGCTCCCCAAATACACCGGCCTGCATACCCACGAGCGGGCCATTGCGGCGGGTGACAGCCACGGCGGCTGCACCGTCCATCTGGTTACAGCCGAGCTTGATGACGGCCCCATGCTCGGCCAGACTCCGGTGTCGATCCTGCCGGACGATACGGCTGATAGTCTCGCTGGGCGTGTGCTGATTGCCGAACATCAGCTCTATTCACGCTGCCTGGCCGCGCTAGTCAGTCGCGAGACTTCGCCTGAACACCTGGTTGCACAGGTGCGCGAACGCGCGTTGGCCCTGCCGGAGGCGGACGAGGTGGTCAGCCACGGCATGCCCTGTTTCGGCGTGGTGAAGGGCAAGAAATTCGCCTATGTCAGCCAAGATCACCACGGTGATGGCAAGACCGCGCTGCTTGTGAAGATCAGCGGCGCCGATGAGCAGGCCCAGCTGATCGAAAACGATCCCGAACGCTATTACCGCCCGGCCTATTTCGGCGACAGCTGGATTGCCATGCGGCTTGACCTGGGCCGCAACGACTGGGACGAGATCGGTGAGTGGCTGGCCCGTTCGTGGCGCAGCGTGGCGCCAAAAAAGCTGACCGGGCTGATGGACGCCGCCGACGCGTTCTAGATTTCGCTGCCGTCCACCATCGGCCGACTTTCGCGCGTCGCCTTGTAGCGCGCATCGGGCTCAGTCGGCCCTGGGCTGATCACCACGAAACCTTCATGCACTTCCAGCAAGGTGCCCACGAAGGGCCAATCCTCCATCGTGCTGACCCGGTAGCTCACCGTATCGCCAACCTTGAAGGTGGTGGGATCGAAATTGAACTGGAAAGGGCAATCCTCGCCCCCGTCACCGCCCATGCCCTTCATGCCATCCTCTCCTTTAGACACAGGCTAACACAGTCCGTCATTCCAGCGGAATCAAAGATGTTGCTTTGTCAACAAAGCGGGAACCCATCTCCCATTGTTGGCGAAGGGGGCGGCATCGGCGAACTCGGGTGATGGGTCCCCGCTTTCGCGGGGTACCGCGTTGAGAGCTACGCCGCGGCAATTGTCCCGCCTTGCTCTGCATCAAAGTACCATAGAAAAAGGGCCGCCGGATTGCTCCGACGGCCCTTTTCAATCCGATAAGCCAAGGCTTAGCCGACGATTTCTTCCGGCTTGAAGAAGAACGCGATTTCGATCGCGGCATTTTCTTCCGAGTCCGAACCGTGGACGGTGTTTTCACCGATCGACAGGGCATGGGTCTTGCGGATGGTGCCTTCGGCAGCGTCAGCCGGGTTGGTGGCGCCCATCACTTCGCGGTTGCGGGCAACGGCATCTTCGCCTTCCAGCACCTGGACGACAACCGGCTCACTCATCATGAAATCGCACAGTTCGCCGAAGAAGGGGCGTTCCTTGTGCACCGCGTAAAAGCCTTCGGCCTGTTCGCGGGTCATGTGGATGCGCTTCGAAGCGACAACGCGCAGGCCGGCTTCTTCCAGCATCTTGGTGACGGCGCCAGTCAGGTTGCGGCGGGTCGCGTCGGGCTTGATGATCGAAAAGGTGCGGGTAACCGCCATGATGTTCGTCCTTGCGATTTTGTTATGTGGGAGAGATGGCGCGCCCCTAGCCGGGAAAATGCTGCGCCGCAAGGTGCAGGGGTTTATGCCTGCATTTCAAGCAGCTTGAACCCACTTTCCGTTCTCTTCCTGACGCCAATAACGGCGCTCTATGCCGTCACGCCCATCAAGGGCGCGCCAGGTTGCCCGGGCATCATCAATTGTCGCACCGTCAAACAACAGGAAGGCCCGATCAAAAGCCAGGGCGGCATCCTGCCAGGTGCCATCGGCCAAGATGATAAAGCGTGCACCATTGCCTGGCTCGGGCGCGTCAGCCAGCAGAATGGGCTGGCGCGCATCATGCGGACCGCCGGACAGCCCATGGGCCAGGCAGCTCTCTGCCCCCGCCCAAAGCCGCTCGCTGATCCGTCCGGTCAGGTCATCATTGGCTGAAACCACCAGCAGGCGCTGCCCCGCCTTCAACGTGTTGCGCGCCAAAAGCGGCACGACAGCTTCGGCGGGATCACGGCTTAACTGGTAGAAATCGACCTGCATCAGGCAGCACCCTTAGAGCGACGGCAGCGATCGGAACAATACTTCACGTTGTCCCAATCGCGCTCCCACTTCTTGCGCCAGGCAAAGCTGAGACCGCAGGCGGCGCAGATCTTGCTCGGCAGGTCCGCCTTGCGCCGCATCCGCGGCATGGCTCAGCCTTCCAGATGGTCGCGCACGAAGCGGTCAAGCACGCGCACGCCATAGCCGGTTGCGCCCTTGTCCCAGGTCTGGCCGGGCTTGCTGGCCCAGACCATGCCGGCGATGTCGAGGTGTGCCCAGGGTGTGCCCTTCTCGACATAGCGCTGGATGAACTGCGCTGCAGTGATCGAGCCACCTTCACGCGGGCCAACGTTCTTCATGTCGGCAATCGGACTATCAATCAGCTTGTCATAGGCCGGTCCCATCGGCTGGCGCCAAAGCTTGTCACCCGACGCCTCGCCCGCTGCAAGCAGCTTCGCGGCGAGATCATCGTCGTTGGCAAACAGCCCGCCGAATTCATGGCCGAGCGCGATGATCATCGCGCCGGTTAGCGTGGCAAGATCGATCACTGCCGAAGGGCTGAATTCCTTCTGCGTCCAGGTGATGGCATCGCACAGCACCAGTCGGCCTTCGGCATCGGTGTTGATCACTTCAACCGTCTGGCCCGACATGGTGGTCACAACGTCACCCGGGCGCTGGGCGTTACCATCGGGCATGTTCTCTACCAATCCGCAGATACCGACGATATTGGCCTTGGCCTTGCGCTTGGCCAGCGCCAGCATCGCGCCAGCAACAGCGCCGGCCCCACCCATGTCCCACTTCATGTCTTCCATGCCAGCCGGCGGCTTGAGGCTGATCCCGCCGGTATCGAAGGTCACGCCCTTGCCAACGAAGGCCATGGGCTTGCCGCCCGCCGGGCCGCCATTCCATTCCATCACCAGCAGCTGCGGTTCGCGCACCGAGCCTTGCGCCACGCCCAGCAGGGCTCCCATGCCCAGCGCCGCCATTTCGTCACGGCCCAAAACGCGGACGTTTACGCCGGTACCGGCCAGGCGTTCCTTGGCGCGGGCCACGAAGGTTGCAGGATAAAGAACGTTGGCCGGTTCAGTCACCAGCTCACGGGTGAATTCAACGCCTTCCGCTAGCGCAGCCTCAACCGCCCATGCCGCCTCCGAACCGTCGGGGGCACCAGCGACGCGCAGCGTCTTGAGGCTGGGCTTGTGATCATCGGCCAGCTTGGTGCGATAGATGTCATACCGCCAGGCGCGCAGACGGGCACCCAGCAGAACCGAAGCCACATCGGCAGCGGAAAGCTTGGTGCCGATGAAATCAAGCGTCAGCGTTGTTTCGCCCGAGGTGAGGAACTTCGCGGTCAGCGCCGCGCCCGCCCGTTCGAGCGCTGAAGGGCGATCCTTGGCACCGGGCTCACCAGCCCCGGCCAGCGCAACCCGTACAATCGCGCCGTCGCGGCTCAGGAAGCCTTCGTGAGACTGGCCGGCCTTGCCCGTAAACCGGGCCGCGCGGGCGCTTTCGACGAGTACCGGATCAAGATCGGCCGGCAGGGCTGCCTGATCGACAATGCGAGCGACGGGCGAAATATCTGCGGCAAGCGGGCCGGCAACGAATTCGATCTGCATGATTGCTCCGGGAAAACTGGACCTGCGACAGGCCGAACCTGATAGCGGATCGACCTTGGTTAGCGTGGATTGCAGTTAGGCGCGGGCGGTGCGATAGGCAAGCCATGCGTCACCCTGCGCGGCCGCGGCCGCCCCACCTCGCCTTTGCTCTTGGTCGCTGGAAATCCAGCGCGTTGGCGCTTGCCTTTCTGACCATTGCCGGAACCGCCCAAGCTCAGGAGACTGCAGCGCCCCTGCCCAGCGAAGCCGCAGCCGAAGTGCCCGTTGGCTTCGAAGCGGACGGGATCAGCTATGATGACGCCTCGGACAGCGTCACCGTCTTTGGCAATGTCGTGATGCGCCGGGAAAAGCAGTCGGTTCGTGCAGACAAGGTGGTTTGGAACCGCAAGACCGGCGAAGTGGAAGCCAGTGGCAATATTCGCCTGGTCGACAGTGACGGTAACCAGCTTTTCGCCGATTCGCTGGTGCTGGATGAAGACCTGCGCGCCGGGGCCATGCAGAATATGCTGCTGGCGCTGCGCGAAGGCGGCCGACTGGCTGCTGCCAATGGCCAGCGTGCGCCCGATGGCACCATTGTGCTGTCCAACGCCGTCTATTCAGCCTGCGCCGTTGAAGATAGCTCGGGTTGTCCCGTCAATCCAAGCTGGCGGATTACCGCTCAGCGCGTGACTTATGATGACACCAAGAAACTGATCCGCTTCAAGGGGGCTCGGCTTGAGCTGTTCGGGGCGCGTTTGCTGCCCCTGCCCGGCCTGATGCTGGCGAGCGACGGAAGACCGATTTCCGGCCTGCTGATCCCGGATGTTCGGCTTTCGGCATCCAATGGCGTCGAATTCTCGCAGACCTATTACAAGCGGCTTGGCAACAATCGGGATCTGGCGCTCACCGGCTATGTCTATACTGCCGCGTTGCCGATGATTTCGGGCCAATACCGCCAGTTGACCAGCAAGGGGGCCTATCAGGTCACCGGCTATGCCACGCGGTCGTCCCGCATCCCCATCGGCGGGGAGCCGCTGGATAGCCAGCGGGACTTCCGCGGTTATCTGGCCGGGAATGGCAAATTCCAGCTTTCACCGAACTGGTCGATAACGGCATCGGGCCGCATCGCTTCGGACCGAACCTTCCTGCGCCGCTATGACATCAGCCGGGATGACCGGCTGCGCAGCATGATTGAGGTCGAGCGGATCGATCCCAATTCGTACCTCTCCGTTGCTGGCTGGGCGACGCAGACCCTGCGGGTTGGCGATGCGCAGGGCCAGGTGCCGATTGCGCTTCCGGTCATCGACTATCGCCGCCGGCTGAATGATCCGCTGATGGGCGGTAAGATTGAGCTCCAGGCCAACTCGCTCGCCATCACCCGCACGACCGGACAGGACACCCAGCGCGCTTTCGCCTCGGCCCGGTGGGACCTGCGGCGCATTACCGGCCTTGGCCAGGAAGTCACATTCACCGCGCTCGCCCGCGGCGACGTTTACAATTCGGACGAAAATAGCCTGACCGCAACGGCAGTCTACCGCGGCAATCCGGGCTGGCAGACCCGCGGGCTCACGACGGCGGCGGTCGATGTGAAATGGCCCTTGCTGGGCGCGTTTTTTGGGGGCGCGCAAGTGCTCACGCCGCGTTTGCAGGTGGTTGCCAGCCCGAACCTGCGCAATCTGGCAATCCCGAACGAGGATGCCCGCGCAATCGACCTTGAGGATTCAAACCTATTCGCGCTCAATCGCTTCCCGGGATATGATCGGATCGAAGATGGGGTGCGCTTTACCTATGGGTTCGACTGGCAGTGGGAAAAGCCGGGTTGGCGCGTTTCGACCAACATCGGGCAGTCCTATCGCCTGACCAGCAAGCCGACCCTGCTGCCCGATGGGACGGGCCTTTCCAACCGGGTTTCGGACATCGTCGGGCGAACCGAAGTGCGCTACAAGGACTTCGTCCGCTTCACGCACCGTTTCCGGCTCGACAAGGATAACTTCGCGGTCCGCCGCAATGAAATCGACGCTGCGATCGGAAGCGAGCGGACCTATGCCGAAGTGGGCTACCTCCGTCTCAACCGCGACATTTCTGCCATCGCTGAAGACCTAAAGGATCGCGAGGAATTGCGCGTCGCCGGGCGTGTTGCCTTTGCGCGGTACTGGTCGCTGTTTGGCTCGGGTGTCTTCAACCTGACCGGAGCAAAGGAAGACCCGGTGCTGGCGACGGATGGCTTCCAGGCGCTGCGCACCCGGATCGGGGTTGCCTATCAGGATGATTGCCTTGATCTTGCGCTGACCTGGCGCCGCGATTTTGTTGCAACCGGGGATGCGCGCCGCGGCAACACCTTCCAGGTGAGTTTAGCCGTGCGTAATCTTGGTTTTCGGTGATCGGGACATTTGCCGGGGCGAAGCAAACGCGCTATCCGGCCCGACAATGGTGGTAGCCTGATCAGCTTGGGTTAAGCCAGCCGGCGGCAATGGCTCCGGCAAGTAGGCCGGGAAATTTTTTCCGCGCCGTAATGGGGATTGAACTGACGGTGACACGCATGTCCATTTCGCGCCGCCCGCTTCGCTACACGTTTGCCATTGCCGCCCTGGCTCTGGCCGGTGGGGCGATGGCGCAGAATGCCACCTCTTCCTCCAGCGGTCTGGCGCTACCCGAAAATCCAAATTTCTTTGAAAAGAACGATCCGAATTATCGGAAGGCAACCGTGGTTGTGAACGGTGAGATCATCACCGGCACTGATATCGATCAGCGCGTTGCCCTTTTGGTAGCTGCCAGCGGCGGCGCGATCGATGCAGAGGAACTGAAGCGGTTAAAGCTTCAAGTGCTGCGCAACCTGATGGACGAAACGCTCCAGATCCAGGAAGCTGCGGCACAGAAGGTCGAGATTGACCAAGCAGAGGTTGACGAGGCCTATACGCGCATCGCTGGTCAGAACTTTGGCCAAGACCCCAAGGCAATGGACGCCTACCTTGCCAAAATCGGTTCCGCACCGGCCTCGCTCAAACGCCAAATTCGCGGCGAACTGTCCTGGCAGCGGCTGCTGCGACGCAACGTCCAGCCCTTCGTCAACGTTTCGGACGATGAGGTGCGCGAAGTGCTGAAGCGCATGCAGGATGCCAAGGGCACCGAAGAATACCGTGTCGGCGAAATTTTTCTCTCAGCCACGTCGGAGAACCGCGATGCGGTCCTGGCCAATGCCACCCGCATTGTCGAACAGCTCCGCGCTGGTGGCAGCTTTGTGGGTTACGCCCGCCAGTTCTCCGAGGCGTCTACCGCGTCGGTTGGCGGCGATCTTGGCTGGGTGCGCCTTGGCCAGTTGCCGGCAGAGCTCGGTGCTGCACTCACAAGCCTGCAGGCCGGCCAGCTAGCCGGCCCAATTGAGATCCGTGGCGGCTTTTCGATCGTCGCTTTGATCGACAAGCGCCAGGTGCTGACCGCCGATCCGCGCGACGCCGTGCTCAGCCTCAAGCAGCTTTCGATCAGCTTTGCACCAGGCACGACGGACGCTCAAGCTACGGCCAAAGCCCGCGGTTTTGCTGAAGCGGTCCGCTCCGCGCGTGGGTGCGGGACGGTTGATGCCATCGCCCAGCAGCAGGGGGCCGAAGTGGTTACCAATGACCAGATAAAGGCCCGTGACCTGCCCGGGCCGCTTCAGAACATGGTTTTGGGAATGACCTTGGGTGAAGTCACCCCTCCATTCGGTTCGATCCAGGACGGGGTGCGGGTGCTGATGCTGTGCGGCCGCGATGATCCGAAGGACGCAACCGCACCGAACTTCGAGCAGATCCAGGGCCAGATCGAAGATGAGCGCGTCAACAAGCGCGCCCAGGCCTATCTGCGCGACCTGCGGCGTGACGCCGTGATCGATTACGACTGATCGCACGATGAACGAGGGGGCACTCGTCGTATCGCTGGGCGATCCGGCGGGGGTTGGTCCGGAACTGATCGCGGCTGCCTGGGCCGCGCGCGAGGCGAAGCTGCTGCCGCCGTTCGTGGTGGCTGGCGGAGCTGAAGTGATCGCAGCGGCAGCCCAAATGCGCGGGCTTTCCGTGCCAATTCGCGAAGTGTTCCATCCGGCCGAAGCCCTGGAGTGTTTTGACTTCATGCTGCCCGTCTTGGCCGGCGCTGATGGTGACTATCGGCCCGGATCTCCTGACCGCACAGGTGCCGAACTGGCCCTCGCCTCGCTAACCGAAGCCACCGAATTGGTCCGTAGCGGCGATTGCTGGGGCATTGTCACCGCGCCGATCGCCAAATCATTGCTGGCAGAGGTCGGCTTCGCCCACCCCGGTCAAACCGAGTTCGTCGCAGCGGCCTGCGGGATCGCGGCTGAGGACGCGGTGATGATGCTCGCCGGACCGACACTGCGGACGGTACCGCTTACGGTCCACGTCGCATTGTCTGCCGTTCCCGCCCTGATCACCGCTGACTTGATTCTCCGCAAGGCCCGGATTGTCGCCCGCGCATTGGCACAGGACTTTGGTATTGATCGCCCCCGCCTGGCCATAGCCGCGCTCAATCCGCATGCGGGGGAGGACGGACGGATGGGGCATGAGGATGGCGCTGTCATCACCCCGGCCATTGCCGCCTTGCGGGCCGAGGGCATCGAAGCCACCGGCCCACACCCGGCCGACGCGCTGTTCACACCCCGATCCCGCGCCACCTTTGATGCGGCGCTTTGCATGTACCACGATCAGGCGCTGGTCCCGCTGAAGGCGCTGGACTTCGACGAAGGCGTCAATGTCACACTCGGCCTGCCCATCGTGCGCACCAGCCCTGACCACGGGACAGCCTTTGGCATTGCCGGCAAGGGGCTGGCCGATCCCGGCGCCACCATCGCCGCGATCCGCATGGCTGGCGAGATCGCGGTTCGCCGCGGCCAAACCTGAAAACCCGTTCGTGTCGAGCGAGGTCGAGACACCTGTGCGCAACGTGTCTCGACTTCGCTCGACACGAACGGCTAGGGAGGTCGGGTGACAGTTAATCTCCCACCCTTACGCGATGTCATCAACCGGCACGGCCTGTTCGCTTCCAAGGCGCTTGGCCAGAACTTCCTGTTCGATGAGCAACTGCTTGATCGGATTGCCGCGATCCCGGGCAAGCTCAAGGGCCAGCAGGTCCTTGAAGTCGGTCCCGGCCCCGGCGGGCTGACTCGTGCGCTACTCCGCGCCGGCGCGCAGGTTACCGCGATCGAGATGGACCGCCGCTGCCTCCCCGCTCTCGCCGAACTGAGCGAAGCCTTCCCGAGCCAGCTCAGGGTGATCGAAGGCGATGCAACCAAGATCGATCACGGGATGGAAGGCCCGTTCCACGTCGTTGCCAACCTGCCCTACAACGTGGGCACCATGCTGTTCACCGGATGGCTGTCTGGCCAGGACTGGCCGCCGCAATGGGCCAGCCTGACGCTGATGTTCCAGCTTGAGGTTGCCCAGCGGATCGTCGCCGAAGCCGGCAGCGATGCCTATGGCCGCCTTGCCGTGCTGGCCCAGTGGCGGTCCAACGCCAAGATCGCGATGAAGGTTCACCGCAGCGCTTTCACTCCGCCACCCAAGGTGATGAGCGCCGTGATCCATGTCACACCTGCCGATATGCCGCAGGGTGTTTCGGCGCGGATGCTCGAACGCGTGACCGAAGCCGCCTTCGGCCAGCGCCGCAAGATGCTGCGCCAGAGCCTGAAGGGTCTGCCCGGCGCGCTCGAAGCATTGGAAAGTCTTGGCATCGATCCGCAACGCCGTGCCGAAACGCTCAGCGTTGCGGAGTTCGTCGGCCTGGCGCGCGCGCTGTCCTAACCCGCCTTCTTAACCCGCCGCCACTGGTGAAGCAGCGGCTCGGTATAGCCGCTCGGCTGTTCGACACCCTTGAACACCAGATCGCAAGCCGCGCGGAAGGCCGGGGCGTCCTCGTTCCCCACCAGCGGCTCGTAAAGCGGATCGCCGACGTTCTGGGCGTCAACCTTGGCGGCCATGCGGCGCAGGCTGTCCATCACCTGATCCTTGGTGCAGACGCCATGGAGCAGCCAGTTGGCCATGTGCTGCGATGAAATACGCAAGGTGGCGCGGTCTTCCATCAGGCCCACGTCGTTAATGTCCGGCACCTTGGAGCAACCTACGCCCTGGTCGATCCAGCGCACGACATAGCCAAGCAGGCCCTGGGCGTTGTTGTCGAGCTCGGCCCGAACTTCGTCTTCCGACCAGTTGGTACCCTGCGCCAAGGGCACGGCCAACAGCGGTTCGAGGCCCGGGGTGGGCTTGTCGGCCAATTCCTGCTGCACGGCGAACACATCGACCGCGTGGTAATGCATCGCGTGGAGCGTCGCGGCGGTGGGCGACGGCACCCAGGCGGTGTTGGCGCCTGACTTCGGGTGGCCGATCTTCTGGACCATCATTTCGCCCATCAGGTCGGGCGCGGCCCACATTCCCTTGCCGATCTGCGCCTTGCCCGAAAGCCCGCAGGACAGGCCGATCTGGACGTTGCGCGCTTCGTAAGCGGCGATCCAGGACGAGGCCTTCATGTCGGCCTTGCGGATCATCGCACCTGCGCGCATCGAAGTATGGATTTCATCCCCGGTGCGGTCGAGGAAGCCGGTGTTGATGAACACGATCCGGTCCTTCACCGCGTGGATGCAGGCGGCAAGGTTGGCCGATGTGCGGCGCTCCTCGTCCATCACGCCCACCTTCACGGTGTGCCGCGGCAGGCCGAGCAAATCTTCGACCGCATCGAACAGGTCGTTGGTGAAGGCGCACTCCTCAGGGCCATGCTGCTTGGGCTTGACGATGTAGATGCTGCCGTGGCGGCCATTGCCGTACTTGCACAGCCCGGCCCGGTCATGCGCGCCAATCGCGCCGGTGATGACCGCGTCCATGATCCCTTCCGGAATCTCGCTGCCATCGGCCAGCAGGATCGCCGGGTTGGTCATCAGGTGGCCGACATTGCGCACGAACAGCAGGCTGCGCCCGGGCAGGATCAGATCACCCCAGGTGCGGTCACCATTGAGCCTGCGGGTCATCGTGCGCCCGCCCTTCTCAAAGGTTTCGGCCAGATCGCCGCGAATCACGCCCAGCCAGTTGCGATAGGCATTCAGCTTGTCCTCGGCATCGACCGCCGCGATCGAATCCTCCAGGTCACAGATCGTGGTCAGCGCCGATTCCAGCAAAACATCGGCAATGCCGAGCGGATCAGTCTTGCCGACCGGGTGATCGCGATCAACCACCACTTCGATGTGCAGACCGTTGTGGCGGAACAGGTAGCCACCCGGCTTGGTCGCGATCAGGTGTTCGCTGGACCCGCCCGCGAGCGCTGCTTCCCAACCGGGGATGGCGGAATCGAGGAACTTGCGAACCGCAACGATCACCGCTCCGCCGCGCGCTTCGTCATAGCCACCCGAGCGGGCGGGCGGGGCATCGAGTGCATCGGTGCCGTAATAGGCGTCATAGAGGCTGCCCCACCGGGCATTGGCTGCGTTGAGTAGGAACCGGGCATTGAGCACCGGCACAACCAGCTGCGGGCCTGCCATGGTGGCGATTTCAGGATCGACGTTCTGCGTGGTGACTGAAAAAGGCGCAGGCTCCGGCACAAGGTAGCCAATCTCGCGCAGGAAGGCCTGATACTCGGAAGCGTCGATCGGCTGGCCAGCGCGCGCCTTGTGCCAGGCATCAATCCGGGCTTGCAGGTCTTCCCGCTTGGCCAGCAGCGCGCGGTTTACCGGAACGAAGCGCTCCACCAGCGCCGCAAAGCCGGTCCAGAACTGGCCCAGATCGTGACCCAGCGGGTTTACGACCTCGTTCTCGATAAAGGCGGCCAGTGCCGCATCCACTTGCAGGCCCGACTTCTCAACCCGATCGCTCATTGTACCTCACACAAGATGGAGCGCGCAGCACGATGATCTGCTGGCGCGTGTTACATCAACGATCCCGGGGAGGAATTTCCCAGCCTATGCCGCATGTGCGAAGGGATGGCAACGGGTCTTGCCGGACAGGGGTTGGAACCCCCTCTCGCCTCGGCTAGTGGTGGTAACACATGCAACAACTTACCTCCGCCGAAGCCGCGCTGATCGCCAGCGTCGATGCCGCGCCGATGCTGGATCAGGTGCTGGCCTGGAGCGCCATCAATACCGGCACGGGCAACTTGTCCGGGCTGGCGCAATATGTTGCGATATTGGCCGAGGCATTCGCGGCCCTGCCGGGCGAGGTTGCCTTGGTCGCCCCCGCGAAGGTTGAAGCAGTGGCACCCGATGGGCGCGGGCTGGAGGTTGCCTATGGCCAACACATGGTGCTGCGCGTCCGCCCCAAAGCCAACCGCCGGTTCCTGTTGACCGGGCACATGGACACGGTCTTCCCGCCCGACCACGCCTTTCAAGCCCCCCGCTGGCTGGACGACGAAACCCTGAACGGCCCCGGCGTGGCTGATATGAAGGGCGGGATCGCGGTCATCCTCGCCGCGCTCAAGGCCTTTGAAGGCAGCCCCGCCGCAGCGGGCGTGGGCTATGATGTGCTGCTCAATTCAGACGAGGAAACCGGCAGCCTTTCCTCCGCCCCCCTGATTGCCGAACTGGCGGCGGGCAAGATTGCCGCCCTGACTTACGAACCCTCAGCCTTGCCTGATGGAACCTTGGCTGGCGCGCGCGGCGGCAGCGGGAATTACAGCCTGATCGTGACAGGCAAGTCCGCCCACGCCGGACGAAATCCGCAGGATGGGCGCAATGCCATTGTCGCGGCGGCCGCACTCGCGCTGGGCCTCAAGGCGCTCGAACGGGAGGGCCTCAGCATCAATCCCGCAAAGATTGATGGCGGCAGCGCCAACAATGTCGTGCCCGATCATGCCGTGCTGCGTTTCAACATCCGCCCGATGAATACCCAGCTGGCGGAGTGGTTCGAACAACAGGTCCAGCAGCTGATCGCGGCCGTTGCGGCCGAACATGGGGTGGCGATCCATCGCCATGGCGGGATCAGCCGCCCGCCCAAGCCGCTCGATCCGCCAGCCGAGCGCCTGTTCGAACTGGTGCGGGATTGCGGCGCGGCGCTGGGCCAAACGATCCGCTGGCAAAGCTCTGGCGGGGTCTGCGATGGCAACAACATCGCCGCCTGCGGTGTGCCCGTGGTGGACACGATGGGCGTGCGCGGCGGCGCGATCCATTCGCCGGATGAGTTCCTGATTGTCCCAAGCCTGGCCGAACGCGCCAAGCTTTCCGCCCTTGTTCTGCACCGACTTGCTACCGGAGAAACCTTGTGACCTTCGTGATCCGCGCAGCCAAAGCCGATGACCTGCAGCACCTCTACGAGATGGCCAAGCGGACCGGTGGCGGCTTCACCAACCTGCCACCCGATCGCAAGGCGCTGACCGCCAAGTTGGAGCGTGGCGCTGCCGCCTTTTCCCGCACCGCGGATGAAGTGGGCGATGACCTGTTCGTTTTCGTGCTGGAAAACACCGCCACCGGTGAAGTGCGCGGCACCTGCCAGATCTTCTCCGCCGTCGGATTGAAGTGGCCGTTCTATTCCTACCGGATTGGTGCGCTGACCCAGCACAGCGAAGAGCTGGGGCGAACTTTTCGTGCTGATATCCTCAACTTATCGACCGATCTTGAGGGCGTAAGTGAAGTCGGCGGCCTGTTCCTGCACCCCGGTGAGCGGGCCGGCGGCCTCGGTATGCTGATTGCTCGCAGCCGCTATCTGTTCATCCGCAACCACCGCCAGCGCTTTGCCGACCGCTGCCTGGCCGAACTGCGCGGGGTGATCGACGAGGCCGGGGGATCGCCGTTCTGGGATGGGGTTGCCGGGCGCTTCTTTGGTATGAATTTTCAGGATGCGGACGAGTTCAACGCCAAGCATGGCAACCAGTTCATCGCCGATCTTATGCCCAAGCATCCGGTTTACATTGCCATGCTGTCTGAAGCGGCCAAGGCGGTCATCGGCGTGCCCCACCCTTCCGGCCGCGCCGCGATGCGGATGCTGGAGGAAGAAGGCTTCGCCTGGGAAAGCTACATCGACATCTTTGATGGCGGCCCGACCATGACCGTACGGACTGACCAGATCCGCTCAATCCGCGAGGCAAAGGACGAAGCCGTTGTCGCGCTTGACGGGAACCTCGGCGATAACAAGTCAGGCGAGAAGCGTCTGGTCTCGATCGGCAAATTGGCCGATTTCCGCACCGCCTATGGCTGGGTCGATCCGCGCGAAGGCGGGATTGCGTTGGATCCCGCCTGCGCGGCGCTGCTGGGCGTAGAACCGGGCATGACCGTCACTCACGTCGCGCGGGGCTGAGCCATGAGCCTGGTTGAGATCAACTTTGACGGGATCATCGGGCCAAGCCACAACTATGCCGGGCTCAGCCTTGGCAACATCGCCTCTGCCAACAACGCAGGTGACACAAGCTTTCCGCGCGCGGCAGCGCTGCAAGGGCTCAGCAAGATGCGCCACAACCTGGCATTGGGGTTGGTTCAGGGCTTCCTGCTGCCCCTGCCCCGGCCCAACGGCGCCTTTCTCTCGGCAATTGGCGCAAACGGCAGCGAGGACCGCCGCCTGCTGGCCGCCGCCTGGTCGGCCAGCGCGATGTGGACGGCCAATGCCGCGACAGTCTCGCCTGCCCCTGATACGGCCGATGGACGCTGTCACCTGACCGCCGCGAACCTTGTCACCATGCCGCACCGCAGCCAGGAATGGCCTGATACGGTGAAGCAGTTGCGCCTGGCCTTTGCTAATCCAGAGCACTTCGCCGTCCACGATGCCGTGCCCGCCTGCTTCGGCGACGAGGGCGCGGCCAATCACATGCGGATGAGCGCCAGTCATGGCGATCCGGGGATCGAAATCTTCGTTTACGGCAAAAGCGGCGGGCCATTCCCCGCGCGCCAGCATGAACAGGCCAGCCGCGCGGTCGCCCGGCTCCACGGCCTAGATCCGGCGCGGACCTTGTTCGTAGAGCAGAACCCCGAAGCGATCGCAGCCGGGGCATTCCACAACGACGTCGTCGCCGTCGCGAATGAGCGGGTGCTCTTCACGCATGAACTGGCTTTCGCCGATCCTGAGGGCACCTATGGCGCGATCCGCGATCTGCTGCCGGAGGTGGAGATCGTGATCGTGCCGGCCGCAGCGGTCAGCCTGGCCGATGCGATCAAGAGCTACCTGTTCAACGCCCAGCTCCTTACCCTGCCCTCGGGCGAGATGGGCCTGGTGATCCCGCTCGAAGCCTGGGAGCACCCCAAGGTCCGGGCCTGGTTGGACGGGATGCTTGCGAGCAACGGCCCGATCCGTCGGGTCATGCCGGTCGACGTCCGGCAATCGATGGCCAATGGTGGAGGACCAGCCTGCTTGCGGCTGCGGGTTGTCGCCGATCCAGCGACGATCGATCAGCGCTTTCTGCTCGACGAGAAGAAGATCGCTAGGATCGAAGCTGTCGTCACCGAACATTGGCCGGCATCAATTGGCGCCGCCCAAATCGGCGATCCGGCACTTGCAATGCGCATCATCGCTGCGCGCCAGGCATTGCTGGCAGCGCTTGATTTTGCTGAGTTCGGTTAAAGTCCATGTGGCTAACAATGGGACAGGCAGTTAACCAGTCCCTTGCGCGATTGTCCTGCTTTGGCATGGAGGGCATTCCCATACCTGTTGAGGCGGTGCGCAAGACCATGCTTCGTAAGATCGGCCGGTTGTTCGTGATCAAAACCTCGCTTGAGGCCTACCTGATCATCTACGCGCTCGCGCTCGGCGCGGTGGAGCGGGGTTCGATCTATCTGGCGCGTTTTCCAGGCATTGGCGGCTTGCTGCTGTTCCTGGCCTGCACTGGCACCGTGTTCATGGCCGGTGCAAAAATCCTCGACTGCGTGAAACTTGAGAGGGATCTCGCCCAATTCCCGGTACACTGAGGGGAATAGTGGGGCGTTTCTGTTGCAAGGTACGCCCCGGACCCCGTTCTTGGTAGTGTAACTTCAGGCCGCTAGGCCCTAGAATTACGCAGCAAGAGCAAGTGCTTCGTTATCGTTGGCACTTGTGAGTTTTGAGCCTTGAACGGGTTACTCAGCCCGGGCAAAAACAGCGCTTTTCAACACACGTCGATCCTAGTTCGGCCCCGTCATTGTCCCTGCCGGAGCAGGCCCCCTCCCGAGAGGGAAGGAGACAATGGTGGAGCCGCCGGGTACCGCCCCCGGGTCCGCTGCGCCTATTGCACGCCGCAGTTTATCGCCATAGCCGGGCGAACCCGGCAAAACGGATATAGGGAGCCTGAGGCCAAATGAAAAGGGCGGGAGCAAGCCCCCGCCCGATCTTCCGGCAACTGGCCGCAATCAGCCCTTTCGAAGCGAGTCCCGGATTTCGGTGAGCAGTTCCACCTCGCTCGGTCCGGCGGCGGGTGGTGGCACGATCTTGTTGGCCTGGCGCACGATCAGGAAAATCACGAAAGCCAAAATCACAAAGTTGATAACGGCGGTAATGAAACTGCCCCAGGCAATCACGGTCGCCCCTGCCGCCTTGGCAGCGGCCAGCGTTGCCCCTGCGGGGGCTTCCCCCGCCAGCACCGTGTACTTGTTTGAGAAATCGACCCCGCCGGTGATCAGACCGATGGCTGGCATCAGGACATCGTCTGTCAGCGACGAGACGATCTTGCCGAAAGCGGCGCCGATGATCACGCCGACCGCAAGGTCAAGCACGTTGCCCCGCGACAGAAAGGCCTTGAATTCACTCAGCATGGAACGTGTCCCCTTCGCCTGATCTCAAAGATACGTATAAACTGCCATTAGTCTTTCGGTGCGGCAATAATCAATTGCGCATGCGGGATTTTTGCGTCTGCCGCTTGAACCGGCCCCGGCGCACGCTACATCCTGCATCTGGCCCGGCCCCAACGCCGCCCGTGAAAGAGGAACGCATCACATGACCGCAGCCATTGCCCGTCGATTTGGCCGTTTTGCCCTCGTTGCCGCCGCCGCCGCCGCATTGGCGGGCTGCGGGATCAACTCCGTGCCAACTGCCGAGGAAAACGCCAAGGCCAAGTGGGCCGATGTCGAAAGCGCTTATCAGCGCCGGGCCGACCTGGTCCCGGCTCTGGTAGAGACCACCAAGGGGGCCGCGGCATCGGAAACGACGATCCTGACCAATGTCACCAACGCCCGCGCCGCAGCGACCTCAATCAACGTGCGGACCGAGGACCTCTCAGACCCGGCGACATTCGAGAAGTTCCAGAATGCCCAGAACCAGCTGACCCAGGCCCTCGGCCAGCTGCGCACCGTGGTTGAGAGCTATCCGCAGCTGCAGAGCCAGGCGCGCTTTGCCGACCTGATGGTCCAGCTGGAAGGGACCGAAAACCGTATCAATGTGGCCCGCACCCGCTACAACGAAGCCGTACAGGACTATAATACCACGATCCGCACCTTCCCCGATGCGATCGGCGCCAAGCTGATCCACGGTGCCAAGCCAATGGTGCCGTTCAAGGCTGATCCCGGCGCCTCAGCCGCGCCGAAGGTCGATTTCGGGACTGGCCCTGCCGCTCCCGCCGGGGCACCAGCCAATGATAACTCCGCGCGCCCCGCTTCGTCCGCCGCAGCAGCGCAGTAACAGGACATCGCGGTAGAGAGACGCCCGATGCGCCGGATCACCGTGTGGCTTTGGGCCGTGCTGGCATCGCTGACTTTGGCGATGGCCAGTACGAGCGCCTTGGCCAAATTGCCGGATCGGCCTGCCGGCCCAGTCCTTGATGCCGCTACGATCATTCCGGATGCGGACGAGGCCGCGCTTGATGCGCGGTTGCGCGCCTACAACCAGGAAACCGGCCGGGCAATCATCGTCGCCACGGTGACTTCGCTCGATGACCTGCCGGTCGATGCCTATGCCCAGCAACTGGCCGAGACCTGGGACATTGGCGGTGCGGAAAGCGAGCAGGGCATCCTGTTTCTGATCGCCCCCACTGAGCGGAAGATCCGCATTCACACCGCGCGAGGGGTGCAGGAACGCTTGCCCGATGTCCTCGCCGGCAGGATCATCCGCGACACGGTCGCGCCACGGTTCAAGGCGAACGACATGGCCGGCGGGATCGGTGCCGGGGTCGACGCAATCATGGCCCAGCTTAGCCGCGACCCGGCCGATGCGAAGGCCGTGGCCGAAGCTGCGGCAGAGGCGGTCCGTGGTCGTGACGAACCTAGCGGAGGGGCGGTGGTATTCTGGATCATGATGATCCTGTTCTTCATGCTTATGTTCGGTCGGCGAGGTCGGCGCGGGTATCGCAGAAGCGGAATTGATCCTGGAGTTATCCTCTGGGGTCTGAGCGAGATCGCCCACCACGCCAGTCGCGGCGGTGGTCGCGGTGGCGGCTTCGATTTCGGTGGTGGCGGAAGCGGCGGCTTCGGCGGCTTTGGGGGCGGCGGCGGCGGCTTCGACGGCGGCGGCGCATCGGGGAGCTGGTGATGGCTGGACAAACAATCCACCTGACGCCTGCGGAGCACGACACGGTCTCCGCTGCGGTCGCCGCAGCCGAGGCGAGCAGCGCGGGCGAGATCGTGACTATCGTCACCGAGCGCTCGGACGGCTATGCCGACGTCGCCCTCGCCTGGGCGGCCTTGGTGGCGATGACTGCGCTGACAGTGCTCTCGCTGTTCCCGGGCTTCTACCTTGGCCTTTACGACCGCGTGTTGGGCGACTGGGCGCGCGAGTGGACACCGCAGGGGATTTTCACCCTGGCGGCGACGGTCGCGATCCTCAAGTTCCTCGGGATGCTTGCGCTGCAGCTGTGGCGACCGCTGAAGTTCTGGCTGGTGCCCGGCTTTATCAAGGCCGCCCGAGTCCGCGCCCGGGCCGAGGCCTGTTTCAAAATCGGGGCCGAGCGCCGCACCCATGGCCGCACCGGCATCCTGATCTACGTCAGCCTGGCCGAACACCGGGCCGAGATCGTGGCTGATGCTGCCATTGCCGGGAAGGTCAGCCCCGAGGTCTGGGGCGAGGCGATGGCTGCCTTGCTGCAAGGCATCCGCGCCGATGATCTGGCCGCCGGCCTGACGGGAGCGATTGCAAAGGTCGGGGCAGTCCTCGCCCAGCACTTCCCCCGCGCCGCCGATGACCAGAACGAGCTGCCCGACCGGGTGATCGAGGTATGAGCCACGACGACCGCGACCTGCCTGAGCAGGTCCATTGGGAAGGCAAGTACATCGTCGCCAAGACCCGCGGCCGGTGGGAGTATGTCAGCCGGGCGCGCGGCATCCGCGCCGCCGTGATCATCGCCATCGATGCGGAAGACAACGTCATCCTGGTCGAGCAGTACCGCGTGCCGTTGGGCCGGGCCTGCATCGAGCTGCCCGCCGGCCTGATCGGCGACGAGACCGAGGGCGAGGACCCAACCGAGGCTGCAGCGCGTGAGCTTGAGGAAGAAACCGGCTATCGCGCCGGGCGGATCGAGGTGCTGGGCGATTTCCATTCTTCCCCCGGCATGGTCAGCGAAAGCTTCACCCTGCTGCGCGCGCATGACCTGACACAGGTCGGCCCCGGCGGCGGGACCGAGAGCGAGCAGATCACTGTTCACCGCGTGCCCCGAACCCGGCTATCCGCCTTCATTGCCGAGCGCCGGGCGATGGGCGATGCGATGGACGTGAAGCTGCTGCTCCTGCTTGGCCCCGAACTGATCGGGTAAAGCGCCGCGCGCCCCCCTCGCCAAGGCTGCGCAATGCCGCTATCCAAGCGGGCGAGAGAGGGAGAGGACCACATGGCAGGACGGGTTGCAGGCAAGAAGGCGCTGATCACCGGCGCGGCACAGGGACTGGGCGCGGCCCAGGCGATGATGCTGGCGCGCGAGGGCGCAACCGTGCTGCTGGCCGATATCAATGCCGAAGGCGCCGCAGCGCAGGCTGAGGCGATCAATGCCGAACTGGGCGCCGGAACCGCATTCTCCGTCAAGCTTGACGTCACCAGCGAAGACCAGTGGATCGCCGCGATCGAAGTGGCCGCGGCCAAGCTGGGCGGGCTCTCGGTCCTGGTCAACAATGCCGGGATCGGGGTGCGTGGCAATATCGAAACCTGCACCCTGGCCGAATGGCACAAGGGCTTTGCGGTTAACGTCGACTCGGTCTTTCTTGGCTGCCAGAAGGCGCTGCCGCTGCTGAAGGACAACCAGCCCGGCTCGATCGTCAACATCTCCTCGATCGCCGGCTTGATCGCTTCGGACACCATGCCCGGCTACAACGCCAGCAAGGCGGCGGTGTGGATGCTGTCCAAGTCGGTCGCGCTCTATTGCGCCAAGATGGGCTGGGACATCCGCTGCAACTCGGTCCACCCCACCTTCGTCGACACGCCGATCCTCGATGGCATGGCCGCCAACACCGGCAAGCCCAAGGACGTGATCATGGACAAGCTGGCTCGCCAGATCCCGCTGAAGCGCGTGGGCCACCCGGACGACATCGCCAATGGCGTGCTCTACCTTGCCAGCGACGAAAGCCGCTTCATGACCGGCGCCGAGCTCAAGCTCGACGGCGGCATCTCGGCGATGTAACCCCGACCCCATGGCTGACGGCACCTCCACCAAGCCCCGCGCTTTCCGCGTCACGTCGTTCGACGTGGCGGCCGAGGCCGGCGTCAGCCAGTCCACCGTCAGCCGCGCGCTGGCCGGGGACCCGGTGGTCAGCGAGACGACCCGCAACCGCGTGTTCGAAGCCGCCCGCCGCCTGAACTATGCGGTGGACGAGAACGCCGCCCGCCTCCGCTCGGGCCGCACCGCCACGCTGGCCGTGGTGGTGATCTGCCGCCCGGATGAGGACCGCAAGGACCTTAACCCCTTTACCTATTCGCTGCTCGGCACGGTCTGCGCTGCCGCCTCGACCCGCGGGTACGAGACGCTGGTTTCGTTCCAGGACGGGCCGGAGAACCTCTCTGGCCGCTATGAGGACCGCCGCCGCGCCGATGGCCTGATCGTGATCGGCACGACCCAGAACCTGCCGGCCTGGACCTATTACCGCGATCTGGGCCTGGGCGGGACCCGGATGGTCTGCTGGGGCAGCCCGTTTGACGAGCTGGACTGGATCCGCAGCGACAACCACGCCGGGGCCCTGCTCGCCACGCGCCACCTGATCGAGGCGGGCTATCGCACCCCGGCCTGCATCGGCTCCGAAGGCTCGCTCCAGCGCCAGTTCAAGGAGCGGTACGACGGCTATTGCCAGGCCATGCAGGAAGCCGGGCTGACCCCGCGGCTGGTCGAGATCGAGGAAGGCCTGTCCCGCGAGGAGCAAGGCCGCCGCGCCGCGCGCCAGCTGATCGCGGATGGCCTGCCCTGCGATTCGATCTTCGCCGTCTGTGACGAGATCGCGCTGGGCACCCTGCGCGAACTGTCCGAGGCCGGGATCACCGTGCCCGGCCAGCTGGGCCTGATCGGGTTCGACGGGATCCGCGCCAGCGCCAATGCCATGCCGCCGCTGTCCTCGATCCAGCCAGACTTCGCCGCCGCCGGGGCCATGCTGGTTGACAAGCTGCTAGCGACCATCGCCGGCGAACCGAACACCGATCGCCGCGTGCCGGTTACTCTCCTTTCCCGTGAGAGCACCCGCCGCCCGGGCTGACAGCCCATCCGATCCGCTTGCAATCCGGGTCGAACCGGACGCGAAACCGCGGCTTCTACGGGTTTCCCTGAATTGTTGTGCAGGCAGGACTGAACAAGTCTGCCGCGCGGTCGTTTTCCATAGGACGCCGCCGGTGGAGCCCCCATGGTCCTCTCTGTCCTTACTGCCATGCTTGGGGCCATGCTGCTGCCCGATGACCGCCAGGCGATTGCCCTGAAGGTGGCAGCGCAGGGCCTGCCCGAATGCCGGATGTACCATGCCGACGGGAGCGAGGGCCCCTGCCTGCCGGTCTTCACCGTCACCCGCGGCAAGGCGGTCAACAGCCGCAGCCTGGCGGGACAGATTGCCTTTACCCACGGCGCCACCACCCGGCTGAGCGACGACGAATTTGCCCTGTTGGCCGGGCACGAGATTGCCCACTGGTACCTGGGCCACCGCGGCAGCAGCCTGGAGGCCGAACTGGCGGCGGACCGGCTGGGCGCGCTGCTGGCCTGCCGCGCCGGCTATGACCTGACCCGCGCGGTCAGCATCTTTCGCTTTGTCGGCCGGGGGCGAGACCACCCCGCCCCCGCCCTGCGCCGCGCCGTGGTGCTGGCGGTCGATTGCCAGGGGCCCCGCCCGCTCGGCACCCCGGCCACGCTCAGCCGCTAGGCCCGGCCCGGCCCGGCGCGCGAAAGTGGACAGAGTGGACACTGCGTCCACTTTTCCCAACAGCCGGTTTGCGGCAGATTTGCAGGACTTTCGGGTCATTGCACCGGCATCGGCCACCCCGCCGAAACAAAAAACGCCCGGCCCCGCTCAGCCCGCTGCGACCTGTTCCAGCACCCGCTCAAACCCGATCGCAAATTCGCGCGCCAGCGGGCTGCGCCCGACCCGCAGGGGATTTTCCAGCACCCATTGCGCCAGCCGGTTGTCATAGCGGCGGGTGATGCCCACCAGCTCTCCGTGATAGAAATGCTGCACCTCTTGCCCGTGGAGCGCGCGTTCCATCACCGCCTGGGCCAGCGCCTGCATCCCGCATTCCAGCGCCAGGTCCCAGCCCAGGGCAAAGGGATCATCCTCCAGCCGCTTGCGCAGGCTATAGGCCGCTGACCGGCTCATCCCCACCGCCGCCGCCGCTGCCGAGACTGACTGGGTAGCCGCCAGTTCGCGCAAAAAGGCCACCATCCGCGCGCGGGTCCAACGGTTGTAGCGCTGAGCGGCCGGCGCGGCGTTCATGCCCTCCCCGCCTGCCTGCGAAAGCGGCGCGAGACTTGCGTCGCCTGCGGCGGCGCAAGTCGCAGCCGGGTGGGCAGCGTGCGGAGCGGAAGAGGGCTGAAGGTCGGACATGGTTCACCTCGCGGTTAGCGTGCAGGGAAACCGGTCCAATTATCGGATTTTGGGGGAGTAGGAAAATGCGGACAGCGTCAAGGCATTCGCCCTGCTCCTAAAATCGCGCAAACCTTTGACCGTCTTATATTTTCTTTCGGAAACCGTTTGAGTTTACCGAAGGCATATGTATAATCTCTTGGCGAGAGTGCCGATCAATAGCTAGTTTGGCAGGTGTCCGATGTCCGTTGAACTGCTGCATCTTCGGAAGTTGCTACAGCTGCTCTACGCCGGACAAAAGCAACAGCAATTGCTTATTCGAAGCGAAATTCGAAATGATCTTATGAAAATCGCTGGCAAACAATCTGCTGGCGGGGATTTTTACGCACCATTCTGGTCTGACGTCAAAGATCACGCGTTAGGCAAAGCGAGCCTAGCGGATTTGTCAAAAAGACGAGTTGAAGCTAACGCCCGCCGCGAACGCCTCTATCCAGTACTAACCGCGGGCTTTCTGAAATGGTGGACTGAACAGCGGCGTTGGACGAACGAACCTTTTGAATTGATACGAGGACCATCGGCCCTCTATAATTTCAATAAATTCCTAACAATTAAAATCGACAATTTTCTGTCCATAAGAGACGGAAGGGGAATTGACCGGTATATTTATCCTTATTTTTACGAACTCCCTCCACTAAAGAATGAAGCTGCTCGCATTGCTCTGTGGATTTTTAAATCGTCATTTCCGGCTCTGAATTTCGACAACTTCGAAATACTGGACGTAACACGCGGCCGCATATTTGCGCCAGACCGATGCTACCTAGAGGGTGACGAGAAGCAAATACTCACTGAACGCTATGAAGTGCTCTGGCGTAGATACATCGAATTAGAAGAAAACTTTAATAAATAGTGGGTCCGATGAAATTTAATCGCCCGAAACCTGAGGAAGTTTTCACACCTAGATCTCATGATCTAAATCAGAGAACTTATGCAGAACGACCAATCCTTGAAAAGCGTCTCCGCAGGGCGCTTTCAGGTCATAAATATATCATCATTTTTGGTGAGAGCGGTAACGGGAAAACATGGCTCTACAAGCGGGTCCTTCAAGACGAAGAAATCCAATATCAAGTTGTAAACCTTGCAAAAATGCATACTGATGGCTCGCTAAACGCGGTTTTGAATGCAAAGTCAGGGGAGCTAGGCGTCGAACTGGTGACTGGACTGAAAAAAGAATTTGATGTTGGCGCACGGCCTGGAGGACTAGGGGGGGGATTCAAGGATGTTACCGAGATACAACCGGTTCCCTTATCGGCTCTTGAGCTACTAGCTAATCAAATGCACATGACGTCTAGCGGAAAATTGTCCGTCTTGGTTTTAGACAATTTCGAACAAATAATAGATAATCTCGATTTTGTTCGTCAAGTTGCAAGTCTAATAATTTCAGCTGACGATGAATTTGTCTCCAGGAACAGAATTAAGATAATGCTTGTTGGCACACCGAGTAACATCAGGGATATGATCTCGCGCGTCTCCCACGCCAACACGATTGCAAATCGGGTTGTAGAAATCCCAGAGGTTGCACGTCTAGAAATGGGTGAAGCCAGACACATAATGTCCCAAGGCTTCGAGACCCATCTTAGGTTAACGATCCTCGTCGACAAGAATGAACTATACAAGACAATAGCCTATAAAACTGACCGAATAGCGCAACACATTCAGGAACTATGCTTGAAGATAGCACAAAATGCGCTCGAGAATGGTGGAGTTGTTAATGAAAAACTGGTTACGGATTCAGCGATGGAGTGGATTGAAGAAACTTTGTCTACAGATTTAGCAGTCATCGAATCACACATGAACGCTCAACGCAGTACCGTCGGACGTAAAAATCAAGTTATTTATTGCCTTGGCCTCTTAGAGAAGGAAGACTTCAGCCATCGTGATGTAGAAAGAGAAATTCGGCGAACTTTTGTTGTAGACGATGCAATCAATCTTAATATTCCGCAGATATTGGCTGGTTTCGCTCGTGAGGAAAGTTCTATTATTCGAAGAGTAGGACGAAGGCGCAGTAACTATCGCTTCTGTTCACCAAAGTTAAAGATGGTTATCAGAACGCAGCTTTACCTTGATTCTGCTAACAACGTTACCCGGATGAAATAGTTTACTACCCCAACAACGGTGCCAGATACCGCCCCGTAAACGACCGCTCCACCTTCACAACCTGCTCCGGCGTACCCTCCGCCACAATCTCCCCACCCCGCACGCCGCCTTCGGGGCCGAGGTCGATGATCCAGTCCGCCGTCTTGATCACATCGAGGTTGTGTTCGATCACCACGACCGAATTGCCCTGGTCGACCAGGCGGTGGAGCACTTCGAGGAGTTTGCGGACATCCTCAAAATGCAGGCCGGTGGTCGGTTCATCGAGGATGTAGAGCGTCTGCCCGGTTGAGCGGCGGCTGAGTTCCTTGGCGAGTTTGACGCGCTGCGCCTCGCCCCCCGAAAGGGTCGTGGCCTGTTGGCCGACCTTGACGTAGCCAAGGCCGACCTCGTTCAGCATGTGCATCTTGTCGCGGATCGGGGGGACGGCCTTGAAGAACTCTTCCGCGTCCTCGATCGTCATGTCGAGCACGTCGGCGATCGAGTGGCCCTTGAACTTTACCTCCAGCGTTTCGCGGTTGTAGCGCTTGCCGCCGCATTCCTCACACGTCACGTAGACGTCGGGCAGGAAGTGCATCTCGATCTTGATCAGGCCATCGCCCTGGCACTTTTCACAGCGCCCGCCCTTGACGTTGAAGCTGAACCGCCCGGCCTTGTACCCGCGCGCCTCGCTCTCCGGCAGGCCGGCGAACCAGTCGCGGATCTGGGTGAAGGCGCCGGTATAGGTGGCGGGGTTGGAGCGCGGGGTGCGGCCGATCGGGCTTTGATCGATCTCGATCACCTTGTCACACTTCTCAAGGCCGGTGATCTTGTCATGCGCCCCGGCGATCACGCGGGCGCCGTTAAGCGCGCGGGCCGCGCCGGCATAGAGCGTATCGAGCGTGAGGCTGGACTTGCCGCTGCCCGAAACGCCGGTGATGCAGGTGAAGGTGCCAAGCGGGATCTGCGCCGTGACCCCGCGCAAGTTGTTGGCGCGGGCATTGTGCACGGTCAGGTGGTGGCCGTTGCCCTTGCGGCGCTTGGCCGGCACCTCGATCCGCCGGGTGCCGGAGAGGTATTGGCCGGTGAGGCTGTCCTTGGCTGTCAGGATATCCTGAAGCGTGCCTTGGGCGACGATCTCTCCCCCGTGGACCCCGGCGCCGGGGCCGAGATCGACCACGTGATCGGCGGCGCGGATCGCATCCTCGTCATGCTCAACCACGATCACGGTATTGCCCAGATCGCGCAGCCGCTTGAGCGTGATCAGCAGCATATCGTTATCGCGCTGGTGCAGGCCGATTGACGGTTCATCGAGGACGTAGAGCACGCCCGAAAGGCCCGAGCCGATCTGGCTGGCAAGGCGGATGCGCTGGCTTTCCCCGCCCGAGAGCGTGCCCGAGGTGCGATCGAGATTGAGGTAATCGAGCCCGACGTTGTTGAGGAAGCCCAGCCGCTCGTTGATCTCTTTCAGGATCGCGCGGGCGATCTGGCTTTGCTGGGTGGTCAGCTGGCCATCGAGCGCGCCGAACCAAGCGACCGCATCGGAGACGGACAGGCGCGTGATCGAGGAAATGTCTGCCCCGCCAACCTTGACTGACAGCGCCTCTGGCTTGAGCCGCTTGCCCTCGCACACTTCGCAGGGCTGCGCGGTCTGGAACTTGCCCAGCTCCTCACGCATCCAGGCGCTTTCGGTTTGCAGCATGCGGCGGTTGAGGTTGCCGATCACGCCTTCGAACGGCTTCTTGACCGTGTAGGCCTTTTTCCCGTCGATGAAGGTGAGGTTGACCGGGCGGCCGGCGGTGCCGTGCAGGATGACGATCCGCACCTCAACCGGCAGATCCTGCCACGGGGTATCAAGGCTGAAGCCGAACTCCTCCGCCAGGCTGGCGAGGACCTGCATGTAATAGGGCGACGGTGGGTTGCTCTTGGCCCAGGGCACGACCGCGCCCTGCTTGAGGGAGAGCGCCTCGTTCGGGACGACCAGCTGGGGATCGAACAGCAGCTTTTCGCCCAGCCCGTCGCAGGCCGGGCAGGCCCCCATCGGCGCGTTGAAGCTGAACAGCCGCGGTTCCAGGCTTTCGATGGTGAAGCCGGAGACCGGGCAAGCGAACTTTTCGCTGAAGACGATGCGGTTATCGGGCAGGCCGGCACCCTTCATGGCGCCGCCCTTTTCCCCTTCACGCCCCGGCACATTGCCATCGGCCAGATCGATATAGGCCAGCCCATCGGCCAGCTTCAGCGCCTGTTCAAAGCTGTCCGCCAGCCGGGTTTCGATCCCTTCCCGCACGGCGATGCGATCGACCACGACCTCGATGTCATGCTTGTACTTCTTGTCGAGCGCGGGGGCTTCCTCGATCGGGTAGAACTCGCCATCGATCCGCACGCGGGTGAAGCCGGCCTTCTGCCATTCGGCCAGCTCCTTGCGGTATTCGCCCTTGCGGCCGCGGACCACGGGGGCGAGCAGGTAAGCACGCGTCCCTTCGGGCAGGGCCATGACCCGGTCGACCATCTGGCTGACCGTCTGGGCAGAGATCGGCTCCCCGGTGGCCGGGCTATAGGGCACGCCGGTGCGGGCCCAGAGCAGGCGCATATAGTCATAGATCTCGGTCACCGTGGCGACGGTGGAGCGCGGGTTGCGGCTGGTGGTCTTCTGCTCGATCGAGATCGCGGGGCTGAGGCCGTCGATATGTTCGACATCGGGCTTCTGCATCATCTCAAGGAACTGGCGCGCATAGGCCGAGAGGCTCTCAACATAGCGGCGCTGGCCCTCGGCATAGATCGTGTCGAAAGCCAGGCTCGACTTGCCCGAGCCGGACAGGCCGGTGATGACGATCAACGCATCGCGCGGCAGCTCGACATCAATGCCCTTGAGGTTGTGCTCGCGCGCCCCGCGCACGACGATTTTACTGAGCGACATGGCACCGCTGTTCCAGATATGTTCGATTCCCGCAAGGGGGCCGGAAGGCGGTGTCCGCCAAGACAAGGCGCAGGGCGATCCGCGCCGCGCTGACCTGCCCGCCGAAATTTGCGCTTGGCAGATCAGGCAAATCAGTTAACCAAGACATATCAGATATTTAACGCGACTCGCTTGAATCACAGGGGAAAACCATGCGCAAAAGCCTTGCCCTCGCGGCCGCGCCGCTGACGCTGATCCTGGTCGGCTGTTACGGCTTCCAGGGGCCGGAACGGATCGTCACCAAGGATGCCCGCCCGGCCACGCTCAGCTCCAGCAACATTGACATGTTTATCAATGATTTCAAGCAGGCCGAAGCCTTTCGCAACAAGAACCCCTCGGCTGACAATCCCTTTGTGCCACAGATGCTGCGCAGCGGGTTCATGTACAATTACAGCTTCTGCGAAAACTACTTCGCCCAGATGGGCCAGAACCAGCGCCGTTCGCAGATCATCCGCAGCGCGCTGGTACCGATCACCGCGCTGATGACGGGGATCATCGGGCTGCAGGACTTTTCCAAGAACCCCAGCGCCAAGGAAGACCTGATCACATCGCTGGCGATCGGTTCAGCCGCGACCACGGCAGCGCTCGACATCTATGACCAGCACTTCCTGTTTGGGGTGGAGAATATCGGTGCGGTCCAAGTGATGGCGCTGAAGGCGCAGGATGCCCATGCCACCAAGGTGTTCGAACAGGGCAACATCACGTTCGAACGGGCGATGCAGCACCTGATCGACAACCAGGGACAATGCAGCCCGCAATCGATCCTCTCGCTGGCGCGCAGCGTCCTGAAGACCGCCAAGCTGAAGGCCACCAACGAGAATGACGGACGCGGCAATGGCCAGGGCGGGGTCAACGTAAATGCCAATGCTGGCGCCGGTGCAGGCCGCTCCCAGCCGAGCGGCAAGGTGACGGTCTCACCCGAAGGCTGATTGCGGGTCGGCGCAGCGCAAGTACAGCCCTGATGGGCTTGCTGATGGGGTGGTCAAACCGCCAGCGCGCGTTGCCCCGGATCGCCCAGCCAGTGGGCCTTGACGCCCCAGACCTGCGCCAGGACGGCTTCGGCCAGGGCCTGTTCGGGCGGACCATCCGCCTGCACGCTCCCTTGATCCAGCACCACCACCCGGTCGGCATGGTTCATCGCCAGCGCCAGGTCATGCAGCACCAGCACCACCCCCATGCCCTGCGCGGCGCAAGCCCGCAGGTGTCCAAGCAGGGCCAGCTGGTGGGCCAGATCGAGATTGGCCAGCGGCTCGTCAGCCAGCAGCCAGCGCGGGGTTCCGGCCAAAACGCGGGCGAGCAAGGCGCGGGCGCGTTCACCGCCCGAAAGCTGCGAGACCGGGCGATGGGCGAAAGCCGGAAGGTCCAGTGCAGACAGCGCAGCATCGACAGCGGCGGCATCCTCTGCAGCACCGGTTCGCCAGGGCAGTCGGCCCAGCCCGACCAGGGTCTGGACGGAAACATCCCAGGCCACTTCCGGCGTCTGCGGCAGATAGCCAAGCGTGCGGGCCCGCGCTTCGAGCGGCATGGCGGCAAGCGGCGCGCCGTGCAGTATTACTGCGCCAGTCGCGGGCGCCAGCAACCCGGCCAGGCAGGATAGCAGGCTGGACTTGCCAGCCCCGTTGGGGCCGCAGATCGCGGTCACTTCGCCCGGACGCAGGCTCAGCGAGACGCCGCGCAGCCGGTGGGGCAGGACAAGGGCTTCGGCCGCCAGCATCACACCAGCTCCCGCCGCAAGCGCAGCAACAGGTGAAGGAAGAAGGGCGCGCCCAGCAGGCTGAGCGCAATGCCCAGCCGCAGTTCCCCCCCGGCCAGCGGCAGCACCCGGCACAGGCAATCGGCCGAGAGCACCAGCAGCGCCCCGGCCAGCGCCGAAGGCATAATCAGGCGACTGGGCCGGCCATCGGTGAAGGGGCGGACGAAATGCGGCACCATCAGCCCGACAAAGCCGATGATCCCGGCCACGGCCACGCCGCCGCCCACGGTCAGCCCCACCCCCAACACCAGCAGCAGTTGCAGGCGGCGCGGATCAAGGCCGAGCGACCGCGCGGCAGCCTCGCCCAGGGTGAGCGCGTCCAGACCACGGCCGGCCATACGCAGCACGCCGATCCCGGCCAGCGTCAGCGGCGCCGCAATCCAGACTTCGCGCCACGAGCGATCGGTCAGCGCGCCCATCAGCCAGGTTACGATCTCGCTCATCGCGAAGGGCGTGGGCGACAGGCTGATCGCCAGGCTCATCAATGCACCCGCAAGACTGGCGATCATCATGCCCGCAAGGGTGAACAGCACGATCCCGCCCTGCCTGCCGGCGATCAGGGTCAAAAGCAGCATGGCCCCGCCCGCGCCGATCAGGGCAAAGGCGGGCAGCACCCAGGCGGTGCTGGCCCAGCCGGTCCAGAAGCTGAGCACTGCGCCCAGCGCGGCGCCGGGGGCAATCCCGAACAGGCCAGGATCGGCCAGCGGATTGCGCAGGTAACCCTGCATCGCTGCCCCGCTTGCGCCCAGCCCCGCCCCCAGCAGGACGGCCAGCAGCGCGCGCGGCAAGCGCAGTTCGGCCAGGATCAGGCTGGCTTGCGGGCCAAGCGGCGCGGAAGGATCGATCCACACCCGCCCTGCCAGCAGGGAGAGCGGCAGAGCGAGCGTCAGGGCGGCGAGGAGCAAGGCAACGGGGCGGGTCATTCCTCTCCCCTCCCGCTTGCGGTAGGGGGCGGGGGTGGGCCCTTTATCGGGCGGGTAGAAGAAGGCCCAACCCTAACCCCTCCCGCAAGCGGGAGGGGGATCGTCCGGCGCACTTCGGCCAGCCGCGCCAGCGTCTTCGGGATGGTTGGCCCACCGCACCAGAGCAGCGATGGCTCCAGCGGCGCGCGGGTGGTGTTCTTCAAACCCGCCAATGCCGGATGGCCGAGCAGGCGGTCTTCCTCACCGTGGCTGTTACCGGCGGCAAAGATGACCTGCGGCGGATTGGCCAGCATGGCCTCCAGCGGCAGGTGGCTCGCCTGCGAGAGGCCGCGTGCAGCGGCGGCGTTGGCAAAGCCGGTGTGGTCCAGCAATGCGGTGATCAGGGTCCCCTCCCCGGCGACGATCCCGCCGCCCTGCCAAACGATGGCAGGGACGGGCGTGCCTGCCGGTGCCTTGCTGGCGGCCAGCGCCGCCTCGATCCGCCGCACCAGCACTTCGCCGCGCTGCGGATGGCCGGCCAGCGCGGCAAGACGCCGGATCTGAGCCAGGCTATCGGGCACGGTCGCGGCAATCGGCATCTGTTCCAGCTTAAGGCCCAGTTGCTCCAGCGCAGCGCGGGTAGCGGGGGGCGTGAAAGTCCCATCGACCACCACATCGGGCCGTAGGGCCAGGACTTCCTCCACCGCGCCGCCCGTCGACCGGAACCGACGAGCCGTGGCAAGATCCATCGAGGATCCGGCCGGATCCTGGCTGTAATGCGATATCGCCAGGATCTGGGCGGGATCGGCCACTTCGGCCAGGATCGCATCGCTGCAGGGGTTAAGGCTGACGATCGTGGGATAGCGCGGGGCAGCCTGTTGCGCCGGCGCGGCGGCGCAGCCGGCCAGGACCAGCGCCAGAAGGCTGCCCCAGCGCCTCACCACTTTGCCCGCACCCCGACAAAGGCCGAGCGGCCATAGGTGCCGTAGCTGGCAACAGTTTCGTATCCGCTGTCGGTTACGTTTTCGATCCGGCCATATAGCTCAAATCGCGCATCCAGCGGCACGGCAGCGCGCAGGGTCAGCAGGCCATAGCCATCGAGCCTGGTGACGTTGCCGCGATCATCATAACTGTCCCCGGCAAGGCGCAAATCGGCACCCAGAGTCAACCCGGCCAGCGGCGTGGTCCAATCCAGCCCGGCACTGACAAAGTCTTGCGGGCGGCGGGGCAGGTCCTTGCCTGCGGCCCGGTCGGTGGCCTTGAGATGGGTATAGGCAAAGCGGGCCAGGAGCCGGTCAGTCAGGGCAGCGCCTGCTTCCATTTCCACGCCCTCTGCCCGGGTGCGCCCGGTGTTGAAGTATCCATCCGGCCAGACATAATCGATCAGGTTGCGGCTATCGCGGCGGAACAGGGTGATGGCGATGCGGCCATGGCCATTATGCGCGCCGTATTCCAGCCCGGCCTCATAGGCCTTGCTGGTTTCAGGCTGCAGCGCCAGGTTCCCGCCATAGCCATAAAGCTGGTACAGTGTCGGTGCCTTGAACCCTTCGCCATAGGCGGCGCGCAGGCGCAGATTCTGGGCCAGGTCGATCGCGCCATTGGCCCCGAAGGTCCAATGGGTACCGAACCGGTCATGATCATCGATCCGCGTCCCGGCCGACAGGTGCAGGCCGCCCACATGGTAACCCAGCAGCAGATGCGCGCTGGCGATGCGCGCTGCCTTGGCGGGATCGAAGCTGGTCGAAAAGCGCGTCCATTCGCTATCCGCGCCGAAGTTCAGCGTGACCGCTGGGGTCAGGTCGGCCTTGCCGGACAAATCGGCACGCCATGATTTGCCGGCGGTCGCAAAGTTCGGGGCGGCACTGGCGGCATCGTCAAAGTAATCGCGGCGGGTGTCGGAATAGGCCACGCCCAGTTTGAGCATGGTCGCGCCAGCCGCGTAGTCCAGCCCGACCCGGCCCGAACCCTGGCGAGTGGCCTGGTATTCGGGGGTATCGGCAAAACTGTAGGCGGGCGGCGGGAAACCATCGAAATCGACGCGGTGATCGGCATAGCGCGCGGCAGCGACCAGTGTCAGGCGGTCATTCAGATCGGCGCGGCCGCGCAATGATCCATGCCACTGGCGCAAGCCGTCGGGCTCTGTCCCACCGGCAAAGGCCGATATGCCATCGCTGCGGACATGGCCGCCGCTGAGCGTCAGGCCATAACCGTTGCCCTGCGTGCCGAGTGCGGCATCGGCGCTGAGCGTGGCATTGGCGCCATATTCGATCCCGGCGCGCAGCCCGCTGAATTCGGCGCTGGTCAGGGCAAGTACCCCGCCAATCGCATCGGAACCCCAGACCACCGAGTTGGACCCGCGCAGCAGCTCAACCCGGTCGATCCCGCCGGTGACCATCGTCCCAAGGTCGAACCCGCCCGAAGGTGCGGCGACATCGGCCAGCCGCACACCATCGAGGGTGACCACCACCTGCTGCGAATTGGCCCCGCGCACGAACAGGCTGGTCTGGCTGCCCAGCGGCCCCGAACGGGCGAGCGAAACGCCGGGCAGGCGCTCCAGCACGCGGATCAGGTCCGGCCCCTGAACGGCGGCAATCTGGTCCGCATCGATCACGCTGATCGACTGGCCCGTCTGGCTAACCGGCTGCGCCGTGCCCGAGGCCACCACGGTGATCGGTTCCCCATCCTGGCGGTCTTGGGCCAGCGCTGGAGCGACCAGGATTGCGGAACTTGTCAGTAAAAACAGATATTTCACACGGATTCCTTCCATCATGAACGAACTGCCGTTCATGGCGGAAGGCCCCGCGGGATTGCGGTTCCTCTGCTGCATTCCGGTACACCCCGCCCGGCTGCGGAACGACCGTCTCAGGCAGGTCTCCTGGCTCCCGGATCAACGCCTTGCCCCGCCTTCCCAGTCCGCCCAATTGCTTGGGCTTCCCAGTGGCATGTGGAGGTTCGGCTCCCCGGTCACAGTTGCGGGGGCAGCGGGGGATTGGAACCCCCTTCCCTCTTAGGCCCGGCCTTCGCCGGACAACCCGTGACGTGGACCTTGGCTTAGGCCGGGTGCCCGGCGAGGGCAAGTTTTTAACCGCTTAACGCTAACCCGCGGGTTTGTCCCGCTTCGGCACGGCGCAAATGGCGCAGTGGCGCGGCGGTTCGTCCTTGGCCTACGCGCTTGGCGCGTACCCAGCAGGAACCGAATGTCCGCCCACCCGAACCCCAGCCTTGAGCCACGGCCGCGCGATTTCGGCGCGCAGTTCAAGCGTCGCCGTGTGCCGACGCTGGGGCTGCGCCTGCAACGCCGCCACCGTGGTCGGCGGGCGTTGGTGCTGTTTGCCGCTTTTGCCGTGCCGGCGCTGGCCGCGCCCGGTGATTGGGATGCATTCGGAATTGGCAATGCCGGCAGCGCCGATATTGCAGTGGAACCACTGCCGTTCGAGCGCCCCGGTGAGAGTTTTCCCGGCTCCGCGTTCTATTACCTGGCGCAGGACGAGGCCCTGCCACCGCTGGTGGAGATGCGCAGCGATGCCGACGGGGGCCAGTTCCTGGTGGACCAACTCGCCGGGCCAATTGCGCGGGCCATGCGGATCGACAATTCGGGAGTCGACCGGTCGCGCGCGCTCGAATGCATGACCGCGGCGATCTATTACGAAGCCCGCAGCGAGAGCGATCAGGGTCAGCGCGCCGTGGCGCAGGTGGTGCTGAACCGGGTGGCTCATCCCAGTTACCCGAACACCGTTTGCGGTGTCGTTTACCAAGGGTCAGAACGTTCAACCGGATGCCAGTTCAGCTTCACTTGTGATGGCTCGCTCGCTCGTGCACCGAACCGAATGTTCTGGTTTCGCGCCCAGAATGTCGCCCGCGCCGCCCTATCCGGCTATGTCGAGCGCAGCGTTGGACTGGCAACCCATTACCACACCATCGCCGTCTCGCCCTATTGGGCGCCCAGCCTGCGCCACATCATCACCATCGGCGCCCACCGCTTCTATCGGTTTGGCGGCGCAGCGGGCGAGGCCGGCGCTTTCCGCTTTGCCTATGCCGGGGGCGAGCCGGTGGCCGCGCCGCACCAGCGCAATGCCGCCGCTGACCGCCAGCCTAACAGCGCGCTTGATCCGCTGGCGTTGCAAAAGGCCTTTGCGGCGGGGCTCAAGACCAACGGTACAGCTTCCGGGCTGGCTGGCACCGGCAATGCCGGACTGCCCGCGCCGCGCCAGCACGCCGCGCCGAGCTATGCACCCGAAGTGCAGCGCCGCGGCGGCGAGGCACTCTATCGCGGAGACGGCCTGCCACAGGACAACGGCGTAATGCCGGAATTCCGAAACTCCGGACGCTGGATCAGCCAGCCCAGTACCTGACCGGGCGCTACCGCCGGACATTCGCAGGTGTTTTCCGATATTTTCGCTAGGACTGTTGGTTAAGCGGGGCCGGTTAAACCGTGTCAACCATAGTTCCGCACGAACCCTTAGCCCATGCCAGGCTAGGAGCAGTGCCGGTCGCGCTCAGTTAAGGCTTGTCATGACGATCCTCTTTGCTGCTGCCAGCTCTCCATTTGTCGCCGTGGCCAATCCCGCCCGGCGGCGCTTGGTCATTGCACAGGCCGCCAACGACAATGGGCCCTTGGCCATCAAACGCGAGTTGCGCGCCGCCTTGCGGCATTTTGCCGAGCATGGCCTGGGGGCTGCGACCGTAGCCCGCGCAAATGCCGAGCGGGCATTTTTTCAGGGTGACCGGCATTCCTACCTGCATTGGCTGGCCATCTGTCACACGCTCGACCGGCGTATGGCGCGCATACTGTCTGCCAGGGTCGATGCCGGTAACGCCTGATCCGGCCAATTGGTAACCGGCCCATTAACCATTCGGTGATGTCTGTGCGGTAAGTTGCGCAGGTTACGAAGGGAGCGGAAAATCAGGCGCTGGCAAACCTTGCTGCGGGTACTGTTCCGAACCAACGCGCTCGATGAGCGGGTCCGGCGGACGCTGGTCGATAACCTGTACGCCAATCCCGGCTCGCTGACCGCCGGCGCTGCCAACGGCATTATCGCCGCGCTGGTTGCCGCAACCTATGCCGGGAACAGTCTGATATGGCAGTTTGCCCTGCTGCTTTCAGGGATCGGCCTGACCCGGGTCCTCCTGGCCTTCGCCCTGCCCCGGCTAAAGCTGCGCGACACCACACGGCTGGAACTGCTCTACGAACTGGGCGCCTTTTCCTATACGACTGTCGTCGGCGTCTTCACCGCGCTGACCATTGCCTGCCAGATCCCGCTGTTCGCCCAGATGCTGATGGCCTGCTACGCAATCGGCTATGCGGGCGGCATGGCATCCCGCAACGCTGGGCGACCGCTGATCTCGGTTGCCGGCATGCTGTTGACCTTTACCCCGATCTGTATTGCCTTGTGGCAAACTGGTGATCTGGCCGCCCGTACTTTGGCAGCCGCGACCGTCATCTGTTTTGTCGGCATGATCTCTATCTCGATGCAGATCTTCCGCACGTTGCGCGATTCGATCTCGGCCGCTGAAACCAGCGCGCGGCTGGCCGAAAAGATGCAGCACCTGGCCCGCACCGACGTGGTGACCGGTCTGAACAACCGGGCCGGTCTGAACCATAATCTGGTTGAGCACCTGTCCCGTCCTCGAACAGCGCCCAAGCTAGCCCTGTTCTGGTGCGATCTGGACCGGTTCAAGGAAGTAAACGATGCGCTGGGCCATCAGGCCGGCGACCGAGTACTCAGTGAAGTGGCGCAAAGGTTGCGCAGCCAGGCCAAACCGGATGCCGTGATCGGTCGGTTCGGCGGTGACGAGTTTATCATGGCCTGCGACGTCAAGGACCGCCGCGAGGTTGAAACAATTGCCCTGGCGGTGCTGGGTGAGATTACCCGCCCGATGCGGTTGGAAAACGATCGACTGGACATCGCCTGCTCGATGGGTGTCGCCCTTATGCCCGACGATGGCCAGGATCTGGAAAGCGTCATGCTGGGGGCGGATCTTGCGCTTTACCATGCCAAGGTCAACGGCCGGAACCAGGTCAGTTTTTATGACAGCTCAATGAGCCGCGACCTGGTCCGCCGACGTGAAATCGAGGCCGAATTGCGGGTTGCCGTGCAACGCGATGAGCTATCGATCTTCTTTCAACCGATCGTCGATCTGGGCACGGGCCGGATCAAAGCCTTTGAAGCTCTGGTCCGCTGGTTCCACCCCGAAAAGGGGGAACTGCGACCCGACGAATTCATTCCCGTTGCGGAAGAGACCGGCGCAATCATCACGCTGGGCAACTGGATAACGGCCCAGGCGGCCAAGGCGGCGGCAGGCTGGCCGGAAGACATCACGGTGGCGGTCAATCTTTCCCCGCTACAGATCAAAGCCCCCGGGGCCGCGCTGGGCATCCTGAACGCCTTGCGCGAAGCAAAGCTTCACCCAAGCCGGCTCGAATTGGAAGTCACCGAAACGGTCTTGTTGGATCATTCGCAGCAGACCGAAGACTTCATCGCCGAGCTTTCCGAGGCGGGCGTGCGATTTGCCCTTGATGATTTTGGAACCGGCTATTCCTCGCTCGGCTATCTCAACAAGTATCCCTTCGGAAAGATCAAGGTCGATCGCAGCTTTGTCTCTGGCCCCAATGCCGGAAAGAAAAGCGACGCGATTATCCGCGCCGTATCGGGCATGGCATCTACGCTCGACATGGCCATTGTGGCCGAAGGTCTGGAAACAGTGGAGCAGGTTGAGGCTGTCCGCATGGCTGGCTGCACGCTGGGCCAAGGTTACTACTTCAGCCGCGCCGTGCCCGATTATCTTGCCGCAATGCTGATTGCGCAGGAGCGCGAGACGCAGGAGCCGCAACGCGCAACAGGGTAATGACTTTTCCAGCTCGCGCCGCTGCAGCAACAGCAAATTGCCAGAGTAAATGCAATTGCGAAGCGTTTGCAAAGATAATTTCCCCTTCAAGGGCTTACAGCCTTGCAATCGCCATTTCTCCGGCTTAGGGCACCCTTAACCCGCCGGTTGGCCCCTTGCGCCTTGCGGGATGGTTGGGGCCTATACCGAACGCCAGACGCTGATCCCGCAACTACGGACAAGGACAGGTCTCATTATGGCTCGCAAGAAGATCGCCCTCATCGGTGCCGGTAACATCGGTGGCACGCTTGCCCACCTCGCCGCGCAAAAGGAACTGGGCGATATCGTCCTGTTCGACATCATGGAAGGCGTGCCCCAGGGCAAGGCGCTGGACCTGTCGCAATGTGGTCCGGTTGAAGGTTTCGACGCGAAGATCATCGGTTCGAATGACTATGCCGACATCGCCGGCGCTGACGTTATCATCGTGACCGCTGGCGTCGCCCGCAAGCCGGGGATGAGCCGCGATGACCTGCTTGGCATCAACCTCAAGGTGATGAAGGCCGTTGGCGAAGGCATCAAGAACAATGCCCCCAATGCCTTCGTGATCTGCATCACCAACCCGCTCGACGCGATGGTCTGGGCACTGCGCGAATTTTCGGGCCTGCCGCACAACAAGGTGGTTGGCATGGCCGGCGTGCTCGATTCGGCCCGCTTCAGCCACTTCATCGCTGACGAATTCCAGGTTTCGGTTCGCGACGTGAACACCTTCGTGCTCGGTGGCCATGGTGACACGATGGTGCCGGTGGTGCGCTATTCGACCGTCAACGGCATCCCCGTTCCCGATCTGGTGAAGATGGGCCTGTCGAGCCAGGAAAAGATTGACGCGATCGTCAAGCGCACCCGTGGCGGTGGCGGTGAGATCGTCGCCCTGCTGGGCACCGGCTCGGCGTTTTACGCCCCGGCGGCCTCGGGCATCGCAATGGCCGAAGCCTATTTGAACGATCAGAAGCGCATCCTGCCCTGCGCCGCCTATGTTGACGGCCAGTATGGCGTCGACGGTCTCTATGTCGGCGTGCCGGTAATGATCGGTGCAGGCGGTGTGGAACAGGTGATCGAAATCGAACTGGACGAGGCCGACAAGGCCGGCCTGCAGATCTCGGTCGATGCGGTCAAGGAACTGCTGGTCGCCTGCAAGGCGATCGACGGCTCGCTGGCTTAAGAACAACTCCCCGGGAGAGCAGAATAATGTCGATCCTTATCAACAAGCACACCAAGGTCATCACCCAGGGGATGACCGGCGCAACCGGTACGTTCCACACCGAACAGGCGCTGGCCTATGGCACGCAGATGGTTGCGGGCGTGACCCCCGGCAAGGGCGGCACGACCCACATCGGCCTGCCGCAGTTTGACACCGTTCATGAAGCCAAGGCCGTGACCGGCGCGACCGCTTCGTGCATCTACGTTCCGCCTCCGGGTGCGGCCGATGCGATCCTTGAGGCGATCGACGCCGAGATGGAGCTGATCGTCTGCATCACCGAAGGTATTCCGGTGCTTGACATGGTCAAGGTGAAGCGCGCCCTCTCGGGCTCGAAGTCGCGCCTGATCGGCCCGAACTGCCCCGGCGTGCTGACCCCGGACGAATGCAAGATCGGCATTATGCCGGGCTCGATCTTCAAGAAGGGCAGCGTCGGCGTTGTCAGCCGCTCGGGCACCCTCACCTATGAAGCCGTGTTCCAGACCACCAACATCGGCCTGGGCCAGACCACTGCGGTCGGCATCGGCGGTGACCCGGTCAACGGCACCAACTTCATCGACGTGCTCGAACTGTTCCTGGCCGATGACGAAACCAAGTCGATCATCATGATCGGCGAAATCGGCGGCGACGCTGAAGAGCAGGCTGCCCAGTTCCTGATCGACGAAGCCAAGCGCGGTCGCAAGAAGCCGATGGCTGGCTTCATCGCTGGCCGCACGGCGCCTCCGGGCCGCCGCATGGGCCACGCCGGGGCAATCGTCTCGGGCGGCAAGGGTGATGCGGAAAGCAAGATCGCGGCAATGGAAGCTGCCGGGATCCGCGTGTCCAACTCGCCCAGCCTGCTCGGCGAAACGCTCGCCGAAGTGCTCAAGGAACTGGCCTGATCCCTAAGGGGTTGCGCGCAGGCCCGTGGCCTGTGTTCCGCAACCCCTCCTCCCCCAGGATGGACCCCTATGGGTAACGAATTGCACGATTTCCTTCCCGACGATCCGCAGCCGGGCCCTTCGTGGGCGCGCAGCAACTGGCCGCAGGTCGGCGGCGCGGCCGAAGATGACCTGACCCAGGCGCTTGATCCCACGGCAATGCAGGTGGCGATCAAGGCCGCGGCAGCCAAATCGGGCGCGGCCATGGACCCGCGCGCGATCGAGGAAGCCGCCGCGGATTCGATCCGGGCGATGATGCTGGTGCGCACCTACCGTGTGCGCGGTCATCTGGGAGCGGACCTTGATCCGCTGGGCCTGAGCCACCAGAACCTGCCGGCAGACCTTGATCCGGCCTATCACGGCTTTTCCGGCGCAGCGCTGGACCGCAAGGTTTACCTGGGCGGGACGCTGGGTCTGGAATGGGCCACGGTGCGCGAGCTGGTCGAGATCCTGAAGCGCAATTACTGCGGCAAGGTCGGCTTTGAATACATGCACATCGCCGACGTGGAGGAGCGCCGCTTCATCCAGGAGCGGATCGAGGGCGGCGACAAGTCGATCGACTTCACCCCCGAAGGCAAGAAGGCGATCCTGGGCGCGGTGATCCGCGGCGAGCAGTACGAAAAGTTCCTTGGCAAGAAGTACGTCGGGACCAAGCGCTTCGGCCTGGATGGCGGTGAATCGATGATCCCGGCGCTGGAAGCCGTGATCAAGTATGGCGGCAGCCGCGGCGTGCGCGAGATCGTCTATGGCATGGCCCACCGCGGCCGCCTCAACGTCCTCGCCAACGTGATGGCCAAGCCCTATCGCGTAATCTTCCACGAATTCTCGGGCGGCACGGCCAACCCGGAAGACGTGGGCGGTTCGGGCGACGTGAAGTACCACCTGGGCACCAGCACCGACCGCGAGTTCGACGGGATCAAGGTGCACATGAGCCTGGTGCCGAACCCGTCTCACCTGGAAACGGTGGACCCGGTGGTGCTCGGCAAGGTCCGCGCCCAGCAGGCCTTCCGCGACGATATCGGCCGCGATGAGAACGGCAACTTCAAGCACAAGCAGGTCCTGCCGGTGCTGATCCACGGCGATGCCGCCTTTGCCGGTCAGGGCATTGTCTGGGAATGCTTCGGCTTCTCGGGCGTGAAGGGCTACAACACCGGCGGTTGCATCCACTTCATCATCAACAACCAGATCGGCTTCACCACCAGCCCGCAGTTCTCGCGCGGGTCACCCTACCCGTCGGACGTGGCCAAGGGTGTCCAGGCCCCGATCCTGCACGTCAACGGCGATGATCCCGAAGCGGTGACCTTCGCCTGCAAGCTGGCGATCGACTATCGCCAGACCTTCGGCCGCGACATCGTGGTCGACATGTGGTGCTATCGCCGCTTCGGCCACAACGAGGGCGACGAGCCGGGCTTCACCCAGCCGCTGATGTACCAGCAGATCCGCCAGCACCCCGGCGTGGCCAAGCTCTATGCCGACCGGCTGATCAGCCAGGGCGTGATCGATGCGAACTGGGCCGGCGAAGCGGAAATGCGCTTTACCCAGGTGCTTGAGCAGGAATTCGACGCCGCCAAGGGCTACAAGGCCAACGAGGCTGACTGGTTCGCCGGGCGCTGGACCGGTCTCAACAAGCCGGCCGATCCGGAAACCGCGCGCCGCAACGTGGCGACGGGGATCGAACAGAAGCTGTTCGACAGCCTGGGCCGCACGCTGACCACGGTTCCTGAAGGGCTGACGATCCACAAGACGCTGGCCCGCGTGCTCGATGCCAAGCGCGAGATGTTCACCACCGGCACCGGCTTTGACTGGGCGACCGGCGAAGCCCTCGCCTTTGGCAGCCTGGCATCGGAAGGCTACAACATCCGCCTTTCGGGCCAGGATTCAGGCCGCGGCACCTTCAGCCAACGCCATGCGGTCTGGGTCGACCAGACCGACGAGCACAAGTACGTACCGCTTTCGACCGTGCCGCACGGCAAGTTCGAAGTGCATGACAGCCCGCTGTCAGAATACGGCGTGCTGGGCTTCGAATATGGCTATGCCAGCGCCGACCCGAAGACGCTGGTGCTGTGGGAAGCGCAGTTCGGCGATTTCGCCAACGGCGCGCAGATCATGATCGACCAGTACATTGCCGCGTCCGAAGCCAAGTGGCTGCGCGCCAATGGCCTCGTCATGCTGCTGCCGCACGGGTATGAAGGCCAGGGGCCGGAACACTCCTCGGCCCGGCTTGAGCGGTTCCTTCAGCTCTGCGCGCAGGACAATATCCAGGTCTGCAACATCACCACGCCGGCAAATTACTTCCACGTGCTGCGCCGGCAGATGCACCGTCCGTTCCGCAAGCCGCTGATCATCATGACCCCCAAGTCGCTGTTGCGCCACCCGCTGGCCAAGAGCGAAGCGCACGAATTCGTGGGCGAAGGGCACTTCATGCGGATCCTGTCCGACATCAACGGGGCCGCGGACGAAAAGACCCGCCGCGTCGTGCTCTGTTCGGGCAAGGTTGCCTATGACCTGATGGAAGCCCGCGACGCGGCCGGTATCACCGACACCCAGATCATCCGGCTTGAGCAGCTTTATCCCTTCCCGGGCGAGCCGCTGGCCCTGCGCCTGTCGCGGATGAAGCATCTGGAAGACGTGGTCTGGTGCCAGGAAGAGCCCAAGAACAACGGTTCCTGGTTCTTTGTCGAACCGCTGATCGAGGAAGCCCTGGCTGCAGCCAAGAGCAAGGTGGGCCGCGCCCGCTATGCCGGTCGCGCCGCCAGTGCCTCGCCCGCCACGGGCCTCGCCAGCCGCCACGCCAGTGAACAGGGTGCCCTGATCGGCCATGCGCTGGGCACCTCGGTCCGTTCCGAAATCCGCCGGCAAAAGAAAGCCTGAGGAAGCAATATCATGTCTACCGAAGTCAAAGTCCCGACCCTGGGCGAATCCGTGGCCGAAGCCACCATCGGCGAATGGCTGAAGCAGCCGGGTGAAGCGGTCGCGCTCGACGAGCCGATTGCCAGCCTCGAAACCGACAAGGTGGCGGTGGAAGTGCCCTCGCCGGTCGCCGGCGTGATGGGCCAGCACCTCGCCAAGGTGGGCGATAACGTTTCGGTTGGCGCGGTGATCGCAACGGTTGAGGCGGGCGGCACTGCGACTGCCGCTCCGGCTGCTGCCGCTGCACCGGCTCCGGCTCCTGCACCGACCGCCGCCCCGGCGGGCGATGCTGCTGTGCTCTCCCCTGCCGTGCGCCGCGCCGTGCTGGAGCATGGCGTCGATCCGACCGCGATCAAGGGCACCGGCAAGGACGGCCGCCTGACCAAGGAAGACGTTGTGGCTGCCGCCGCCGCCAAGAGCGCAGCCCCGGCTCCGGCCGCTGCTGCTGCGGCGCCGCCCCCCGCCGTTGCCGGTGATCGCGGCGAAGAGCGGGTCAAGATGACCCGCCTGCGCCAGACCATCGCCAAGCGGCTGAAGGACGCGCAGGACACTGCCGCGCTGCTGACCACCTTCAACGATTGCGACATGTCCGCCGTGATCGAAGCGCGCGAGAAGTTCAAAGGCGTGTTCGAAAAGAAGCACGGCGTGAAGCTTGGCTTCATGTCGTTCTTTGCCAAGGCGGCCTGTCTGGCGCTGAAGGATATCCCCGCGGTCAACGCCCGGATCGAAGGCGACGAGATCGTCTATCACCCCTATGTTGACCTGTCGGTCGCGGTTTCGGCGCCCAATGGCCTGGTTGTGCCGGTCGTGCGCAATGTCGATGCCATGGGCTTTGCCGATATCGAAAAGGCCATCGCCGACCTTGGCAAGCGCGCCAAGGAAGGTTCGCTGACGATGGACGACATGAAGGGCGGCACCTTCACCATCTCCAACGGCGGGATCTTTGGTGGGCTGATGTCCACCCCGATCATCAACCCGCCGCAGTCAGCCGTGCTGGGCCTGCACCGGATCGAGGACCGGCCGGTCGTGCGCGATGGCCAGATCGTGATCCGCCCGATGATGTATCTGGCGCTGTCCTATGACCACCGCCTGATCGATGGCCGCGAAGCCGTTACCGCGCTCAAGACCATCAAGGAAGCGATCGAGGATCCCACCCGGATCTTGATCGACCTTTAAGGCGATGCAGGTGCAACATCCTTCGACAGGCTCACAGATGGGCGGGTGTTGTGCTGAAACTTGATTACACTGCCCCGCTCAGGCTGAGCATGTCGAAGCCGGCGCGCAAGGGAGGCCATCATGGCTGAATACGACTATGACGTGATCTTCATCGGCGCCGGCCCGGGTGGCTATGTCGGGGCGATCCGCACTGCCCAGCTGGGCCTGAAGACCGCCTGCGTCGAAGCGCGCGAAACGCTGGGCGGGACCTGCCTCAACGTGGGCTGCATTCCGTCCAAGGCGCTGCTGCACGGTTCGGAAAAGTATGAAGAAGCGGCCAATGGCACCCTCGCCCGCTATGGCGTGAAGCTGAGCAAGGTCGAGCTCGACCTTGCGGCATTGCAGGCGGACAAGGCCGATGCGGTCAAGGGCCTGACCCAGGGCATCGAATACCTGTTCAAGAAGAACAAGGTCGATTGGCTGAAGGGCTATGGCGCGTTCAAGGACGCGCACACCGTTACCGTTGCTGGCAAGGACTACACCGCGAAGAACGTGGTGATCGCCACGGGCTCCAGCGTCACCCCGCTTCCGGGCGTTGAAGTCGATAACGACAAGGGCGTGATCGTTGACAGCACCGGCGCGCTGGCGCTGGGCAAGGTGCCGGACCACCTGGTGGTGATCGGCGGCGGCGTGATCGGCCTGGAAATGGGTTCGGTCTGGCGCCGGCTCGGTGCCAAGGTCACCGTGGTCGAGTTCCTGGACCAGCTGCTGCCCGGCATGGACGGCGATGTCCGCAAGGAAGCGGCCAAGATCTTCAAGAAGCAGGGCATGGAATTGAAGCTGGGCACCAAGGTGACCGGCGCTGCGATCAAGGGCAAGAAGGCCACGCTGACGCTGGAACCGGCCAAGGGCGGTGCCAGTGAAACGCTGGAAGCCGATTGCGTGCTGGTCGCCATTGGCCGCCGCCCCAATGTGGCAGGCCTGGGGATCGAGACGATCGGGCTGGAACTTAACGCCCGCGGCCAGATCGAGACGGACCACGATTTCCGCACCAAGGTGGATGGCGTCTGGGCGATCGGGGACTGCATCCCGGGTCCGATGCTGGCACACAAGGCCGAGGACGAAGGCATTGCCGTGGCCGAGAACATCGCCGGGCTGACCGGAATCGTGAACCACGACCTGATACCGGGCGTGGTCTATACCACGCCTGAATTCGCCGGGGTCGGGCTGACCGAAGAGCAGGCCCGCGAGAAGGGCGAGATCAAGGTCGGCAAGTTCCCGATGATGGCCAACAGTCGCGCCAAAACCAATCACGAGCCCGACGGTTTCGTGAAGATCATTGCCGATGCCAAGACCGACAAGGTGCTGGGCGTATGGTGCATCGCCACCGTTGCCGGCACAATGATCGCCCAGGCGACCCAGGCGATGGAATTCGGCGCGACGAGCGAAGACATCGCCTATACCTGCCATGCCCACCCGACCCACAGCGAAGCGGTGAAGGAAGCGGCCATGGCGGTTACCGGTAAGCCGATTCACATCTGAGGCGCAGCGCTGACCCCGCGCTGCTGGCGCAGTTGGCGGTCCGCAAGGCGATAACGCGACCGGTGGCCAAGTTCGGTCGGACCGGCTAGCACTGGCTTTCTGCCAGATCAGGAGAATACCAATGTCCAATGCCATCACCGTCAAGCTGACTGGCGACGAAATCGAAATGCTGGTCGATGCGCTGGAAGTCGATCTTGAGGGCTATGTTGAAGCCGCCAAGGAAGCCCGCGCCAACAACAAGCGCGATGATGTCGACACCTTCACCGAAGCCGCAACGCGCATCCAGGCGCTGATGACCAAGCTGCAGGACCTGATCGAGGACTGATCCGGCGATGGGGGGCGCAGCCATTCCCACCCTACCTCCACTATTTGACTTGGCTGGCACGGCGGTCTTCGCACTGACCGGAGCGCTGCTGGCAGCGCGACTGCGCCAGACCTTCGTGACGATGAGCTTCTTTGCCCTGATCACCGGGGTGGGTGGCGGTTCGGTGCGAGACCTGCTGATCGGGGCGCCGGTGTTCTGGGTCCGCGATCCGTGGGTGGCGCCGGTCTGCCTGAGCGTCGCGCTGCTCGCCTGGTTCACCCCGCGCAAGTGGTGGGAAGGTACGCTGCTCGAATGGGCCGACGCCGCTGGGCTTGCCGCCTATGCCGTGCTCGGCACGGCCAAGGCGCTGGCCTATGGCCTGCCCCCGGTACCGGCCGTGCTGATGGGCGTCATCACTGGCTGCGTTGGCGGGATCATCCGCGATGTGCTGGCAGGCCGCCCGTCGATCCTGATGCGGCCAGAGCTTTACGTAACGGCTGCCGCACTTTCGGCCAGTCTTTGCGCGTTGGGAGAACTATTCGGCTTGCCGCGCGAGATCGCTTTCAGCGGGGCCGCGCTGGCCGGTTTTGCGCTGCGTGGCTGGGCGATCCATTCCGGTCTCGCGCTGCCCGCCTATGGCCGGGATGCGGGTTAGGTCGGCGGCATGACGCGGCGCAGGAAATCGATCACCGCGCCATTGAATTCATCGTTCTTGTCACCTGCCACCATGTGACCGGCGCCGCGAATATCGGCGATTTCCAGCTTGGGAATGCGGCGGCGCAAATCCTCTACGCCATCGTCATCAACGATATCGCTCTTCATGCCCCGCACCAGCAAGGTTGGCACCCGGTCGGTCCAGTCGGCGGCATCCATGATGTTCAACAGTTCGCGCGGATCGCCGCGCGGCGAATGCATCCAGCTGGGGTCCCAGTGCCACCGCCAGCGCCCGTCATCCCCCTGCCGCAGGTTCTTTTTCAGGCCGGAAAGATCCTTGGGCCGGGGCCGGTCGGGGTAATAGGCGCTGATCGCATCGGCGGCGGCTTCAAGGCTGGCAAAGCCATCGGGATTGCCGGTCATGAAAGCGGTAATCTTGGCCACGCCCCGGGCGCTCATTTTCGGGACGATATCGACCAGCACCAGCGCTGCCGGGCTCAACCCGCGCGAGGCGGCGACCATCGCCGTGATCCCGCCCAGCGAAGCGCCGACCAGCGCGAAGGTTGGCGATCCGACCCGGGCCACGGCGGCCAGATCGTCCGCCCGGGCTTCCAGGCTGTAATCGCCATCGGTTGACCAATCACTGTCACCATGCCCGCGCAGATCATAATTGATGGCGAAGTAACCGGCCTTGGCCAGCTGTTCTTCCGCCTTGTCCCAGGAATGGCGCGTCTGACCGCCGCCATGCCCCAGGATCACGGTTGGAGCCTCAGCCGGCCCGGCGACATCGGCCGCCAGGCTCAGCCCACCAGCGATCGGAATACGGATCGTTTCCCCCATCATGCTGTCGGGATGCCTGTGCCGCGCAGGTGGGTCAATCATCAATTTAATCGAACGATTAATAATCCACCGGTTCGGCAACGACACAGCCTATGGTGCCGTTGCCGCGGTGTCCCACCCTCGCTAGGGTCGGCGCAATGCACTTTCAGGGAGCCGCCACAATGAAGATCTCCACCCTTGCCATTGCCATCACGCTTGCTGCCATGCCGGTCGCGGCCCAGGCCCAATCGGCCGCGCCGCAGACCTGGATCCACGCCGGCCGCGTGATTGCCATTCCGGGCCAGGCACCGCGCGGGGCGACGACCATCGTTGTGGCCGATGGCAAGATCGTTTCGTTGCAGGATGGTTATGTTCCGGCACCCGCAGGAGCCAAGGCGATTGATCTGAAAGACAAGACCGTCCTGCCTGGCCTGATTGACAGCCACACCCACCTTTCCAGCGACCGCGCCGGGAACGAAGGCATTGTTGCCATGGTGACCGAAGGCATGCCGATGCACGCGCTGGAAACCTATTGGAATGGCATGAAGACCGTGCGCGCCGGCTTCACCACGGTGCGCAACCTGGGTGACGAAGGCGGAAAGGTGCTGGCGCTGAAGGAAGCGATCAAGCGCGGCTGGGTGCAGGGTCCGCGGATCATCGACGCCGGGGATTCAATCTCTACCACGGGTGGCCACATGGATGGCCGGGTTGGTCTGGCAGACGAAGTGCATGGCCTGATCGGCACGGAAAACCTGTGCGATGGGGCCGATGATTGCCGCCGTGCGGTGCGCCGCCAGATCGGCCGCGGCGCTGGCGTGATCAAGTTTGCCACCACCGGCGGCGTTAACTCTGGCACGGGCCTGGCCACCCGCATGGTTGAGGATGAGGCCAAAGCTCTCGTCGAGACAGCCCATGCCTATGGCCGCAAGGTTGCGGTTCACGCCCACGGGCTTGACGGGATCAAGCTGGCGGTGCGCGCGGGCGCGGATTCGATCGAGCACGGCACCACCATCGATGAAGAAACCGCCAAGATGATGGCCAAGGCCGGAACCTATTACGTGCCGACACTCAGCACGGTGAACGGCTATCTTGAGCGCCTTGCCGCCAACCCCAATGCCTATCCCCCCGCAATCAAGGCCCAGATCGACTGGCGCATCGGGATCACAGGCAATTCGCTGAAGATTGCCTATCCGCTGGGCGTGAAGATTGCCTATGGCACCGATGCCGGCGTTTCGAAGCATGGCCGCAATGCCGATGAATTCGAACTGCTGGTCAAGTTCGGCATGTCCCCGGCTGAAGCGATCAAGGCCGCCACGGTCAATGCCGCGGCCCTGCTGGGCGTCGACAAGGAAACCGGCACGCTCGAAGCCGGCAAGGCCGCTGACATCATCGCCGTCAGCGGCGATCCGCTGGCCGACGTGAAGGTGCTGAAGGCGATGAAGTTCGTGATGGCCCGCGGCGAGGTGATCGTCGCAGACTAGGCCCAGCGGTCAGTTGCCGGTCAGGAAGGCGACCAGCGCCTTGACCTTCTTCTGCCGCCACTGCGGCAGCGGGGCGACCAGCCAGTAGGCGCGGCGGCAGGGTTCGGGATCGCTCAGCGCGACTCCGCGCCCGGCCCCAGCCCAGGTCTGGGCCAATTGCGCCGGTACACGGGCCTTGCCCATTCCCGCAGCGGCCGCAGCCAGGGCTTGGCCGGCATCCCCGGCCTGCAGGCTTGGTGCGGCAGCCGTTTCGCCTTCAGGATGCGGATCGCCCGGCCAGGCAATCCAGTCCCCCGTGCCCGCGATCATCTGTTCGGCCGTGCCCAGGGCCACGCCTTCAAGTTCACCCGGACCTTCGGCCCAGCGCACGGCAAGATCGAGGTTGGCCTCGGTAAAATCGGCCGTTTCGTCGTTGATCAGGCTGTAGCGGACCTCGGGATTGGCCTTGCGGAATTCAGCAAGCCGCGGGGCAAGCCAAGCGGCAAAGAAATCGCGCGGAGCGGAAATGGTGTAGACGTGGCTCGATTGCCCGGCCTGCATTGCCCGCACGGCATCCTCGAAATGGAGGAAGCCCGTCCGCAGCGATTCGAGCCCGGCCGTGGCCTCGTCCGTCAGCTCCAGCCCCTTGGGCGTGCGGCGGAACAGCACGACGCCCAGCAAGTCTTCCAGCGCGCGAATCTGCTGGCCGACGGCGGCCGGGGTGACCGCCAGTTCATCCGCGGCGCGGGTGAACGACAGGTGCCGGGCCGCGGCATCGAATACGCGCAAGGCGTTCAGGGGCAGGTGCGTGCGCTTCATCGCGCAGGCGCTTTAGCCTGCCGTGGCAGGCGCCGCCAGCGGGAAGAAGGGAATCGCCGCTTCAACCAGCGAGCCGTCCTCGCAGCGGAAGGTATAAAACCCTTCCATTGAGCCATGCGGTGTCGCCAGCGGACAGCCCGAAACATAGTCATGACTGGCACCGGGCTGGAGAATGGGCTGTTCTCCAACCACACCGTCACCCTCAACAAAATTGACCATGCCGCGTCCATCCGTGATCTGCCAATGGCGCGTCAGCAGCTGGATCGCCTGATCGGCATGGTTCTCGATCCGGATATGATAGACCCAGAACCACTTGCCGGCTTCGACCTGTGACTGTTCGGGCAGGAAATTGACCGTGACGCGCACGGTTATCCCGTTGGTCGTGGCGGCGTGCTGGAACAGCTGCTTCATGACTCGAAGGTAGCGACTGGGTGGCGCGGCGACAATGGCTAGCGGGGCCAATTTGGCGATCGACTGCGACCAATCAGGAGCTTGCAAGCAGCAGTACCCCGCCGAACATCAGCGCACATCCTGCCAAACGCGCCCAACCGACCGGTTCGCGCAGCAGTACCACGCCCAGCAGCGCGACCAGCATCATCGACATCTCACGCATCGGGGCAACCACGCTAAGCGGCGCGCCGCGCTGCATGGCCCAGAGCACCAGGATATAGCCAAACGGCGCCAGCAGGGCGACTATCCAGGCGCTGCGCCAGTGACCGCGCATTGCCGCCATCGCGCCAGCGCGATCGCGCAGCACCTGTGGGGCCAGCAGCATGGTCCGAACAACATTGGCACCCCAATCGAGCACCACCGGCGAAAGCAGCAGCAGCTTCACCACCGAGCCATCAACCAGAGTGTACGTCGCGATCAACCCGCCCGTCAGCATTCCCCAACGCAGCCCGGTCATTGCCCCGGGCCGGGCGAAGGTTGACCAACGGCCATCGGTTGCGATCAGCAGGATGCCGCCGACAACGCTCAACAACCCCAACAGACGCAGCGGCCCCGGCGCTTCGCCCAGCAGCAGGAAGGCGCCGAGCGAGGACAACAGCGGGCCCGTGCCCCGCGCAATCGGATAGACCACCGAAAGGTCTGCCTTGCGGTACCCGGTCTGAAGCGCGAAACTATAGCCAAGGTGCAGACAGCCGCTGGCCAAAATCGCAGCGAGCATCAGCCAGTCCCAGCGAAACCCGGCCCCGGCCATGATCCACAGCGCCCAGGGCAAGAACGCAATGGACGACAGCAAGGTCGACCAGAACAGGAAGACCCCACCGGCGTGGGCCGACCGCTTGGCCGCAAGGTTCCAGGTGGCGTGGCAGACCGCAGCCAGCAAGACCAGCAGCAGGGAAAGGCTATCCAAACGTCAGAGCCCGGCCGCCTTGAGCGCCTGGTCGAGATCTTCGATCAGGTCCTGCGGATCTTCGAGGCCGATGTTGATCCGCAGCATGCCTTCGGTCACACCCATTTCGGCGCGCGCCTCGGCGCTGACGGAATAGTGCGTGGTTGAGGCAGGGTGCGTCATCAGCGAGCGCGAATCCCCGATGTTGTTCGAGATATCGATCAATTGCAGCGCATCGAGCAGCGCATGGGCCTGGGCGCGGTCCTTTACTTCGAACGCAAAGATCGAACCGCAGGCGTCCATCTGCTGCATCGCCAGGTTGTGCTGCGGATGACTGGCAAGACCGGGGTGGAGGATCTTGGGAACCCGGCCTTCGAGGAACTGGCCGACCTTAAGCGCATTGGCGCTCTGCTGCTTCACGCGCAGGTCCAGCGTTTCCAGCCCCTTCAGCACCACCCAGGCGTTGAACGGCGAGAGGTTTGGCCCGGTGTTGCGCTGGAAAGGCATGAGCACATCGTTGATGAACTGCGCCGAGCCGCAGACCGCCCCGGCCAGGACGCGGCCCTGCCCGTCCATCAGCTTGGTCGCGGAATAGGCAACGACATCGGCGCCGAATTCCATCGGCCGCTGCAGGGCCGCGGTGCAGAAAGCATTATCCACCACGGTGGTGATCCCGCGGCTGCGGGCCAGATCGCAGACGAACTTCAGATCGACGATGTCCATCGTCGGGTTGGCGGGCGTTTCGAAGAAGAACACCTTGGTGTTGGGCCGGATCGCGGCTTCCCATTGGGTATTGTCACGCGCATCGATCGTGGTCGTTTCAATCCCGAAGCGCGGCAGCAGGCCATCGACCAGCCAGCGGCACGAACCAAAGGCGGCGCGCGCGGCAACCACGTGATCCCCAGCGGACAGCTGGCACAGCAGCGCCGTGGTCATTGCCGCCATGCCGGTGGCCTGGGCGCGGCAAGCCTCTGCCCCTTCCATCAGCGCAATGCGTTCTTCCAGCATCGCCACGGTCGGGTTCTGGAGGCGTGAATAGGTCATGCCTTCGGCCTCACCGGCGAAGCGCGCGGCGACTTCGCCGGCGGAATCGTAGGTATAGCCAGAGGTCAGGAACAGCGCCTCGCTGGTCTCGCCATGCTCACTGCGCCAGGTCCCGCCGCGAACGGCGCGGGTGGCGGGTCGCCATTTGGCGGTGATCGAACGGTCGGTTCCGGTGGTGCGCTTCATGATGCGCAGGCTCTAGGACCGCGGCGCAGGCGCCGCAAGAGCATTGCCACCTTGGCACGGCGCCGGTAATCCCCGGCCATGCTCGCCGCGCCCCGCTTTACTCAGGAACAGGACCCGGCCGACTGGTGCGCGGTGATCGCGATCCTGTTCCTGGCGCTGCTGTGGTGGCGGCTGGGCATCCCGTCGCAGATCTATTTCGACGAAATCCATTACGTGACGGCGGCCCGCCACCAGAACGAAGGTGTGCGGTTCAATCCCGAGCACCCGGTGCTGGGCAAGACGATTATCGCCGCCGCGATCCGCTGGTTGGGCGATGCACCGCTGAACTGGCGGATACCTTCGGCTATTTCCGGGGCGATCGGGCTCTATGCGCTGGGCCGGCTGGTATGGTTTGTCACCGGACGGCGGCTGGTCACGCTCGTCGCCATGTTCCTGGTGGCGACCGACTTTGCCTGGTTCGTCCAGAGCCGGATTGCGATGCTTGACATGTTCATGGCCATGTTCGGCATGGTCAGCCTGTGGCTGCCGGCCAGCGCCGTTCGCCTGCCGCAGCAAGGCCGCTGGCGGCTGGCCGCGGCGGGGATTGCCATGGGGCTGGCGCTGGGAGCGAAATGGTCGGTCGCGCCGCTGCTGGCCGTGCCGGGGCTGGCTTTCCTGGGCTGGAAACTGCGCGATTGCGGATGGCGCGGATTGTACCAGCGCGAAGGCGGGGCCGTGCCGGGGATCAGCCTGGTCGAGGCCGGGATCTGGCTCGGCCTGGTGCCGCTGGTGGTCTATTGGCTGACCTTCTGGCCGGCCTTTTTCTGGGTCAAGGACCCGGTCAATCCGTGGGACCCGGTTGGCTGGCACAGCTACATGCTGCAATTGCAGGACAGCGTGACGCGGCCGCACCCCTATCGCTCTTGGTGGTACCAATGGATCGGCAACTGGCGGGCAATCTGGTTCCTGTACCAGCAGGTGGACGGGGCGCAGCGCGGGATCCTGCTGATCGGCAATCCCTTCACCATGCTGGCCGGGCTGGCCGCCATTGGCTGGTGCCTGTGGGCCGGCTGGCGCGGGCGGACAGAGGCATGGATCTTTGCCGGGCTCTACGCGATCCAGATCGCCTTCTGGGCGCTCTCGTCAAAGCCGGTGCAGTTCTATTACCACTACTTGCTGCCGGGGACTTTCCTGATGGTCTGCCTGGCTCTGGCGCTGGAAGGGTTGTGGCAACGGGCTGACCGCTGGCGCTGGCTGGCGGCCGCCGCACTGGCGATCAGCCTGGGCATGTTCATCCACTTCTACCCGATCCTTTCGGCCGGCCCGCTGTGCTGCGGGCGGCCAAGTTTCGAAGCGTGGATGTGGCTGCGCAGCTGGCGCTAGTACTTGCCCCAGACGAACTTGTTCGACAGCGCGAAGTTCCAGACCGAACCCAGCACGATCCCGACCACCACCGCGATCACATCGTGGAAGCCCATGGTCTTGAGCACCGCGGCCGAGCCGACATTGGTCAACAGGCCCAGCGAGCAGGTCAGCGCGAACTGCGCCCAGCCGCGTACCAGCGGACCAAACCCGCGCAGCCGCTTGTCGGCATAGGTCAACTCGTTGTTGAGAACGAAGTTGAACGTCATCGCGACAATCGCCGCGACCGAGTTGGCGACATTGAAGGTCGTGCTTTCGTCCCAGTTGCCATAAACGAAGCGCTCCCCGAACACGAGGTGCAGCATCACCCACAGCGCGCCCAACTGAACGAAGACGCCCAGCGCGCCGACCGTGCCGAACAGGGCAAATCGGGTCGGGATGAAGCGGCCGAGCCACTTGTCATAAAGCCCGATCAGGAATTCGAAGACGACCGTGCGGTCAAGCTTGCTTTCCCCTTCGGCGCGGGCGGCAAAATTCATTGGGAGTTCCTTGATGCGCAACGGCTCATCGACCGTGGCAAGAATATCGAGCAGGATCTTGAAGCCCACGCCCGACAGGCGGTGGGCATCGGCCCGCAGCGTTTCCGTGCGCAGCATGAAGTAACCGCTCATCGGGTCGGTCAGTTCAACACAGGTCACCTTGTTGGCGATGCGATTGGCAAAGTTGGAGGCCTTGACCCGGTCCGGCCGCCCCCATTCCGCGGTGCTGGAGCCATCGGCAAAGCGGCTGGCATAGGCCAGATCATAGTCCCCGCTTTCAACCGCGCTGAGCATCTGCGGCAGCAGCGCAGGATCGTGCTGGTGATCGGCATCCATCACCGCCACGATCGGGGCGGCAGTGGCGCACATCCCCTCAATCGCCGCCGAAGACAAGCCGCGCCGGCCGATCCGCTGGATCACGCGGACGCGCGAATCTTCCTGGGCAATCGCGCGCGCTTCGTCAGAGGTGCCATCGGGGCTGTTGTCATCGACAATGATGACTTCCCAGCTGATCCCGGCGAGCGCCTGGTCAAGCCGCGCCACCATTGAGCGCAGGTTCTTGCGCTCGTTATAGGTCGGAAGGACAACGCCAAGCCGGATGGTCATGTCACAGCCGCTCCAGCACGGCATCGCCGATCGCGGCGGTGCCATGGTTGCCGCCAAGGTCACCCCCGCGGATACCGTCAGCCAAGGCCTTTGCCACTGCCGCCTCGATCCGCGCGGCTTCAGCCTCAAGCCCTAGCGAGTGGCGCAGCAGCATGGCGGCGGACAGGATCGTGGCCATCGGGTTCGCCAGCCCCTTCCCCGCAATATCCGGGGCAGAACCATGGATCGGCTCATAGAGCCCCATCTTGCCGTCCGACAGGCTGGCCGAAGCCAGCAGGCCAATCGAACCGACGCACATCGAGGCCTGATCAGACAGGATATCGCCAAACAGGTTGCCGGTGACCACGACGTCAAACTGGCCCGGATTGCGGACCAACTGCATCGCCGCATTGTCGACATACATGTGGCTCAGCTCAACCTCGGGGTATTCGTGGGCCACTTCAATCATGACATCGCGCCAGACCTGCGAGGTTTCAAGGACATTGGCCTTGTCGACCGAACACAGCCTCTTGCCCCGGCCCATCGCCGCACGGAAGCCAACATGGGCAATGCGGCGGACTTCGTCTTCGGCATAGGACATCACGTCCCAACCCTGGCGGCGGCCATCGGGCAAGGTGCGAATGCCCTTTTCACCGAAATAGACATCGCCGTTGAGTTCGCGGACGATCAACAGGTCGATCTTGCTGGCCACTTCGGGGCGCAGCGCAGAGGCATCCTCCAGTCCGGCAAAGACCTTGGCAGGGCGCAGGTTGGCGAAGAGGCCCAGTTCCTTGCGCAGGCCAAGGATTGCCTGTTCCGGACGGAGGTGGCGATCCAGTTGATCGCAGTCCGGATCGCCGACTGCGCCAAACAGGATCGCATCGCAGGACCGGGCGATTGCGAGCGTCTCGGCCGGCAGGGGGTGGCCGTGGCGCTTATAAGCGACGCCGCCAACATCGCCTTCAAACATGACCAGATCCGGCAGATTAAGCGCCTCGACAACGCGCACGGCTTCGCGCGTCACTTCCGGGCCGATGCCGTCGCCTGCAAAAACCGCGATTTTCATGTAGTCCCCAACCTAGTCAATCCGGCCAAGCCGCTCCCGCAGCATGGCGCGCGCCGCCATAACATCGCTTCTCCGATCGGCAAGCGGATAGCGCGCCACGAGAGGGCCGAGCCGATCAAAGACCGCCAGTTGGGCGTTCCAGTCAGGATCGGCCGAGCGTTCAACATCCCCATAACCCAGTTCACGCAGCAGCAGCGCCTCAAACGCAGTCATTCCCGGCAGCCAGCCGCGTGCCGACGGAGCGTGGCAGATCGCATCAAGCAGCGCGACCAGCGCCGGATAGAGCGCGGCGAAGGGCTGGCGCTCAGGCAAGGCTGCGGCCGCCAGCGTGGTGGCCCAGGTAATCGCCGCCGCAGGCAGCGGTTCGGTCAGCCATGGGCCGCGGCTGGCAACCAGTTCGACCCGCGCCGAAGGCAGCTGGCTACCAGGCCTGGCGCGCAGTTCTGCTTCGATCAGGTTACCCGGCAACAGGACCGGACGCAGCGTGCGCCCCCGTCCACCTGCGACATAGCTGGCGATCAGGCCGTGATCCTCGCTCAAGATGCGCAGGATCACACCGGTCTCGCCGTGGGTACGGGCAGCACAGACTATGGCGGGAATGCGTAGGTCCATGGCCAGGCCTTAGACCGCAGCGGCGTGCTTGGGGAGGCCTACTTCTTGGGCTTCGCCTTAAGCGCAGCTTCTAGCGCGGCGATGCGTTCGGCCAGTGCTTCGTTTTCTTCGCGAGCCTTCGCTGCCATATCCTTGACCGCGTCAAATTCCTCGCGGCTGACGAAGTCGAGCCCGCCCATCGCCTCGCGGAAACGCTCACGCGCGCTTTCGCGGGCTTCGCGGCTGGCACCGGCAAAGGTTCCTGCGGCGCTGTTCAGCAGCTTGGCAAGATCGGCGAAGAGAGGGTTCTGGCTCTGCATGGCGGCTAAATGGTCCCGTGTGCGGGCGCGTTCAAGCCCTATTCGAACGTAACGGTGGAGACAGCGCCCGAAACATCCTGCCCTTCTGCATCAGGATTGGCTTGCAGGAACTGCCAGTTCAGCACCGCTGCGAACAGGACCCAAGCCAGGTAAGGCAGCAGCAGCATGCCCGCCAGCGGACGCACCCGCCAAAACAGCACCAATGTTGCCAGCACGGCCACATCGATTGCCAGTAGCAGCAGCAGCGCCCCGGTGATCTGGTGCGCTCCGAAGAACAGCGGGGTCCACGCGAGATTGAGCGTCAGCTGGATCACAAACGCGCTGATCGCCAAACGCCGCCCGGCAGCGCCCCGGGCGGTAACAACAAGCACGAGCGCAAAGCCCATCAGCACATACAGGATCGTCCAGACGATCCCGAAGGTGATCGGCGGCGGGAACAGCGACGGCTTTTCGAGAGCGGCGAACCATGGGGTACCGGCTCCGCCACCCGCGGTACCGCTGATTGCGCCAAGCAGCACGATTCCCGGGACCAGGAACAGCGCCCAGCGGATGAAACTGGCGCGCAATTGCGCAGGCGAGGCAAGAGCCGACATGTATTTCCTCCGATTCGCCCAAGAGGCGGAGAACAGTGCGGATATGGCCGGGTCTGGCTGACGAGGCAATCGCCCTCAACCGTGATCGTGGCGCCGGGCCGCGATCAGGAACTCGACATTGCCTTCGGGGCCGGTGATCGGGCTTTCGACTATCCCCTGCACTTGCCAGCCCAGGCCTTCGATCCAGACCCGCACTTCATCGCAGACGCGGGCGTGCAAGGCGGGATCGCGGACCACCCCGCCCTTGCCGACTTCGCCCCGGCCAACTTCGAACTGCGGTTTGATCAGGGCCACCAGCTGACAATCGGCCGCAGCCAGTTTCAATGGCACTTCCAATACCTTGGCAAGCGAAATGAAACTGGCGTCACAAACAACCCAGGTGCAGGGGCGATCGATCTCTGCCGGGGTCAAGATGCGGGCACTGGTCTGTTCGAGCACGGTTACGCGCGGATCCTGACGCAGTTTCCAGGCGAGCTGGTTGGTGCCGGAATCGACCGCAAACACGTGATCTGCGCCCTTTTGCAGGAGGACATCGGTAAAGCCGCCCGTCGAACTGCCGATGTCCATCGCCGTAACCTTGGCAGGATCAAGCCCGAACTGCTCGATCGCGTGAGCCAGCTTGATCCCGCCGCGCGAGACCCACGGATGATCGCGCCCGCGCACGTCAAGCGGGGCATCGGCGGGCAAACTGTGCCCGGGCTTGGCCAGTTTGGTTTCACCGCTGAACACCAATCCAGCCAGAACCAATGCCTGGGCACGGCTACGGCTTTCGGCAAGACCGCGATCGACCAGCAACTGGTCAACGCGCGTCTTGGGCGATTTGGCGGATCGGGGCTGGTTCATGACTGGCAGGGCTTGTCGCTTGGCCGGCCTCATTCCATAGTGCGGCCATGAAGGCAAATGTCCTGCTATCCAGCTGCTTTATGCTGACGCTGTTGAGCGCCTGCGCGCCCAAGGTGCCCCCGCCCGCTCCGGTCCCGCCTCCGGTTGTAACGACGGCACCCGCCCCGCTCCCCGCGCCCCGCCCGCTCGCCGATTGGCGCGATATGCCGCTGAGCCCGGGGGCCTGCCGCTGGGCCACGATTGGAGGTCAATCGACTGCCAGCTTTGCGCAGGCCGGCCTGGCGCCGCAG
>JACCDN010412639.1_pt1 | contig 67671 bp, 66 predicted proteins | sample 7441691 | NCBI WGS metagenome assembly JACCDN01 (sample SAMN15323439, study PRJNA562643) | freshwater metagenome | isolation source: river surface water | place: USA:Blue River Watershed | collected 2017-08-16
CAAACAGGCACCACAAAATCCCCCTTCAACCAGCTTAAATAGCTGAGCTAGATGCTTTTCATAAGTAGCAGGTCGAAAGTCAGATGCATCTTTAAGCAAAACACCAAGGTACTGCTCTTCGCCTATACGCAATGAATATAATTTATAGCTTTGGGCAAGGTACGCAGATAAACCCTTATGAATATAGTCACTAACCATTACCTGTTGACCAGTAATCGCGTGAACATACCTCATGAATTCTTCGGTTTGATTAGCCATATAGACACCAAAACATTTTTTTGCACAATAACATTTTATTTGTTATTGTGCAAAAAAGTCGTGATACTTTATATTTGGGGGGGGGGGGCGCCTGAATGGTATATATCGCTAACAACTGGCTGCTAAAAGGGTTAAAATAAGACCACTGAGGAGCTGAACAGACAGCCCAATATCGATGTTCACTCACGCGTCTTTCGCACAAAAACTTAACCGGCTTTTTACAGTAAAAACAAGGTACTAGAGAATGGGTTCAACTCCCCCCGGCTCCACCAATTAAAAACAAAAACCCCTGTCACGAAAGTGACAGGGGTTTTTTATTGGCCGCGAAGCGGGGCGTGTTGAATGCACAAAGTCGGGGTTGACCGCCATGGATGGCGTAAATGCAGAAAACGCAGAAGCGGCTTTCTGCCACAAAACAATAAAGAGCAATTTTGCACAGCGAAGCTGCCCGCAGGGCGAGGCACATGGATGTGCCGAGTGAGCACCCCTCTCTTTTCCTGCTGCTGATCAAAATCCCCACAAGCTGTTATTAGATGTAATTGACGACGCCAGAAAAATAAGTGTTACTAGACACCTACTAATGATCCGACTGCAAGGCGCTTAAAGCGAAATATGCTCAATCATAGGAATTGGCGGACTTGAAACTGCTCGACAAGTTCAAGCCTCAGCGAATTTGCTTGAAGGAATTTTCGTTTTTCGTTGCCTGTGTTACTTTACAAATTTTTGGCAAATTATGGATATTGAGTCATATGCTCAATACAAGGTGGAATTTTGAGCGGTTGTAAACCTTTAATCAAATGGCCGGGCGGCAAAAGGCAACTTCTCGGTTCATTAAACAAATATGTACCAGAGAAATTTAACAAATATATTGAACCATTTTTCGGAGGGGGTGCCGTCTTTTTCGATCTATCTCCACATGAGGCCATAATCAATGATATCAACGGGGAACTGATGAATTTCTACAATGTTCTTCGAAATAATCCGAAAGGATTAATAGATAGCGTCAGCAAATACAAAGTCAGCGAAAATGATTATTACCGTATTAGATCATATGACGTGAACAAGCTATCAGAAATACAAAGAGCATCCAGGTTCATGTATTTAAATAAGAACTGTTTTAACGGCTTATATAGGGTGAATAAAGAAGGAAATTTTAATGTTCCTTATGCAGGCTACATTGGGAGAGCTGTATATGATGTAAATGAAATTTATTTTATGTCAGAAATTTTGCAGAGAGCTCAGATATTAAACGTAGATTTCAAAAATTTGCTGAATGAGAACGCCAAAGAAGGTGATTTCATATTCCTCGATCCTCCTTACCTTCCCGACTCCACAACTGCGATGTTTAACAGATACAACCCAGACATCTTTTCACTAAGCGACCATCAATCGCTTGCTCTCATCGTTGCTGAGCTTGAAAAAAAAGGATGCCACATATTGATGACGAGTTCATGCAATCAATTTGTTGAAGGGCTATACCCGCAAATGAATATTGAATATGTACAGGTAAGACGGAGTATTTCTTGTAATGGAAAAACAAGAACCGGCACAGAGTTAATCATCGCATCTAAATCTTTAGCTCGTAATTACATGAGGGCTTTGGCATGAGTATAAAGTACACGTTTTTAGATGCTGCATGCATGGTTCTTAAGGGATATGGGCAACCTTTAAGCGTGAAAGATATTGCGACCCTTGCGGTTAATCAAGGCTTGATTGAATCAAGCGGTGATACTCCATTTAAAACCTTTAGCTCGAAACTTTCGGGTGATATTTTGCAAAAAAAAAACAAGTCTGTCTTCATGAGAGTAGCTGAAGGCACTTTTGCACTCAGGGAATGGGCCGACAGATTTTCTGAATACAGCGCCGAGAGATATGTTAAGAAGCTATACGATGAAGAAATTGCTGTTTTTGATTCCAAAAAATTATCCTCAATTATTAAAAAAAATGGTTTGAGCTATTTATCATCAGATTTCTCAGACCTGCTACGTGAACATATCTTTCCGTATAAACGAGCAAATGCTGAGCAAACTTTTGATGTCGTCCAATTAGTGTCTGTTTTTATTGTCACATTCAATAAAAAATTATTTACCCACATGCGTTCCGCACGGCTTCCTGAATCGAGACTTCATGGCGAATATTCCCTAATGCTTGGTGGGCATTTAGGCATGGATGACTTTTCGCAAGTCGAAATGCAATTTGAAAGTTTCTCTAGCGAAGGAGCTCTTGTTGACGGGTCTTTACTGAGAGAACTAAGCGAAGAATTAATTATCCATTCAGTTCCAGAAATTAGCAGAATAGGGCTTCTTTATGACCCCTCAAGGAATGTCAGTAAACAGCATTTAGGATTGGTGTATTTAGTCAAACTAAATGATGATTCAGTCCATATTGGAGAGAAAGGATTTTTAATGAATCCAAAGTTCGAAAGCATCGACGAAATTATGGCTAGACGCAGCGACTTTGAAAACTGGTCACATATTTTAATGGACGAATATGAGGTAATACTTAATGGAACCGAATAGTATTTTTAATACAACAGTATTGGCACAAGGGATCCTGTCGAATGTAGCTTTTAATTTAGTTCTTATAGTGTTTGGATTAATTAACCGCGATTTAAAGTTATATAACTTTAAATTTCGCGATTCGAACTTAATGGCGGGTGCAATCAAAAAAATAATATATGTCGCAGTTTTGAATATTTTGTTCCTTTTGCTGATGTTTTTTACAGGGTGGATTTCAGACACAGCGGTAAGGTTGGCAATTGCAACATCCGCACTAGTTGTTTTAGCTTATATTTTTTATATTTTATTTGGGTGCTGGACGATATTTAAGCGCATGTATATAGCAGGCATTTCAGAAGTTGATGATACTGTTGAGGGAGGCATAACTTATAAGAAATCTTTAGATCTCTCTGATCAATCAATACGGTTTCTAGGGGTGGGAGCACATAAACTTACTCAGCTTGATGAATTTCATGAAGCTATTGAAAGGTGTGAGCAGAACGGTACCGGAGAAAAATCATTTTTAATATGCGATCCACGATCAGCGGCGCTAGCAAAAATGGAGCAAAGAAACCAACAAAACCAAGGAAATTACAAAGAAAAAATTATCGAAACACTTAGGGAAATATTAAAGCTTAAATCGCAACACTATAATATCAAGGTCTATTTATATAGCTCCGAAAACATAGAGGATATTCCCGTTTTTCGTTTATTTTTTATAAATTCTGATTCAGTGTTAGTTAGCTTTTACGCGGTAAATAGAAATAATGACGCCGGGAAAAAACTTCCACAAATTAGATTCACCCGAACCGGGAACAATTCAACATTTTTCTTTGCGTTTGAGAATTACTACAAGAACATTTTGTCCTCATCGCAGGAATGCGTAGATATACAAAACTTAATTGATAGCGTTGCATGAGTTTTATATAAATATGCCCCTTGAATTTAACGAATTAAAGTTAGGTTGTAATGCCAAGCTATCTGCTGTGGATTTAGCTCGTTCACTTTCCGTCAGCTCAATAGGGAAACTTTCACCTAATAATTCTAGAATGGATAGCTACAACCAAACCATTGATACAATTTACTCTTTCGGAGGCCCAATAGATATTTTTGTAGAGGTCGCTCTTTCGCATTGCGCTAACGACCTTATATGCAATGGAATCCTCCCAGAATATTCGTCATATAGTCTTGGAATTGGAAAAGATTTAACTAATTTAGAAATATCCACGCTATTCGAAGAAATCACTAAATGCCACAAAAAGTATGGGATTAATGTACTAAATGCCCATACATTTATTGCAGAACACACGAATCTAACTATAACTTTAACAGGAAAGCATAGAGATCAACGCGTGGATTATGATGAACTAATATTAATCCAAACCAAGCCCTTGCTCGGAATTAATGCTTTTGCAGGTCGGTTAAGTGGTGCAACGTCCACATCTTTAGATACTATCCTAACTAATCATTGGTCTGCGGTTAATTTAATTTCCGAGTTCGCGCATCTAATGACGACAGATATTTCTGGCTTTGGGTTTCTTGGACATTTGGCAATCACTGCCGACGCATTCTCTCTAAATATCGAAATTAATGAAAAATCCGTGTTGGTTGACACGGACGGACTGAAGTATTTTGAAAAACGTGGTCCCAGCTGCTCTGCTCAAAATAACTTGAGTTATTTTGAGCAATACTTAAATATTCTACCTAGCTCCGAACGAAGAAACATCTATTGTTTTTTTGAGGGTGAAACGAATGGCCCCATTATTATTTTTTCGGCAGCTAACGATGTGCAGATAATTTCAAAAGCGTTAGAAAAACTAGGCTACAGTTGCTCCATTATTGGAAATGCAAAAAAATCCGATCAGCCGCACTTAACAATGAGATAAATATGCCAACTACTATTGGATGTGTACATGGAAGATTTCAACCTGTTCACTTGGAACATGAAGAGTATATTTTTGCTGCCTATGAAAAATGCGACCATCTCATAATAGGTATTACACAATATGAGAACAACTTGCTGATAAACTGTGCGCTAGATCCTCACAGATCAAAGAGATTCAATAATCCATTAACTTATGACGAGCGTGTTTTATTAATTACCCGTTTATTCGAAGACAAAGGATTACCCGCCAATACATACTCATTTTCCCCTTTCCCTATCGATCAGCCCGAAAAAATGCACGCGTTCATAGAAAAAAACGTGAAATGCTTTACGACTCTGATTGAGGATTGGAACAACGAAAAAATAACACGACTTATAGAGTTAGGGTATGACGTAGAAACTCTATGGAATCGAATTGGGCTCAAGGGTATAAGCGCCACACATATTAGAGCGTTGGCGTTTCGCAAGGATGCATTGTGGCGCAGCTGTGTGTCTTCTAGCGTTGCAATTTTGTTAGATAAGTTTGATTTCGAAAACAGACTGAGCCAATTACATGAAATTTATGGGAGCTGAGGGCAGCTTAATGCATGGAGTATTTAGATTAAAAGAAGCAGCCTCTTCCATATAGCACCTTGATATCAATTTTGACGAAGCATAATCTGGACTTGAGTAAAAATTAATGTCCCATCTTCGTTAAAGGGGCCAGAGGAGTTTAAATTTGACCGGATTGCTACCGCTAAAATAATCAGGTCAGTGTAAAATTAAATTTTCGCTCTTAGTCGAAATTCGCCCTCACTTTAATTCAATCCTTAATACTATGAATCCATCCGCCCTCTCCCAAGCCGCCAAATACATCCAACAATCCGACGCAATCATCATCGCCGCCGGAGCTGGCATGGGCGTTGATTCCGGCCTGCCCGACTTTCGCGGCAATGAAGGTTTTTGGAGAGCCTACCCCGCACTTGCAGAAGCACGGTTAGATTTTTCAGAAGTTGCATCACCCGCAACCTTTGAGCGCGATATTAAATTAGCGTGGGGATTTTACGGGCACCGCCTTGCGTTGTACCGCAATACAGTTCCGCACCAAGGTTTTGAAATTTTAAAACGCTGGGGCGAAGCTGCACCTAAGGGCTACAGTATTTTCACCAGCAATGTTGATGGGCAATTTCAAAAAGCGGGCTTTGATCAAAACCATATATACGAATGCCACGGCTCTATTCACCACCTTCAATGTTTCGAACCTTGTGCGGAAGATATTTGGAGTGCAGATGCGTTGAAGCCTAAAATTAATGCAGAAAAATGCTTGCTCACCAACACCCCACCGCGCTGCCCAAAGTGTGGCAGTTATGCCCGCCCAAATATTTTAATGTTTGGCGATTGGGGCTGGGTAAGCGCACGCTCAAAACGACAAGCCGAGCGGCTGAACGACTGGCTTGCGCAAACAAAAAGCCCTGTTGTTATAGAATTAGGTGCAGGCACACATATTCCCTCTGTACGTGACTTTTCACACAAAATAGTTACTAAGCACAACGGGAAATTGATTCGTATTAATCCACGCGAAAGCGAAGTTGAATTTGAAAACGCTGTTGGACTTGCATGTGGGGCAAAGGAAGGATTGTTCGCACTGGATGCTATTTTACGTAACAAGAATTGAAGGACAGCTAATCGAAGGTGGTACGCTTAGCTTTGCGAACCTCGACCACTGCCATCGGTAAATAGGATTAGGTTATTCACCAATCGCCTCTGCTTTATCCTCTTTTAATACGCACAACTTTCATCACTTCAAACGTAATGCCCGCGACAAGTTGCTGCTCAGGGTAGTAAGTAATGTTCACTCTGGCACCTTTTAAACTTTGGTATTTACCTTTGCGCTTGAATTTAAAAGGCACATCACAAGCTTCCACCATAAGCGTGTGCAAAATCCATTCGCCCTGCTCGCGTTGAATATGTGATACCACTTTCAACAGTTCCGAGTGATTGAGATTGTTGTGTTTTTCTACCAATTTTTTGGCGTCTGATTGCATAAATGTATTCACGGATTAAGTCGGGGTTCGCAAAACGGCACCACTGCATGGATGCAGGAGGTAGAGCGGCGCAGGATGCCTGTGCTCTTAGGCTCCCTCCGTTGTCGCCAAATGTAAAAAAGCAGTGGCCGGTCATAATGTTATGATATAACATATCTTAATGTTTTTTGTCTGCGCGGTGTCGCTGAACTTACTATTGGGAGTAAAACGTGAAAAATCACTTAACACAGGCAGTCATGCTATGTGGTGCGTCGCTTTGTTTACTGAGCGCCAAGGCTGTTGTGGCTCAAACCGAATCTTCAGAAAAGGCCGCTATTGAGACGGTAACCGTGGTTGGATCGCGCCAAGCCTATCAAGGGGAATTCGCGGCGCTTGAAACGCCTCAGGCAGAGCTCAGTATTAGCGCGGAGACATTGCGAGACGCGGGTGCGGTGGATCTTGCTCAGGCGCTCGATCTTTCTGCGTCAGTGGCAAGACAAAATAACTTCGGTGGGCTGTGGAACAGCTTTGCCGTGCGCGGCTTTGTGGGTGATGAAAACCTGCCCAGCAACTATTTGGTGAATGGGTTTAACGCTGGGCGCGGTTTTGGCGGCGCTCGCGATCTTTCAGGCATTGAATCCGTAGAGGTGTTAAAAGGGCCGCGTGCAGCCTTGTTTGGTCGTGGTGAACCCGGCGGCACTATTAATCTGGTGACCAAGCGCCCAACTTTTAAACGTGCAGGCGAAATCAGAGTCTCCGCAGGTAGCTACGACACCTATCGCACAGATTTGGATTGGACATCCCCCTTGTCTGACGCAGTTGCGGTTCGCGTGGTTGGTTTTTACGAAGATGCTGACAGCTTCCGCGATACCATTGAAACCACTAAACAGGGTCTTAGCCCTTCGTTGGTGTGGCGAATCAGCCCACAAACGCAACTGACCTATGAGTTGGAATACGCCCACCAAGAAGTTCCTTTTGATCGTGGCGTGGCTGCGGTTGGCTTGGCAGGAGCAAAGAAAGAGCTTGGGGTTATTCCCAATAGCCGCTTTTTGGGTGAGCCGGGTGATGGGCCCATGGAGGCCGATGTACTGGGTCACCAGCTAGAGATTCAACATGACTTTAATGATAACTGGAGCGGTTTGGTCGGGCTTAACCTGCGCGATACCTCATTGGAAGGTTTTTCTACCGAGACGGATTTTTACGGTAGCCGACAATTCCTACAGCGCGACGGTGAACATCTTACGCGCTTCCGCCGGTACCGCGATTACGACGCGGCATACCACGTTTTTCGCGCAGAGTTGAGTGGTGATTTTTCAACAGGCGCTTTGAATCATCGTCTCGTCGTCGGCGTGGACGCTGACAACTTTGAAAATGACCAAATCATTTTGCGCGCACGTGGATCGTCGATTAGCGCGAGCCAGCCTCTCGCGAGCGAGCTTGCAAGGCTGCGTGTCTCTAACCAGACCATCAATATTTTTAACCCTGTTTACGGCGCTTACCCACTCCCGGTTCCCACTGCCAATACTGACCAGGTCGAAGCTCAGGAATCTGCTGGGTTTTATATTCAGGATCAAATAAGCCTAACGGACAAAATCGACCTTCGTCTTGGCGCACGCGTTGACGACTATCAACAAGAATTAGAGAACCGCAGAGTCGCGGTGGGTAATTCGGGCAGGGTTTCCAAATACACAGAGTCACGCGTTAGCCCGCAATTTGGTGTGGTCTACAAAGCGACAGAAGTGCTTTCCCTGTACACCGTCTATGGCGAAAACTTCCGTCCACTATCGGGTGCAACAGACTCCAATGGCTTAGATCCCAATAAAGCAACCTCTACCGAAGTGGGCATTAAATTCGTACTCAACGAGGGTGCGATTGAAGGTTCTTTGGCCGTCTTTGATGTTGAGCAATCCAACATTGCGACCGCGTTTCAGGGCTCCAACCCAACGGCGCTGGGCGCAGCGGGAAGCCAAGGTGTGGAGTTTGATCTGAATGGCAATATCACCGACACCTTAAGTCTGTGGGTGTCTTATGCCTACGTGGATGCCGAGACAAAGAACGCATTTAAAGAGCCGAATTTTGATATCGAGGTTCCTGCAGGCGCAAATCTCATCAATATCCCTAAAAACCAATGGAATATTCAGCTGGTGCAACAAATGCACTTGGCGGGCAAAGAGCTCAGTTTAATTGGCGGTTTGCTTCATGTAGACGAGCGAAATGGCTTCTTTGGCGATCAAAACTTCAAGCTACCAAGCTATACCACGGCGAGGGTTGCGGCGAGTTACCAGCTGTCAGAATCCATAGAGCTGCGCGCAGAAGTTAATAATCTGTTTGATAAAGACTATTACACCAACTCCTTTGCCGATGTTTGGGTGCAACCCGGAACACCGCGCAACGCCCGTGTTTCAGCCTCTTTCAGGTTTTAATGTATTTATGTTGCAAGCAGATTCACTTCATGTTGTTCGCGCCAATAAAGCGGTTTTGAATGGCATTAGCTTCACCGTCAAGCGCGGTGAAGTCTATGCGTTACTCGGTGGAAATGGCGCTGGAAAATCCACAACCCTGCTCAGCTTTTTAGGGTTTCTGCAGCCGTCACAGGGGTGGGTGCGCGTTAACGAAAAAGACGTGGGCGCCGATGTCATGGCCGCCCGCAGAGCAATCTCTTATCTTCCGGAATCAGCGTCATTGTATGAACACCTGAACGCTGTTGAGAACCTCAAGTATTTCCTAGGCTTGGCCGGTGTTGATGTAACCCTTGCGGGCATCGACGCCGTGCTCGATCGCGTGTCCCTAGCGCCAGACGCGCGCAAGCGGAATTTGCGGGATTATTCGAAAGGGATGCGTCAAAAAGTGGCGATAGCATTAGCCATGCTGCGCAATTCAGACATCTTATTGCTGGATGAGCCCACATCGGGCTTGGACCCGAACGCAATCGACGAGCTTCACCGCATTATTCGCGGCCTTGCGGATGCGGGTAAAGCCATTCTTATGGTGACCCACGATGTCTATGGTGCGTGTCAGGTTGCAGATCACATAGGACTGCTGCGCAACGGCAATCTCGTGGGGGAATTTGTTGCCCAAGGCGATGAGCGCATTGATACAGAATCTGTACACAAAGCCTTTGCCGCGACCTCAAACTCTGTGCCCTCGCAGTCAAAGGTTCAGGGCTCACCGGTATGAATCAGATCTTAGGTGTTGCTGCGGACGAATGGCGGTACTGGCGTAGATCCCATCTTGCGCTAAGTGGTGCAATCGTCTTTTTGGTATTGGTGATTTCCACCAGCTTTCTGAATCTGTTGCGCATTGATGCGGAAACCGAGATAAGGTCGCATCAGCAAGCCCAAGCGGAAGACACTTTTCTTGCGCAGCCCGATCGGCATCCACACCGAATGGTTCATTACGGCCATTATGTTTTCAGAGCGCCCGCGCCTTTGGCGATCTTTGATCCGGGTTTGGATTTCGTTACTGGGCAATCCATATTTCTTGAGGGCCATCGCCAGAATACGGCGATGTTTGCAGAGTCATCCGCGAGTGCCGATCTGGGTGGTTTGTCCTACTTGTCGCCTGCATTGATTTATCAACTCTTTGCTCCGCTGATCATTATTCTGTTGGCGCATGGCGCCATCGTTCGGGAGCGAGAAGCGGGGATGCTCGTTTCTTTGCTATCACTGGGCTTAACGGGCAATCGGCTGTTGCTGGGTAAAGCGCTCGCACTGCTTTCGTTTATTGTGGTTCTGCTCTTGCCGCTTGTGCTGACCTGCTCGTTTGCCGTGGCCAAAGGGGAAACACTCGCTGCGGTCTTATCGCTTTTTGCGGTTTATCTCGTTTACTTGATTATTTGGGGTGTCTTAACCCTCGGGTTCTCAGCCATTGTTCACACGCGGGGAACGGCACTTGCGGCACTTGCGGGGCTGTGGTTTGTGCTGACCTTGGTGTTGCCGTCTGTGGCGGTGAATATTGCTGCAAACAAATCGCCGGTTGCCGGCAAAATTGAAACGGACCTTGCTCTGCTCGCGGCGCAGAGAGGCTTAGCCGATGGGCATAATGCGAATGATCCGGCATTTGCGCAACTTCGCTCAGAATTATTAGAAAAATACGGCGTACAAAAGCTAGAAGATTTACCCGTAAATATTCGCGGTTTAGTCTCGACCGCTGCCGAAGAAAAGTTGACCAAGGTGTTAAATGAATATGCTGAAAAACGCATGGCAGGCGAGCGTCGCCAAGAACACATTCTTACTCAGCACGCGTGGCTAGCGCCCTCACTCGCTATTTCGTTCGTGTCGCGTTCTATCGCGGGCACCGATCTTGCGCACTACCATCGCTTTCAAAAAGAAGCGGAAGCACTCAGGTTTTCATTTGTTCAACGTCTCAATCGTGCGCACGCCGAAAAGGTGGCTTACGAAGACGACATCAACCGCAATAAAGATGAAGAATCTTGGCAGCGTGTGCGTGTAAACGCAGCAAATTGGCAAGTGCTAGGCACCTATCAATTTCAAACCGCGAGCCTGCCAGAGCGCATGTCCAATTCCGTTTTCCCTCTGCAAATTTTACTGATTTGGTTGCTGGGTTTCTTGTGTCTGCTCATGTGGAGTGGCTGGAGGATCAAGCCATGAGTAGGCTCAAATTCGTTCTCAATGAATTAGTGTTCAGCGTTAAAGATCGCACGCTCTTGTTGTGGATGGCCGTTGTATTGTGTTTGTCATCTTTATCGGTTGGCTTTGGGCTTTCGGAAATACAGAGCCAGAAAAAAGTGATTGAGCATCTCATTCTTGCGGATCGGCAAGAGCGCATAGCAGAGTCTGCCAAGCTCAGTGATTGGGGCAGTGCGGCCTATTACAATTTTCATTTAACCTATGACACGCCTTCAAACTTTGCTTTTGCAGCCCTTGGTCACCGTGATGAACAGCCGTGGAAACACCGTATTCGAATGCTGGCGTTAGAGGGGCAAATTTACGAACGGGATGTGGGTAATCCAAGCCTTGCACTGATTGGCCGTTTCGATTTTTCATTTCTCGCTTCGTTTGTGTTGCCGTTGATTTTGATTGTGTTGTTGTACGACCTGCGCGCCAGTGAGCGCACGGCAGGGCGTTACAATCTATTGGAGTCCACCGCGGCGCGTCCTGCATCCATTTGGCGCTTACGTGCTTTGATTCGTGTAAGTGCAATTTCAATGTGTCTTCTTATTCCCTTGGTTTTTGCAGGTTGGTTTGCAGGAACAGATTTTTTAACGCTGCTGTCGGCGAGCGCCATTGTTTTAGCTTACGCCATCTTCTGGAGTTTGGTTTGTTATTGCTTTTCCGCATGGCGAAAATCTGGCTCCGTTATTCTCATGACGCTTATTGGTATTTGGTCAGTTACGTCAATCGTTATTCCGGCGAGCGCACGGCTCATTGTTGATCGCTCAGTGCCTTTGCCGTCTGGTGCAGACATTCTCATGTTACAGCGAGAAGCGGTAAATGATGCTTGGGATCTACCCAAAGACGAAACCATGAAGCCTTTCTTTGAACGTCATCCGCAATGGGCACATTACCAACCCGAAACTACGGGGTTTGCGTGGCAATGGTTTTTTGCGTTTCAACAAGTGGGCGACCAAAAAACAGAGCCGCTGGCTAATGCGTATCGCGATGGTCGTTTGCAGCGCGATCATATTGCAGCTTGGATTTCACTGTTGGCTCCACCGTCCTTGCTTGAGCGAAGTCTTCAATCATTGGCAAATACAGATGTGAACGCGAGCATTGATTATGAAAATGAAGTGAGAACATTTCACCTTAAGCTTCGTGAATATTATTACCCTAAATTTTTTAATCACGAAGCCTTCGATAAAGCAAGGCTTGAACAATTACCTGAATTTAATTCTGGTGACTAGGCAATTACATAAAACTGCTGTGAGGTTTTTCAATGCAACAACTCCCCGTAACCGTACTTTCTGGCTTTTTAGGCGCGGGTAAAACCACGTTGCTCAGTCATATTTTAAATAATCGTGAGCAGTTGCGGGTTGCTGTCATCGTTAACGACATGAGTGAAGTCAATATAGATGCTGACTTGGTTCGTCACGATGTAGAGTTAAATCGTGCAGAAGAAAAATTGGTTGAAATGAGCAACGGTTGCATTTGCTGTACGCTGCGTGAAGATTTGCTGATTGAAATTAACAAAATGGCGGCGCAAGGTCGGTTTGATTATTTGGTGATTGAATCTACCGGTATTTCTGAACCTTTGCCGGTAGCAGAGACATTCACGTTTGAAGATGAAGAAGGCCGAAGCCTTTCTCAGGTTGCACGCCTAGATACCATGGTCACAGTGGTGGATGGTGCTAACTTTTTAGATGACTATTACGAAGCCTATTCGCTACAAGAAACCGGTGAATCATTGGGTGAAGATGACGAGCGTAATGTGGCTGATTTACTCATCGACCAAATAGAATTTTGCGATGTGTTGTTGATCAGCAAAACTGATTTAATCAGCGCAGAACAATTGCAAGAACTCAAAGCGGTACTCAGAAAATTGAATGCAACCGCCGAAATCATTCCCATGGCAAAAGGCAATGTCCCTCTTGATAAAGTATTGAATACGGGAAAATTCAATTTCGAAAAAGCGCAGCAAGCACCGGGTTGGCTAAAAGAGTTGCGCGGCGAGCACACGCCAGAAACAGAAGAGTACGGCATCAGCAGTTTTGTCTATCGCGCACGCAAGCCATTTCATCCGCAAAAACTGCATGATTTTTTTGCAGATCCCTTTCTTAAGGATGAAGAGGGGAATGGGAAATTATTACGCTCAAAAGGTTTTTTCTGGCTTGCTAGTCGCCCTCAATATGCCGGCCAGTGGAGTCAAGCCGGTGGCATAGCGCAACACGGTGCCGCAGGTATGTTTTGGAAAGCTGTGCCTAAAGAAAGATGGCCCGACGATAAAGAACACGTTGAATACATTATGGAAAAATGGGTAGAGCCCTTTGGTGATATGCGTCAGGAATTAGTCTTTATTGGGCGCAACATGAATCAAAGCGCATTTGTTGCCGAATTGGATGCGTGCTTGTTAACCGATGAGGAAATGCTTAAAGGGCAAGAATATTGGAAGTCCTTGGCCGACCCGTTTCCAAGCTGGTACGCAGAAGAGGCTTAACAGATTCAGGTATATCGCACACAAAATTTCCATATTTAGGTAGACTGGCCCCAAGAATATGTCTGCCATTATTCGCGGTGCTACTGTTTTTGATGTTGCGAAAGCGGTGGTGCCTGAATGTTGTGACGTTTTAGAAAGAGGGCCCATCATGAATGTAAAAAGGCAAACCGCATCCGCGCGGCATATTTTAGTTAAAACGCAAGCTGAGGCAGAGAAGATAAAGCAACTTATCGCCAAGGGTGCTGATTTTGGGGTTATGGCGCGGAAGCACTCTACCTGTAGCTCAGCCAAAAAAGGCGGAAACCTGGGTGAGTTTAGCCCCGGTCAAATGGTTAAAGCTTTCGACAATGTGGTCTTTAAGTTGCCGATACATGTAGTGCATGGCCCCATTAAAACGCAATTTGGTTTTCACCTTATTGAAACTATCTACCGTGATTAATAAATTTAAAATCTGTGGTTCATTTATTCGTCGTCATCCTCGCGAAGGCGAGGATCCAGCTTAAAATTACAGCACGTAAGTTGGGCGGCTATACCCAACAATTCCATTCCATAAGCTAATGTTGGGCATTAGTGCCCAACCTACATTAATGCTAACTTCCGGTTATGGCCGTTTGCAGATATGATTTTAAGTATGTAGAGAATCGCAAAAGAAAAAAATTTAATACAATTCGTACTTAAGGTTTAACAAAAAGCTAGGTGAGTTGGTATGGGGTATAAAGTTTATATACAGAAATTCGAGAACGGAGATACTGCAAGCATTCCATATAACGAACTCGCGGAAATACTAGAAAAATATGGAGAAATTGTAGAAGGAGATTTCGGGCTGGAGTTCATTTCACATGTTGGCGATATTTGTGATTGCACCTCATTAGTGGGAAATTTAGATACAGGTATAACGGGAATTACGTTTGACCGGCCAATTCTTCACGACAAGCTACCCGAAATTATTTATGAACTTTTAAGTTTAAAAAATACCTGTTTTTTTGGCCCAAATTTAGAGTTTGTGCATACACGAAGTGAAATGAATAATCACTACCCACAAGGATTGGTTGAACACTTAGAGAACGGGCCAAAGAAAATCACCTCGCCTCTTGATGCTTGGCCATTAACATCACGCGCTTAGTTCAATTATGCGGTTGTCTTTTTTTTTGCTTTTTTGAATTCGCAGCGCTCATTGTGTGCCCCATCCTCTCCTAACTGCCAATTGCATTATACCAACCGGCACAATCATCATTACCGCCGGAGCTGGTTACGCATAACCAATTGCTGATTATTCCCCATTATTGACTAACCTTCCCTAACACAACTATTTTAAGTGCGCCATAATCTCTGAAAAGTTATCACCCTGTTTAACTCGCGTATAACCTACCCAAGTTGCAGGGTACCCTGCTATACCCATAGTGCTCAGCAACACATCTTTTTCACCGGTTTTTTCTACATCAATATCTTCAAAACTAATGTTGTTAGCTCGCAGCTCTTTGCGTAGCGCAGCGCAATATGGGCACCAGTCAGTGCCGTAGAGCGCAATACGCGGTGAGCCATCTGCATTAAAATGTGATTTAAAATATCGCTGCTCAAATTGAGTCAAATATTTATTACCAAATGTTTTTCCTAAAAGGCTCGCCATATCGGGAACATAAAACCCCGTAAGACTTTGATCACCTGCAACAATAAGGGGAAAACTATTACCCGTTCCGTAGCTTTCCCATAATTTAAAAGAAGGTTCTTCTGGATTTTGCGGGCTAATAATCTTTTCCTCATAAGGCACATTACGTTTTTTCAATTCGTTAACGGCATTTTCACAAGAGCCACCGCAACCATCAAACGTAAAAATCCAAACGGAAGCGTTTCCCGAGGCATCGAGCGCGGGTGTAATTGTCTTACCCATGAAAGGAAGCTGGCCGTGGCTGTAATACCAATAGGCCAAACCCAACAAACCAATTAAGAAAAGCTTTTTCATAGGATACCTATTTTTTTGTTATGGAATTTTTCTGAAGTTGATGATTCATCATGTTAATAAAAGGCTTCAACTTAGCCGTATGATTGAAATTTTATTAACCCTCAAGACAAACTTCATTTTTAAAACTAAAAATCATTCTGCCACCTTACGCCCACGCTGCCACTCATAAATTATTAAGTGATATACACTTAAAAAGCGTATGTCAAATTTATCTTCAGCACGTCGGTTAGGCAGCTATGCCCGACAATTCTAATCAATAAGCTAGCATTGGGCATTACTGCGCAGACTACATTAATACCCACCTCCGGTTGTGGCCAAACCATATAGTTTCCAAAAACCTCGTTTTCAAACATAAAAATTCATTAGAGCCAGCCTAGAATTAATACAGAGGAAATTAGGCCGAGAGTCAGAATCAGCACTACCTTACGGCTATAGATGCCCGCTTGATTAGGTTAAGAATGCAATCGCATTATGATGATGCACCGAAGCCCTTACTCTAATTGCAATATTAATTAAATTAAAGCAATATTCAGGGCTAGGTAGATGTGTACAAACCTATTTGCTTTGCCATGAATCTGCTAAGTAGTGATTGCTGCTACAAACTCAATTTGTCAAATAAATTCTTACATGGGAGTTAGAGAGGCGATGTTAAATTTTCATAAGGGTAGCTTTAATTTTATTGTATTCACATCATTGGTTTTGTGTGGCTGCGCTCCCAGTACTTATAAAGAACCAATTACTGGCAATCAGCCGGCTACTGGCGATTTATCTACAATCAAATTTGAGTTACCTCAAGGTGACAAAGCAATCACTATTTACGAAAAGCCGGAACAATGTGAAGGCATGATGCTCGTGCCCATGAAGAAAGATGAAACTTTCAAAGAGGTTCAGGTTAAACGAGGAGAAAAGGTAAGCTTTACGGTAGATTATGTTTTGGCTAAACAGCGCCGCAAAAAGGAATCTGTGACTAACGCTTGCCAGATTACCTATACATTGAATGCGACCGATAAAGACTACCACTTGAAATATGTAGTTAATTCAAACGAAATTTGTAATTTGGAAGCTCAACGCCTTGCGGGAGCCCAAAGAGTGAGGGAGCCAGACATGGAACAACGTGAATACATCTACGACGCCAAGGACTCCCTACCCCACTGCAAGCCGCAAAAATCATTAGAAGGATCTGTTGTAGAACAGCACCACCCCCAAACAACACCAGAACAAATTGCTGTAGAACAGTTCCAGCCAAAAATTTACCCAATGCAGGTTAAAGGAATCATCTTTTCGATTGATATGCCACTCATCGAGGGGGAAGATTTGCAAACTCAGCAAGATAAAATTTTTACTTTCTCGAATGAAGACACTGAAAATAAATCCATGCGCAAATATGTGAAAGCAAAAAAAACGCTTGACGAAAAATCAACATATGTTCTGCGCACGGGAATGAGCATTCCCCATCCTAAGCATCTCTTTGATACATTTCTTGAATACAAAATTTCTGCTAACTGCCAGCCCCAAAAAAAACACCTACATTGTGAATACAAAGCTATAGACAGTTTTTATTCGCGGGATCTTCCACCTTCAGTTTCACTTGACGGGAATCAAACGGTTGCGCAGATGGAAGCCAGCGAAATTAGCAGCATGTCTTTATTGAATGCTCGCTCCATTATCCAAAAAGAAACCTTTAATTCCGAGCTTTCTTTGGCGCAATTACAACCGATTTTACGTAAAAACAATTTTATTGTGAAATCCAAAGGTTCTCGCTTGTCTTTGTATAGAGCAATATTTAATTACAACGCGGAGTTAACGGAGAAAAAAGTAAAATCTGGCTACATCATAACGGCAAGTGTTGAGGTTAATCCGCAAAAAGGGAGCGCTTATCACAGCGATTTTTCCACGCCTTTCAACCAAATTATGAATGATATTAAAGCATCCATTCGGTAGCGATATTGCCATCCACTTATCGATTAAATGAGTGGATGGCTTTCTCCTTCATTAAGCAAACCGTAATTGACGTAAAAATTGAAATCTTTGAATAACCTAAATATATTCAATATCAACCCAAAGCAATCACTTTTTCCAAAGGGTCATTTTCATTAATAAAAACCTAACCCACCCAACTGTAAAGAAAGATAAACATCGCGCACATTCAAACCACTTTAGTGGCATTTAAAACAAACCCCGTTTAAGCTCCGTGGCTCTAATTAAAGAGGCACAGCAATGAAAAACATAAAAACCCTACTCTTGAGTGGACTTTTAACCTCCACGCCACTTTGCCATGCACAATTCGTTGACGACTTTAACGGCAAATCTACCGCTAAATGGCAAACCTTTACTGGCGATGGTAATGCCGAGCTTAAATTTAATCCTATGGATGGATTTGCGCGCATGCAGGTTGATGCGACCAAAGACGAACACAATATTTATTGGACGATAATTAAACGCGACGTTTCCCAATCTTTGGATATGGAGAAATTAAAAAGCCCAGATTATGAATTGCGTGTAGAAGCGCGCGTGCGCCCTAGCGCATCACCGCGCCGCGTTAACTTTATGCTTAACACGCAACGCACCACGGATTTTCACGAGCACTTGCGCGAATATGACCTCGGTTTAAAACCGGGCTGGCAAGTGATTAGTTTTACCACCAAAAATTTTGATGCTGTGCCCGGCGACCAAGTGAACGTGCAACTGAGCGTTACCGATTGGGGTTTGGGCGAGCATTATTTGGATGTGGATTATTACCGCGCCGACGTGGTGAAAGTAAAAAATGCAAAACCGGATGCAGGCGAACCGCTTGTTTACCACCCGCCAGTTGCTGCGCTTGATAGCTTTAAAAATCACGTAAAAGTAAAACACGATTCAACAATAAACTCGGCATTCCCCTTGGTGAATTTCAACAGTTGGAAATCTGACGACGCACGTGTGCTAACCGTGAGTGCGGGTCAATACCCTATATTGCGCTGGGACCTGCAAAGTTTTAGCGGGCAAAAAGCCAATGGTGCGGGCGTATTTGAGCTAACTACGCAATCGGTACAGAAAGGTGGCGATTACATAGGCGCGCTGGGTGAAGATTTTGGTATTGAGTTTGATAAGGTGCGCGTATTTGAAATTTTTGGCGGCGAAGAAAACTGGCAGCAAAATAAAGTGACTTATGCGAGCTTTACGCAAGGAAAAGATTTGGTGTCCACTCACAACGGCCAAATGATTTTTGATACAGATGTTACCCAAGCGGGCGGCAAAACTTTAGTCACCATTCCACGCCCTGTTATGCAACGCATGCTAGATGGCACCACCCGTGGACTTTTGCTAAAGCCACTTGGCGCATTAGAAGCATCTTTCTACGATTCTGAAAACGGTGATGGCAGCCAAGCACCAACCTTACATTTCAATACTCGCGCAAAATAATTTATTGGATCTGCGCAGGGAGGCGCAGAGCAATTGAGTAACCATTGGTTAAACATTAATGCCTTCATCTGCGAGCGTGGTCACAAGATTGCTATCTTGACCATATGTCTTTCGTCATTGTCTTGAACCAAGATTGCCTCTTGCTTACCAACGCGTTATAACTATCGCCAACACAATATTGCGTGCAGTAAAGCCTAGGAGCTTAGGGTGATTAAGAAGCTATTTGAAGTGATTACCGGTGGAAAGGCCAATGCATCACCGAAAACAACTCGTCAACAATTTAAAAAAGTATTTTCGCTAGATGCACCAGCAGTTCTTATCCGCAATGATCAATACGACATGTTCCAGCTGCACGATCCTAATGAAGAACTTGCGACTATTACAGCCGCCGCTTACGCAAAAGATGGTGGAACACTCGACGAGTTTTGCACCTATCGCTTTGCGAAAGTTGAAGATGTTTATAAACCCGTTTCAGACATACACGAGTTTCAAGCGGAACATGCCGCGGGCAAGCTTCAAGAATTTGAAGGCACTTTCCCCAACGAGACCGAACCCACTTACTTTGTCGCTGTGGGCGTGCAAACAGGCGATATATTTATATCGCTAAATTTTGTTACTGAGCGCGAACACTACTCAACTAACCGCGAACAATACCTTGCTGTGCTCAATTCCATTCGACCCGATATTGATTAATGTTATTGGAAAGTACGGTCGAGCTCTTTCACTTTCAATTATGACCCTTCTCTGCAGGCATGAGTAAATCCTCCAGAAAAAATGCCGAAAGCTCTGAGCGCCCCGAAATGCCGGCTTTGGCGTAAATTGCCATAGACTGAATGCGCGCGGTTTTTTCTGAGGTGTTGCGAACCTGTGCAACTTCTTTAAGACTTAAGCCTTTTAGTAACAGAAAGGCAACTTCTTTTTCCGCGACGCTTAAGTTCCATTTGGTGAGCTGCTGATCAATAGCTAGGGCAAGGCCGTCTACATACTTCCGCGACTCCGAACGCCAAGCTTCAGCCTCATACTTGAATGCATTGAAATCTGCAATTTCCTTTTGCAGTTGACGGCGTATGGTGACCGCACCGCGCAGCAGATAAAACATGCCCGCTAATGCAACAAAGCCAATAAATGCCTCAACCAACAGATGCCAAAGCACAACACCGTCGTGTGAATCATTAACAATATCTACCCCCACCAGCGTGGCAATCATCGCCAAAATGCTGGCGATAATAAGTCGTTCACGCTGGTTCATAACAAATAACCTTAGTCATCTTTATGTTCGCTAGCCTCGTGTTTTTTGTGCGAATCACTATGTTCAGATTCACCGCTACCTCCACCTTCATTTTTGTTTTCATTTTCAGCTTCGTTTTCACCTAGTTGGAGAGCGGCACCAAACAAACTGAGCGTTTGGGTTTGGCTATCATAATGATTTACAAGCTGAACAGCGAAGGCCGCGATTAATCCCGCAAACAGCACGGCTACAAATGGGCGTGAGTTGGAAATGGTTTCTTCCGGTGGTACATCACTTTTATTGCCATCAACCATTGCAAGGGGAAGTTTGTCACCGTGACGGAGGTTGTGCAGCACCAATCCGGCAACGTGCAGTAAGACCACGGCTAAAAAGCTGTTGGCAAACAATTCATGCACATCTTTCAGATTCTCGCTGCCGCCGGTAGACATAAGGTAACCCGTTATACCAAGCCCAGCTGCTAAACCGAACATAAGGATAGCTGCCCAACTAGAGGCTGGGTTGTGGCCCGCCCATTTCCGCTTACTACCAGAAAAGATGCCAGAAAAATAGACAACCACATCTTTGGGACGCAAAGAAAAGGACGTGAACCGGGCATGTGTTGTACCAACGAAGCCCCATAGGATTCGCAAGCCCACCGTAAATACCAAGAGTAATCCTGCAAGCATGTGGTATGAGAACCTTGGTGATTCGTCATCAAAGGTGTTTGCAATGACAAAGGCCACTGTAAAAAGCACTGCCATAATCCAATGCATGACACGTGTTGGTAAATCGTAAATTCGTTGGTTTCTCATCATCAGCTCCTCGCTAGATCATCGGCGCAGTGCCGGCCGGTAAATACAACTTCGGCGCTTTAGTGAAATTTCTCCATAGTCCAAATGACCTAGAGCAATTAAATCAATCACTTAGAGCAGCAAAATTTTTAGTAAATTTTTTATACCCTCACACTCTGTAAATTTTTATCAACCCACCCTTTACACTCCATCGCTCCCCGGTCAATTTCAGCTCAGGCTTGCTTCTGCTAGTATCCCCGCAAAATGTTCTGCATAACGAGGCTAAATATGAACCGAATTTTCCAGCAGCTATCCATCATTACATTACTAACGCTGAGCGCTGCGGCTGGACTTATGAGTTGCGCAGCGCCAACCACTAAAACCGCACAGCAAAAAACTATTCACCCTTGGGAAACGCAAGAGATTGTCTTTTTTGCAGCTAAGCCTTACGAAAATTACTACACCGATGTGGACATGTGGGTTCAGCTTAAGGGGCCGAATTTTGATAAGCGTGTGTATGGTTTTTGGGATGGTGAGAACCGTTATGTGGTGCGCTTGGTTGCAACCGAACCGGGTGAATGGACGTGGCAAAGCGGATCGAACCGCACCGATGACACGGGTTTGAATGGTCGCACTGGCACATACACAGCGGTTGCATGGTCTGCCAAAGAAAAGCAGCAGAACCCTAACCGCCAAGGTTTTGTTCGGGTATCGCCAAATGGTCACGCGCTTGAGTATGCTGATGGCGCACCGTTTTTTATGGTGGGCGACACGTGGCTTGCAGGTTCCACTTGGCGATTACCCTTTCGCAATGCGCCAACCTCAAGTGATTATTTGCCAGGCCCGGGCATTGGTTTTGAAGATGCAGTGGCCTTTCGCAAAAAGCAGGGCTTTAACTCTGTGAGTATGATTTCATCTTTCCCCAATTGGGATGCAGATGTAAACCCGAGCACACATGCAGACCCGAGCGGCATCTATTTGCGCAATGCGTGGGAAAAATTTGGTTACGATGTTTCTAGCGGAAAAGGAACCGATGCATCCGGCGGTGTAAGCTACTGGGGTTCATTCACGGCGAAAAGTATGCGCGATGAGTACGGAAACCTGCCCTTCGCTATGTCTGCGCAGCACAAAGGTGTTTCGGATTTTACGCGCATTAATCCCGCGTACTTTAAAAGTCTTGATCGCAAAATGAATTATTTATCCGAACAAGGATTTGTGCCTTTGCTAGAAACTGTGCGCCGTGATGTGGGGCCATCTTGGAATGCTTATTTTAATTTCAACGATACCTTTGCTCGCTATATGCAATATATGGTTGCGCGTTACGGTGCGAACAATCTTGTGTTTAGCGGCATTCATTTGGATTGGATTCCCAAAGAGTTCAGCCTTACAGCGGCGCAATTTAATGACGCACTCACCTATCACTTAAAAAAATACGGCCCACCGCCGTTTAACCAACCGGTGACTGTGCTGATTGATCGCTCCACTTACGAAGCCTTTGGTCACGGCGACAAAGTACCTTGGCTAAATATGCATAGCGTGGGCAACAAACCGCGCGACCACCGCGTGAGCGAAGCACTGGAAACAGAATTTAAATTAACGCCCGCCTACCCCACGATTAATTTTGAGCCTTACTACACCGGCTGGCTTCACTCCATTAATAAACCCGCTGGCGAAGAGCCGCCCGCAAATTCTGCACGGGATAATTATTTTGCGCGCGCGCAAATGTACGGCTCAGTGCTCTCGGGCGGATTATCTGGCCATGTACACGGCACTGCGGCCTACGATATCACCACCACCGGCGAACCCGCTGGAGCGCGGCCACATTTTTGGGATGCGATGAATTACGACTCCGCGAATTACATGCAACACCTAAAAGCCTTTGTGCAATCGGAAGGCAAACGCTATCAGGATTTGTTGTTAGCTTCTGATCAGATTCTTCCGCGTAAAGCAACAGGCAGCCCGGAAGATGGACTCGATGGATGGAGCTACATGATGCGCACCGCCGAAAAAGATTTCACGTTGTTATATTTTGAAAATAAAGCTGAAGTACCCAAGCTAAAAGGCTTCGTTCCTGGTAAGACTTACACCTTAAAATGGTTTGACCCAATGAATGGGCAGTGGCAAAAAGCGACCTCAATCACTGCGGATAACGAAGGCACATTAAACTTGCTTAACTTTCCGGCCAATGAAAGAATTGCCAGTCGCGATTGGGCGGCGAAAATTAGACGTTAAAAAGCCTCAACATTAGGAGATGATGTGAGAGATCTAGCAATGTGGATATATTTATCCATCGCTATATTTGGCTGCTCTTCTGCTAAGAATATTTCTGTCCTTTCAGACAAACCAAATGACTGTGACGCCTTGGCTAGAATCTCTACTTGGCAGTGTAGCTCTGGCAGCGCGGGCTCAAACAAAACAATGTCAACGAGCTTAGAAACTCTAAAAAAGGAAGCGGTAAAACTTGGCGGCAATACTTTAAGTTGTTGTGAAATTGCTGAAGAGGAACTCGCCATCTATGGAGTGAATCCAAAATCTGGAAAAATCACTTGTAGTGGCCTTAAAGAACATACAGCTGAAATTTATTATTGTAAAAAATAAAGCCAGATTTCTGCTAACCATCATTGCAATAAAAATTTAAATACGCTTTACAGAACCTATTGATAAAAACATACACAACAAGGAAGCAACTATGATTCGCATTTCACAACTCACCTGTGCATTTTTTGTAAGCCTATTTGCGTTGACGGCAGTGGCAGATACCACTAACACCGACTCAAATACTCAGGTTGTCTTGGATTCCACGCAAATATTTACGGTGCATTCGGAATCACTCAAACAAACCTACCGTATTCAGGCCCGCTTACCGGGTAGTTACCAGTCCAATACCACCAAGAAATATCCGCTGATTATTAAAATTGATGGACAGTGGGATTTCCCCCTAGCAGCGAGTGTGTTCAACAATATTTATTTCGATGGCCAAATGCCGGAGACTATTGTTATTGGTATAGATTGGAGCGAGGTGAAGGGTAACGTGCATGCACTTCGTGCGCGCGACCTGCTGCCATCACCTATTACGAGTTTTGAAAATTCGGGGCACGCCAAAGAATTTATCGCCGCATTGGCTAAAGAAATTATTCCCGCGCTCAACCAGCGCTTTCGCTTAAATGGTCAGGAGATTTTATTGGGCGGTTCCTGGGGAGCGACTTTTGCCACCTATGCTTTATTGCAACAACCGGAAGTATTTGATGGCGCCATTGCCATTGCAGGTGATTACAAAACCGCTGGTGATGTATTTGACCAACAACTGAAGTCGCTTGCAAATTCGCAAGCACTTACCGGAAAGCGGCTCTATTTGGGCGTTGGGAAAGGTGACTCTGTCGCACCCGAGGTATTGGCTTATGCAGAAAAACTAAAGGCTGCTAATTTGACGGGGCTTAATATTAGAGTGGATGTGCTCGACGGCTATGGCCACTCCGGTATGAACGTGCCAGGTTATGCCAGCGGTTATAAATACGTGTTTGAGCGCCCACAACTTACTATCGCGCCAGAAACCTTGGAGAAATTGACGGGCAAATATATTTCAACCGATAAAGATGCCACTGAGCTTATTGTTCAAGTTGAATCACAAAAGCTTGTCGCCTTAATCGATGGTGAAAAAATATCGCTGCTAGCTAAATCTGCTAACGAGTTTTACTATCCCGATAGTTTCTTCAATCTTACCTTTGAAGGAACCCAAGCCAATATTGAGACTTTTTTTGGTGCGACGACTTTCCAGAAAGTAAAAGCAACTAAAAAAATCAAAAAGTGATTTTCAATTCTCCAGAAAAAAAAGCCCTGAATAACCACGGGCTTTTTTTCAGATCACCTTAGTAACCACAACGGGATTAATCATTTGGGCGCACTGGAATTGCTTTCAGTCATCCAGCCGGATAAGATGCCTGCGGGTTTTACAGGGCGCCCACCTCGCGAAAGTGCAAACACCTGACATTTTCCGCAAGCCTCGCGCTTGCATACCCCTCCCGACCAGAAGCGAGCAGGTCGAGTTTTAGGAGTTGGTATGCATACTGAAATTCAATCTCAATCTTCATCTCAAGCTGCTGCAGAAGTTTTACTTCGCATTGCGCGGAGTTTGCATCGTTCTGCCTATTCGGACTCGCTTTCTGTTGCACTACCGGTGCTGCGCAGACTGCGTTCGACATCGACCTTAACGGCAGTTTCCTTACCCGAATTGCAGCGGAACCGCGATATCATCCAGCGCAAACACATACTGCGTATGCTCGCGGTTGAAGCTGGGTTTACGTCTTGGGAAGATTACCGTCATGCACTTGATCGAATGAGTGTTGATGAATTAACCCATTACGAATGCGTAAAAGGATCTTTAGGGTATCCAAACCTGTGGTTTTCAAGTTACGAAGAAGCTCAGGCTTGCGCAAATGAACAGAGTGGCCGCGCATTAAGGTTTGGTAAACAGGCTTTAGTTACACCGCATTAAAGTGACGTATCTGAGCAAATCGAGCATTAACGCTTGATTTGCTCGGACTTAATCTCCTTTTAAATTTTACTTTCCCCGCTGTCGAAACGCTTCTCTCTCCTTCGATTACTTGTAGACAGAAATATAAACTCCACTTCAAATACTTCGGAGAAGCGCCATGACCAAAATGATTTTTATAAGCTTGCCTGTAACCAACCTTGAAGCGTCCATTCTCTTTTACGAAGCTTGGGGATTCGTACGCAATCTCCAATTTTCTGACGAGGGCACAGCAGGAATGGAGTGGAGCGAGCACATTAAAGTCATGTTAATTACCCACGAAAAGTGGCGCACTTTTACCACTCGCCCTATTCCGCCATCAACATCAAATGAAGCAGGTTTTTCCTTATCAATAGAAACCCGGGAAGCCGTGGATAGGATGAACGACTCAGCGGCAGCAAACGGGGGAACAGCAGACATTAACCCTGTTCAAGATCATGGTTTTATGTACTGCCGCGACATGGCCGATCCTGACGGGCACATTTGGGGCGCTATGTGGATGGACTCAGCCGCAATGACTGCGCCGAATTAACATATCCGATAACGCCTTTGGTTTATCGCAACAATCACGTTAAGCGATGCAAACACCAAATTAAGGAATGAATGTGCATGTGTGGCTTGAGTGGTTTTCACTTAAAACAAATGTCATACAATAAGGCAACGCTACACAGCGTAAACACGATCCACATAAACATAACGAAACAGAGGGCCGACAAATGAAACTTAATAAAGGTTTAGCAATACTTGCGCTGGCACTGCCCAGCCTGTGCTTTGCGCAAGCAGGTGAAAAGGTACTGGAGGATTTCAAACCTTCTAGCTTGAACCAACCCGGCAAAGAATATCCACAAGTGAACTCGCAAGGTTATGCGCGTTTTCGTGTAGAAGCACCGGATGCTAAAGCCGTTAACGTGAGCCTTGGCTTGGGTGGCAAGGGTGGAACAGATCTCACCAAAGGTGCAGATGGTGTTTGGACTGGCACTACCGCTGGCCCAATGGACGAAGGCTTCCATTACTACCACCTCAAAGTGGATGGCGGTGTGTTTAACGACCCGGGCGCAATGAACTATTACGGCTCTGTGCGCTGGGAAAGCGGTATTGAAATTCCCGCGCAAGACCAAGATTTTTACGCAGTGAAAAATGTTCCTCACGGTCACGTTCAGGAAGTTCTGTTCGAATCAAAAAGCACCAACTCCACCAAACGTGCTTTTGTTTACACACCCCCAGGTTACGAAAAGAACGACAAGAAACGCTACCCCGTTCTTTACCTTCAACACGGTTGGGGCGAAAACGAATATGCGTGGATGAACCAAGGCCGCGCCAATTTGATCATGGATAACTTGATTGCCGAAGGAAAAACCAAACCCTTTATTATCGTAACCACCTACGGCATGACCAATGAAGCCAAGTTCGGCACTATTGGCTCTTTTGATATCAAACCATTCCAAACCGTACTTCTTAACGAATTGATTCCTTATGTTGATACGCACTTCCGCACCTTATCTGACCGTAAGCAACGCGCAATGGCGGGCCTTTCAATGGGCGGCATGGAAACCAAAACCATCACCATGGCGAATTTGGATAAGTTTGCTTACATCGGATTGTTCAGCGGCGGCTCATTCAAAATTGATGACGTAAATGCAACACCCGGCTTTAAAGAAAAAGTGAAACTGGCGTTTGTGAGCTACGGCAGCCGCGAAATGATGGATGAACGTATGCGCAATTTTGTGGGTGACCCAAAAGCCAACACCGAAGCTTTAAAAGCAGCAGGCATTAACAGCGTGCTCTATGTTTCGCCCAACACCGCTCACGAATTTTTAAGCTGGAGACGCAGCCTAAAAGAGTTTGCGCCAATGTTATTTAAAGAGTAATTCAGCGCTTGGTGTTCAAGGATGAACACTTCCGCATTTTAAAACCATTAATACGCAAAGCTGCGAATGGTACGTATGGACTAATGATGGCGATAAACGCTACATTAGCGCGACTATCACAAAGGCTTTGGTTATGACAGAACTGAGTTACCTCCTCCAGCAATCCACTAACAAACTACTGGATTTGATCAAGAATTCTGCCGCTGGCACGCTCCATTTACCCAATGATTTTTCACTTTCGCGCGACCTTGGTGTGAGCCGTACAACGGTGCGCACGGCTATTACACACTTGTGCGACAAAGGAATTTTAAAGCGCGAGGGAAACCTGAAGCTTATTTTACGAGCGCCCGAAGCCGCTGATTACTTTGACATTAGCAACGAGCCTTCGACCAAAGAAGAGCAGTTTGAGAAATACTTTTTATCCCTTATCAGCTCTGGTAAGTTGTTACCGGGTGACCGCTTCTCTGAGCTGGATTTAGCCAAAAAATCTAATTGCATTACCATTACCGTTCGTGAGTTTCTCATTAAGTTTTCGCACACGGGTTTGATTAAAAAAAACCCGCGCGCGCAATGGCAAATGGTTGAGTTTGATGTGCAGTTTGCAGAAGAGCTGATTAGCTTTAGAAAGATTTTGGAAATGGCGTCTATTCGAGCCTTGCTTGAACGGCCCACGGAAGACCCGGTTTGGGGTGAGCTAACTCAATTACTAAATGAACACAAAGCGCTTATTGCCGATATGGATAATCGATTCAATGATTTCCCAGCGTTAGATGCTCGCTTACACAGACTCATTCAAAGTGCATCTGGCAACCGATTTATCAATCAGTTTTTTAATATTGTTACGTTTATCTGCCACTACCACTACCAATGGGATAAGTCAGACGAAAAAGAACGTAACGCAATTGCCGTTACCGAGCATATCGATTTATTAAACAATTTATTATCGCGCGATATTGCAGGCTCTGTAATGAGCTTGGAAAAACACCTTAATACAGCGCAACGCACGCTAATGCGTTCAGCACATGGTTTAACGGATTAAACGGAATCAACTATTTATGCGCTGTGTTTACTTGCATGTTGTTGATTCCGTTATCTAGCTTTTGACAAACAGTTTTTACCGCAGCCTTTAGGCTAAAGTCACTACCGCTTTGATTAAGCTATCTTGCTCTCCCAACCATTGGGGTAATTTAGTCGGTAAGTCTTTTAATTCTGCCGTGTGGGTATTCAGCAAATCAATGGGAATTTCCCCCGCCTTGATGGATGAAATAACGGTATTAAAATCTTGCTTGGTCGCATTGCGGCTACCAATGATACGCATTTCACGCGCGTGGAAAAAAGGATCATCAAACGTGATTTGATCTTTCACCACGCTGATAAACACGCAGCTTCCACCGTGGGCCACGTACTTTAAACTCGCCTCCATAGCGCGCTTATTTCCGGTTGCATCGAGCACTACATCAAACATGTCGCCGTTTGTGTGTTGCTCAATTTCCGCATCGGTATTTGAACCCAACACAAAACCTTTCGCCCCCTTAACCAGTGACACAGCGCCGGAAATTCGAGAGGCATTCACATCTAAAATGGCAACCGAGCCACCTGCGATTTGCGCAAAAAGCGCTGCGCCTAAACCTATTGGCCCTGCACCCACCACCAACACGCGATCACCCGATTTGATCTCCCCGCGGCGCACTCCGTGGGCGCCGATGGATAAGAACTCCACCATTGCGGCTTGCGCAAAGGTTAAATCGCCTGCGGGGTACAGCTGGCTTTCGGGAACCGTTATAAATTCGGTCATACCACCGTCAGTATGCACACCCAGAACACGGATATTAGTGCAGCAATTTGGCTTTTCCTTTCTGCATGCAATGCATTTACCACAGGGCAAGTAGGGGTTAACAATGACACGATCACCCACCGATAAGGCCGAACCTACATTCGTTTCCGCCACTTCACCGGAAAGTTCGTGCCCCATAACCCGCGGGTATTGGAGAAACGGATGCGAGCCCTCATAGATATGGAAGTCCGTACCACAAATACCAATTGAACGAACCTTAAGCTTAACCATTCCGGGTGTCAGGATCGGCTCCGCCCTATCTTCCAAGGCTAATTTTCCGGGCTCAACGCATACAACTGACAACATATTTTTATCCCCAAAAAGTTTCATTACCACAAAGGGTTAAGCGGCTGCTCTTCTAAACCAATTTTTAGTCAAATTGACTTTTATATTTAATGTTCATTTTATTCCAAGCGAAAGATTTCTTCCATCAAAACCCATTTTTCACCGGCTTTTGACCATGGCAAAGGCAGCTGATATTTCCACATCAAGGCCTCCCACTCCGCCACCTTAGAGCTCTCTGCATCCGCTTTAGCTTTGGCTTCAAACGAAAAGCTGTCATCGACATCCATAATCATGAACAGCCGATTTCCGACAGCGTAAATTTGCATACCAAGAATGCCCGCACTCTTAATGCTGTCAGTAATTTCTGGCCAGGCTCGGCCCGGGGCGTGGTGATGCTTATATTCTTCAATCAAGGCCGAATCATTTTTTAAATCCAGTGCCATGCAGTAGCGCCTTGTCATACCGAGCCCTAAGCATACTTATGAGTGTTAACAGCTCGATAGCCGTATACCGCAATAATCACAAAGCAAAGCAAAGGCAATGAGAAGGACGCTTGAGTTGCCGACAAAGCACTCGATGACCAGTTATCAATAACAATCGCTTGCAGCATAGGCAAAAAGGTTCCACCAACGATGGCGGCAATCAAACCTGCAGCTGCAAATTTCGCATCGTCACCGCGAATTCCTTCTAGCGCTATGCCATAAATAGTGGGAAACATGAGTGACATGCAGCCGGAAATTCCCACCAAACAATAGATGCCTAAACTGCCACCCAAGGTAATAGTTCCTATACTTAAGACAATACCACCGGCAGCCAAGGTCATTAACAGCGATCCGGGCGCAATATATTTCAGTAGGAAAGTACAAATAAAACGACTTACGCAAAAAATAATCATTGCGATAACATTGTAATTTTGCGATTTAACTTGTGCGTCTGCTTCCGACATTCCTTGGGCAACAAATACTTCAGTGCCGTAGTGAATAATAAAAGTCCAACACATAATTTGTGCGCCCACATAAAACACTTGAGCAATAACACCTTCCACGTAACGTGGGGTGCGAATCAGCCGGCCAAAAATTTCTTTAGTAGTACTATTACCTTCAACGGTTTCTTTGCCGCTAGGCATTTTCATAAAAGCAATGAGCACAAACATAACCGCAATAACGATACCGATGACAATATAAGGATGACTTAGCACCGCCAAGTCTGCAGATTTAACCGCTTCAAAATCTGCTGCAGAAAGAGTCTCGCGCGTGGCGCGATCGCGCGAATCCATACGCGCTAAAATAAATTGCGACGCCGCATACATACCTAACAAACCACCAATAGGATTGAATGCTTGAGCAAGATTCAAGCGGCGTGTTGCAGTAGCTGCCGGGCCCATTGCAAGAATATAAGGATTTGCGCTTGTCTCTAAAAATGACAGCCCAGAAGTAAGAATAAAATACGCAATCAAAAACGGATAAAATTCACCAATGTAACTTGCAGGTACAAATAACAATCCTCCTACAGCATATAAACCAAGCCCCATTAAAATGCCGGCTTTATAAGAGTAGCGGCGAATAAAAAATGCGGCGGGGAACGCCATTAACCCGTAGCCACCGTAATACGCAACTTGCACCCAGGTTGCATCTGTTGCGGAGGTTAAAAATATTTTTTGGAAGGCTGCAACCATGGGGTTAGTTACGTCGTTTGCAAAGCCCCAAAGAGCAAAGCAAAAAGTCACCAACATAAATGCCAAGAGTAAATGCTTGGGAACTAAACTTTCAGAGGATGCATCTGCCGTAGCATGCGATTCTTGAACACCAGTGCTCGAGTTAGACATGAAATTTACCTATTATTATGATTACGTGTAATGTTTTTTGTGATGCAAAAAGCGAACTAACCAACATCTAACTTATAAAACCTTATGGCGTTTTTGCCCCAAATAGATTTTTGATCTGCCAACGAAAAAGGCGTTAGGAATGCATCAAGGTATTCAATCCATTCTTTATAGCTAGCGGCGAGAGTACACACCGGCCAATCACTTCCCCACATTAATCGCTGAGCGCCGAAGCAATTAGCCAGATGGTTCATATAGGGATAAAGACTTTCATAGGAAACATTCTTACCAGCTTCAGTGACCAAACCAGATATTTTGCAAAATGCTGTTGAGTCTTCGCTGATTTTTTGGATTTTTTCTGCCCAAGGATTAAATACATCATTAGCTATGTCAGGCTTGGCCCCATGATCTACCACAACCCTAAGCTCCGGGTAACGTTTTAACAAAATATAAAGTGCGTCAAGGTGAACAGGTTTTACCAAGGCATCAAACGTTAAATCTTTATCAATAAGCCATTTGAATATGGAATCAAGTTCAGGCTTTAGCATCCAGTTGGGGTCGGCAATACCTTGGATAATGGGGCGAATGCCTTTTAATTTTTTATGCTGATGCAAGCGCTCCAACACCTTGAGTGAACTGGGCAAGTTCATATCCACCCAACCCACAACGCCGGCGACGAACGCGTGCTTATCTGCAATGTCTAAAATAAAATCTGTTTCTTCTACCGTCTCAGCCGCTTGCACAATCACGGTGTAATCAACAGCGTTTTTAGAAAGAAGCGGTTGCAAATCCTGCGGCAAAAAATCTTGCTTGAGGCTTGCCGGTTCCGCATCAAGCCAGTGATAGTCGCCCCTATCCAGTTTCCAAAAATGCTGGTGGCTATCAACGCGTAGAGTGTTGTTCAAGGCGGAATCCTCTTATTATATGATCGCAGACCTCTGACGGGCCAAAAGGTAAACGCTACCTTGAAATATGTCAATCTGTATATAATAAACACTTTATAGCAATGGATTAGATCTATGAGCAGTTTCGCGCCACCCAGAGTGATTTTCGGTACCAGTGGACTTGGTAATTTATTCAACGAGCCGACTTATTCCAGCAAACGTGAAACGGTTGCTGAGGTTATTAAGCACTCAGGTGACGTGGCAGTATTTGATAGCGCTGGGAAATATGGTGCAGGTTTAGCTTTGGAATGCTTGGGGCAAAGCTTAAAGGAACTGGGAGTTTCCCCATCTGCCGTCCAAGTATCTAACAAGCTGGGCTGGAAACGCGTTCCCCTAACCTCACCCGAACCTACCTTCGAACCCGGTGCTTGGGTAAACCTCAAAAACGATGCCATTCAAACCATCAGTTACGACGGGATTATGGAATGCTACCACCAAGGAAATGAGTTGTTGGGAGATTACCCTGCACGATTGGTTTCCATTCATGACCCCGATGAATACCTCGCTGCCGCAAAAGATGCCTTTGACCGCGAGAAACGCCTCAATGACATCCTAGACGGTTACCGCGCCTTAAATGACCTAAGACAAAAAGGTAATGTGGATTCAATTGGCATTGGCTCAAAAGACCCGCGTATTATTGATGAAATCAGCAAGCTGGTTACATTGGATTGGGCCATGTTTGCTTGCAGCTTAACGCCTTATACACATGAGCCACACGTACTTGAGCTGGTTGGCCGCTTAGGACGCGAGCAAGTAAAAATTCTAAACTCAGCCGTTTTTAATTCTGGTTTTTTAACAGGTGGCAACTACTACAACTATCGCTTGGTTACGCCGCAAACAGATCCCATCTTATTTAAATGGCGCGAGGCCTTTTTCGCGCTGTGCAAAAAACACCAAGCAGACCCCGCTGCCGTGTGCGTACAGTTTTCCTTTCGGTTTCCAGAAACTACCAGCGTTGCACTCAACACAACATCGCCCAGCCGCGTTGCGGGAAATATTGCGCTGGCGACAGCACACATAAGCGATGAACTTTGGAACGATTTGAAACAAGAAGGCTTAACAGCGGTTTAACCTAGAAGAAAACAGCTAAGCAAAACTGCTCGACCAGAATGCCCGTGACTCATGTAAGAAGCGGGCTGCAAAACTTGAATCCCGTTTTGCCCGTTAATGGTAAATGCGAATTCCTGCTTATATTTTTCATCAGTAAGAGAAACGCTCACCATATCGCCACATTCCCTTGGTGACATGGCCTTGGCGTAAGCATGTGCTCCAGCATCGTCTGAAAAAGTTATATCCGCACAAATGGTATTCCCCTCAAGACGCTCGCGCACTTGGTTAAGTTGAAATTCATTGCGCGCAACTACAGTCACAATACTGCCACATGCAACAAATGCTTCAACAATTCCAACACCTAAACCGCGTGGACCACCCGTGATCAAAACTTTTTTTCGTAATGATCATTCAATTCTCCAATGGAATTTGAGTGCAATCATTTTTAGTGCTCATATCAGCGCGGTGGCATTTCTTCAAAGCTTGGCAAACTTGTATCAACCCTATCCCAGTTGAGCGCCCGCGATGTGTAAGTTCTTATGCTGGGTACATAGCGACTTGGTTCATCCAAAGTACCCGCTCGCACGCTAAACGCAGCGGGGTTTGCAGAAAAAGTCATATACACGGGCGTACCGCACGTGGGGCAAAAACCGCGGGTTTTTATATTTCCACTGTCGGCCGTCATATCCCATTGCCCTGCCACGCCTTCAATGCTCGCCGCAGCACGAGGAAACACTAAATGCGATGCGTGACCATTACCGCTCTCTAGCCTGCAATCAGTACAATGGCATTCAACGCCTACAAGAGGCTCTGCATTTATTTGGTAGCGAATTGCACCGCACGCACATCCGCCGGTATAAGAAGTTGTCATAGCTTTTCCTCTTTGAATGAACAATTAATGTTTGCGTAGTTTTATAAAATTTAATCCAACACACTTAACAACGCAGGCTATAGCGAAGAAACAGACGTTGATCATCACGCAGCGAAGACTCAAGTAATGTTAATTGCCGCCGCGTTACTAATTCGCTAAATAAATTTTTACCTTCGCCAATCAACACCGGGTAAACAATCAAGCGAATTTCATCCAGTAAATCCGCCTCAATACATTGCTGTGTAATTCGCGCTCCACCCATAAGGTAAATGGCTTTACCGGGCTGCTGCTTTAAGAGATTGATGTCATCCACACCATGAATAAAGCGAGTGTTAGGCCATTGCGCTTGGGATTGAGTTTTCGATAAGACGATGTGCTGAGTTTTAGATGCAAAACGACTCCAACTCACTTCGGCAGCTGTAGGAACTTTTCCTGTCATAGGGTGAGCCTCCTCCGGCGTTGCTGCTAACGCAGACCAATAGGCCTCATAACCGGGGTACATGGTTCCGCCAAGTAAGCAGGTATCTATTTCTTCACTCAAACCATAGTCTTCCGACCAGGAATCTACCCAATCGGCGTAGCCTTCGTTGCTTTCAATTTTTCCATCCAGTGATACTTTAAATCCCGCGATTAACTTTCGCATAACAAACTCCTGTTAACTAAAAACCGATTAATAGAACAAATACCTGTTATCACATACAAACTGAAATCTATGGCACCCTTCTGATTGGACACCGTAAACTCCACGCTACTAACCAATCCAAGTTGCTGATAATGTGTTGAAGCCACCGATAACCATAGCGAGAGCAATAGAGAGAGCCATAGTAAGTGCCGGCCTCAATTAAATGGGAGTAACAAATATGACGGGATCTGGATGGACTCGTTAATAACTAGCGCTGCGCTAGCGCTTGCACGCGGTGATTTTTTTGGCGCACTCAACCGAGTTGCGCTGCGAGACGACGCGCCTGCCTTAGCGCTGCGCGGCATTGCCATGGCCCAACTGGGCGATATCGAAACTGCCAAAATATTATTGAGAAAAGCGTCGCGTGCGTTTGGCGACAAGCAACCTTTAGCAAAAGCGCGATGCATTCTGGCTGAAATGGAAATTGCTTTCGCGATGCGTGATCTAGATGGATCGGCATCACAATTGGAATCAGCGCAAACTGTTCTAGAGCAGCATGGCGATTTCATTAATGCCGCCTATGCAAAACATTTGCGCGGGCGATTGTTACTGCTCTTCGGTCATTTAGATGAAGCGGAAGCACTCGTCAACACAATAAACCAAGATCTTTTTTCCCCAGCATTTAAAGCAGCCCATGAATTAGTTATTGCCGGTATCGCCATAAGACGCATTCGCACCTATGACGCGAAAACTGCGCTTGCTCGCGCCTATGAAGCTGCGAGGAAAGCGAATATTCCCTCTCTGTTTTCCGAAATAGAAAACGCATTGAAGATTTTGCAAACACCCGCCGCCCGCGTGTTATCACCCGCGGGTGATCAGCTTGTCGTGTTAGAAGATGTTGAAAAAATATTGGCGTCGTCCGCGCTCGTGGTGGATGCCTGCCGCTATCTTGTGCTCCACAAAGCGCAGGTAGTATCCCTCGCAAGCCGTCCTATTTTATTTAAACTCGCGGTAGCATTAGCGGAGGCTTGGCCGAAAGATGTATCGCGCGACCAACTGGTTAAAATCGCGTTTCGCCAACAACAAATCGATGAATCATTGCGCGCGCGTTTGCGCGTCGAAATAGGCCGCTTACGCGCCGAAATTGCAGACCTTGCCGATATAAAAGCAACACCTGAAGGCTTCATACTGGCTCCCATTCACGCGCGGGAATTGATCCTACTCGAACAACCTATTCGTGAAAATCACGGCGAGATTCTTGCCATGCTCGCAGATGGCGAAGCTTGGGCCAGCTCCGCATTAGCCATGGCATTGGGCATCAGCCAACGCACGGCGCAACGCGCCCTTGAATCACTCGCCAGTGCAGGCAAAGTGCAATCGATTGGGCGCGCCCAAGCACGCCGATGGATTGCCTATCCGCCACCCGGTGTCACGACAATATTGTTACTCCCCGGCCCTCTTCCAGTTAACTAAACTGGCCAGACACAACCAACAGAGAGAGATTAATCATGAAAAAATCTGCAGCAGATATTATCGGCGAATACGGGCCTTTTGCCGGTATTGATGCGGTGCACGGCGTGAGTTTCGATGGTGAAAAAGTGTGGTTTGCATCAGGAGAAAAGCTGAATCGCCTCAATCCCGAAAGCGGCACAATAGATCACACACTAAATATACCTGCTCATGCAGGCACCGCTTTTGATGGCACCTATCTTTATCAAATTGTTGAACAAAGCATTCAGAAAATTGAACCCGACACGGGGAAAGTCATATCCACTATTCCAACACCACCGGGTGGCGCCGCAGGCATGGCATGGGCAGAAGGCGCGCTTTGGGTTGGCCAACACCGCGCCCGAAAAATCCATAAGGTAAATCCGGAGACAGGCGAAATTCTCGCGTCTATTGATTCAAACCGTTTCGTCACCGGTGTCACATGGATTGGCAACGAACTCTGGCACGCTACCTGGCAAGATGACCAGAGCGATTTGCGACAAGTTAACCCCATCACGGGCGAAGTTTTGCAAACGCTTACCATGCCACAGGGCATGGGCATATCTGGCCTTGAATCTGACGGGGTAAACCGATTTTTCTGCGGCGGCGGTCCCAGCCGAACAATTCGCGCAGTACGTAGACCCGCGTAGAACACGGAATGCCGCAACTCAAACGAAGGGCGGCATTCTCGTAACAAAGCGCCACTTTTGCTAAAACCTTTTAAAAAAAGAATGCAGAATATCTTGTTTGAAAATCCAGAACACTAGGTTTGAAATGCCTTAGCCGTTAATATAACGACCTACTTTCTAAGCCGTTCTGGATTCCTCATGGATTACTGTTCACAACCCAGTCTTTTGCCCGTTGCGGAGGCTATAGCGCGCATGAAAACGGCCATAGTGCCAACGAATTCCACTGAAATAGTAAGCCTGCAAAACGCGCTGGATCGTGTTGTTGCAGAACCCATATTTTCCTGTGTAGAAATTCCCAGCCACGACAATTCAGCGATGGATGGTTATGCGTTTGCTCATTCGCAAGCTGATTTAACACAAACATTAAAAATCGTGGGTACTGCACTCGCGGGGCATCCTTTTTATGGCGAAATCGGGAACGGCGAATGCGTACGAATTATGACTGGCGCTGTTGTACCGGAAGGTACAGACACCGTAATCATGCAGGAGCAGATAAACCTAATTGAAGATGCAATCCAACTCACACGCCTACCTGATTTGGGTGAAAATATTCGTCGCGCTGGCGAAGATATCTCACTCAATAGTTTGGTGATTGAACAAGGTAAACGAATCAATCCTATCGACATAGGTTTGCTCGCATCCTTGGGTGTCACTAAGGTAAAAGTATTCACCCCCATTCGTGTTGCCGTTTTATCAACCGGTGACGAATTAAAATCCGGTGGCGAGCCGCTCAAAGCCGGTGAACTCTACGATAGCAATCGCCAAACCTTACTAGCGCTTCTTTCACGCCTTGATGTAACCGTGATTGATTGCGGATTAGTAAAGGACGATCCAGAAAAAATTCGCTGTGCATTTGAATCAGCCATTGCACAGGCAGATGTTGTTATTTCCAGCGGCGGAGTTTCGGTGGGCGATGCTGATTACACAAAATCAGTATTGGCATCTCTCGGAAATATTAATTTCTGGAAAGTTGCCATGAAGCCGGGTAAACCTTTTGCATTTGGCACTTTTAAAAAAGAAACGAGTAATTGTTATTTTTTTGGGTTGCCCGGTAATCCCGTTTCAGCGGTGGTTACTTATCATCAATTGGTTTTACCCGCGCTACGTCATCTCTCAGGGGAAAAGGTTCCGGAAACCTTATCACTCAATCTCGTCACTCAAACGCCTTTCAAAAAGCAACCAGGAAGAGCGGACTATCAACGCGGCATGCTCAGCCCTCATAACGGCGAAACGACTATTTCAAGTACGGGCAATCAAAGCTCCGGCGTATTAAGTTCAATTGCCCGCGCAAATGCTTATGTCGTGCTTGAGCAAGAACGCGGAGCCGTTTCAAAAGGTGAAACCATTACCGTTATACCTTTTGATAAATATTTGCAGTAATTTATTCAATTAAATTGTTATTTTATGACTCACGAAACAGATTCTCTGTCACCCGCTTACCTGCAACGCTTTGGCGGCATTGGAAGACTTTACGGTCAACATTCATTGGTTGCACTTCACAAAGCGCACTTTGCCGTAATAGGTTTAGGCGGTGTAGGCACTTGGGTTGCCGAAGCACTTGCGCGCTCTGGCGTAGGAACACTAACCCTCATTGAGCTAGATGATGTGTGTGTCACCAATACCAATCGGCAATCACACGCGCTTAAATCCACTATAGGTCGTTCAAAAAATCAGGTTATTAGCGACCGCTTGAAAGAAATCAATCCTGAAATAGTTATACATTCCATTGAAGATTTCATTGACCAAGACAACATGAAATCTCTGATAGGAAAACAGCACCATGTCGTCATTGATGCAATGGATGCTGCGCATATCAAAGCGCGTTTGGTTGCTTATTGCCTTGCGATAAAAGTGCGCTTGATTACTGTTGGCTCATCGGGCGGGAAGCGCGACCCACAACAAGTTCGCGTGGCGGATTTAGGCCGCACTGAAAGCGACCCTATGTTGGTAAAAATTCGTACACAGCTTTACCGCCACTTTAATTTTTCGCGCGATAAAAATCGTAAGTTCAGGGTAGACGCCGTTTTTTCTACCGAACAAATGGTTTACCCGAAGCCAGACGGTAGCGTTTGTATGGACAAGCAATTTTTGGAGGCTGGTGTAAAGCTGGATTGCGCAGGAGGTTTTGGCTCTAGTGTTATGGTAACGGGTACCTTTGGTTTTGTGGCTGCGACTAAAGCGATTGAGCGGTATTTAGCGGCGTGCGTTAGCAACAACTAGCGCACAAACAAATTGCCAACCAAGTCTTATTTCAGCCCAGCATAACCCACAGGCTTATTCCTCATAGATATTTGCCAATCCAATTCGTGACAAATGGCGCATTTTTAGTTTTTCCCGCCGTTAAGATAGCACCCTAAAATTTTTGAACCTAGGGCCACCACTTAAGCAAAGGGATAAGCCAATGTTAATGAAATTAAGGGTATTTACAGTTGTAAGTGAATCGAACTATCGAGCGTTAAAAAACGGCGTTTCATCACTGTTCATTTGTGGCTTTTTGAGTGCCTGTGGGGGAGGAGCGGGTTCAGGAGCCAATACCTTTGACACCCAGCCCATACTTCCCGCTTCATCAACAGCGAAAACATCTGTTTCATCGGTAGCAACTGATAAATCTGAACTACCCTCGTCCCTCGCAAGCTCATCAACAGCGGTGACATCTAGAGCAAGCGCGGCAGTACAGAGCTCTAGTAGCTCACTTAGCAAATCATCACTGTCTAGCCTTAGCTCATCGACAATTGGCGTTCCCGCATCATCAACACCCGTTACGACCAGCTCTTCACTTAGCTCAGAAGCAACAAGACTACCCTCCTCCTCCGCTCAATCAGTTTCATCGGTTAGTAGCAAGTCCTTAAGTTCAGCATCCAGCAAGTCGTCTAGTGTTTTATCTGCAATGAGCGCGTCGAGCCGCGCTGCGACATCCAGCGCCCAAGCCAGTAGTACCTCAATTTCGAAATCCAGTATTTCTTCCAGTTTTAAATCCAGCAGCTCGTTGAGTTCAAAATCTAGCTCTTCACTCAGCGCCAAGTCGTCCTCGGTAAGCAGCAGTACGGCAACGACGAACCAATCGTTCTACCTAGAAAACTTCGAGGGAAGCGCACAAGCTGGCGGCGGTGCAAATTTTAGTTGGAGCGGCGGAGCATGGAGTTTTGTAACGACCGGTGCGGCAAAATCTGGAACAAAATCTTTGCGATTCCGTTACCCCGCTGGAGCTAACACGAGCGCAGAAGAGCGCTTTATGTTTAGTGCGCCGCGCAATGAAGTTTGGGTTAAATATTGGTTAAGAGTTCCAACCAATTTTGAACATGTTGCACCCGAGCCGCATTGGCCAACAAATAACAAATTGTTCGCAATCTGGATGGATGATTATTCTGCGCACGGCAAAGGCCCATCTGTGATTTGGGAGTACTGGGATAACGGTCAAGGCGGAAGTGATTTAGCGGTACATTATTCAGAAGGCAATAACACCGGAGCGGGCCCACATCTACAATTTCAACCGTTCATCAATTCAGCCACTGATAAAGGGCGTTGGATGCAACTTGTTCTTCACGTGAAGGCTGCAACTAAAACAGCTGGCATCAGCAATAATGATGGATTGATTGAAACCTATCGCAGATGGGATGGTGATGCAGCCTACGTGAGATTACATCAAGTCACACAAGCCAACATCGCCCCCGCAGCCACCGGACCTAATGGATGGCAAGCCGGTTATTTTATGGGATGGTCCAACCCCGGGTTCCCCGCTCAAACCGATTTTTACGTGGACGATGTGGAATTTGCCGATAGCATGGATTTGAGTGGGGGCAACAACGCATCATCAGCACCCGCTAGCAGTTCATCTTCCAGTCAGAGCTCAACTGTTGGCAGCTCGTCATCCAGTAGCTCATTAGCATCTAGTACAGGGCAATTACAATTTACACCCTGGATGCTTTTAGACGCAGATTCTGGAAGCAATTTAGGTGGGAACATGGTGCCCACCACGGAGAAAGTTGCTTTCGGCAACAAAGCTTGGAAGACCACCGCCACACAAGGCGCCGACGAATGGGCCATGGGTGGAGGCACTTACTTTCCGTCAGCGCTGAAAAAAGGACAAAGCCTCCAAGCTCAATGGTCAGTCTTCTTTCCCACCACCTTTGATTGGTATGCGGGTGGAGGCGGACGTCTTAAATTTTTCAGAATACGCACAGAGCCTGCAAACGGAGGTAACAGCGGTTACCACGACATATACATCAATACGCTTGGCTTGGGAGGCGGCGCTAGCGAAGATGGAAAACTCGCTAATATTTTTGAGGGCGTGCAAAGCTGGCATAACACTACTGAATTCATGACAAAAGGCGAATGGAATACGTTTGAAATGCGCGTCGACTTCGACAATGTTGCTTTCAATCAAGGTGGTAAAGGTAGAACTCGCGTTTGGCGTAAAAAAAATAATCAAATGCAACTCATACTCGATGTAAAGAGCGACCCAACTTTAGTTAATGCTACCGACGTTGCGCCTTTCTTTTACATATTCACGTATTGGAATGGCGGAGCGCCAAAAACCCAATCCATGTATATCGACAGAATTGTTTTTGAAACAGATCTGACCCGCCTGGTACAAACAGATGGAGCCGGCAATAAGATTATTGGCGGACTTTAAATGCGTAGGTTGGTGTATTAAAAATTAAATGGAATATTCAATGAAAAATAAAAATGAAATTTACACCAGCTTATTAATAATGACTTTACTGGCCGGTTGTGGAGGTGGCGCTGGCGGTGAATCCAATACCTTTAACACGCCACAAAACAACTCTGTTGCGTCTTCTTCAGTTTCGTCTTCCGCTCTCGTAAAAAGTAGCTTACCCGCATTGAGTTCAAGCTCTTCTTTACGTTCACTGTCTTCGTCGTCTACACCAATAGTGAACGCAAGTAGTTCTAAATCAAACAGCGAGGCGAGTAGTAGTTCATCTCAGTTATCGTCAACTGCACCTACGCAAACGCCCCTAACAAGTTCTTCGAGTAGTTCAACGCAATCTATTGCCAGCAGCCGAAATTCCTCTTCAGCTCAGGCCAGTCAATTGTCGGCAAACTCAAGCTCTCAAAACTCCGTCTCCACATCCTCTTCAAGCCTCTCTGTAACTAGCGCCAGTAGTCTGTCGAAAAGCAGTACCTCGCTAAGTTCATCAAGCAAAACCAGTAGTGCTATTGCGTCTGCAAATTCTTCAGCAAGCGCAGCAACTGCTAACAGCTCGTCTTCAAATTTAAGTAGCAAATCGAGCAGTTCATCTTCAAGTGCTAAGACCAGCAGCTCGAGCTCAACATCCAGTAGCAGCCAAACAAGCTCTCTTAGCTCTTCGTCATCAAGCTCACCGGCCACTTACTCCAGTGCAGGATTGTTATGGCCAAACGGTATTGAGCCTGGCGATCCCAGTGTATGTGAAGCACCCAATGGCAAACGCTGTTGGTGGGTAGATGCAAATGCAAGTAATGGAGGAAACGGTAATTACGCTACTCCTTACAATAGCTTTCAAGTGTTAGAGCAAAATGTACGCGGCGGAGATTTTGTATATGTTCGCGGTACGTTTGATATGGCTACCGACAGCCCAAGCCATAAAATGTCGTTAAACTTTTACACCAATGCCGCAAGCGGAACTGCAAATGACCCAACAACATTAAAAAGTTGGCGCGGGTCAGCGCGAGCGGTTTTCTCATCCAATCGAACCAGCGCGCAACTTCGTATGACTCGAACAGGTGGAGTGCGGATACAAAACATTGAGATTACTAATTTTGGTGATGTTGGAATCAGTGTCGATGAAACTGTAAGCTATGCCGAGTTAATTAATATTGTGTCGCGTGACGGCCGCGTCACCCAATCAAGTGGTATTGGGGGAGGTGTTCGGTTTTATATGCAAGACACATTACACACTTTTATTATTAGAAATAGCTTATTTGAAAACACATCTGCACCCAGTGAGACTGGCGGCAATGTTGGCGCACTCAGCATAATATCTGAGCCTAGCGCGCAAGCAGGCTCTAACATTAAAGTCTATAACAACATTTTTCGCGGCAATCACGTTGCTGTTCGCCACAAGCATGCCGGCCGAGTACATATGGAGGCATACAACAACCTGATCGAAAATAACAGTATGGGGTTCTATTTAAGAACATGGAGTGGTGATATTCACCACAATATTATCATTAACAACGGAACTGGTTTGGTTCTGGAAAATGAAAATGCGCATGCGAATCATGATTACACAATTCGCTACAACACCTTTTACAATAATAATTATTTTCTACACGCTTACCCCGATTGGGACGAAAACGCATTCCGCACATCAATTAATGTTCAAAATAATATTTTCGTTGCATCAGCTACGGGGCTAGGCGTTTTTTATATCGGGGCCTGGGATTGGAACTGGGGTCGACTTGATCGATCTTTAGCTACGTGGACAATGAATAACAATATATTTTATTACCAAACCGCTACAAGAAAATTTTTGTACAGCCCACCTCCCACGCCGGAATACACAAAGAATTTTACCGATGGTAAAGCACAATTTGGCGATACAACTTCAGCCTTAGCAGACCCAATGTTTAACGACCCAGCCAACAAAGATTTCACGCTTAAACCTGGTTCACCGGCGATTGGTGCGGGCAGCAATGGAACAACTCCTGGAGCGGTAAGTGGATTATAAATTATCAGAATTTTCTATTGGCCTTTTACTTAATCTCATAGGGTGTGCGTAAATGCAAAATCAAAAATGGATTTACCTTTATCTGTTATTAATACCTGCAATCACTGCTTGCGGTGGAGGTAGTGCAGGTGGCGAATCCAATTCGTTTAACACCTCACCAAACAACGCCGTTGTATCCTCTTCGGTTTCGTCTTCCGCTCTCGTAAAAAGTAGCTTACCCACATTGAGTTCAAGCTCTTCTTTACGTTCACTGTCTTCGTCATCAACACCTCTAGTGAACGCAAGTAGTTCTAAACCAAACAGCGAGGCGAGTAGTAGTTCATCTCAGTTATCGTCAACTGTACCTACGCAAACGCCTATAACAAGTTCTTCGAGTAGTTCAACCCAATCGATTCCCAGCAGCCTAAATTCCTCTTCATCTCAGGCCAGTCAATTGTCGGCAACGTCAAGTTCTAAAAACTCAGTCTCCACATCCTCTACTAGCCGCTCTGTAACTAGCGCCAGTAGTCTGTCGAAAAGCAGCACCTCGCTCAGTTCATCAAGCAATACTAATAGCAGTATCACATTAAGCTCACGCTCTAGCTTATCGTCTAGCAGCTCATCAAGCTCCTTTTCGTCTTCGTCAAGTTCGAGTAGCGCCGCGAGCAACAATAGCTTTCCAGTGCGGGTACAAGGGCTGCGTATGGGCGGACAGCTGACGTTAACGCATGGATCACATAATTCGGTTATTACACTCAATGCACCCGTGGATATACCCACCGCTAAAGCCATAGGTACAGCACTCGACTTACAAATCACGGAACAACCTGAGGGACAAACCTGCGCGATTTCTGAGTTGGCTCCTACCACAGTTCCAGACTTGAACAGCCCTATATTTATTCGCTGTGTTCACAATGAGGTTGCTCATCTAACGCTGCCGGAAACCTTGCCAAACGAGCCATTAACGGTGAATTACAGCATTCGCGATGCCGCCTACCCTGGAATTCCTTATGAAAGCCGCCCTGGCGTCATTGGCGGAATTTTCCCCTATGAATATCGCCTAACAGGATTCACATTAAACGGCGTTGCTCAAAGCACATCCCAAGTGTCTCTCGATTTCCGACGCGGCACATTGCGTTTTACCCCCGCGAGTGAAGGCACTTATGTCGTGAGCATGCAAATAAAAGACAGTGGGGCAAGTCAAAAGACGCTGAATAAAAACTTCACCATTCAGTCAGCCATGTCTCGCTTTTTATTCGTTGCTTCAAATGGAACTGACGTAACTGGCCGAGGAGGAATCGCTACACCTTATCGCAGCTTAACGTTCGCATTAGCGCAATCCACACCAAACCAACTTATCGTACTCCGTAAAGGAAACTACCCCGTCGGAAAATCAGATTTAGGTGACACAAAATCCAAACAAATATTGGCATACCCAGATGAGGTCGCTCTTGTTGATTTTGCTCAGCAAAATTCTTTTTGGATTAAAAATGGCGATTCAACAACACCTGTTGCGCGTATAGAAGGATTGGATATCGCCAACATTTCGCAATACGGTATTACTTGTGACCCCTGCCGGTCTGGGCTTATCGTTAGAAATAATCGCTTTGTAAGTGGCTACGAAACATGGTCTGAAAGTGAGAACCCATCTTTCGTACACGGTAGAGATAGCGGGCTACGCCAAAATAAAATGCTGGTGCAAGAAAATGATTTTGGTAAATACACCATGAAATTTACGCGCAACAATTTTGCTGCGATGGTGCTATTTAGTGCGGGTGATTCCATTGTTGAGAACAACCAGATGCGGCAAAACCAGACCAGCAGTATTGGCAAAGGGATAGTCGATAAAGGGTGGCCAGACCACAATACCCACCGGGAAAACTATATAGAGCTTGCGGCTAACCAGCCCGAGCACGATGGCATTTTTTTGATGGCCCAAGACGGCGCTCATAATATGCATGTGCACCACAACTTATTAATTAACGCGGGCATTGTTTTAGGCGGGCAATGCTTCCAAACAACGTGCCCCTTTGTTGATAACACTGCGCACCACAACACTATGGTGAATGGCGGAGTCGTCTTAAGTTGGGGCCCGTTGAATCCTCCCAGTTCTGGCACGCGGGTTTCCCACAACATCATCAAATCAGCGACTAGCGCGCCCTACTACGGGCTGTCTTGCATAGCTCGCCCTAGTACAGCCGACATCATCAGCAAACTCAGTTTTGGCAGTAACATGATTGAATCCAGCAACGCTCTCGCACTCAAAGACAGCGAATGTAGCGGCAATGACATGCCGTGGGCCGAATGGAGAGGAACCTATGGCATGGATACAGCAGCATCTGGTTCAACATTGAGTGCAACCAGTGCTTTAGTTGGATCAGGAATCCTTTATGGGCTTCCATCGGGTGATTTACGCAAAACGCTTAGAGGGCATCAATATTAATGTTGTGTTGCTTGTGTATTTGAATAAAGGCAATGTTTATGAATAGAAAATGCTAACCGACAAGAGTTTCAAGGCGCGCAATAATGGCTTTTAATCCATTATTGCGCGATGGAGTTAAATGTTTTTCCAATCCAACATCTGCTAAAAGTTTCGGAAAGTCTAAAGCACTTATTTCTTGCGTGGTCTTTGCATTTGCCTTCGACAATAACAGGGCCGCCAATCCATTAATGACGCGGCTGTCGCTGTCAAACGCAAAATAATGAACATCTTCATGCGCCTCATGAACTAACCAAGCTGAAGTCTCACAACCTCGCAATAGGTTTTCTTCAACTCTAATGGATTCCTTACGCTGAATAATCGCCCCCCACTGCGTGATAAGGCGGTACTGGGATTGCCAATTTTGTGCAACTTTTAATTCAGCAACGGATACAAAGGATAAATCGTCAAACAACATTATTGATTAATCTTAAAAAGTGATTGCGCATTTAGGGCAGTTTGCTTTGCAATTTCTGCGAGCGACTCAGGGCGTAAACCTGCTAAAGCATTTGCTATTTGCGCTAAATAAATTGGGCTATTTCGGGCACCTTGCTTACCATGCAAAGGCATATCAGGAGAATCAGTCTCCAACAAAATTGCTTCAAGCGGAAGCTGTCTCGCTGCCTCACGCGTTTTATGTGCGCGCTCATACGTAATGGTTCCGCCAATTCCCAAGCGAAAACCCATAGCCCAATATTGCTTCGCCATTTCATAACTACCACTAAAGCCATGAATTACACCCCCAGCGGGTAAATCATAAGACTTCAGGCGTTGCAAAACATCGCTATGGGCTTTACGACAATGAATAATCAACGGCATTTTTTTCTCATGAGCAATTTGCACATGGGTATCGAAAATCTTTTGTTGGATGTCTATTGGAAAATCAATTAAAGCATCCAATCCACATTCACCAATAGCAACGCATTTAGCATTCCCAAGCGCAAGAACGATCTTCTCTTTTAATTCGCTCAAATAATTCGCCAGCTCTCCAGAGCCTAATTCTTGTTCAGCCCACCAAGGGTGCAAACCGGCTGCGCAGTAAATACCGTCGTAGCGGTTGGCAAGAGCGGCTGCACTATTCCATTGCTTGGGAGAAACCCCTGGAATGATTAAATTACAAATACCTTTCTCTAAACATTCATGCCAAACCGAATCGCGGTCATGATCGAAATCAGCAAAATCAAAATGGCAATGACTGTCAAAAAAAATCATCGTTGCTCGTTCTCAAGCAAGGTTTTTTCTATGCGGCGATCAGGCACCAACCATATCAGTGTTACAACGAAATAACCCAACAAGGCAGGCACCACATTCATAAATGCGATGGGAATCGTTATAGCGTAAATCACAACAGAGATAATTCCTTTGACATCTTTGCCTACGGCTTTTGCAACCAAAGAATCTTTCCCTTCAGCGGCAATAATGGAATGCACCAAAATCCAATATGCCACGCCGGCCATTAACAGGACTACACCGTATAACGCGGTTGGCGCGGCAGCGAAGTGATTCTCACCCATCCAACCTGTCACAAACGGCAGTAGCGATAACCAAAACAACAAATGCAAATTAGCCCAGAGCACTCTACCATTCACATTCTTAACTGCATGCAGTAAATGATGATGATTATTCCAATAGATACCCACATACACAAAGCTCAACACATAGCTAAAAAACACAGGAATCAATGTTTGCAGCGTTTGCCAATCTGATCCATGTGGCACCTTCATCTCCAACACCATAATAGTGATGATGATTGCAAGCACTCCATCACTAAAAGCCTCAAGGCGACTCTTACCCATATCATTCCCCTACATTTTGTTTGTCGGTTATTGTAGTCAGCTTATAGTCTGTGACACCACAAGCAAACAATCAAAAAAAATCAAAATACACATAATTTACCCGCAATAAGAGTCGCACTTACTCCGCAAATTCTGCAAAATACGCAGATGAAGAATAAAAATAGCAGAGTAGGTTCCGCACATCCCCCGAGGGCATCCGGCATTATGTTTGACAACGCCACGAATAAGTTTCAACTAGGGTTGGTTTACCTGTTCGCATTCTTAGCGGTAATCGGAATTGGTCCTTTTATCTATTTTCGCTACTCACAGGGTGAAATTCCCCACGCGCTACTTGACCTTGCAATTGTAAGCACTGCGGTTGCAAGTGCAATTTACGCCCGTTGGAAAGGCCAAGCCACGCCCACAATTCTGAACTTTGCTGCAGGATTCTACACCTTGGGTGCCATTGCAGTTGTGCACTTTAACAACCCCATTTTTGTGTTCTGGATGTTCCCAACCATATTGGCTAACTTCTTTCTATTGCGCCCCACGCAAGCAATCTTCCTTAACCTATTTGCTGTAGCTCTTGTGGTTCCTGTTGCGTGGAAACTGGAGAAAACCCTAGATACCTTCGCCATGATGTCATCACTCTTTTTCGTCACCATCATGGCTTATTTGTTTGCTCGCTTAACGGAGGGGCAACGCAAGCGTTTGGAAATTTTTGCATCCCAAGACCCACTTACCATGCTTGGCAACCGTCGTTCCATGAATGAGGAGCTTGGGCTTTGCGCAGAAGATTTTGCTCGTTATCAAATACCCGCAACGTTAATCGTGTTTGATTTAGACAAGTTCAAAGCGATTAATGACAAGTTTGGCCACAGTATCGGCGACAAGGTGTTAATGGATATCGGTAATTTAGTGCGGGCTCGCCTGCGTAAAACTGACCGCGCATTTCGGTTTGGAGGCGAAGAGTTTGTGCTGTTAGTACGCAACACCAAACTCGAGGAAGCCGCGATTATTGCCGAGAAAGTGAGGGAGCAAATCGTCAACCAAATTAACGGCCCTAAAGGGAAAATCACAGCTTCCTTCGGGTGCGCCAGCATTAAACCGGCAGAAACCTGCGAGCAATGGTTTGTGCGCGCAGACCGTGCCATGTATCAAGCCAAGGAAAAAGGCCGCAATTGTGTCGCACTGGCAGAAGATTAAACACATCGACGATTTTTAAAACACATTTTTAAGATTTCCCGCTATCATCTGCCCTCGCACCACCCAATTTCTTAACTACTGGCTACGCAATTGCTATGTACCACACTTTTTTTGGACTCACCGAGCTCGCATTCTCTATAGCCGTTAACCCGCGCTATTTGTACATGAGCCAACAGCACAAAGAAGCGCTGGCGCATTTACTCTATGGCGTAACCGGTGGCGGCTTTGTGATGTTAACCGGTGAAGTAGGCACGGGTAAGACCACTATTATTCGTTGCCTGTTGGAGCAGATGCCCGAAAATACTGACATAGCAATTGTAATGAACCCTATGTCAAATGTGCCGGAGCTGCTCAAAACAATTTGTGACGAGTTAGGTGCCCACTGTATTCAAGAAGAACCCAGCGTAAAAGACTTAACCGACACTCTTCATCGCTTTTTACTGAACAATCATACACGCGGCCGCAATACAGTTTTATTAATTGACGAAGCTCAGTTGCTCTCCACCCAAGCGCTGGAACAAGTACGTTTACTTACCAACCTTGAAACCACCACGCAAAAATTACTGCACATCATTTTAGTTGGCCAACCAGAATTAAAAAAATTGTTATCCAAACCGGAATTGCGCCAACTCTCTCAGCGAATTACGGCACGATTCCATTTAACACCCTTAACATTTGCTGAGACGCAAGCCTACATTCGTCACAGATTAAAAGTTGCAGGGCTACCTGAAGGCCGCAGCCCTTTTCCTTACGCTATTGTAAAACGCATTCACGCATTCACAGGCGGTATTCCTCGGTTAATTAATGTTATATGTGAGCGCTGTTTAATCGGCGCATACGCCAGCAATAAGGCGCGTGTCGATAACAGTATTTTCAATGCTGCACGAAAAGAAGTGATTGGTGGTTTGGATAGCAGCCCTTCCGCGCAACAATCTTTGTGGATAAAAGCTGCTTTGGTTATTGGCTGTGCCGCCACTCTCAGTGCTGCGCTCTACTTTAATATGGGCTCGCATCACAAGAACTCGGGTTCAGGTGTAGCCGCCATTTCAAGCGCAAGTTCAGCAAGCAATGCGAGTTCATCGGCGGCCAGTTCTGCGCCAGATATTTCCATCAGAAATTATCACGATGCAGAGGATATTTTCTTTGAACATTTGGAACTTCCACTTGCTGCTGAGACTCGCCCCTGCGGTAGAAATTTAAAAATAACTCAACAATGTGCAAAAGTATCTTTACATACATGGACAGATATAAAAGAACTGAATCGCCCCGTCATTCTTGTCATGTCCACACCCGAGAAATTTTCAACTTATTTGGTACTGATTGGTTTACATGAAGAAAACGCACTCATACTCAACGCTCAACGGGAAAATATAGTTGTTCCTTTGAGCAAAGTTGGGCGTAACTGGACTGGCGAAGCCGTTTATTTGTGGAAACGACCACCGGGATTTAGTGAAACACTGTTATTGGGCGATACCAGCCCCACAGTGGCTTGGGTTGCACAACAATTTGCCAAGCTAGATAAACAAAAAGAACCGCTAAGTGATGATTTATTTAGCCTTGCATTGCATGAGCGAATCAAAATATTCCAGCGCACGCAAGGCATTAATGCAGACGGGAATATAAACGAACAAACGCTCTTAAAAGTAAATGAACTCGTGGGTGCAGATCAAATACTGCTAACTGACTTTAGCGAAGTAACACTTAAACAATCCACGCTTAAACAAGATGTACCTACAAAAGCTGAACACAAAGAACTTGAACTTAAAGAACCATTAAAACATGTCCCTACTCCTTGATGCACTGAACAAAGCTGACCAAGAGCGTAAACGCAACGAAGCGACGCCCGGCATTAACAGCAATCATGAGCAAATAAACAATTCTGGTTCACGCAGAAAAACCCTGTTGATTGCACTGCTAGTCATCACGGCTTTTTTAATTGTGACTGCTGGCATCTATTGGCTTGGAAAAAAGTCTGTTAGTCAACCAACCGCCGCAAGCACAGCTACAACGGCGCCAACAACCCAACAGAAATCGATTGCGCCCGCACTGAACACTGCACTTAAGTCATCCGTGATTACATCCAAAAGCATAAACGACAGCGGGCCCACAACAGGCAACTCTCAAGACGATATAGATACCTCAGATGAAAGCGTTGCAAACTTGTATCAGCAAAACATACAAACGCAAACGGCTAACGCAGCGCTCGCAATTAATACTCCCCCCAGTATTGCCAATACAACAGAAAACTCCGCACCAACCGATCAAAATGCAGGCTCCACAACATCCATTACTCAATTTGCAAATCTCCCTGACTTGCACGATTTACCCAACCAAATTTTAGAAAAAATCCCTAGTTTGAATTACAGCGAACATAACTTTAATGCGAACGGTGGTAGCGTAAAAATTAACGGCAATATTCATCATGCAAATGATCAGCTGGCGCCGGGTTTAGTAATTGATAAAATTTTGGAAGATGGAATGATTCTGCACACCGATAATTATTCTTTTAAAATGCGCGCGCTTAATTCATGGGTGAATATGTAAAAAACTATGCTGCTAAAAATCCGTCATATTATTAAATTTAGCTAGATCCGAGTAACACCTACTTAAAACTATCAATGATGAACAGTTAAACAGGGAGTCGTCATCCTCGCGTAGCGGGGATCCAGTTTTTGATTTTAGTTTGTTAACGGCTGGATCCCCGCTACGCGAGGATGACGATTCCCTTCTTAAATTGCACTATCATCCGATTTGATTTCTTATCCTTATACATAACAAACAAAAAACCCCGCGATTTCTCGCAGGGCTTTTTTCTTTAAATCATCCGCAATAATTATTTGCTAATAACGTTCACTTGAATATTGCCGGCGCCGCTCAATACTTTAGTGGAGTTATTCCAATGAAGTTTTGTGGTCGAACCCTTGCCTTTTTGGTAATCCAAGCTCACACCATCATCGTCATACAAGCTGAAATCTGCATCGGCGCCTGGGTAGACTTTAATGCTGGCAATAGCTTGTTTGCTTGCGGTGCTTTGAATATCCGCACCCATAGGCACGATTGAACCCGCTTTTACAAATACCGGAATTTGATCAATAGGGGCGGCAACTTTAATAGTTTGGCCGCCCGCGTATTTTTCATTCGTCCAGAAGTTGTACCAATCTGCACCTGCGGGCAAATACACGTCTTTTTCGGTTTGCGCTTGCTCGGTCACGGGTGCAACCAAGAAGGCTGGGCCAAACATGTATTGATCACCGATATTGGTTACATTGGGGTCATTGGGGAAGTCCACCCAAAGCGCACGCATAAACGGAGAGCCTGTGTCATAAGTACGTTTGGCTTGCGAATAAATGTAAGGAATCAATTGATAACGCAAGCGATCAAACTTCGCCATAACCGCTTCTGCTTCTTTACCAAACGCCCAAATTTCGGTGTGCTTACGATCACCGTGCAAACGCAAGGTTGGCAAGAAAGTGCCGTATTGGAACCAGCGCGTATGCAGCTCAGGGTAATCGTGGTTTTGGCCTACGGTTTCGCGAGCATCTGAAGGGTCAAGCAACGGCGTTTTGGTAGCCGTGGTGGTTTGTGGCAACCATTGCCAGCCACCAATATCATTACCCCAGTAAGCGAAACCAGATGCAGTCATATTCAAGCCCGTTGGAACCTGACGTTTGAGCGCTTCCCAACTTGGCAAAATATCTGACGACCAGAATAAACCACCCGTGCGTTGTGAGCCTAAATAAGCGGCACGCGCCAAAATCAAACTGCGTTTATTGGGGCGATATTCACGCAAGCCATCCGCAAAACCTTCCACATGAACCAAGGGATAAAGGTTGCGATAGCGGTCGCCGGAACCGACTTTGAAGAACAAACCGTCTGGCACTAAATCAGGCTCGGTTTCGTCCAGCCATGGGTAATCAAAACCGTGGGACAAGATGTTGTCTCGCGCTTTTTCAAAGAACCACTTACGGGCTTCAGGGTTAGTTGAATCGATCAACGCCCCGGTGCGATCAGAACGGAATGGCAAACCGTCTTGGGTTTTGCCCTCTTTGTTTTTGAGGAAATAGCCTTTCTGATCCAACTCATTGAAGTAGCGGCCAGCGGTTTCGTAACGAGGCCAAATCGAAATAATGGACTGCAACCCCATGGCATGCAGCTTTTTGTTCATGCCGGTTGGGTCAGGAAATTGCGCCGGATCTATATCCATTTGACCCATACGAGTCCAATGGAACCAGTCCACCACCATAATATCCAGCGGGTATTTTTTAGCATGGTAGGTTTCGGCAACCTCTTCCACTTCTTTCTGGCTGGCGTAACGCGCTTTGGACTGAATCAAGCCGAATGCGGCTTTGGGCGGAATTGGCGTTTTGCCAGTAAGTTTTGCGTAACCCGCCCAAATTTCATCTGGCGTACCGGTAATAACGAAGTAAGAGACTCGCTCACCTACGTTTGATTGCCACAAGGTGCGGCCATTAATGCCGGGGTAAACCTTGGTAGCGGAAGGGTTATCCCAAATAATGCCGTAGCCCTTGTTGGACAGCATAAAAGGCACGCAAACTGTCTCGCCGTGAGGGGCGTCGTACCAGTGTTTACAGTCAATGGTGCGGCCACGTAAATCCAGAATACCTTCCTGATTTTGGCCCAATCCGTAGAAATGCTCGTCAGGCGATGTACCAAAACTGGCACCCACTTGGAAGGTTTGCTCGCCATTAACTTCATGGGGTGCCATTTCCCAGCCGTTCATTTTCAAAACGGTTTCGCCCTTTGGGTTGCTCACTTGTAAAGAAACTGGCGGCAAAGATGGCGCAAAGTAGCGCTCGCCCATACTGGGCGCTTTTGGCCAAGGTTGAGCATTCACATGCAGCCTCAAGCCGCTAGACACAAAATCATCACCTTTCTCATCGCTCTTATGGCTAAAACCCTTTTCGTCACTCTTGGCGATAAACCCATAGCCGGGCGCCGAGGCCGCCAAATCACGGTTAGTTGCCAAAGTGACTCGCACAATATTAGGCGCATAGGTTTCAACCCCTACGTATGAACCGTTACGATCCAGCACTTTTAAAGGTTCAGCCACCGCAGAACCCGCCAGAATGCTGGCGGCAATAGCCGTAAACAGGTGTTTTAGCTGCATAGAATTTTTCCGATGAGTTATTGTTTGGCAGCGCTATTGATATTTAATAAAGCGCATTTTTAACAGATGATTATTATTCCATCTGTGATAATTATTATAGTATTAATCGGCCAATATTTCACGCTCACTCAAATTGCAAAGACCGAAAAACAAAAAGCCCGATCATCATATCGGGCTTTTTGTTTGTTAGACGAGCAGCCTAGCTTACGCAGGCCTAAAGCTCAGGAATGGGTTAATCAATTTGCCGAAGAATCCAGTCACCTTAACCGGCGCTTCCACCACCGAAATACAAAGGCAATCTTGATTCTGCGTTGCTGTTGGGCGATGAATCTCTCCCGGCAGGCGCACTAAAAAATCGCCTTCGCTGTAAACGCCGTCTTCATCTGAGAAACTCCCACACAACACCATGGTTATTTCCATTCCTCGATGGTCATGCTGAACCACTTTATTGCCGCTGGTAATACGTTGGAAAGCCACTTCGTACTGGTTTTGCCCGGTTATTAAGCGAGCAAACTTCAAGCCTTTAGAGACGCGCTGCCACTGCAGCTTTCCGTCGCGCGGCAAGAGCTTTGCGATGACTCTGGGAATAGGTTTAAACAGAGGATCGCGGGCGTAATTAGGGTGTAGGTCATCGCTCACTTTTGCACGTACAGGCTCAGCTTCCGGTTGCTTGCGAATGCGGTTCATGAGTTGCGTAAAGCTATCGGGCTGCACGGCTTCTGCCACGCTGCTGGTCAAAATGGTCGCGCCTAATTTATTAAGTTGCTCAACGCGCTTGCGGCAGTGCGGGCACACTTGCAAGTGAGCACACACGATCAAGCCGGGCGCTACATCTAAGCTACCACTGGCATATTCGGTCAACAGATTGTCGTCGGGGTGATGTTTGATCATTGCCACGCTCCCCTGTTTTTTTCAGCCGCTTTTTCTGCGCCCAAAATCAATGTTTGCATTTTCTTTAATCCGATTCGCACACGAGATTTCACCGTACCCAAAGGCAGACCGGTTTCTTGTGCGATTTGTTGATGCGTTTTACCTTGCATATAAACCTGCGTTAACACCTGCCGCTGTTCGGGCGGCAGCTGGCTAAATGACTTGTCGATGAGCGCTTCATTGCTGGATTGCTGCATATAAACGAAGGCCTGGTCGTCATCGGCTTCGTCCCAAATATCATCAATATCAATTACATCGCCATCCGTAGGCGTGCGCTGGTTGCGGCGCATGAGGTCAATACGGCAGTTCCGCATCACCGTATAAATCCAGGTGGACGCGGCAGCTTTGGTGGAATCGTAAGTCGGCGCTTTCTGCCATACCTTGAACATAACTTCCTGCACCACTTCATCGGCGGCATCCGCAGGAAAGCTACTGTTAAGGTTGCCTAGGCAAAAGCCTTTAATGAGCGGCGCAAAATGAGCAAAAAGTTGGGCAAATGCTTGCTCGTCGCGGTCTTGCCCTACCAGCTCCAACATTTTGCTCCAAGTGTCGTCGCGCTGCCGTGACGATACGCTTGAGGGAATAGAAATCATGTTTATCTCAGTGAGCCTCATTCAGTGGAGGTATGGGCATTCTACGGCCCAGCTCAGATTTTGGATCAGTGTAGATGACGCCAAATCAATTGCTGATCCAAATCATCAAGCACGGCGTAGAAGAAGATAAGATGCGCTCCAACGCACCCCTTTTGATAGCAATCATAACAACTGACAGTAACCCATAACGCCAACAAAAGCACACCAGGGCACCACCATGGAAACACAGCAGCAAAGCCAGCAACCGGTGTTCGATACAGGCCGCTTCAAGCAGCTCTATAAAAAGTTTGACCAAGATACTATCCGTAACCTTCCCGATATTTACAGCGCACAAATCAGCTTTAAAGACCCCGTTCACCAACTCCATGGTATCCCTGAACTCAGCAGCTACTTTGCAGGCTTTTGCAGCGATGAGCTGCGCTGCGAATTCAATATTCATAACGAAATTGTGTCGCACGGCCAAGCCTTCTTCCAATGGAAGATGTACTACCAACACCCACGCTTAGCCTCGGGAAAACCCTTAGTGCTCGACGGTGGCACGCTGATCAAATTTGATAGCCACATTACTTATCACGAAGATTTTTACGATATGGGCGCAATGATTTATCAGCATGTGCCTGTGCTGGGCTGGGCAGTCAACAAAGTAAATGCGCGCATCGCAAACCAAGTGAATAGCCTTGATAACACGCACCCTCAGCACCTAATGCAAGGGCAACATTATGAGTAGTATTACCGGCCGTTGCGTTTGGATTACGGGCGCCAGTTCTGGATTGGGCAGAGCCCTTGCAGAGCAATTCGCTCAAACCGGTAACTTTGTAATCGCCAGTGCCCGCTCACAGGCCGCATTAGCTCAACTTGCCGCTCAGTATCCCGGCAAAATAAAAGTACTTCCGTTGGATTTAAGTCGCGACCTGGATCTTACCGAGGCCGCCAGCAATTTACGCGAAATTACCGACTACCTTGATATGGTTATTTGTGCAGCGGGAATTTGCGAATATGAAGACAACTTAAACTTCAACCCACAAATGTATGAACGCACCTTCGATGTCAATTTTTTTGGCGTGGTGCGCACCCTCAACATGGCACTACCGCTGTTAAAAAATGCTCAGGTGCGCCCGCAGTTTGCGGTAGTGAGTAGCTTATCAACTTGCGTTGGATTCCCACGCGCTGAAGCCTATGGCGCCTCTAAAGCAGCATTGAATTATTTTATGAAATCCTTGCGAACCGATTTATCAAACATCCCGTTGGATTTGAGTTTGATTAGGCCCGGTTTTATCGCCACTCAATTAGTGAAAAATAACGATTTCCCCATGCCGTTTATGATGACGCCAGAGGACGCGAGTAAATACATCGTTAAAAAATTGCAAAAGCGCCACTTTGCCATTGATTTCCCAAAACGCTTGAGTTGGCCACTGGAGTTATGGGGATTTTTTTCCGGCCCTTGGTACAAATGGATAGCGCCTAAAATCACAAGAATTCATCACTGGCCTTAACCGCTAGCGCAATACTACACAGCCCAGTAGATACACAACGCAGAAATCGCAAACAATCAAAGAGACAAGCGCGTGAAAAAAATTGCAATTATCGGCAGCGGAATTTCGGGTTTAACAGCCGCCTATTATTTAAACCCACATGCTGATATCCGCGTGTATGAAGCAGATTCACGTCTGGGCGGTCATACAGCGACAAAAAAAATCACTGTGGATGAAAAAGATTATTTCATCGACACGGGCTTTATCGTGTTCAACGATTGGACATACCCAAACTTTATTAAACTCATCACCGAATTAGGTGTTGAATCACAAGCTACCGACATGGGCTTCAGTGTATTCAGCCGCGAGCATCAATTCGAATACGCCGGCACTAACCTAAGCACCCTCTTCGCTCAAAAAAGAAATTTATTATCATTCAAACATTGGCGCATGCTAAGTGACATCGTTCGCTTTAACAAAGAATCCATAGCGGATTTGGAGGCAGGCAGGCTAGCGCCCAACGAAAGTTTGGGCACTTATCTTGAGCGAAAAAAATATTCAAACGCATTCAAAGAGCGCTACTTAATTCCCATGGGCTCGGCTATTTGGTCTGCCACTCAGGGGGCTATGCTCGCGTTTCCCTTGGAGTTTTTTATTCGGTTTTTTAAAAACCACGGCTTACTGAATATTACAGATCGCCCTCAGTGGCGCGTTATCAAAGGCGGCTCCTTCGCTTACATCGCGCCCTTAACGCAAAGCTTTAAAACCAAGATCAAACTCAACAGCCCTGTCGCGCGAGTAATTCGCCACGAAACTGGTGTTACCGTTGTGAGCAACGGTCATTCAGAGGAATATGACGAGGTCATATTTGCTTGCCATTCAGATCAAGCACTTGCTGCTTTAGATTCGCCCAGCGATGATGAACGAGCTGTGTTAGGCAGCATTAGCTATCAAAAAAATTTCGTTGTGCTGCATACAGATTCGCAACTACTGCCTAGCCGCCGCAAAACCTGGTCTAGCTGGAATTATCTGTTGGATAGCGATCCCAAACACCCGCCCGTTCTCACTTACTCAATGAATATACTGCAAGGCATAAACAGCAATACCGAGTTTTGCGTCACACTCAATGCCACACACAAAATTGACCAACGCAAAATTGTAGGCGAGTACGAATATGCACACCCCGTTTTCAGCCAAGCCGCGATTCAAGCCCAAGCGGCTTGGCCACTTATAAACGGTGTTAACCGCACCTGGTTTTGCGGTGCATATTGGTTTAATGGCTTCCATGAAGATGGCGTGAATAGCGCACTACGTGTCGTTAGTGCATTGGGAATTAAGGTGTAATGAATACATTCGCCAGCGCAATATATACGGGAAGCGTTCGCCACAGGCGATTCCAACCTAAACAGCATGAGTTCCAGTATCAGGTTTTCATGGTGTATTTGGATACGCGGGAAATTACCCAAGTATTTTCACTCAGCCCCTTTTGGTCGTTAAAACATTTCGCTCCGGCGCAATTTAAACGCAGTGACTTCCACATAAACGAGCATTCAAAAACAGCAAATCAAGAACTTGATGTTGATGAATCAGTTCGCAAAACTGTCTTTGACGAAAAAGGAATTACGCTTACCGGCCCCATAAGAATGCTGGTGAACTTACGCTACTGGGGTTTTAATATGAACCCTATAAGCACCTACTATTGTTTCGATGATAAAGGTGAAAACCTAGTAGCCATTTTAACCGAAGTTCACAACACACCGTGGAATGAACGCCATAACTATGTGTTAACGGGCGATGATTTTTCGCGCAAGCAACATGTTGAATTTTCTAAGGAGTTTCATGTATCTCCTTTCAATCCAATTCAAATGACCTATCGATGGCATTCGTCAACGCCCTCCACGACCTTGGCACTTCATTTAGAAAATTGGCAGAACAATGTAAAAATCATGGATGCCACCATGACCTTACAAAAAAAAGAAATCTCCACCGCCGCACTCAATAAAATCTTGATCCGTTTCCCGTGGATGACCGTAAAAGTTATCAGTGCGATTTATTGGGAAGCTTTAAAACTCTGGTGGAAAGGCGTTCCTATTTTTAATCACCCGCGTTTTAATCACCCAAGGCCACATCAGTCGAATTCAAGGCTCGCGACACCACCCATAAAAACATCTAATCCGGTTCAAAAGGAAACTAATCTATGAAATCGATCAGTCTTATTGATAAGAAATCATCAAGCCTAGCTGAACGTCATTGGTTAGATAATTTTGCGCGTAAAATTCTCTTACAGCTGCTAAAAAAAATTCAACATGGCCATCTTACCCTTGAAGATAAAGGCGAAGTTTATAGCTTTGGTGAGCCACAAGACTCAGCAGATTTAATCGCTCATATATCTGTCTCCCACCCCGCTTTTTACCGTCAATTGGTTTTTGGGGGAAGCATAGGTGCGGGCGAAGCTTATATGTTTAAAAATTGGTGGTCGCCTGATCTTGTTCAAGTTATTCGCCTTATGGCGATCAACATGCCCGTGCTTCAGCAGTTAGATTCAAAATGGAGCAGTGCTTTCAATATACTATGCCGCATTGCCCATCGTTTGCGTCCAAACACCATTGCCAAAGCCCGTGAAAATATTTCGGCACATTACGATTTAGGAAATGATTTCTTCAAATTATTCCTCGATAAAACCATGCTTTATTCCGCAGCTATTTACCCCAGTGAAACAGCGAGTTTAGAGGAAGCCTCTCTGAATAAAATGGCACATATATGTGAACGCCTTAACCTAGACTCAAAAGATCATCTATTGGAGATAGGTACAGGATGGGGCGGCATGGCAATTTACGCCGCAAAAAAATCTGGCTGCCGCGTAACTAGCGTTACCATTTCGCAAGAGCAATTTAATTACGCAACCGAATGGGTTAAGCGTGAAGGGCTGGAAAGCCAAGTCACCATCCTGCTGCAGGATTACCGCCTTATTGAAGGCACGTTTGACAAACTCGTCTCAATTGAAATGATTGAAGCCGTTGGCCATGAATATTACCGCACTTACTTTTCCAAATGCGCCAGCTTGCTAAAACCAAACGGGCTTATGCTCATTCAAGCAATAACTATTCAAGACCAACGCTTTGAATATGCACGCAAGAATACCGATTTTATTCAACAATATATTTTCCCCGGCGGATGCTTACCGAGTAACGCTGTAGTCGCTCGTCATATCGCCGAGGATACTGATTTACAAATTGTAGGGCTGGAAGATATAACCAAAGATTACGCACGCACCCTTGCCGATTGGCGATTGGCATTTCATAAAAATCTTGATGCGGTTAAAGTCCAAGGTTTTGATGATGTTTTTATTCACATGTGGGATTTTTATTTATCCTATTGTGAAGGAGGCTTTGCAGAGCGAGCGATCAGCACTGCACAATATGTGTTTGCTAAGCCGCTTGCACGCGAACTACCTCGCGTGCACTAGCAGTGAACTCAGCCACTAAATTCGCTTACGCACTCGCATTTCAAGTAGGCTGGTTTGTTTGCGTGGCAACCAGCAACACGCTTAGCGTTATTTACACACTCGCGTTTGCAACCCTATACCTTGAGCAAGCAAGACGACATAAGGCTTCACTACAAAAGGAGTTATTGTGGATAGCTCTTGTTGTAAGCCTAGGATTTGTTTTGGAAACCATTTCATTTACCGCAGGCTTTCTATCCAACTCAGACGCAGTAAAGTTTAGTGCAATTACACTTCCTCCGTTTTGGCTAATGAATTTATGGGTTCTGTTTGCAGTAGCCCTAAGAACATGCCTCTCATTTGTGTTTAAAAAACCTGTCTTAACCTACTTTATGTCCAGCGTAGCAATTCCTGTAAATTATTACGCCGGTGCCGCACTTAATGAAACTGTTGCGGTCAATAATCCGTACCTTATTAGTCTCGGCCTGATAAGTGTCTTATGGGTGAGCTTACTCTGGCTCCTCAACTCGGTAAAATGCGTTTATTTTGAGGATATATTCAATGCTCGCTAGCTTGATCATGGTTGCTGCTTTTTGGCCGCCTTACATAATGCAGCTATGTAGCCCCGACGAAAAAACCAACATCCTTGGCATTGCTCAGTCACCTTCAGGTGAGTTTTTATATTGCGAAAATATCGATATTTCATCAGAACAAAATCTAAACATCTCTTACATGAAAGACGGTAAAAGATTTGCGGTAAAGAAGATTACCGGCACCAGTAATCACACAATGCCATCTATTGAACAAGTGGATTTACGTTCAGGGGAAACTCGCGTGGCAGCTCTGGACCATCAAATGCTTAGCATGCAATATCAAGCGAGCAGGAAAGAGAAAATGCAGAGCACACAAATCGCTTTGTCAGACGTTGATGTAGTAGACGCGGGTTTTGACTATTTTATTCGTGATCATTGGAATGCATTACAAGCTGGTCAAGTTCTTTCCGTTAATTTCGCATCCATCGCCCACCAAAAGGTTTTACCCTTGAGAGTACGGGAGTTGGAAGCGCAAAAATGTGCCGAGAAAAATGAATCAACTCAGCCCCCCTACTGCTATTTTGTAGAGATTGATAATGCACTGCTACGCTTGGTACTCGGCAATATTAAATTAGGCTACGACGAGCAACGCCGGCTTATAAATTTTAATGGCGTAGTCAATATAGAAGATGAGAAAGGATCAACTCAAACTGCTCACATTCGCTATTACTACAAGGCAGATTAACGTGCAAAATCTCCAATAAAAAAGCCCGCTACGAATGCGGGCTTTTTTATTGAGCGCAATCAGACATTAGGTTATTTCAAAGGCATATCACCCAAGAAATTTTTCTTACCTAGGTCAACACCATTGTTACGCAATATGGAGTAAGCGGTGGTGATATGAAAATAAACATTTGGCAGAGAATGCTGAGTAGCGAATTCCAGGCCCGTTAAATATTTACCTTCCCAGCGAGGCTGACTAACATGACGCTCTTCTGCACCCGCAAAATCCTCAGGCGTAAATGTCGCCAGATAATCTTGTACGGCTTTAATACGAGCTTGTAACTCAGCTAGTGTTGCTTCTGTATCTGGGTGGCTTGGCGCTTCTTTACCACACAGGCGAGATGCACCAAACTTTGCACTATCGCATGCAATTTGAACCTGGCGAATCAAGTTAAATTGATCTGGCGCCAAGCGGCTGTTTAAAAGCACCTCTACATTAAACTTTTTGGCATCGGCGTATTCAGCCGCCTTGTTCAAAAACTGGCTAAGATTGCCCAGCATTTTGCTGTATTGGGTAACAGTAATGTCGTACAACATAGTAACTCCTTAGCTTAACGATTATTGGCGAATGATTGATTTTGACATCCCAAGGATGGGGGGTAAAATCGCGATTTCAAGCGCAATAGCCAAGTATCTTTTTTACTAACCGATCATTCACTAAGCAGATTTTATGGAAAATCCGTCCTCTCTGTCAGCCAAGGCTAACCGCAACCAACTATCTCAGCTGACGTTGATCAGAAGTATTTTGCTAACGGTGCTCTGGCCGTGCTTTACATGGGCATTGATGATGAAGCAAATATCAGCATCATCCAATTTCCTTCTCGTTATCTTGCTGAGTTTTAGTGCTATACATGTACTCACGTTTCTCAGGCTCAAACATAAACTTCCAGTCACGGAGTTGGAGTTCTTCATTCAACTGACACTGGATGTACTTTGCTTCAGCTTGCTGTTTTATTTCAGTGGCGGGGCCAATAATCCTTTTATTTCCTATTTACTGGTGCCCATCTGTATTTCTGCGGCAACGCTAGCTTGGCGCTACACCTGGCTAACTGCCATTTCTTCATTGGCAAGCTATTCACTGTTACTCTTTTTTTATGTCCCTTTACCCTTATTCGAAGTAAGCCATCATCAACAAGCCACCATGAATTGGCACATCATTGGAATGTGGTTCAATTTCGCCTTGAGCGCAATTCTTATCACTTATTTTGTTGTGAAAATGGCACGCACGTTGGAAGACCAAAATAGAACCCTTGCGGTAATGCGTGAAGACGAACTGCGCAACCAACAGCTAATGGCGGTAGCCATGCTGGCTGCGGGTGCAGCTCATGAAATGAATACACCTTTATCAACGATGACTGTTCTGCTTTCTGAATTGAAAGATGAACATAAAAACAATCCACACCTAGCTGCCGATTTGGATATATTGAAGACCCAAGTCAAACATTGTGCAGATACACTCAAGCAATTAGTTCAGGATTCCAGCGAGGCCAATCAAGGAAAATTTAAGCAGCAATCTATTAAGTATTTTTACGATTCAGTGATCAACCGTTGGCAACTCATGCGTCCCAATATCAATTTTTCGTCGAAAGTTGATCAAACAATTACAGGTTATATCACGCACGATCCTCGCTTGGATTACGCCATCATCAATTTGCTAAACAATGCTGCCGACGCAAGCCCCGACGAGATTAAACTCGATATTGGATGTGAAGGTAACCAACTCATTTGGCGTATTGTAGATTTTGGGCAAGGTGTAAACCCCAATATTAAAATAGGCAAAACTCTCTTGAGCACAAAAGAACAAGGCCTGGGCATTGGCCTTTTGTTAGCTTATGCCGCCATAAAGAACGCAGGTGGGAGTGTCAATCAAATGCCCAATACCCATCGCGGAACTATTACTGAAATCAGGTTTCCATTGTTATGACAAACTATGTAGATAAATTTTTGTTGGTAGACGATGACCCAACCTTCGCTCAAATAATGCAGAGAGCTCTGGTTCGACGAGGTTTCGCTGCCGATATATTTTTGAACGCGGCGACAGCAATTAATGCAGTTCAAGAAACGGATTATTCAAAAGCGATTATCGATTTAAAAATTGCGCAAGATTCTGGTTTAACCTTAATTAAAACACTCAAAACATTAAAACCAGATCTAGATATGATTATGCTAACAGGCTACTCCAGCATTTCTACAGCGGTGGAAGCAATCAAACTCGGTGCAATAAATTATTTGTGCAAGCCAGCAGATATCGAAGACATACTCAATGCGTTTGAGGTATCTAGCGATCAAGAGGAACTTACCTTACCGGAAAATCCAACGTCGCTTGATCGACTTGAGTGGGAACACATTCAAAAGACCTTGCAAGATAATGACGGGAATATTTCAGCTACTGCACGCATCTTGGGTATGCATCGCAGAACCCTGCAACGCAAGCTGCAAAAAAGACCGGTGAAGAGTTAATTAGAGTTGGCTAGCCATAAGCAAAGCGTCCTCATGGCCGTTTAAGGTAGGGTAATAACCTTTACGATGCCCCAGTTCAAAAAATCCCTCTTTGGAATACAGTTCAATCGCCTTTTTGTTAGAGACTCTCACCTCTAAAAAAAGCATGTCTGCATGACCTACAACACAATTAATAGCGTGTTGTAAGAGCAATGAACCAATACCTTTGCGTTGAAATTTTGGCGAGACTGCGATATTTAATAGTTCCGCATCACCACCCGCATGGGTGACTACGACATAACCTACTAGTTTTTCTTTCGATTCGGCTAGCCAACAACGTTGACGCCCTTTCAGGCAATCTTCGAAACTAGACAAGCGCCAAGGATGCGAATGAGCGCTTCGCTCCAACTCCATTACTACAGCCAAATCATCCACGGTAAGCAAACGCAAAGATAAGTCTAACCCTGCGATAGTAGTTAGCTGTAGAGGCAAATCAAACTGATTCATGCACTCGCCACCAAATATTTATGGAGCGCGGACTGAAGTTGTTTTTTAGTTGCTGGTTTCTGAAGCAATTCATTCAGGCTAGGCAATATCAAAGCGCGAACAGAGGAATCTAGCAAAGAAATACTTGAGTATAAATTTTCGGAATAAATAGTATCTTCTGGCAATAGATAAGTTGCCGCGTTGGAGCCCATCAAAAGCAAATATTGAATAGGGCGAATTTCGTGCTGAACGGAAAGCCAGGTTTGTAATTCGTTACGAGCATCCGCAGCTGAACGCTGGGTAAAACTATTTTCAATAGCTGGCCAACGCAAAACTTCTTCTTTTGTTAAAGCATTACTTGTAAAGACTGAGCGTAGAATATTCTGCAGAAATAATTCAGTAGGCAATGCAAGTTTCGTATTGCGTGAATCAACAATCATTAACCCTTCCAGCGGTCGCCATATACTCAAACTAAAAGGCTCAACAGTAGCGGGTTTAGAATCGAGATGCGCCAAAATATCGGCCGCTGTAACAGGCTGGAGCACCGGACGAGAAATTTTGGGTATTTCAAAAATCTCCCCAATCAAATTCCCAACAGGTGATGTGGTTGGCGACGCGGAATCTACTGGTTTAGATACCTGAATTGGAGAAGAGTTTTCAAGAGTTTTATAAGCTAGCGGAATTTCATCAACAATCAATGGCTGAATTTCACAGGCAATGGATGTAGGTGCAAATGGCAAGTGTAACCGTGGCATATAGGTGTCTACGCCTATTACAGAAAGATACATTTGTCGGTGAAATTCGTTCATCGAGATTAAATACCGTCATGTTGCGGATGATGCTTCGCAACCTTCTCAGATAATATATTGAGTGCGTGCAAATATGCTTTAGCTGAGGCTGCAATTACATCTGTATCAGCTCCAACCCCATTTACTATATGCCCATCGTGCTCCAAACGAACGGTTACGTCACCAAGCGAATCAGTTCCTTCCGTTACAGCATTAACTGAGTACAGCTGTAAGTGCGCACCACTCTTAACAATATTTTCGATAGCTTTAAAAGTTGCATCAACAGGACCAGATCCGGTCGCTTGGGTAGGCGTATCTAGACCATCGATATTGATTATTAATTTTGCAGCAGGACTTTGGCCTGTTTTGGAAATAACTTCCATATTGCCCAAACGATATTTCTCAACAAGTTCATGCGGTTTTGCTTCACTTACCAACGATTGAAGATCTTCATCGAAGATTTCGTGTTTTTTATCAGCCAAATCTTTGAATTTAGTGAACGCCGCATTTAAGGCATCAGCGTTTTCAAACGTAATACCTAAAGCTTCAAAACGAGCCTTAACAGCGGCTCTACCAGAATGCTTTCCTAAAACTAATTTATTAGTATGCCAACCTACATCTTCTGCGCGCATAATTTCGTAGGTTTCGCGATGCTTTAATATACCGTCTTGATGAATACCCGACTCATGCGCAAATGCATTAGCACCAACAATTGCTTTATTTGGTTGAACAGGAAAACCTGTAATACTCGACACTAAACGTGATGTAGGAACTATGTGGCTGATATCAATTTGAGTTTCAACTGGTAATAAATCTTTGCGGGTTTTAATCGCCATCACAATTTCTTCAAGCGCTGCGTTACCCGCGCGCTCACCCAAACCGTTAATAGTGCATTCAACTTGGCGAGCGCCGTGCATTACTGCAGATAGAGAATTCGCAACAGCCAAACCTAAATCGTTATGGCAATGTGTTGAGAAAATTGCCTTATCTGAATTGGGTATATTTTCAATCAAGCGACGAAATAACAAACCATATTCGCTCGGCTCGCCGTAACCTACTGTATCTGGCAAATTGATCGTACGCGCGCCCGCGTCAATCACAGATTCAATAATACTGCACATAAAATCAAATTCTGAACGACTAGCATCTTCCAGAGAGAACTCCACGTCATCGGTAAATTGTCGTGCTAACTTTATAGCAGAAACAGCTTGCTCAAGAACCTTTGGTGGCTCCATTTGCAATTTGTATTTCATATGAATGGGAGATGTTGCAATAAAAGTGTGAATACGGCCAGAATTTGCAGGCTTGATAGCTTCACCTGCACGTTCAATATCACCTTTTACTGCGCGAGCTAAACTGCAAACTGTTGAATCCTTAATAACTTCAGCCACTGCGCGTACGGATTCAAAATCGCCTTGGCTAGCGATTGCAAAACCAGCCTCAATCACATCAACGCGCATTTTTTCCAACATTTTTGCAATGCGAATTTTCTCATCACGCGTCATAGACGCGCCTGGGCTTTGCTCACCATCGCGTAAGGTAGTATCAAAAATAACGAGTTTATCTTTAGTGATCATGGCAATTGTCCAAATAAAAATTGGAACAATTATAAAACAAACGACAGAGAAGCAGAAAATTAAAGATGGGAAATAAAGGGCAAAAATCTACGTCAACTCAAGACGAAATGAAAAAAGGGAGTCACGCATCCTGCGACTCCCCGATGTCCATTGCGGGACAAGGATCGTCCAGATCCTATCGGCATCACTGCCAGATCCATCCAGTTTCCTTTGTTGTGGCTTCATCCTGAAACCTATGTCCATTCATCAAC
>JACCDN010841513.1_pt1 | contig 67584 bp, 62 predicted proteins | sample 7441691 | NCBI WGS metagenome assembly JACCDN01 (sample SAMN15323439, study PRJNA562643) | freshwater metagenome | isolation source: river surface water | place: USA:Blue River Watershed | collected 2017-08-16
GCCATTAACCTCATCTAACTCGCCAGATAGCTCCGAAATTTTTATGCTTTTTTGATGAAGTGCCAGTTCTAGTTGAGCGATGGTTTCTTTTAAGCGACGTTGTTCTTCAAGGCTCGCTTGAGTGTTTTGTTTACCGGAGAGTTTTAGTTGTTCCAACTCTTCTTGACTCGCTTCAAATCTTTTCATTAGAACCAGAGAATCACTGGTTAATTTTTTAAGTTCTCCATCGGTTTTTTGATATGTAGTGTTTAATTGATCATAATTGGATTGCAGCTCGATATTAATCGCTATTTGACTTGCTAATTCTAATTTGCCTTGTTGCAGTTTTTGCTTTAACTCTTCCACTTCGAGTTGTGTATTCTGCTGCAAGGTTCTAAGCTTCGCCAACTCATCCTGCAAGCTGTTTGCTAGTGTTTCAGATTTGGAAAATTTGTCTTGTTCTTGGTGCAATTGTTCTGTCAATTCTTTTAGTTTGCTTTGGAAATCTAGTTCTGCTTGCTGCTGAGCTTTCAAGTTATGTTGATGCTCTGTTGTTGTTGACGCATGGACTAGGCGCAACTTCTTAATTTCTTCTTGGATTTCTGCAACTTTTAGCTCGCTTTCGGATTTTGCGTTCTCAGCAGATCTGATTCTACGTGCAGCCTCTTGCGCATCCCTTGTATATGTTTTATTCGCGTTTGTTAACTCCTCAATTTTATCTTCTAGTTCTTTATTTCTAACCAAAACAGAACGATGTTGCCCCTCTAATGATCTATAGCGCAGGTTGCTTGCTGCCAGCAACTCTGTGAGCGCTTCTAGTCCATCTCCTCGTTGGCGATGGATGGCTGCGAGGTCTTGCGTATTAAAATCAAGTGCTACAGTGGGTGCGCCTCTTTTTTGTGGCGATGGCTCGAGTGATTGGCATAGACTGTTATAGTAAGTTGCTGCCGGAGTATTTCGTTGCTCACGAGCCATTTGTTCCAATGCTTTAAATAGTGACAACCGTGCTGCTTGGCTGAAATGTTCAAGACCGAATAACTGTTCGAGCAAGGCCTTGTCACCCTTACCGCCTTCTTCGATGAGCCAATCACCGTTCATAAATAGAATATTGCGCACTTGTCTTTGTTGTTCTTCATTACGTTCATCTTTTGCTAAATTATTTAGGAGCATACGAAATATTGAATATTTATCTTCTAGGGTATTGCGTGAGCGCAAAAGGTTGGTTAATGGGTTTTCTCGGTTGATTAAGAGCATGTATAGCACGTTATCAGTCATGCCAGGTTGTTGGTATAATTTATCAATGAAAGCGGTGATGACCTCGTTGTCGCCACTGTTTAGAATATGATTCAGAAGATTAGCGCCCTGCAGATCAGTTTGTAATAGCAATCTCCGATCTTCTTCTGGGCTGAGCACGCCTGATCGAGCAAGCTCCATTAACTTAAAGAGTCCCTCAAAATTATGATTGATTGCTGCGATGACGAAAGGGTGGGGGAGCTCAGTTAAGAATCCTTTTACTGCATTTCTCTTTTCTTCCTGTGCATCTCCAGCTAACTCCTGTAACTCTTCCCAAGGAATACTGCTATTTGTGCTGGTTTCCCTTAAGAAGAAATGATATGGACAGGTACCCCCTTGATCATGAATAGATAGGATCTCTTGGGTTGTAATGGGATGTCTTGGGTTTTTGGTATTGTATTGTTCCAATATAGTTTGAAAAAAATCAGCGTTTAATAAATCAGCAGAAAAATACAATGCTTCGCAAATGGCTTGGCGATCACGAGGATTCAGTTCCTCTCCAGTCGCAGGTAAATACTCAAGAATCAGAGATAATTGTTCGCGGTTATTGTTGCGAATAGCGGTGTGTAATGCATTTTTGTTCCAGGTAATATAGGGTTTGTCGTCGCCTGGACCATAAGTTGCTAACAAAAGATTTAAAATATCAGCTTTATTTTTACGAGAAGCCATTAACGCAGCAATCATTTCTTTAGCATTGGCTGTCATACCCTGTTGTAATGCATACTGCAGCAAACCTTGTTCTGCTATCAATTCATATAATTGGGGATCATCACTTAATTTTTCAAGCAGGGCGGTTAAAATTCTGGGTTGTTGATGTTCGATGGTTAATTGCAGTAAATTGCGTAAAGTGGAACGATCACCGTTTTTTAATATATTGGTTGAAAACCATTGTGCATCTAATTGCTGAAGCACAGCAAGCACATCCTCAACAGGATCATGCGCTGGGGGATCATAAGAGGTTGAAGGGTAGGTACAAAGAATCTCTATATTTTTTAATTCGGAATTTTGTTCTGAACGAACGAGTAGTTGTGTCGCTTCTATGCTAGAACCTGAAAATTGTCGAAGTACAGCGTTGAATGCTTGTGTTTTTTTCCGAGTTTCTTGCGCAATTTTTCGTTGTTCAATCTCATGCAAACAATCAGAAGCTGCTTTTAATTGTGTTTGTAATTCTTTAAGAGTGAGTCCTGTTCCTGCTGCAACACTTTGATGCACGATGGAAAGTATCGAGCCTATGCGTTCTAGTATATCAGTCTCAATGGTTCTATCTCGCAGCGCATTCTTTAATTTTTGATACAGATGTATCGGTTGTCCTTCTCGTTCAGTGGAGGGAATATACATGACTGCTTGAGGGTTACCATCAATAGTTGTGGGCTCTGGATCTAAGTAGTCTTCTGCTTCAGGTGCGAAATACTCGTTAAACAATGTGGCATCTTTGATTACCAGATCGTTGCCTACCGCATCAATGACGCCAGGGACGGTATAATCCATTACCGCACGTCCGTGCGCTAGTTTAAAATAGGCTTTGCGATTACAAATACCGAAACTGAGTGCTGTCAACGCCCAATCATCCATATTAGGAGCATTGCTTTCTAATTGTGTCGTGAATTGGGGCTCTTTAACGCCAGCATCTTGTGCTGCGTTTATGTAATTCTCTCCGAGATCGACCACTTTCGGTCCAATATACGGCAAAGTACAATTTCTTTTTCCGTGCAAAATCTCTAAACTTGGATTGACGCCATACCAGGCATTCCCACCTTGATAGGTTAGAAAACGTCCGCCTTCAGCGGTATAGGTAACAGCGCCCTGGCCATGTCTCTGAGCTTTTGGGCTTGGGTCAACACCAAATAATTGCTTGAATTGTTGTTTCTGATTTTGGGTAGCAGCTACACGTTGACTAAATCCCGCCGTCGCCCAATCAATGAATTCCACAATATAACTACCGTCAGGTCGACGGCGGGTCATAAAGTTTTCTGGTTTGAGATCATTGTGGGTGAAACCTAATGTGCGATATTCAGCTGCCTTTTCAGCAATGGCAGTGGCCAATGCCAAACTGTCTTTTAGATCACTGCGTTGCAGTTCTTTTTTAATCTTAGGCGGTCTGTGGTAAGCCTTATCACCTTTCCCAAAATTGCTTAAATGGGAGTCGGTCATGTCTTTGTAAGACATTCCTTTGGCAAGCGGTTGCAGCACTTTAAATCGTTGTGGATCTACGCCTTGAGCAAACATCTGTTTAGGTTTCTCACGTTCAGCGCTGTATTCGTAATGTTCGGTAATGCTGGGATTGACTCTGTGTTTGGCCTCTGAGAGGGCCTCGAGTATCGTAAATTCCAAGTCGGGATCGTCATCGCGCGAAGTCATGGCGCGATAGAGGGGATCTTGGCGTAATTCTTCAGGATAAGTAGAGTGCGTGCCTTTTGCTATGAAACCAGATTTGACGACTGATCCTTCTCCTGTGACAAAGTCATCCATCCGTTTTACAGTACCATATTGGCCGACACCATACAGACGCCAATTGGTGAAATACCGACTTTTTTCTGTGCGAGGTAAGAAGGCAACTGCTCCGCGGCTTCCGCCGTAGGATAAAAGAACTTGATTGCTTGCATTCGATTTGCTTAAAGAATAGGGCAATGGTAATGGTGATGATAGCGTAATAGTGCTTTTAATATGTACCCCATTTTCGCCTGTGATACTAAGTATGGCTTTCTTGGTGCCTGTATGTTTGAGTTTGAATGCTACTTTATCGAGATTGCCCAATTGTTCTTGTTTAGCCGCAATTTTTTGAGAAATTGTTTCTAAAGCATCTAGGTAAACACGCTCCTCGTCAGGACTAATAGAAAATTCACCACGTTCTGTGCGTTCGGAAAATTCTACGTATTCATGTGCCATGGTTGGGATGTCACCCAGCGCTTGACGCTGATCAGTACCAAGGGCGTCTCTCGCCATTTCTGAGTCATACTCAGCCTGAAAGACAAGTTGAATGGCTCCTTTTTGGGTTGTAGGAGGGGGGCTCCTATATTTCTCTTGAAAAAAACCAGTGAGTTGTGATTTTTTTTGTCGGTCTGAGAAATTAGATGAATCCAATGCAAGATCCAGTGCCTCTGATGCGGTTGTACGTTGAGATGCAGAGAGCGAGATTTTAGCTGCTTTGGCATAGGTTCCGAGGCACTCTGCAGGTATTGAAGCACTCGGTAACCCTTTAATCCAAGTAAATGTGTCACCAATCGTTTTATCTATATTCCCGGTTTGCAAAGCACCACTGTAATCACCTCGATCAATTTGATCAAATAATTTTTGGAGTTTTCTTTCTTGCGCTTTTAGACCACTGTCTGGAGCAAGTGAAGTAGAAATATTGATAAAAAAAGCTCTTAATTCTAATAAAGCACGGATTCTGGCATTGTCTTCATTATTGCTAAAACTTAAAGTTTCTATGGATCTAAGTGGTTTACTTATCCCTACTTTAAGTTGATCAACCGTTGTTTTAAATTTATCAATGACTGCTTGGTAGTCTTTAAACCTTGATTTAGCGAGTTTTTGACTAATCTCTTCTAAATTATTTCCAGTCAAACTAAGACTCTGAACAGCGCTTACTCCTCGGGAGTTAATATAGGTACTAACTTTTGTTGCAATATCCATATTTGATGGGTAAGAAGTGCCATCTATGCTCTCTACGAGTCTATCGAGTTCACTTTTTGATTCATAACTTGAGAAATAATTAAATTCAACTGTAATCGTTCCTGTAGAATCATCTACGGTAATTCTTGGTTCTGGACAGGGTAAGTTATTGCGAGCGTTAAATTTTGAAGTAAAAATTGTTTGTAGGTTTTGTATGGTATGTGCGTTTGCTAAAAGTTCCAATTTTTTTATTCTTATACTTTCCATGGTACTATCTTGTAGTTTCTTATTCAATGTAGATTTAAGAGTGTGATAATGTTCTAACCCTCGAAGTACTGTTTCTAATTCTTTTTTTTCCCTTGTTTCGAAAACATTTAAAGTCCCGGCCCCTGCTTTCTCAGTTAAAATCTTATATCTGGGTAAACTTTTAAAATTATTCGGATGATCATAATATTTATAGAAATCACTACTGACCCTTTGAGCTCGCTCTATTTTATCTTTTACTTTTTGCTTGTAACGTCTTTCCTCAATTTGCGCAAATGCCATATCAGAAATGCCATCTGTTTTAAATTGTTGAATATCGTAAATAGATCTCGCCATAAACAAATCTTTTTTTAGATTTTTTTTGCGTATCTCACTGTAAACGCGGCGGTCTTCTTGGCCAAAACGAAGTCGTTGAAATAGATGACGACTGGGTAGCATGATTGCCCTTTGTTTGGGGTCACGCCATGAGAGATTGTTTAATCGTAAATGGGCTCTTGTTGAAAAAAGCAATTGGTTGATAGTTACTTTACGTTGTTCAGGATCCTGTGGATCAAGCGAAACTTGATTACTGCTAATACTATCTAAAATAGTAGAAGACCCGACGTCAGGGATCTGGATTTTTAAATTCTCTAACAACTGAGTATAAGTTTGACTTGGATTGGTTATGGTTGTGCTAACTATTATTGGGATACATTGACGTTTGATGATGACTAGTGCGGCTAGTTGCGCTAAATTTTGTGCTTGGTTGCGCAAACGATCATCTTGTTCTCGTTGGGCTCGTTCATAAGTCTCTGTAGAACTGAGGATGAGACCTTGTAGCGATTCATCAGATAAATCTTCAAGTTGGATTTGTAATTCGTCTTGAGTCTTAAGATTCGCCAATAGTGCAAGAATAAAATCGGCTTCGAACTGTTTGATGATGGCAGGTGCATTCTTTAATGTACTTTGCAAATGCTTCACATTACGAAATGGCCAGGCAAACTGCGGAATGAAGTTGGGTGGCAACCGACGGAGATCGATACTCTCACCCGTTAATTTTGTCTCTAATCTTTGTGATATGTCCTTTAACTCTTGAAGGTCATTCTTCATCTGCTGTTCTAATACCTGCATAGCCTCTTGATCTTGTTGAGCTGCGAGCTTAGGAAGCGTGCTAATTCTTGTTTCTAGTAATCGGATATCCTCATCTATGGCAGCTTTGGCGCTGGCAGAGAGAAAGTTTTGAATATTAATCGCAAGCTCTGGAGCAAAGTTAATGCCTTCAATGTCATTCAAAAACTTTTGATAGTCCATAAATAGCCCAACATACTTTTAAGCAGTTCTATATAGCTAAGTATAGACAAGGTTTGGATTTTTGTTGGGGGGCTTTAAATTTACTGGCAGGACTTACGCAGAACCCCGCTCTCTTCGTTGGATTGAGTCTTTAATTCGGATTTTTGCGTAAGTCCTGACTGGTTTTTGTTTTGGGAAAATTCAGGATGACGTGCTGGGGAGATACACTCCCGCATTAAAGATTAAATTCTCCTCGAGCTCTGTATTTTGGGTACGTCCTATCGTCTTTCATTTCTGGCTCTAATTGTCCTACGAGACGGCCACTTATTCTGGTAACAGAGCCGTTTTGCAACCCTTCTAAATTTTCTAGCCTGAGATTTGAAGAAACGGAGGCTGGTATCTTTAGATTGGTTGTGGATTTAAAAAACGATGGTTCGGACTCCAAATGGCGAGTCGGTTGTGTTGATTCCCTGAGAGATGGAGAAAAGGGTTCTACTCCTTCGCTTAGTGGTACAACTTTAGAAGAGGAGGAAGTCGCAGGATTGGCTGGTTGCTTCCTTACAGGCCGCAGTATGGCCTCTTCTGCTTGCTGTGCAATCTGGTTGAGTTCGAATGCTGCAAATGCTTCTTGAGGCGACATCGTCTCTTGAGGCGGCAATGCTTGTAGGATCGATTGTGCAATTTCTCTAGCATTTGGCCAGTCGAATAGACTCATGGCTATTCTCAGACGGGCATTATTCGCAAGAAACCGTGGGAAATAGGGGATTGTCACGCTTAATTCATCAACCAAAATTTCTGTGGTTAATGAGAGCAAGTTTCTGGTATTGGAAGCCAACTTGTCTTGAATTGCAGCATTAAAAAGAGACACGTCTCTTGTTGTTATGCTGTCTCCTAACTCTTCAACCAAAGCTTCTGCGCTTAATGAGAGCAAAGCTTTTGCATTGGAAGCTAACCTTGCCTGAATTTGGGTATAAAAAAGAGAGGCGTCGCTTATTGTCATGCTTTCTCGTGTCCCACTCAGCGATAAATAGTGTAAGGAATCAGGGGCGTGAAAGACCAGAGTATTTAAGGCGTATGCACCCATTGATTGGCTGTTTTGGCCTACAAGATGCACATCTGCTTCTTCGGAGGATAGTCCTGTTTCGATTGCCGACAAAGAAGGAAGATCTAATTTCCAGGTTAAGGATGCATCACGCACCGTGCAAAAGTCTGCGTCGGCAAGTCTATGCTTGTTTAGGCGCGTATAGCTGAGACCGCGGTAAAATAATGCATAGAGATGGGTTTCATCCAATTGCAAAAGAGTATGAAAATCTTCAAGGGCTGCTGTCCATTTTGATTGTTCAAAACGGGCTATTCCTCGATTATAGTAAGCAATCTTGATTAAATTTTGGATCGCAATATTTTTGGAGTTCACGGTATTTTTATTGATTTTATAATCATTAAAACAGAACTTGAATTGGTCTAAAATGCGGGTGTATTTGGCTTCCATTTGCCTATATTGATGCGATTTCTCGTCTTCTAATGCACTGAAATGCAATGTTTCTAAATCTCTCCTCAGTTCAGGTGACAGTTTAATCCCAATGTAGGGTGACGGCGTAAACAAAAAACTTTTACGTGAGCCGCCCCCCGCAATTGCGCTGGCTTCGCTTTTGTCAGAGAGCTCTCTCTGTACGGAAAAATCTGATTTTCTGCTTGACGATTCTCCAAAAAACAGTCTTCTGAACACACTTCGTTCCTTATATGATCAATACGTACAGTGCACCCGCGCCGCGTAATACTTGAACCAATAATTGAGATTGTTTTTGTTTCGCAATGTTTTGTAAGGCTTCTGTATTGGTGGTCGGTTGCTTGTTGGCAGAGATGATCACATCACCTGGTCGCAATCCAGCGCGCCAGCCAGCAGAATTTTCTGAAGCTCCCACAATTTGGACACCCACAATACGACCATGAGGTGGAGACTCTTGCTCGAAATCGCTTAATGCCAAACCATATAAAAAGGGATTGTTGGCTTGTAATTGCTGCTCATTCTGTTTGATGTCAGTCACGACTGCATGTAATTTTAGCTCTTTATTATTGCGCTGGACAACCAGGGTGGCTTCACTGCCAACTCGTAACAAAGAGATGACTGTTTTGATTTGAGAGGCTTGGGTAATAGTGGTACCGTTGATAGCGGTAATGATATCACCCGCTTTGATCCCTGCCGATTCGGCGGGAGAGCCTTGATTCACTTGAGACACCAGCGCACCTTGGGTGTGCTCCGTGTATCCCATTGCTTGGGCCAATTCAGGGGTCAGCGGTTGGACAAAAATCCCCATTAATCCACGATGAACCGAACCGTATTTGATGATTTGCTGAGCAACATCTTTGGCCATATTGATCGGAATGGCAAACCCAATGCCCACGTTGCCGCCATATAACGAAATAATGGCTGTGTTGATACCGATTAATTCCCCTTTAATATTGATTAACGCACCGCCGGAATTCCCTGGATTGATGGCGGCATCCGTCTGAATGAAGTTTTCTACGCCTTCAATATTGAGATCCGAGCGCTTGATGGCGGATACAATCCCAAAGGTTGCTGATTGACTATTTCCAAAACTGTTTAACCCAAATGGGTTACCAATTGCGACAACGAAATCGCCGACGTCAAGTTTATCCGAATCGCCAATCACTAAGGATTTAAGATTTTTTGCATCAATTTTTAATACAGCGACGTCAGTTTCAGGATCGTTACCGATCATTTTTGCTTTCAAGCGGCGCCCATCATTGAGCGTGACGGTAATAATTTGCGCATTTCGAATCACATGATCATTGGTAAGGATGAAACCTTGGCGCGGATCAACGATAACCCCTGAGCCAATGCTGTTAAATTTACGGGGTTTGTCGGGCATAGCTGGGCCCGTCGGTGGTGCTTTGTCTGGACTTCCTTCGTCAGCCATATTAGGTTGGGCTTGCGAGGAAACATACCCCTGGACCGCAATGTTTACAATAGCTGGCATGACTGGCTTCAAGACCGGTGCCAATGAGGGTAGCTGTGGCAGTGGATTCTCAGCATATGCCGAGGTAACACTGAGAGAAATAAGTATTGCGCCAAGAAGTTTTATCATAATCATTCCTGAAACCATATCAATGAAGCTATTCTACCGGTTTGTGCTGCCCGGCGATAGGAAAAAAATTGAGAATGGGATTCGAATGTGCACAAGTGTGAAGGGTACACAGCTTGAATACCTAGGTTTTGTAAGATCAAAGTAGCCATTTGGGGCAGGTCGGCAAACCATTGGCCTTCAATTTGAGTAAATGCTTGTGCGGCGTAAGGATACCGACTTATAAACTGCTCCAACACTTCAGCTCCCGTCGCATAACAGCGTCCGCAGATTGCTGGCCCGATCCATGCCATACATTGACTGGGAGCACTGTGCATTTTTGCAAGCGTATTGTCTACAATCCCCATTGCCAGTCCGCGCCAACCAGCATGAATCGCCGCAATTTCAGTCCCTTGTTGGTCGCAAAGCATAATGGGCAAGCAATCAGCGGTCATAATGGCTAAGACGTTATTTTTTTGACGCGTGATGGCGGCATCCGCATTGGAGTCAAAGGGCGCATCGACTTCCGCACAATGGGTAGTATGGGTTTGTTCTAGCCAAATAGGCTCGCTAGGTAATTGTAACGTTTCACGCAAAATACGGCGATTTGTGGCAACATGTTCCGGATCATCGCCGACATGCGCCGCCAAATTCCAATCTGAAAAATCAGCTTGGCTTACACCGCCCAAGCGGGTGGTGGTGATAGCCCGAATATTCGGTGGAGCAGGCCATTGTGCATGGATGATGGTCATGAAAATCCTTTTTTTTGCAGTTGTCAAATGAAGCGCTGCGCTTTGCTGTTGGGCCAAGGCCCAACCTACATTCAATTGCACGCACTTTGATTTTCTGCCATTCGGCCAGGGCTCAATCTACTTCGCTTCTTGGGCCACAAATTCCAACAGACTTTGCAAATCATAGGGGATTGGGGCGGTATACGTCAATGTCTCTTGTGAAATGGGATGTTGAAAACTAAGGGTTTGCGCATGTAATGCTTGGCGAGGGAAGGTGCTTAGTGTGTCGCGTAATTCTTTGCTCATGCCCGCTTTCAGACTGTTTCGGGTTCGATATAGGAGATCGCCGACAATGGGGTGATTGATATGCGACATATGCACGCGAATTTGATGAGTACGTCCGGTATGGAGCTTCACTTGTAGTAGCGTCACATAATGAAATTTTTTGAGGACCGTAAACGTCGTGATGGCGGGTTTGCCGTGTTCTAACACTGCCATTTTTAAACGATTATGGGGATCTCGACCATATTCAGTATGAATGGTGTTGCCGGCGATCAGGTGGCCGTAAACCAACGCCAGATATTGGCGTTGAATGCTGCGTTCTTGCATTTGTCGAATCAAATGCGTGTGAGCGGTTAATGTTTTCGCAATGATCATGATGCCAGAGGTATCTTTGTCTAAACGATGAACAATCCCAGCGCGGGGTAGATCTTGGAGTGGCGCATGATGATGCAATAAAGCATTTAATAATGTTCCTTGCCGATTACCTGCTCCTGGATGGACAATCAGACCCGGAGGTTTATTAATAACCATAACCTGGTCATCTTCAAATAGAATATCTAATGGAATGTCCTCAGCTTGATCGGAAAGTGTGGAGGATTCAGGTGGCAGATTGAGCTGAATGGTTTCACCGCCAGCTACTTTGGTATTGGGTTTCCAAGTTTGTTGGTTGATTAGAATACAACCGGTTTTGAGCCAGGTGGTTAATTTAGAGCGCGACCAGTGTGGGTATAATTTGGCTAGGACAAAATCAATTCTTAGGCCTCTGAGCGTCATAGGGATGATGCCGCCTGCATCTTGCGGGGTGTCAGGAGAGTACTGGTCTTGCTGAAGGGACCTGGATCCCGCGCTCAAGCCGCGGGAATTCGGCTGTTCTTTAAGCTCTATTGAATTCAGCTCTTTAGGTTCTATCGACGCAGGTATTGAAGAATTAGGCATCAATGTTCAACTTCAGTAATTCTGCCGCGCAGAGAATTGGGTTGGGCGTCAGTGATGAGCACATCCACAAATTGGCCGATTAATTCCGCAGGCCCTGAAAAATTGACGACGCGATTACATTCAGTCCGTCCAGCAAGTTCGCTACTGGATTTTTTAGAGGCCCCAGTGATCAATAGTCGTTGCGTTGAGCCAATCAAGGCTTGGCTATAGCGCATGGCCTGCATGCCTAGGCGTTCTTGTAAAATACTTAGACGTTGCTTTTTAACGTCCATGGGTGTCGGATCGGGTAAATTGGCAGCTGGCGTACCGGGTCTTGGGCTATAAATGAAACTAAACGACGTATCAAAGCCGATTTCATGGACCAAATCCATGGTATCCTGAAAATCTTGGTCGGTTTCACCTGGAAAGCCCACAATAATGTCGGTGGACAAGCGGATATCCGGGCGAATTTTGCGTAGTTTACGAATTTTAGATTTGAATTCTAGCGCAGTATAGCCTCGCTTCATCAAAGCTAAAATCCGATCCGAACCGGATTGTACTGGTAAATGTAAATGATTGGCTAAGATCGGGACTTCAGCATAGGCAGAAATCAAATTATCAGAAAATGCCAAAGGATGTGACGTTGTGAACCGAATGCGTCCTAAACCATCCATTGCCGACAAATATTGAATCAATAACGCCAAATCAGCGATTTCGCCTGAAGCCATGGTGCCGCGATAATCATTCACATTTTGGCCTAATAAATTGATTTCACGTACCCCTTGATTCACTAAGAGATAACATTCTGCCAACACATCATCAAACGGCCGTGAAATTTCTTCGCCACGTGTGTAGGGTACCACACAGAACGAACAGTATTTGCTACAGCCTTCCATAATCGAAACAAAGGCGATCGGGCCTTCGGCACGTGGGGCAGGGAGGTGATCAAATTTTTCAATTTCAGGAAAACTAATATCCACCACAGATTTTTTCTTGGCTAAGCGTTCGGTCAACAGAGCGGGTAAGCGGTGTAAGGTTTGTGGACCAAATACCAAATCGACATAAGGCGCGCGCTTTAAGATGTCTGCGCCTTCTTGACTGGCTACACAACCGCCTACTCCGATGATGACGTGGGGATTTGCTTTTTTATATTCGCGCCATTGGCCTAATTGGGAAAATACTTTTTCTTGGGCTTTGTCGCGGATTGAACAGGTGTTTAATAAAATCACGTCTGCGTCGTTTACCGAATCAGTAGTTTCTAAACCATGTGATTTTGCCAATACATCAGCCATCTTAGAAGAATCATACACATTCATCTGACAGCCATTGGTTTTAATATAAAGCTTTTTCATAAGAGGTCACTCATTTTACAGCCGCTTTACAATAGGTCTCTCGAATCATAGGCAGCAATAACAAAGCAATAAACATGCCTATGGGCAATATCGCGAGCGCCATTTGATAATTGGCTACTGTATATACTCGTACTTGATCATGCATTTGCCCTGACCACAATCCATCCAAAATAAAGCCTACGGCGGGTTGAACCAAGGCAATCCCCACCATGTTCATCATATTCATAAAACTCAAAGCGGTGGCCACGTATTTTTGATTGCTCAATTCTTTGGCCAGGGCAAAAGCGGGTAAAAAACCTGCGGAAAAAATACCGAATAAGAATAGCAAAATTTGTACGATAAATTTAGTGTGAATAGCGCCAAAGATAATCAAAGAACTGCAGATCAAGGCGCCGACACAACCGATATAAAGAGGTGGTTTGCGTAATCCGATTCTATTCGAAAAAATACCCCAAAATGGGCCGGCTACCGCCCATCCAAAGAGCACCAGTGAAATATAATTCGCTGCAACGGCTTTGGATAAATGCATGCTCAACATCAAAAATGGCACCCCCCATAATCCACAAATAACAGGGGTAGCGGTATACATCAGGCCACCGAAGAGTGCGACAAGCCATAATTGTTTATTGCGGAGTAGAATCAAAAGTCGTTGACCCAAAGTACCTTCTTCGATGACTTCTTCTGGCGCACCTTTATATACATAGGTACCATGATCTTTGGTGAAGATAAAAATCAAGAGGGCGACCAATAGGCCAATGCATCCCATAATGAGCATACTGTGACGCCAACCGTAATGGTCGATCAATAAAGCCAGCGGCGCTTCTCCAAAAATGGCCCCGAGCATTCCTAGTGTCACCATCATACCGGTTAAATACGCAAAGCGATGAGCTGGAAACCAATTGGATGCCAATTTTAAGGTGCCCACGACGGCAAAAGAGGAGCCAAACCCAATCATCAAACGCGCGATGCATGCCATGAAAAAGTTTTCGGTCAAACCAAACGAGATGGTGCTGAGGGCGCAAATCGTGGTAGCAATGGTTAACAGTCGTCTAGGACCAAAATAATCGGTCATTACGCCACAAGGCAATTGCATGGCGGCGTAAGAATAAAAATAAATGCCGGACAAAATGCCTAGCGTATGGCTGGTCACTGAAAAATCGCGCATGAGTTCAGCGCTCATTACGCTGGGAGATACTTGCAATAGGCATTCATAAAAATAAAATAGACATCCTAATCCCCATATGAGCCAAGGTTTGTAATTATATTCAGCCTGTTTTGAATGCCGAGTTTTTGTCATCTTAGCCGACTCCCTTTTGCCATTCGTACGTATTTTTAAAAAAAGGGAAATCCTACCAGTTTGTCTAGTAATTGTCTAGATTTTTAATGTTGTCATTGCGAGCGCAGCGAAGCAATCTAGTGACTTTAAGGATGTATAGTTGGTCCTTGGCCCAAAGAAGCGCTGCTGTTGGGCCAAGGCCCAACCTACTTCTTTTGCTAATTGGTCAATTAAAAATTAAAAGTCGCTGCGCTCGCAATGATAGGTGTGGCATAGTTATTTCAGCAACACATACGTTGCCCCGGCTCCCCCGTGTTTGGGTTGCGCACTATGAAAACCTAATACTCTTGAAATTTGAGGAAGCCAGTGATTGACTAGATTTTTTAAGACAGGGGCTTCTCCAAAACGTCCGCCTTTGCCGTGAATGATCAAAATCCAGCGGTGTTGTAGCTGGATTTGCTGGCTGAGGAACTGATTTAAACGTTCTTTGGCCGCATCTGGTTTCAAGCCATGCAAATCGATTTTGGCTTGATAGCTTAGGTTGCCAGTTTTGAGGGCGTGGACTTGGAGCCTTGAAACACCTGGTTGATGGTAATGTAATAGACTTTCTGATTGAACAGGATTGGCATAATAATCGGATAAATCGTCACAGAGATTCACGGTATGTCGAATGTCATGATACATCGCTCGGGCTTTGGGAGATCCCTCATGTTGTTCGGGATGACGTGAGGGTTGTGCTAGGTGACGAAGGTGGTGTTTAGGAACAACAGGTTGCTGAGTTCGTTCAGCTGCAATTTTGGGTTTTTTTGCTTTAAGTGGGGTGACGTGTTGCATCTCCTTCTGGAACAGAGCTTGATCTTCAGGAGAAAGCTGGGTTTTTTTGCTCATTATAGGGTTTAAAATTGTGACTGAGAACAGTATAGCATATAATGCGTTTTTATTTCTTGGCCCAACCTACCTTTTTGGACAATTGGGCTTAATACCCTCTGGAATGCATCATGTCATATATCGCAGATACTCAAGATTTCACGGTTATCCTAGATTTTATTCGGTTTGGTATTAGTCAAGCGCGTGCAGCCAATTTGTATTATGGGCATGGTACTGATAATGCAGAAGACGACATCTATGCATTGGTATGGGATACGTTACATTTGCCTTGGGATTCTGAGACGCAGAGATTTTTAGCAGCGCGTTTGTCAGCGAGCGAAAAGAAGTTATTAGCGGAACGCTTGGAGCAGCGCATTGTACAGCGCGTGCCGGTCCCTTATTTGACGCATAATGCGCATTTTTGTGATATGACTTTTTATGTGGATGATCGGGTTTTGATCCCCCGGTCGCCGATCGCGGAATTGATTCGACAACAGTTTTCCCCTTGGATTGCAGAAGAGCAGGTGACTCGCATCTTGGATCTATGCACCGGTAGCGGATGCATTGCCATGGCTTGTTGTGCCTGGTTTCCGGATGCTCAGGTTGATGGTTCAGATGTGTCGGAGCAAGCCTTGGCAGTAGCGGCTATCAATAGTGAGCGCCATCATTTGGCAGAGCAATTAACTTTATTAAAATCAGACTGTTTTGATCAAATTCCAGAGACTGTCTATGATATTATTGTGAGCAATCCACCGTATGTGGCGGAAGCCGTGATGCAAACGTTGCCTACCGAATATCGCCATGAGCCCGAAATGGCCTTATTTGCTGAGCAAGCAGGTTTGGCGGTGGTGCATCGCATTTTAAACCAAGCAGGGCGCTATTTGAGTCACCACGGTATTTTGGTGGTAGAAGTAGGCGAAGCTGCGGAAGAATTGATTGCCGCGTACCCTGACGTTCCCTTTGTTTGGCTTGATTTCGAACAGGGTGGTGAGGGGATTTTTTTATTGACGGCGCAAATGGTGCGCGAGTACTTTTAAGGCAGAAATATGGCAAGACAATTTCATGTAGCAGTAGTAGGCGCCACGGGCGCAGTGGGCGAGGCTATGTTGGCAGGGCTTTTGGAGCGAAATTTTCCAGTTGCTCAAGTATATGCATTGGCATCTGAACGCTCTGTCGGTAAGACGGTGTCTTTTGGAAAAGAGGTCTTGGATGTACTCGACCTGGCTACTTTTGATTTCACTGATATCGACATTGCTTTATTTTCAGCTGGTAATGCGGTGTCCAAACAATATGCCCCCATTGCTGCAGCACATAATTGTGTGGTGATCGATAATAGCTCGTGTTTTCGTTACGATGCTGATATCCCCCTGGTGATTCCCGAAGTGAATCCTGAACGGATCGCCCATTATACTCGGCAAGGCATTATTGCCAATCCCAATTGCTCAACCATTCAAATGTTGGTTGCATTAAAACCATTGCATGATGCGGTGGGGATTGCTCGCATCAATGTGGCGACCTATCAATCGGTTTCTGGCACGGGAAAAGAAGCCGTATCCGAATTAATCCATCAGATGGGTGAGTTGTTGAATGGTCGTCCAGTGAAGTCGAACGTGTATCCGCAACAAATCGCGTTTAACGCGATACCCCATATCGATGAATTTCAGGACAATGGCTATACCCGTGAAGAAATGAAAATGGTGTGGGAAACCCATAAAATTTTAGAAGATGATAGCATTTCAGTGAATCCCACTGCAGTGCGCGTGCCGGTGCTATATGGACACTCAGAAGCAATTCATGTGGAGCTCAAATCACCTTTGACAGCGACAGAAGCCCGACGCATTCTCCGTGCAGCACCTGGGGTGGTTGTGGTGGATGATCCTAAAAAGGGTAAATATCCCACTGTGATTTCTCATGCGGTGGGTAACGATGATGTCTATGTAGGTCGGATCCGCCAAGACATTTCACATCCGAATGGCCTGAATTTATGGGTTGTGGCGGATAATATTCGCAAGGGCGCCGCGACGAATGCGATTCAAATTGCTGAGATTTTGTGTGCGGAGTATTTGTAACCCCCCCATCCGTCACTTCGTGACACCTTCTCCCTGAGGGAGAAGGGAAAAAATGTAGGGTTGAGTATTGAGTCTTTAATGAGGGAGTTTAGATGACTAAATGACCGAATTAAAGACGCAATCCAACGAAGAGATCGGAGTTTTGCGTAAGTGCTAATAGTGAAGGATGCTGTTCTAATATTTTGGTTGTATACTTAGTACATGAATAAAAATCAAGTGATCACCATTGCAGGAAGAGCCAGATTGGCGTGGGTGTTGCCCTTGCCGGTTTGGCCTGCGCTTAAAATAGGGAGCCGTTCTTTACGCTATACCTATACTTTCTCTAATCAAAGTTTGCACCCTATCCAAATTACGGGTATTGGGTTAGAGCCTGGCAATGATGGTCTCATTGATGATCGCGTAGGTCTGGTGGGGGGCACTGCGCATGCTGGATTGATGTTAGCGCCGCGGGCGTCTTGTACCATTGATGTTCAAATTACCCCGAGTAAATTGGGTCATGGTCACCAAGTTTTGACTGTGCATACGGGTGGTGAGTCATCTGTGTGGACTGAAATTGTATTTTCAGTTGTTGCGCAGGGCGATACGCGGCCCAAGACGACTTATTTATCTGATGATACGGTCACGTTAGATCGCCAGAGACGCTTGATTGAACAAGATGGGCATCGCAATTATGCACGCGTGAATGCGCGCGAACATGCGCCAGAACAAGGTACGCAACAAAGTTTGGCGCAGGAAGGGGGGATGCAAAATAATATTTTGCAAAATCCGTGGTTAAATAGTCAACGCTTTGATGGCGTTGATCCCAATTTGAACCCAGAGCCGCCTTTGAACACAGAAGCCCGCCGAGAATTTGATAACGAACGCCGTGAACAAGAAATGGAAAAACAATTGCGTTTGGGTAATATGCCCCGCGTGTCCCCAGCACCCAAACCGCAAGGGTTTTAGAGCTGTGCGTGTCATGTTGATCATTGTGAGGCATCTCTTGAGTTTGGGGAGATCCCTCACTTCGTTCGGGATGACGGGGTAGAAGTTCTGGGATTTGTGGTGGTTTGAAATCACGGAATAGTAGGTTGGGCCTTGGCCCAACGAAAATTGGGTACTCCGATGCTTTGTTGGGCCAAGGCCCAACCTACACAGGTATTGAGATAGAGTAAAACAAGGACTTTTTATGACTATTGCAAATGACATCATCTCCTGTCGTGTGCCCGATCTCGATTATTATCTTCGTGAAGGGGATTCTTTAGATGATATAGATGAGTATGGCTTTACGCCTTTGATTGAAAGCGTGCTTACCCGGCAAATGCCGATTACGCAATTATTGTTAGACCGTGGTGTTGCGATTAACAAACCGGATGTGACAGGGCGAACAGCTTTGCATTGGGCGGTAGATAATGCGGATCTGGATATGATTCGGTTGTTATTACTGAAAGGTGCTAATCCCAATGCTTACACGCGCTCCGGATTAGCGGTTTTGGTCTACCCAATTTTACGCGGACAAGCCGACATCAAGCATTTGCTGTACCAATATCATGCAAAATTAGACTTCGCTTTGGATTTCATTTATGCCAAATTATTGGGACATCGCTTTGAATTGAGTGGTGATGTGGATATTGTGACTGCCGAAGGGGAGTTTATTGAATTAGATTATGAAGGCTTCATTTTAGAGTTCACGATTGCCGTGGTCAAAGACTCCTTACGTCGCTTTACCAGTAGTTATTCCACCCGAAATATGCGTCATTTATTTCCCATTATCTATGCAACGATGGACGGCTTTGCCGTGGCGGATGAATTATTGCAATTACAACATCATGTGAGCATGACCAATCAACATCATCAACGGATTCAGCAATTAATCCAAGCACCGTTATTGGTCTTACCTGCAGCCAGTCAGGGGCATGCCATTTGTTTTGTGCGCTACCAACAATGGTGGGCGAAAATTGATCGCGGTGAGAATAGTCTGAAAGAAGGCTCGGTAAATATTTATCATATGGAACGCCCTCAGGCGATCACGCTCAATTTTATTTTGGATTTTTTATATAAAAAACAAAGCAGGCGTTATTTTCATAAGGATATTAATAAAATACTAGGTTTAACCCCGGTACTACAATTACCCATCTCAGCTCAAATCGTAGGCAATTGTTCCTGGGCTAATGTGCAAGCAGCCGTACCTGTGGCGCATGCATTGCAAACCTTACAGTCGATGGAAGGGTTTGATGCCCAACCCTCGTTGGATTTGTATACGACTTGGATTGAATGGGACAAAGATCGTGCGTTGGATGAATGTATCCAGCGTTTTTATGCGGCTCAGCCGCCCCGTACAGCCAGTTTTGCCGCGATGTTGGGTGCAGTATTATTTCAAGTGTGTGAAGAAAATGATCCGTTGCATTTGACCCGTGCTGAGAAAATACTGGCTATTTTGAGTCTGCCTGAGTATTCATATATTCTACAAAGTTATTTAGAGGTGTATTGCATCCGCCGTTTGACGCGTAAAGGGAATAATTTATTGAAACTACTAGATAATTGTGGGGTGAACCCCAATATTGGGGTGAATCCAATTGCTACAGGTTTAGAAGACAAACAATAAAAAAGCCATCACGCTTTAGGAAAAGCGTGATGGCTTGATAGATTTAGACATTATTATGCGGTGCGGCGAAAACCACTAGTTCCTTCTAGCTCTTCACGGCGATCGTCTTCATGGTCACGCGCTAGTACTGATGATTTATCCATACGCGACGCATATGTTAATGCATCTGAACCAGTAGCAGGCCGTGGACGACCAAAGAAAGCAGCAAAACCAGCTGCTGCAGAAGCAGAAGCAATCACTGTAGCAGTAGCAGCTTTCGTATACGTACCTAATGTACCCAAAAGAGGTAACATAGTTGGTAATGCATACATCATGCCTACAACGCCGCAACCAGCAACGACAGCAGATACCAACAAAGCAAGATCATGATTTGTAAGTTGTTTTTCCGTAACACGTTGAGCCAATTTTAGGAACTCATTGTAAGTCGCTTTTAGGAAGAGAGTACCACTGAATGCAACTGCACCTAACATTGCAAGAGCAACAGTATATTTTAACCAAGTAGTTGTGATTGCAGCCAAACCAAAAGGAATCAAAGCTGGTGCGAACAACAATGAACCTAAATACAGACCTGTAACAGCGAGAACAGCTGTGGTTGCAGTGTATCGGCCATACTGTGTGCCAGCATAAGCTAGTCTAGCCATTGTGGCTTCAGTCATATTTAAGTCAGCAAAAACTTCAGCTCCTGCTATGCTATTATAAGTTTTGAAACCTTTTTGAGTGCCAGATTTCGCTGCAGACAATAAATCTTCTTTTCTCAGTGTCATTTTATAAATCCCCATCTATAAGTTAGTAGCGCACGGCTCTTATAGTGACATGTGTATTAATACAACTTACTGTCATATAAAAACCAATATTGTACGTTCGAACATGCACAATGTGCGCATTATAAATTTTTTTCAATAGGAAAGCTAGCCTTGAAACAGTTTTTTTTACAGTGTTTGGTTTTTTTAGGCATTTTTCCCGGTGAGTCGCCTGTTCTTTGTAGGTCATTCTGCGCTTTGTGATGGATAGGTTTATGGTAGGTTGGGCCTTGGCCCAACAAAGAGCTCACCGCTCCGTTAATTTGTTAAATGATGCGCTGCGCTTTGGTGTTGGGCCAAGGCCCAACCTACATTACATGACTATCTCTACTCCACTGGATTTTTTTTAACAGGCTCAGACTTTGGCTCCGGCTTGTTTTGCGTTGCCGTGGGTTGGCCTTGCGGTTTTTTGCGGTTAGGCACTGCGGAGCGCCGTTGTTGTTGAGAAGCGGGTGGTCGTCTTCTGTTGGCAGAGTTGGGGTTTGGTTTAGATGTTCTCGCTTGAGAAGAATTTTGCTCATTGCTTGTTTGTTTAGACGCAGTCTGCGCTGATTTTTCCATGTCTGGTCCAAATAGTTTTTGCATCAGTCTTTGCAAGAAATTCAACGTGTTTTGATTTTTGAATGCTTGTTGGTCGAAAGATTTGACCGCAGGTTCATCAATCTGCGTTGCAGGCAAAGCATGTGCGATCTCAAGCTCAGGTTGCTGAATCAACGTGTAACTGGGTTTTCTAGATTTGTTGCTGCCATCTTCTTTGATTTTAGTAATATTGTATTGAGGAGAATGTAAATACGGATTGGCAATCACCAAGACTCTTACACTGTGGCGTTTTTCAATATTTAAAATGAACTCACGTTTTTCATTGATAATGAATGTCGCAATATCGACAGGCAACTGGACCTGAATTTCGATGATTTTTTCTTTTAACGCTTCTTCTTCAATCAAACGGATGATGGAAAGACTACTAGATTGAATATTTCGTACCGTGCCACGTCCTTCGCACCGTGGGCATACTTCTTGAGCGTTTTCTCCCAATGATAAACGCAGCCGTTGCCGCGACATCTCTAAGAGCCCAAAGCGTGAAATGCGACCTACTTGAATCCGCGCTCGGTCAGCTTTCAAAGCTTCTTTTAAGCGATTCTCAACATCACGTTGGTTTTTAGAGGCGCCCATGTCAATGAAATCAATCACCACCAAACCGCCCAAATCGCGAAGACGTAATTGTCGTGCAATTTCATCCGCTGCTTCTAAATTGGTATTGAGTGCAGTGGCTTCAATGTCAGCACCGCCTGTGGCTTTCGCTGAGTTGATGTCAATGGATACCAATGCTTCTGTACGATCAATGACCAATGCGCCACCAGATGGTAAGGGCACTTCACGTTTATAAGCAGTTTCTATCTGACTTTCAATTTGATAAAAATTAAACAAAGGAATCGTGTTGTGATACAACTTTAAATTCGGTAGAAAGTCGGGCTTGACTTGTTCAATATATTGTTTGGCTTTGACGTAAGAAATTTGGTCGTCAATGATGATTTCATCAATGGATTTGCGCAAATTATCCCGAATAGATCGAATGATGACATCGCCTTCCTGATGAATCAAACAGGGGGCTAATTGGGTTTGATAGGCATGTTTAATGGCTTGCCACTGATGATAGAGCATGTCCAAATCGCCTTGCAATTCTTCCTGGCTTTTCCCCACGCCCGCAGTGCGAATGATGAGGCCCATGTCTTCAGCCATATTCAACGCATTCAACGTTTCTTTTAACTCATCGCGATCATCCCCTTCAATCCGACGAGAAATGCCGCCAGAACGTGGACTGTTTGGCATCAAAACCAAATAACAGCCCGCTAAGGTGATGTAAGTGGTCAGCGCAGCACCCTTGTTGCCACGTTCTTCTTTGTCAACTTGGATGAGCAATTCTTGGCCTTCACGAATCAAGCTCGTGATGGCAGGTTTTTCATCGTTGGCATTGGGTTGTTTGCAAAAATAGGTGGGGGCAATTTCTTTTAAAGGGAGAAATCCCTGGCGTTTAGAGCCATATTCAACAAATACCGCGTCTAAGCTGGGTTCCCGACGGGTAACGACCGCTTTGTAGATGTTGCCTTTCTTTTTAACTTCTGCAGGACATTCTATGTCCAAATCATAAAGGTGATTATTTTTTACCAGCGCAACACGGATCTCTTCAGTTTGCGTGGCATTGATTAACATTTTCTCTATACTAGCCATTTTTCTAACCCTCAATAGGGCGCCTTAACTTAAGCCTTGTTAAATTTTTTAAAGTTTCCATGTTCAACGGTAAATGTCCGAAGAAGCCTAGTGAGGGACCGCACGTATACTGTCTTCGGATTCGAAGACTCATGTTTTAGAATGATATCGCATGTTTGGCATGCGTGGGTTTCAAAATATATATTCAATTTGGCTCTGGTACTTTAATAGGTGAAAGACTTTGACCTAAGTAATGCGCAATTCTTTTTAAAACTCTGCTGGCCTATGACAAACATGTCCTAGCCACGCACACACTTAAGTGTATAATCATACCAGAAAAAACCATGAGAGGAAAGACTTGGATGCAGAATGATGCACAAAACTCGGTGCGCTATGCGACGATTATATTAGAGGAAGAAGGGCAACGTTTGGATAATTATTTACTCCGCGTGTTAAAAGGGGTACCCAAAAGTCATATTTATCGCATTATTCGGAGTGGAGAAGTAAGAATCAATAGCAAGCGGGTGAAACCGTCAGACCGTTTGGTCGCAGGGGATGCGGTGCGCATTCCACCTATTCGTTCAGCACAGACCAAAATGGTTGATCCTAGTCCTGGCTTGAGCGCATGCTTATTAAATAATATTATTTTCGAAGATGATCGCTTATTGGTCTTGGCCAAACCGGCAGGGTTGGCGGTACATGGCGGGAGTGGGGTCAATTTGGGTGTCATAGAAGCTATGCGCCAAATTCGTCCCGATTTGACCTATTTAGAATTGATCCACCGTTTGGATAAAGAAACGTCGGGCTGCTTATTGATGGCCAAAAAAAGATCGTGTTTGCGCGCTATTCAAGCGTTGCTGGCAGCGCGTGAGGTTCAAAAAACCTATTGGACAGTGTTGGTGGGTGCTTGGCAGGGTAGAACGTCAGTGATGGTGGATGTGCCTTTGTTAAAATCTATTTTACAATCGGGTGAGCGCATGGTGTTTGCGGATCCGACAGGTAAAAGCTCCCAAACTCAATTTAAATTGCTGGAAAATTATGCCGATGCTTGTTGGGTAGAAGCGCAACCGAAAACGGGGCGGACCCATCAAATTCGAGTACATGCTGCTAAGATGGGTCATCCTATTCTTGGGGATCAAAAATATGGTAAAGTGCAGACATTACCCGCTTTGCGAGACTTAAAAGCACGGATGTATTTACATGCTCATGCGATCCAGTTTACTCTCAATGGACAACTTTATCATTTTGAAGCAGAGCCCGACGCAACTTTTGCACAGGCATTGCAGATATTTCGCCGAGATAGTTGAAGGGGAGAATCGTATTCAAGGAACTGTGTCATTCCCGCGTAGGCGGGAAGCCATTCTTAGATTGGTATACTACCCAATCAGTAATGGATCCCTGCCTGCGCGGGGATGACAGTTTGGTTGAATATTCTCAATAGGAGATCAACATAAGTGTTGCAGCGTTATCAATTAGTGGTGTTTGATTGGGAAGGCACCATTGCTGAAAGTGGCCTGGGGTATATGATCATTGCATTGGCAAAAGCGGCTGAGCGCTTACATTTGCCAAACTTTGATTTGAGTACTGCGCGCTTGACTATTCGTTACGGTTTGGCGACCGCTGTGAAAAAATTGTTTCCGACTATTTCTTCGCATCAACAAGAGGATTTATGCGCTGAAGTACAGACAGCGCTCTTTGCAGTCTCTGCCAAGGTGGCGTTGATTAGCGGGGTGGCAGAACTGATTCAGTGGCTGCACCAGTCGGGCATGCAGTTGGCCATTGCGACCAATAAAAGCGCGCAGGGCTTAGCACGGGTTTTACGGATCAGTGGCTTGGAGCCCTATATTCATATTACACGTTCGGCATCTGAAGTGCCTGCTAAACCTTGTCCGCAAATGCTCGAAGAGATCATGACGGCATGTGGTGTTTCTGCACAGCAAACGTTGATGGTAGGAGATTCTTCTTCCGATATGGAAATGGCTAGGGCGCTGGATGTTTATGCGATTGGCATGGATTTTTTTCAAATGGAAGAGCCTATGCTACGCGCTGCGGGTGCGAATGATGTGATGCATGATTACCAACAATTACTTCAGTATATTAAGGATAATTAAATGATTTTTTCGATTGGATGGCCGAATTTATTGACCTTGTTACGGATTGCAATCATTCCCATTTTCGTGGTTGTTTTTTTTCTCCCCTTTGTTTGGGCGCATTATCTTGCGGCAGTCCTATTTGCTTTTGCGTGTTTTACGGATTGGCTCGATGGCTTTCTGGCTCGAAAATTGGAACAGCTTTCTTCGTTTGGCGCCTTTTTCGATCCGGTAGCGGACAAATTATTGGTATCGGCAAGTTTACTATTATTGGTTGGCTCTCCTCAATTACAGTATATTACTATCCCTGCTATCGTTATTGTTGGACGCGAAATTGTGATTTCAGCGTTAAGAGAATGGATGGCAGAACTGGGTCAACGTGCCAGTATGGCGGTGTCTTATGTTGGAAAGGTCAAAACGACGTTGCAAATGGTGGCGATTACCTTATTGCTGGCTTTTCACCAGAGCTTGACTTGGTATGGTCTCTTGGGTACGGGACTATTATATGTGGCAGCAATTTTAACCATTTGGTCAATGATAGAGTACTTGAAAATTGCTTGGCCAGAACTCACTAAAAAAAGTGAACTCATGCCTTGACAGAAGGATGATTTCAGGTAGAATTCATTTCGGTAAATAGGCGGGAATAGCTCAGTGGTAGAGCACAACCTTGCCAAGGTTGGGGTCGCGAGTTCGAACCTCGTTTCCCGCTCCATAGAAAGCGACAATAGTCGCTTTTTTTATATACCTTTTACGGCTGTGTGGCAGAGTGGTTATGCAGCGGCCTGCAAAGCCGCGGACGCCGGTTCGATTCCGGCCTCAGCCTCCAATACTAAAGTGCTTGCATCTGTTGTGAGTTTTGCTTTAGTGTAAGGCGTAAACGCTTTAATATAAGCCCAGGTGGCGAAACAGGTAGACGCAAGGGATTTAAAATCCCTCGAGTATAAAATCTCATGCCGGTTCGATTCCGGCCCTGGGCACCAAATTTTTTTACCCCCCCACTCATCAGTCGCTTTGTGACACCTTCTCCCCCTGCGGGGAGAAGGGGAATGAGCGGGTATCTAATTACACTTCTTGCATAAGCTGTGAATTTTGATTTAGTGCCAGGCACCACCATTTCGAGGAGCGGCGTTTACCTGTGTCAATGAGCACCGCAGAAACGTTTGTAACCCCGTAATAAAACAAAAGGCGCCGGTTATGCAAGAAGTCTATTTTCTAACCGTGTTTCGGATGTCGATCAGTTGCCCTACTTCATCAGTGGCGCCTAAAGCAATCACAAAATCATCTTCGAATGCGGGAACAATGTGGGGATGTTTGTTAAATTGCGCGCAGGCTACCTTTGAACGGCTATTGAATAAGGTCATGTGCGGATCGTAATGCTCAAATGCGGCGTTCAGCGGTACTTTGATGATATCAGCAATGGCCAAATGGAGATTTTTTAATTCTGCTTTATTATCCGGGATTAAGGATACCCAAACAATATTTACGTATTTGGGATTCCCTGAGAAAGCTTTACTGAGATGGTGATCAAACGTCAGAGGTAATGCTGGGATGGCTAAATCCTGTACTTGCTGCCAGATAGGTTCAATTTGGTCACTGTCGCTGTCAAAATGGCATAACGATACATGTGGAATCGAGGCGCCTCTGCCGATGAGATATTTATCAGCAGGTGCGGTATTAGAGAGTGTTTGTGCATATAGAATGAATTGGTCGGAGTTGTTGGCTGGGATAAGAGCTAGGTTGTATCTAGGCATTGGACGGGTCCTTACATAATGTCACAAGGTTGGGCCTTGGGCCAACAGAAAATATCGTTGGCCCAAGGCCCAACAATATCTGCTCTTTTCGACCAGCCCTAAATCAGCTATGATTACGGTTATATTAATCCTCGGAAAAAGGATCATACCATGACTTTTGTTGTGACTGAAAACTGTATCAAATGCAAATACACGGATTGTGTAGAAGTGTGTCCAGTTGATTGTTTTTATGAAGGACCTAATTTTTTGGTCATTAATCCTGATGAATGCATTGATTGTGCCTTGTGTGAACCAGAATGTCCTATTGAAGCGATCAAGTCAGAAGACGATTTGTCTGAAGATCAACGAATTTTTCTGCAATTGAATGCTGAATTAAGTCCAGATTGGCCAAATATTACCGCTAAAAAAGAAGGTCTGCCAGATGCCATATCGTGGGAAAACGTAAGCAACAAACGCGAGCACCTTGAACGCGAGTGGCCGGAGAAAAAATAACGACCCCGACAGTGTATCCAGTAGATTTGCAGGCTAAATGTGAAACTTTGTTTGCGCTAGGCGGGCGGCTGAGTACAGCGATACCTGAGTTTGTAGCGCGCCCACAGCAAAGCGCTTTGGCTAAGACTATTTCCGAAGCCATTCTGCAACAAAGTACCCTCGTCATTGAGGCGGGGACTGGGACGGGCAAGACTTTTGCCTATTTGATTCCTTGTTTACTTAGTGGCAAAAAAGTGGTGGTTTCAACTGCAACCAAAACGTTGCAAGATCAATTGGTGCATAAGGATTTACCGTTATTGATTCAAGCCTTGGGTTTGTCTACTCAAGTCCAAAACCTGAAAGGGCGTAGTAATTATATCTGTCGCCATCGCACGCAACTGTATGCAGAAGAAGGTCAGCTCCAATCGGTCGCTTGTGCGCAAGATATCGCATATGTACGCGAAAAATTGTCGCAATTGACGCATGGTGAGCGCAGTGAGTTACCCAATTTACGTGAAGATTCTCTGGCGTGGCCGTTTGTCACATCGACGACTGAAAATTGTTTGGGGCGTGCCTGTGATGACTATGACACATGCTTTTTGATGCAAGCAAGAAAACGCGCCATTACTGCGGACGTGGTGGTGATCAATCATCATATTTTCTTTGCTGATTCGCGCTTGAAAGAAGAGGGATTTGGTGAGTTATTGCCTCAAGTTGGCGCTGTTATCTTTGATGAAGCCCATCAATTGGCAGACATTGCAGAGGGTTTTTATGGTGCTCAATTTGGGACCCGGCAAATACGTGAATTGTTTGATGATATGTTACGTGCGTGGCCAACTTTAGATTTGATCAATTATCCTTGGAAACAATGGTCAGTGGTCCTTGACCAAATCTTAGATAAGCTCTGGTTGGCCCTTCCTGAAGGAAGCTGTGCTTGGAAAAGGGTGCGTAATATCCCAACATTTCAACCAGCTTGGGTTGAGTTTTTAGAGTTTATGGCGCAGTGGGTGGGGACTATGCCGCCTGCACAAGCGAGTGATGAGCCTGAATTAACCCAGTGTAAAAGTCGTTTGGCGTCCTTATATCCGCTTATCCAACAGTTTAGTCACTTGGACGTTAGTCAAATTCCTTGGGTAGAAAAATTCAAACGGAGTGTGGTATTTCATCAGACGCCATTAGATATTGCCGCTGATTTTAAACAGCTATTAACTCGCTATGCTTGTGCTTACATTTTTACTTCGGCGACGCTGACTTTGGCCAATTCATTTGCCTGTTTTACCAAACCATTGGGTTTGGACTCACCATTGACTATGCAGTTTCCCAGCCCTTTTGATTTTATGGAACAATCGTTGCTTTATTTACCCCGTGGTCTACCTGATCCCAACAATTTGCGGTATTATGATGTCCTTTTGAACAAGGTATTGCCCGTTATTATTGCTTGTGGAGGACGTTGTTTTTTCTTATTTACTAGTCACCGTGCTTTGCAAGATATGGCAAAACGCTTACGTCCACATCTGAGTTTTCCATTGTTGGTACAAGGTGAAGAAGCCAAGCCGATATTATTGGCGCGTTTTCGTGAGCTGGGTAATGCTGTGTTGTTAGGGACAGCTACTTTTTGGGAAGGAGTGGATGTGAAAGGAGAGGCTTTATCCTGTGTTATCATTGATAAAATTCCTTTTCTTAATCCCAAAGATCCGGTTTTGCAAGGAAAAGCCCAGTTTTATCAGGCACAAGGTTCATCGGGATTTGCGGAGTTGTCCTTGCCCGCGGCAGTATTGGCTTTGAAGCAAGGGGTAGGGCGTTTGATTCGGGATGTCAGTGACCGAGGTGTCTTAATGCTTGCCGATCCACGCTTAACAGGGCGTGCTTACGGGGAACATATTTTTGCTAGTTTACCTATGATGCGCAAAACTAGGCATGAACAGACGGTATTGGATTTTATTGAACGTGGTTTTAAGAAATGAACTTACTTGCAATTGATACTTCAACTGAAATAGCCAGTGTTGCGCTATCTCTGGGTGACCGCATTCACAGCTTAGAGCAAATAGGCGTACGCCAACATGCTCAGAATTTGCTACCTATGATCCAAACCTTGATGCAAGAGCAGTCATTACAGTGGTCGGCTCTACAGGGTATTGTCTTTGATGCAGGACCGGGCAGTTTCACGGGATTACGCATTGCCTGCAGTATTGCTAAAGCATTCGCATATGCTCATGATTTACCTGTTTTTGGGGTAAGTAGTATGCAAGCAATTGCTTTTCAAGCGCGAGCGCAGCAGGCTGATTGCGGGGTTTTGGCGTGTGGGGATGCGCGGATGCAAGAAATTTATTGGGCTTACTATCCTCCGGATGGCCCTTTAACTCAGGCAGATATTCGGGTTGATCCGGTGTCCGCGGTGCAGATCTTGGATACGCACCCCATTGTTTTAGCCGGTTGGGGTCTAGAACCGTACCTTCCTCATTGGCTTGCAGATTTAAAAAAGAAATTCATCGCGCATTATGCGATGTATCCCAAAGCGGAAACTTTGATTCGCTTGGTACAAAGTGGAGAGTGCAGCGCTGTGACCGCAGCGGAGGCGTTACCATTATATGTGCGGAATCAAGTGACACATACTGGAGAGGCTCATGGATAAAAAATTAATTGCTATTTTAGTATGCCCATTATGCAAAGGGCAATTACTGGTAAAAAATAAAGAGTTGATCTGTCGTTTTGATCGCTTGGCCTACCCTATCCGCGATGGTATTCCTGTAATGTTGGAACATGAAGCCCGGCGGGTATCGCTGACGGAAAATGATACATTGTAGTAGCAATTAATCCCCCTCATCCGTCGCTACGCGCTACCTTCTCCGTGAAGGAGACGGGATTACACCAATTTTTTCTCTTCTCCCCACAGGGGAGAAGGTGGCGCGTAGCGACGGATGAGGGGGATAAGTTACTTCATCCTTGGCGTATTATTGCTTGTGTCGTCAAGTGGTAAACTAATGGTTGGAGCCTTGGAGCCCAGTGGAAGCCCAGCAAGGTGGTTTTGAAAAGCGGTATGGTTGATGTGATGGTGAGAGGCTGTCCTTAGGATAGCAAACACAATATGTTGAAAGTGATGCGCGCGTTTATAAATTTCATCGCGGTATGTTTTAGCGATGATGTTGGGATCATTATGAAATTCGCCACAACCCCACGCCCCTAAAACAAGATGTTTTTTTCCGTGTAAGATCAATGTATCTAACTGTGCAGCAATGCAGCGTTGGATGGCTTGTTGATAATTCTCAAATTGCTTGGGATTGTCAAAGTGGAAATCTTCCGAAGCCAAATTCGGGGCTGCTGATCGTAATTCGTAAAAGGGGAAAATCGTATTTTCAGGTAAAAATTGAAAACTGAAATCAGGGTCGGCAAAGATAGTGTTTTTTCCGTTTCTTTCCTCAACATGCTCATAATTGATCAAATGCTCTGGGCCCCGAAAGCAAATTCTTGGCAGTAAGCTTAAATAAACACGATGCGCATCCGATCTCTCATACCCAAGGAGTTGCGCTAAAGTTTTTTGCTCGGCATGATTCATCGGTAATTCGGCAGAGACCATTTGACTCATATGATTGTCGTAGCAAAAACTACCGGTGCTTGGGTCAAAACCAATATGTTTTTCCTCAAGCGACAACGCGCAATTAGAGCGATGCCATATATTCTCTTCTTGAGCACTGCCGCCTTTTAGGAAACCACCACCTGGAAAGCGGTCGCTGGCATGATTGAGTACTGTATAAGGTTCGCCATATTGTTGCGTAACTGCTGAACAAACAGTGCCCCAATCTTGGGTACTCACGTCAATTTGTGCGGGCGCTGCACTGCTATGTTTTTGCCACTGAGTCATGTTGTTTTGCGCGTGGTATTCTAATTCTTGGTATTTGCTAGGATCCGCAAGGACTTTCAATGTTTCATGCAGGCTTTTATAACGCCAGTGCTCGCCTGAAAACAAGACTCTGAGCCAACTACTGCTTTTGCTGTTTTTGGCGTGAGCTTGCATTAGTTGTTGCAAAAAGCGCTCGTGTGTTGCTCCCTTTGACCACATGCCTATTTCCTCAATGTGTGATAGTACTTACGCAAAACCCCGATCTCTTCGTTGGATGGAGTCTTTAATTCGGTCATTTAGTCATCTAAACTCCCTCATTAAAGACTCCATCCGCTTCGACCTCGGGGCTTTGCGTAAGTCCTATGTGAGTCAGTACTTAGGCAAAACCCCAACCTGGAGGCACTGCCTAAGTCTTGTGAGTATTTAGCTCGTCCCGTGGCTTAAACCCGCCGCACAGCGACAGCTTACATTTTGGGCAGAATACTAGTGGTTTTCTGGCTTTGTTGCAAGTGTTCCGTCATATAATCCACCAATTGTTCTTGGTCACCAATTGGAATATCTGCTGGTACTTGGCTCAATTGAATCGTATCTTCATGGTCTGAACTGGCATCAATACGATTGTCTAGTATCCCTGAATCATCAATTACATCAGCATCAGTTGCTGTGAGTAATCGGTTTCCAGATTTAAGTATATTGTTTAGAATGGCTCTCTCCATGATTTCTGGATCGTTCTCGCAATCTAAAAATACCTCAAGAGACCATTGGCGTTTTTGAAAATTGGGGTTGGTGAGTTCAGACAGTAATATCGGTTGTGAAAAAGACATCATGCTGCCTAAAATTTTACCTGGCCCGCAGACCTCAATGATTTGACGAATATCTGTACACACTTTTGGTCGCCAGTTTTTAGTTGCCCGCTGGTTCGTTAAAACAAGTGTGGTTTCATTATTGTTTCTAGTCATATCTTCAATGGACGTGTATTTAGTCCCACCATTTTCTATACTAAACTCATCTTGTAATTTCATATCATCATAAGCAGCAAAGATTTTTGGATTGATTTTTAATATCTTATTGGGCGTAGTAAATACTTTTGGCATCCCTAGGGCTATGATAAATCCGCGACAAGGTAATTTGGTAAAACATCCAGCGGCATAAGGTTTTGCCGTGATGGGGCATACAGATGATGATAGAAAATAGGCACTGTCATTTTCTCGGATATGAGGTGGTAAATCAAAGCTTAGACTTTTTCCTCCGCGACCAAAATCTTGTCCTAAACGTCCCGTATCAATGGCGTGTTCAAGCTCGATGTTTCCCATAGTACCTCTGAAAAGAGTTCGGGAATCATGTTGTTTTAATACGTAGAGTAGTTGATTATATCCCGTGGCTTTTTCTTCGGAAGTCATTTGCATATATTGAGCTGTACGTTTTTGCCACAGGCTATTAGATTTACACGTTTTAAGATAGGTATGTAGCGCTTTTTGAAAGTTAGATTCTGTCGTGATTGATTTCATATGCATCGCTCCATTTTTTTGTGATTAAATATTATACACTATGAACGTATTTAATTCAATACAATTTGGGCTAAATTAGTATATGTTGGAAATTTAGATGCCTGGATTTCTTTGTTTTTCCTCATTTGGCGCAGGTATTGTGTTATACGATTGAGAAGTAGTTATTAATAAAGGTATGATGGAAGAAAAAAATGAAGGGAATCATTATGGATGTAAAACGTTCCAAAGACCGTTTCAAATTTCCTGCCAATGTTGGAAGTGATTCTGTGCAACGGGAGCTCTATATGGATTTAAGCGGTTCTTTGGTGCATAAAGAGGGTGCTTTGAGCAATCGTGAGCCGAATAAACAACAAAATACAGCACTTTTTCCTTTATTATGGGGTGCTTTTCAAAAACCTGTTGGAAAAATTGGCACCATGATTCTGTTGCTGAGTTGGCTGATATTGGCCATGGCTACGAGCGCATCTGTTTTATCTTGGGTAGGAACGATAGGGGTTGTGTCGGGAGCGACGCTTATTGGGTTGAGTCTATTTTCCTCTTATTCAGGAAATGCTAGAACGAATAATGTTCAAACTGAGGAACCTGCTTATGGGCATAGTGGTGCTAAGAAACCATACTGCTGATGCTGCAGTGCAGCAATTGCGTTTTGATCTCAAAACTGGGCGTTTTTTAACGCAGTCCGAACAAATCGTGAATCGGTGCGATCTTGCCTCGGTTTTGGGCTTTACTCACCCCATTTTGGAAGAAAAACCCCTAGTTCAGACTGCAAAAAACCAATACTCCTATATTTATCATAATGATGAGGAGTTTTGTCTTGCGCTCAGATATGCCTATGCCACGCTGCTGCAAGTAGAAGACCCGGCGCTCTGCTCTATTCGAATCCAACCCGCCGAACAGTATTTGCAGGATACTCAGCAATATAAAATCTATTTTTCTTGTCATCCGAACAAATCAGCCGTGCAGCAATTGAGTACCCTGCAATTAAATGCAATGTTGAATGAAACCCAGGGCGTAGCTTTTCAATATTGTAATCACGATCTGTTAGATCATACCCTGACATGGGTTGATTTTGCCGAGGAAATCGACGCAGACACCTTATATCAAACAAGCTCTACGACGCCTCAATCTGGGCCTGGTCATCAAATTTGTTTGGATCAATATGAATTACGTTTTATTAATACGCAGATTGGATTCGGGCTATTTTCGCGCACCGCTATTGGAAAAGGCGAGTTGATTTTTCAATATTGCGGCAAATTTGTGCCGAAAAACTTGGAGTATTGGAATTATAGTTATGCGCCTAAGAAAGATTGTGGATATAGTTTGATGCTGGATGCCAAATATATTGGCAATGCGTCTCGATTTGTCAATCATGCACCAGAGCATTCTGTTCATCCTATCCCCCAAAAATATTTGACCGCAAATGTGGGCGCGGAAAATCGTAAAAAGTACGGTACTTCCCGCATTATGTTGATTGCAAACCGAGATATTGCACCAGGAGAGCAAATCTTATCCTCATATGGGTGTGAGTATTATGCAACGTCGGAGAACTGTTTCTTTATAACAAAATCGGGTGTTGTTACCGATGGCAAACAACGTCGGGTCAAAAATAATGCTGCAAAATTAAGTCAGTACCTATCTGTGTTTGCACGTTATGACATCAAGCGGGCGCAGTGGCTGTTGCTTAGAAGACCGCTTACTGTCCTGTTTTTATGTGTCGGATTTGGATTTTGGCTGCGATGAAAAAAAAATTGGCGGTTGGCGCGCTAGAACGATATTTTGTGGTCGTTATTGTCTTGATGGCAACAATGGCTTTGATGTGGCCATATTTATTTCTTTGGTTCAAACCTTGGATAGTCTTCGGGCTCGGGATTGTCATATTTAGTATTGGTGTGCATACTCCCTATTCCAGTTTGGTCCAGCCATTTACCAAACCTGGTGGCGTACTGGCCCTGGTTCTTTTGCGGTATGCACTGATGCCTTGTGCCGCTTATGTGATCGCTAACTGTTTAAATTTGACCACTACGGATACCATCGGGTTGTTGGTGCTGGGCACAGCGCCCGGTGGAGCGGCCGCGAACGTGATGGCTTATTTAGCGAAGGCGAATGTGGGTTTGACTGTTTTATTGACAGTCGGTTCGACTTTGTTGTCTCCTTTGGTTACGCCAGTGCTTATCTATTTATTTTTACATCAGATGATCCATATTGATGCGAGCACGATGGCTGTGCATATTGGCTTAATCATTTTTGTTCCGATTAGTTTGGGATTGCTCTGTGCTCATTACCATCTGCCTCTGATTGAGCAGATCAAAAAAGGCTTGCCTTATTGTGCGATGCTGATGATAGCCATGATTGTTGCTTGTGTAGTCGCACGGAATCAAACTGCTATTTTGCAATTTCCAGGCAAACTGTTATTTGCGGTGCTGATTTTGAATGGAGTCGGTTATATAGTCGGCGCGACCGCGGCTTATGTGCTTGGCTGGCAGCCAGCGAGCATTCTAGCCACTATGTTCGATTACGGTATGTTTGATGGCGCTGTGGCCATTATGATTTGCACTCTTTATTTCAGTAATGATACTGCACTAGCCGCGGTGTGTATGGGCGTGGTGCAAAATATCACCGGCCCGATTTTAATTCGATATTGGAAATTAAAGCGCCCGCGCACATAAGTTAAATCAAAGTACTATAGCGCGGGAATGACTGGATGTGAATTTATTCACAAACACGTTCATTAACGAAACCATTAGCAGTGGGGACCAAAACGGTACCACATCCATAACCATTATAAGCCCCAGCAGGTACCCCGATGACCACACCGTGGGCAGACCAGCCTTCGTTATAATAATAACCACCATGATGATAGTAAGTTCCGTAATGTGCGCCGTTAGTATCAACACCGTGGTAACCATTATGACCGCCGGTTGCTACCCATGCGTGTGCGGTGCTGGTTAAAATTGTGCCTAGAATGAAAGCAATAAACCTGGTATGTTTGCTCATAGCATCACCTTTGTGATTGATTGTATAGTATAATTATAGACCATGGTTGGTAGAAATTTAACCAATCAATAAAATTATTTATAAGACCCTAGGATGCTTAAAATAACCCATGCTGTTCGATTTGTTTGAAAGGGGCGAGATTAGGTGTTGCCATAGCGGAAATTCGGAGATAAAGCGTTTTCTCTAATAGATATGGTCCATTTGCAATGCTGCTTGCTACGATGACAACTACTTTTTTTGGATAATAAAAAAACGGGATGTGACAGAGTCATATCCCGTTTTGGGCAAGCTAACTAATTATTTCTTTTTACCAGTACCACAAGCAGGTTTTGCACAAGACTTTTTTGCAGGTGCTTTTTTAACGGGTTTTTTAATTGCTGTCATGACATTCTCCAGTTATGAAATTAAGTTGAGCGGGATTCTTCATTTATGTTCTATTACCCGGTTCTGATAATAGTCATGATACAAGTGAAGATTATCTATGCTCATCTAAAGTGTAGTTGAGATTATTGATATTGCAATTTTTACAATAAAAATTATACAAACATTTTTAAAAGTGGCATGATGCTAAGTAAGAAAACTGATTACTTTTAATTTTTAATTGACCCATTAATACAAGAAGTAGGTTGGGCCTTGGCCCAACAGCAGTGCTTCGTTGGGCCAAGGCCCAACCTACATTTATCAGTCAATTAAAAATCAATTCACTATACATGGAGAAGTATTATGTTGCTTTTAGACATTCCTGACATCTGTGCCATGGTTTCCCAAGTAGGGTTGAAGAACTTTTATAGTCGTCTTGCTGAGTATTTGACTGAAGATTTTTCTAAGTGGGAGCAATTTCAAAAATCGCCGCGCCATGGTGTGACTGTGCCTAATGGGATCATCGAACTGATGCCGATTGCGAATGATACCTATTACACCTACAAATATGTGAATGGGCATCCGAACAATCCGCAGCATAACAAATTGAATGTGGTGGGTGTGGGGATGTTGGCGGATGTGGAGACAGGCTATCCCTTGATGCTGACTGAAATGACGTTATTAACGGGATTGCGGACGGCGGCAACCTCAGCCTTGGCATCGCGTCATTTGGCACGTAAAGACAGCAAGTCTTTAGCGATTATTGGTTGCGGTGCGCAAAGTGAATTCCAAGTGCTCGCGCATCATGCTTTGTTGGACATCACGGAAGTCAGATATTACGATCTCGAGCCTGCCGCCATGCAACGTTTTACAAAGCATTTACACAATACAGGTCTGCAATTAAAACCTATGCCAGATACGCGCACTGCAATTGCTCAGGCTGATATTATTATTACTGCCACAGCTGCCAAAGGGAAACAGCATGTGTTGCAAAATGCTTGGTTGGAAGCAGGACAGCATATTTCTGCTATTGGTGGTGACTCTCCCGGTAAAACGGAATTAGATCCTGAGATTTTAAAGCATGCGACTGTGGTCGTAGAATTTTTTCCTCAAACGCTGCATGAAGGAGAAATCCAAAATCTAGGTGCTCAGGCCAAAGACTTTGTGTATGCAGAATTGTGGGAAATTGTGAGCGGCAACAAGCCAGGGCGCCGTAATGATCAAGAAATAACCTTGTTTGATGGGGTGGGATTTGCGCTTGAAGATTTTAGTACGTTGCGTTTGTGTTACCAATTAGCGCAAGAGCTGCATATAGGAAAGTCCACCAACATGATTCCAGATAAGATTGCAGATTGTAAAAATTTATTTGGTTTGTTGGCCGGAGATGCCGGATGCGTCAAAAACTAAATTTATTGGGTTTTGCTGCGGGCATAGCCGGCAATAATCCAGATTGTGCTTTGGCGCCATGGTATTTGTATTACCATCCTGAATGGTTCCAACATTTAGCCATGTTGGTAGCCTGGGAAGGGTTTATCAAAGCAAGCAGTCGTAATGTTGGCGCAACGGTGATGCCAGAAGTCGTGGAAATCGTAAAAGCTTTGAGCCAAGAAGTGTTGGCTTTCGCTCGCCAACAGCAACATTTTGCGGTGATTGGAGGGGATCATTCTTGTGCGATAGCTACTTGGAGTGCGGTTGCCTACGCCAATCGTTCACACGGAGATATTGGATTATTGTGGGTTGACGCGCATATGGATAGCCATACGCCGAGTACTTCTATATCGCAAAATGTACATGGGATGCCACTTGCAGTCCTACTAGGGCATGGCACCCCCACTTTATGCCAAATCTTGGATGATCAACCCAAATTGCAACCCCAAAATGTTTGTTTGGTCGGCGTGCGGAGTTATGAAGCGGCGGAACGACAGTTAATGGAACAGTTGGGCGTGCGAGTCTACTATATGGAAGAGGTCCACGAGCGTGGGGTGAGTACGGTCATCAACGAAGCATATGATCAGATTTCTGCGCATACTTGCGGTGTTGGTTTCAGTATTGATATGGATGCGATCGATCCAGAAGATGCACCGGGTGTCGGCTATCGCGAGCAGGGTGGGTTGAGTGGTCAAGCATTGCGTCAGGCTTTAAGCTCGTTACCTAAAAATCGTACACGCTTATTGGGCGTGGAAATTACTGAATACAATCCTATATTGGATATAGACAATAAGACGGCGCATTTGTTGATTGAGTTGTTGAATGCCATTGTGACTGATTAAGCAGCTTGCTACCTATCTGGTTTAAGCGTAAAATTTCTCGCCATATCGATGATGCGAGCCTACCAGATGGTAAAAAGTACAATTATTTCTAATCCAGTCAGTATGGCTGTTTCGGTTGCAAAAGTCGCGCCAGACTCTTGGGAAGTGAAACCATCTTTCACGGCTTTTCCTGCTCCGCTGCAACCTCAACCCAAAAATATTATATTTCTTCTCGATACTAGCGGTAGCATGCGTTCGAACTCGCGATTACAAAAAGTAAAAGTGGCCGTATCCAATTTATTAGATAAACTTAAGCCAACCGATACGTTTAGTGTTGTGAGTTTCAATGATACGGCAACTCACCTGGTTACCTGTAAACATGCATCTAAAAGGGAAATCGCTACCGCAAAATCTCAAATTGATAAAATGGGGGCTAGTTCTGGAACTAGCTTCAAAGTCGCATTTTCGTCAGTCAATAAGCACCATATGATTCCATCCGATAGTCATTCTAGTATTATTTTTTTAACAGACGGAGAAGACAATTCTTGTTCTGCGCAGACGTTATTCCAGATATTTAAGGGTAAAAAATTTCTGCACATTATTCCTATTGGTATTTTGGAGCACACCAGTCCTCTTCTAGATGCGCTTGCTCAGTTAAGTGGTGGCGGCACCCGTGCACTTTATATCAAGGACGATCGCTCGACCGAGTATCAACAGGCTTTTGATACAGCCTTTCAAAGGACTACGGAACAGTCTCGTGTGCCTGCACAATTAGATATGAGCATTCAAGCTCGAGACAAAACCAGTGTTTCAGTGTTTCAGGTTACACGAACATTACACCCTATATCTTACGATGGCGCCACAGCAACGGGAAGTGTCTTGTATTTCAATTCTCCGATACCGCCACAGCATTTGAAGTTTTGCTTTCGGTGTGAAGATAGGTCGTTGCAAGTCGAGCATAGGCTAACGCCAGAAGAATACTCTAAATTAAACCAAGGACAACGCATTGAGCTAACTATTTCTTCCTTTAAGTGGAAAAATAATAGTATTTACAGTTGGCTAATAGCATTAGGAAATATTGCGTTAGGGTTATTGTTGTTGGCGGGCGTTACGCTGTTTGTTTTGTCTATTCCTCAACTTAGTCTCGCCTTGTGGCAACCATTGGTCATAGCCGCAGTAGGCGCTTTGACAGGCTCGTTTTTATTATTGTGTGGCATGCTTGCGATTGTCAGGAAAACAGTGTTTTTACCCACAAAAAATGCTGCTGAGGCTAATAAATGTGACGATAGTTTGGACGGGAGACAAGTTGCTTCGCCAGCGTCGTATAGAGGTTCATTAGGTTTTTTCCCTAAAGTTTTAACAGGATCTGTGCTTGCAGGGTGTGGTGCAACGGCTGGATACTATGGCGGCAATTTTTTAGTTACCGCTAATGCCGTCAATGCGGTACTGACCACGGGGATTAGCCCGTTCCTATTTATGAGTGGCTGTGCGGTGGCCAGTGCAATCGCCTTGCCGTTGCTAGTGTATGGCTGTGTACAAATGGGGATGCAACCTTTGACAGAATCTTCAAGTCTATCAATGTGCTAGTTAAAAAGAGATTAAATAAGGTCGCTTTTTGATGGCAGGTCACTCATCGATGCCACCTGAAGATGCCGTTTGTTGATTAAAAGCCATTAACCCCCGGCATTTCTGCCGTGGGTTAATGGCTTTTTGTATGTCAGACCTAACTTAAAGAGTAACCAAAATGTTCGAGGGTCGCAGCAGAAGCACCACCATTGCCAGCTCTTTTCTGTAACTCCGCTATTGATTCTTCTAGACTCCTAGTGCCGAAGATTGATCTGCTTGCATTAAACAATCCAGCTTTACTCAAATAATAAGCTTTTACATCAATCAGTGTGATTGGCTTCTGGGGGGTCGATTTTGGAGCTGCTTGCTTAGCCGGATGAAAAAAAGTTGAAGCGGGTGCAGATGTTCGGATCTCTGCAATATTAGCCGAGGTCTGTAGACGTTTTTGAACTGGTACAGTGCCTGCAGAACTTTGCTCTGCTCTTTTTCCGTCAACTTCATTCAAAGCGAGTGCAGCAGCTTGAATCGAGGGATGAGTGGGGTTGGTGCTCCTATAAAGCGCTTGATACATGATCCAAGCACTTTCTATATGATGTTTTGCTGAAGCAAAATCACTTATCTCAAAATAGGCTTTTCCTAAATGAAAAGTTAGATCAACAAAATTGGGATCGATTGTAGGGTTGGTTTTACGAGTCGTCGTATAAATATCAAATGCTTTGGTAAAACTAGCAATAGCTTTGTCATGATTTTTGACAGCCATGTATGTGAAACCAATTTTATAGAATGTTTCAGCAATTTTAACTTGATTAGGATCCGAGGAAACCTCTTGATACATCGTTAACGCGGCAGTAAATTGTGCTCTTGCCTGGTCGTAATCATTTTGTTGTTGATAGGCACAACCCAAATGATAAGAAGTGTCAGCAATCTCAATATGAACTGCGTCTTCACCATAGATATGTTTGTAATATCTTAAAGCATTAGTTAAATGAGTGAGAGCTGCTGTATGGTCTGTTGTAATGCTCGTTTCTGTGAGATAAGTTAATCCTAAATAACGTTCCAGTTCTGCAATATCAGTATTTATAACCCCTGCGCCGTAAATGTTTTGTTTTTTTGTCAGCGCGTGGCCAAAATGATTGCGTGCCTTCTCATTTTCTTTGCTTGCTTTTAGATAATCTTGGCGTGCTCTTTCAAGCTCGTTGCGTGCTAAGTATACTCTACCTAGTATTTTTAGTATTTCAGCAATCTCAGATTCGTACGCATCTTCCTCATCCGACTCTGCTTGCAAGTTACGATACATATTCAATGCTACATTAAGATGGTCCGGTGCTTTGGAGTAGTTTTTTTCTAAAAAGTTAGCTAGGCCTGCTTCATACACTACTTCTGCAATATCTTCATGGTTTGTATCAGTACCGTAGTCGGCATAAATTTTATCTAGAACTCTGTCTAAATCTAAAACTGACCGCGCTGTATGAGCAGTTCCTACTGACCTACGGTCGACAGAATATTGTGACTTGGTTTCATCATTATTATGTCTCTCACTTCTTTTTTCCATTTGTTATTCCTATAATCTGAAGGTTTTTGTCTTTCGACTAGGGCCTGTTGATAATTCACCTGAATTGTAAACACGCCCTAGTGTTGAAGTACCATTTTTTTTATATTGAGCTCAATAATATATCACATAGTAATAATAATTTTTAGCAAAATGCTTGATTATAAGAAAAAAAATGATTACCGTGTGCAACATTACGAAGGTTAAACACAGGATATAATGAGGTAGATATGCAAAACAGACATGAAATTGTGATCCTTGGACCTGAAAGGACTGGAAAGACTCAACTTGTTAATCGATTACTAGGCCATCCATTCAACCCCGAATATCAAGTCCACATTGGTATTGAAATTAAAAAAACCAAGACCCCAGAAGAAATTCTTATTTTTTATCGAGATATAGCAGGCGATACTGATTTAAACTTGATTCAAACCACGATTAAAATGGCCCATCAAATTTATATGGTTTTTGATGCGAGTAACGCAGATGGATTGGAGAAACTAAAGTACTATATCCAAGATTTGACGTTTCCACAAAGAGCTCAAATTACATTAATCGGTACGCATGCCGATCTGAATATAACAGAGGCTGTTGATAATGCTGCCAAAGTGTATGCATATGATAAAAAAGTGGATTATTGCACAATATCTTCACTACAGGATAATCACCCAGTTATTCAGCAGTTACGTGAAAAGTCAAGTTGCCTACTTAGCACGTCAAGTAGCCGCCTAATGACTGCGCCCATAAAGAGACAGGCGTCTGTTAATGGCAGTGTACATAGTGGTGAGAGTAGAGTGCTTACTCTTTCTAGTACTAGTTTACGTGAACACGATGCTTACTATAATGCTGCTGCAAACAATAGAAAATCTGGTGCCGATAAACAGCGGTACACGCATGATTATGATCCGTCATACTCGCCAGGACAATCACGGTACAGAGGTTCGAAGATGTCGAGTGCTCCTGCAAATAGATGCTCATGTGCATTACGCATGGCTGGTATGGCCATGATCTTGGCCGCATTGATTGGTCTGATTTACATCGCCTTGGTGGTTGTGAATATCTTAAGTGCCGCCGCATTGATCTCGCTAATGAATCATATTGTTGTGGGCGTTGGCAGTTTATTGGGTGCAAGTACCGCAACCAGCCTTATGACGATCAGCCAAGTGGGTGCAAGTTTAAATGTAAGCACAACAGCAGTTGCGGGTATGTTCATGACGGTGCCGAGTTTAGCATTATTGGTAGCAGGTTACGGTGCATTCCGAGCAGGAAGTCAGAAACCAGCTCAGAATCCAGAAGATGATCCTGGTTCTGAGCCCCGGAAGCGGTATTAATGGGGGAAGCCTGTGGCATGGTTTCTTAACCGATAATTGAAGTCGATTTTATGACCCCACCCCTGAATCCCCGCGGTCTGCGCTGATTCGAGGGTGGGGAGTCGAGTTGAACGGTTTGCAGCACTCAACAGAAGATGGGTTTTATGCTATCGCTTTTTATCTAGTGTCTCGTCTTGTTAATACGTTCCCTTAAGCTGTCGTCCCCGCGTAGGCGGGGATCCATCTATCAACATAAACCGATGCTAAAATCGAGCCACTGAGGGTTATGTTGTTCAATAAGATTGATTTTCCACTGTCTGTTCCATTTCTTTATTTGTTTTTCTCGTAATATTGCCTCTTTTACATCTAAATAAACCTCATAATACACCAGTTTATGTATGTTATATTTTTTGGTAAATCCATCAGTCAAGCCTTCTTTGTGCTGATAAATGCGTTGTGTTAAATTACTTGTCGCTCCTATGTACAGGGTGCCATATGATTTACTTGCGAGTAGATACACAAAATATTGTTTTTCCATTAAACATAATCCGTCCTTCGATGGGAAATGCCATCCATTGTATCGAATGTGCATTGCTTTCACCATTGCGACATCACGTCAGGATGCACAAATTACATTATTACCGAGTGGCTTCAGGATGGATCCCCGCCTACGCGGGGACGACAGCTTAAGGGAGATTATTAACAAGACGAGACATCATTGCAAGTCAAAAATCGCGCAAGTGACCTTTGGTTTCTAGCCAGTACTTTCGATCAGAAGCCCGTTTTTTAGCCAGCATCATATCCATGATTTCTAACGTTTTTGCGTCATCGTTTTCTAACGTTAATTGCACCAAACGGCGTGTGTCGGGATCCATCGTGGTTTCGCGCAATTGCATGGGATTCATCTCACCCAAGCCTTTAAAGCGTTGGACATTGACTTTGCCTTTCCCTTTGCTTTTTTCTGCGAGGATTTTCAGAATATGATCTTTTTCAGCATCGTCTAATGCATAATGAATTTCTTTGCCCGCGTCAATGCGGAATAACGGGGGCATGGCGACATATACGTGGCCTGCTTGGACCAATGGTTTAAAATGTTTCAAAAAGAGTGCGCAAATTAAGGTGGCAATATGAGCACCGTCTGAATCAGCATCGGCTAAAATGCAAATTTTTCCATAACGAAGACCGCTTAGATCATCTGAAGCCGGATCAACACCGATGGCGACTGCAATGTCATGGATTTCTTGTGACGCTAGGATTTGGGTTGAATCAACTTCCCACGAATTTAAAATTTTACCGCGCAACGGTAAAATGGCTTGAAAATCTTTGCTCCGGGCTTGTTTTGCGGATCCGCCGGCAGAATCGCCTTCCACTAAAAACAATTCGGCTTGGCTCAGATCTTGTTGCATACAATCCGCTAATTTGCCAGGCAGAGCAGGTCCCTGATGGATGCGTTTACGTGCCACTTGCTTGGCTTGACGCAAGCGTCTTTGCGCGCGTTCAATTGCAAGATTCGCAATCATTTCGCCTTGATTCCGAAACTGATTTAACCATAACGAGAAAGCATCTTTGACCACGGTGCTGACCCAATTAGACATTTGGCGTGACGTGAGGCGTTCTTTGGTTTGTCCTGCGAATTGCGGTTCATTCATTTTAACCGATAACACATATTGGCAGGGTTCCCAAAGATCGTCGGCACTTAATTTGATGCCCCGTGGACAGAGATTCCGTAATTCGCAAAATTCGGATAACGCATCAAACAAGCCTGCGCGCAAGCCATTCACATGCGTGCCGCCTTGCGTAGTAGGAATTAAATTGACATAACTTTCGCTGACGGGTGTCGAGGTAGACGTGACCCAAGCCAAAGCCCAAGCAACATTGGCATCGGGACTGGTAAATTCGCCAGTGAAGGGCTCTTCAGGGATGCAGTCTGAAGGTAAAGAGAGACGCAAATAATCTAATAACCCATTCTGATAGCACCAGCGGGTTGTTTCTTTGTTTTGTCGATTGATAAAGGTCATCGATAAACCAGAGCAAAGGACTGCTTTGGCTCTTAATATATGGGTGAGTAGTTTCGCGGAGATACGCGTTGTATCAAAATACTGGCCATTGGGCCAAAAATGAATGGTGGTACCCGTATCCCGTTTTTTGGTGGTGCCAATTTCACGCAATTCCCCACATTTTGCACCCTCTGCAAAATCCATTTGGTACACAATGCCATCGCGTTTGATCGTCACTTCTACACGGCTAGAAAGGGCATTCACCACTGAAACCCCTACGCCATGTAATCCACCGGAAAATTGATACGATTTGTTAGAAAATTTTCCGCCTGCATGTAAGCGCGTCATAATGACTTCTACGCCAGTGAGGCCCAATTGGGCATGCATGTCTACTGGCATACCACGCCCATTATCGGTGACTTCAACCGACTCGTCTTCAAAAAGCGTAACAACAATGTCGGAGGCAAAGCCAGCCAGCACTTCGTCTACAGAGTTGTCGATGACTTCTTGTGCCAAATGATTGGGGCGTGACGTATCTGTATACATCCCTGGCCTGCGTTGCACGGGCTCAAGGCCACTCAGAACTTCAATGGCGTCCGCATTATATTGGTCAGACATTGCTAAGAATCATAATAAATACCAAAACTTGATGGTAGCGTGCGCAGATTGGTATTGCAAGGCTTTATTCGATTTCAGAATGGATCAAAAGATTGCAATTGCAAAAAATTAGTTGTAAATATTTAGGGATAATAATTTGTGAGGGATATAGAAGAATGATTATTTTAGAAGACAAAAATAATATTTCTTATGAAGAAATCGGAGATTTGATGGAGAGTGTGGGATGGGGACGATTTTACTATTCATCGTAAGCCAAGTTTAGATATATTATGCATGCTACAGCACATGTTGCTTATATTCGGGAAGATGACCGATTGATTGGTTATGGACGTATGATTGAAGATGGTATTAATTGTATGTTTTATGATGTCTGCATCCATCCGGAGTACCAAAAACGCGGTTTGGGTTTGAAAATTATGCGGCATATTATTGATAAAATTAAAGAAGACACATACCAGACAATCGGGTTGTTTTGTCAACCCGATAATCCAAAGGTGGCGAACTTTTATGAAAAACTAGGATTTGAGTTTGTCGATGCAATGGATCTAACGCGATTATGCCGCCAAGATAAGGACTAACACATGCAAATTATGATAGTCACAGACGATGTCCAGTATTGGAGTTTTCTGCATGAGTTCCCAATTGTTGAAGCCGAAGAGTATTTAAAAGGGGGGCCTTACCAATCACCCTCTATTCGGGTGATTAATTTATGTCAGTCCTATCGTTATCAAACCATTGGCTATTATGTTTCTTTGCTTGCTCTAGCCCAAGATCAAAAGGTTTCACCTTCCGTCCAAATGATTCAAGATTGTGTGGATAAAAAATTATCCAGTCAATTTTTGCAAGCTATTGAGCCGGATATTCAACAAACCCTCAGTAAAATAGAGGGCAATTCTTTAATCCTGAATATTTATTTTGGCTTGTGCTCACAACAGGGTTGTGAGAGTTTAGCGAAAAAAATTCATGCTATGTTTCCGCTACCGTTGATTACCCTCAAGTTCGTGAAAAAAGGAGAACGGTGGCTGGTTAAAAGGTTGGCTGTTTTAGCGACAAAAGATATACCGCAAACAGATGAAGCGTTTATGCGACACGCGGCACAACTGTATTTAACCAAAAAACGGTTTTATCAAGGACGTAAAAAGCAGTACTTTTTTTATTTGGCAATTTTGACAGAAAAACATGAATCAGAAGGGACGCCTTCTAACAAAAAAGCTTTAGATTTGTTTGCTGAGGCGGGGGAGTCTTTGGGTATCCAAGTGGATTTTATTGATCATACTGCGATTAAAAGTGTCCCTGAATACGCGAGTCTGTTTATTCGGGCGCCTACATTGGTTAATAATTACACATATAAATTCGCACGCTATGCTGCGCAAGAGAATTTGGTGGTGATAGATGATCCGCAATCGATTGTGAAATGTTCTAATAAAGTCTACCTTGCAGTGATGTTGCAGCATCATCGGATCTGTGCTCCGCAAACGACTATTATTAGTAAATATCATGCCGATTATGTGTTACCAGAGTTTCCTTGTGTTATCAAAAAGCCGGATAGCTCCTGTTCCTTGGGTGTGGTCAAGGTCCATAATGAAAAAGAGCTCAAAAAGACCTTAAAGCAATTTTTTAAAACCTCCGATTTGGTCGTGATGCAACCATTTATCCCTACCGACTTCGATTGGCGTATTGGTATTTTAGATAACAAACCTTTATTTGCTTCGCGTTATTATATGGCAAAAGATCACTGGCAAATCGTAAACTGGAAATCCAATACAGAGCAATGCGGGTATCATGAATCTGTGCCCCTCAATGCGGTTCCAGAGGGTTTGCTTCAGACCGCTCTGCGTGCCACGCGTCTCATAGGTGATGGGTTATATGGGGTGGATATCAAAACCCGAGGTGAGGAACATTATGTGATTGAAGTGAATGACAATCCTTCTATTGATTATGGTGATGAAGATCAAATTCTGGGTGATGGGTTGTATATGAGTGTGATGCAGGTGTTTTTACAGCGTATGCAGTTGCATCATGGATGGCATAAGACACCACATCAATTGTCTTTAGAAACCGAAAAATGAAGAAAGTTTGAATTTTTGTTTCAAACATCCCCATGTCCAATGAAACATACCGACATGAGGTTTGCCTAAGCTAGCGCGTTGGTCATATTTTTGGAAGGCGTACGGTCCGTCTTGTTCTACAAACGCAAAAATAGCGGATACAAACCATTGGCCAGTGAAGCGTTCCCGCCAATGCTCGGTTTCATGGCCTTTAAATAAGAGGATATCCCCGTCGTGTAATTTTATTGCTGTCTTTTTATCCTTGATTTTTAAAATCAAAGGCCATGTTTTTTGTGTTTTTTTAAACGCCGGATCCGCGCCAATACATAAACTGGCTACCCATTGACAAGAGCTGCGGTCGGAGTGGGGTTTCAACTCAGTGCCATGTTGATACACATAATAAAATGACAAAGTAGGCCAGACTGCGCAGCCTAAGGTATGCGCAATCATCGGGGTTACTTTTTCCAGAAGCAATTCTAATAAGGGATCACCATATTCGCGATGTACATTATCTAAGGGGTCGACGTTTTGGGTGGTATTGGGTTTGATCTGGGCTTTGAACCGAGCATAGTCGGCTAATAGTTCACAGTTTTCAGGTGAAACCGCTTGTTTCAGAATAGTGTAATGGGGTTTTTTGATAATCCGGCCAGTTTTGAACATTATTTAGCTACAATAGGAGGTATTTTGTCTGTATAGCTCAAGGGTCTTTCACTTAGAGTCCTGGCTGTATGCAAAGCGATGTTCAAAAACAAGCTGGCTAAATCAGTATTTGCAGACAAAGCAGAAGGGAGACCAGAATCGCCTTCTTGTCTGATACGGCTGTCTAATGGCAATTGTCCTAACAAAGCGCATTGGTATTCATGGGCCAATTGTACCGCGCCGCCTTGGCCAAAAATAGGGTCATGATGACCACATTGACTGCAGCGGTGGAGTGACATATTTTCGATGATGCCCAGAGTTGGGACATTCGTTTTGCTAAACATTTGAATGGCTTTCTGCGCATCCAGCGTGGCAATTTGTTGAGGCGTGGTGACAATAATGGCGCCGGCCAATGGGATTTTTTGCACCAAGCTCAATTGAATATCACCGGTGCCTGGTGGTAAATCAATACATAAATAATCTAAATTATTCCAAGCAGTGAAATCTAGCATTTGGATCAAAGATTTGGCCAGCATAGGCCCTCGCCAAATGAGGGGGGTATTGTTGTCGGTGATATATCCGATCGACATGGCTTCAATCCCGTGTACACGCACTGGCACGTAGCGATCATCTTGTACTTGGATAGGGGGCGTGTTTCCCAACATCATCGGGACGCTCGGGCCATAAATATCTGCATCCAGCAGGCCAACACGCGCGCCTAATTTGGCCAACGCAGTCGCCAAATTCACGGCAACGGTAGATTTTCCAACGCCGCCTTTGCCGGATCCAATGGCAATGATATTTTTGACATTACGCAAACTTTGTCCCGGTAATTGGGTTTGATGGGCGCGAATGGGGTTTTGGGTTTGGAGATGAATCACATATTGCGGCAATTGAGCCTGTAGGGCAGGCGTCAGAGATTGTTCTAGAAACCGGATGGGATAAGGTGCTGAGACGGTGATGGAAACCGTATTGTTGTGTACAGCAATCTGAGGTTCAAGTTGCAAATCCTGTAAGCTGCGTTTTAGCCATGTGTCTGGCGTATTGAGAATGATCTGATCTAAGTTCATATTGTTGCCTCCAGCGAATTGTCAACCGACCCTAAGACATCCAAAAAATATTGACCATATTGAGCCAATTTATGGTGACCGACGCCGGATACCGTTAGCATTTGCTCTAGGGTTCTGGGATGTACCCGAATCATATCATGGAGTGTGGCATCACTGAAGATAAGAAAAGAAGGTTTGCCTTCTTCGTCGGCTAAACGTCGGCGCAGACTGCGTAAATGCTCGAAGAGCGGATCGGCTGTATCGATCGCTGCGCGAGTTTTTGTAAGTTTAATGGCAGTTTGGGTTTGTTGCGGTGGTAATTCCGTTAAACAAATGGACTCGTTGTTTAATAACAGTTCTTTGGCTTTAGGACTGAGACGTACGACATTGAAATAATCTGGATCTTGAAAGCAATAGTCACGATGAATCAATTGCCATGCTAGATGCTTCCAGTCGGCATCGGATACGTCTTTGCCGATGCCATAGGTAGAGAGATCCTGATGTCCTGCTTGGCGAATTTTTTCTGAATTTTGTCCGCGTAACACATCAATCACATGATTCAAGCCATAATTTTGCTTGAGACGGTAGACACACGATAAGAACTTTTGAGCGGCGACGGTGGCATCTACTGTGACGGGAGGGTGGTCGCAAACATCACAAAACCCACAGGGTTCCGTCATGTCTTCATTAAAGTAGCGGAGTAAAATTTGACGGCGGCAATGCGTTGCGGTGGCAAATGCCACCATATGATTCAGTTTTTGATGTTCCATGCGCTGTTGGTTTTCATCGGATAAAGCATGAATCCAGCCACGTAAACGACCACTGTCAGCCGGGTCGAAGAGCATCAATGCCCGTGCATCACAGCCATCCCGGCCCGCGCGCCCGGTTTCTTGATAATAGCCTTCAATGGTTTTGGGGAGATCATAATGGATGACAAAACGGACATTGGGTTTATCAATACCCATGCCAAATGCGATGGTTGCCACTACGATATCAATCTGATCATAGCGAAACAGGCTTTGAACTTCACGTCGCTCGGAATGACCTAACCCAGCATGGTAAGCACGCGCTCGATAATTCAAAGCTTGTAATTTGGCCACCAATTTTTCGACGCTGGCGCGGGTTGAACAGTAAATAATGCCAGATTGTTGCGTTTGCGTTTGGAGAAAATGTTGAATTTGCTTTATAGGATTTTGTTTGGGCAAAACTTGGTAATAGATGTTGGGCCGATTAAACGAAGCGATATAGAATTTGGGTTGGTACTGTAATTTGACGACGATGTCTTTTTGAGTTTGGAGATCGGCGGTGGCAGTTAAGGCAATGATGGGTTGCTGTGGAAATTCTGTTTTCAATTTTCCAAGCGCAGCATACTCAGGACGAAAATCATGGCCCCATTGTGAAATGCAATGGGCTTCATCAATGGCAAATAAAGCAATCCTACATTCATGCAAACGTTCAATAAATGCATCACTTAATAAACGTTCTGGCGCGATATACAGCAGATCTAATTCATTAGCATGTAAGCGGGCGAGTACGTCTCTGGCCGCAGCAGAAGTCAGGGAGGAATTATAGTATGCGGCACGAATGCCCAGTGCGGTGAGTGCGGCGACTTGATCTTCCATCAATGCAATCAATGGTGAGACGACTATACCAACTCCAGGAAGCATCAAAGATGGAATTTGATAACATAAAGATTTCCCACCGCCAGTTGGCATGAGGACTAATAGGTCTTGGCCTGCAACCAAATCATGAATAATATCTTCTTGGGGAACACGAAATTGTTCATATCCGTAATACGTCTTTAAAATATCGAGTGCTGAGGTCATTTTTGTTATATCAGTTCTTTACACAACTCAGGTGCAATGATATGAATAGTCGGTAGGGAAGTAAACAGCAAAGGATCAAAAATGCAATTTGAATTGAATGAAGAATTGTGTGCATTTCGCAATATGGCGGGCGAGTTCGCCCGTTCGCATTTAGAACCCAATGCGAATGATTGGGATCAGCAAGCAAAATTTCCAGTTGAAATCTTAAAAGAAGCTGCTGCATTAGGGATGGCCGGGATGTTTGCGCAAGCTGATATAGGTGGCGCAGCATTGAGTCGCTTAGCGGGTGCTGTTATTTTTGAACAATTGGCCACAGGCTGTGTGACTACTAGCGCTTATTTGTCGATCCACAATATGGTGACCGGCGTGATTGATCGCTACGCATCGCCTGAGTTGCGTCAGTACTGGGGGCCTCGGTTGACTAGCATGCAAGTGTTGGCTTCGTATTGCTTGACTGAGCCTGATTCTGGATCTGATGCGGCTGCACTGAAAACAACTGCTGTCTTAGATGGCGATCATTATGTTTTGAATGGTTCGAAAGCATTTATTTCCGGCGGATCAGTGAGTGACGTCTATTTATGTATGGTGCGCACTAGTGATGATTCGCGCAGAGGGATTAGCTGTATTTTAGTCGAGAAAAATACCCCTGGCTTGAGTTTCGGGAGTTTAGAACACAAAATGGGTTGGCGTAATCAGCCTACCTCTATGGTTTACTTTTCTAATTGCCGTGTGCCAGTTACCAATCGAGTTGGTGAAGAAGGCATGGGGTTCAAAATTGCGCTATCGGCTTTGAATGGTGGTCGAATTAATATTGCCGCTTGTTCTTTAGGGGGGGCTTTGGCTTGTTTGCGCTTGACCCAGACCTATTTACAAGAGCGCAAACAATTTCAGCAAACGCTCAGTAAAATGCAAGCATTGCGATTTTATTTTGCGGATATGCTGACCGAGTTTTCGGCGGCTAGAATGATGGTTTACCGCGCTGCGCAATATTTAGATCAGCAACATGCCCAAGCGCCGATGCACTGTGCCATGGCGAAGCGGATGGCGACTGATATCGCGTTTCAAATTAGTGATAAAGCGATGCAATTACATGGTGGCTATGGCTATTTGTGTGATTATCAAATCGAGCGAATTTTCCGTGATCTACGCGTGCATCAAATTTTAGAAGGCACCAATGAAATCATGCGTGAAATCATCGCTAAAACCGTATTGGATTCGGATTTTTCTATAGAGTAGAGGGATGAAATATGTCTGGTTTACAACATCAAATACGCGAGGATGTGTTAGTGATAACGCTGAGTCGCCCTGAAAAACTCAATGCATTGAATGACGAAGTATTGCAATCTTTGACCACAATATTGACTGCAGCCAAAACCGATCCGAAGGTGAAGGGTATTTTGATCTCTGGTCAAGGTAAAGCATTTTGTGCAGGTGCAGATATTCAGCGTTTGGCAGCATGCGATGCGCAAACAGGTTATGACTTCGCCAAAGAAGGCCAAGCGGTGTTTCGTTTGTTGGAAACCTTAGGCAAACCTTCCTTAGCTGCGATCAATGGTTATGCGTTGGGCGGGGGCTGTGAACTAGCTATGGCCGCGACGTTACGGATTGCCGCGACTACGGCGCAATTTGGCCAACCAGAAGTCAAGCTGGGTGTGATTCCTGGGTATGGCGGTACGCAACGTTTGGCGCGCCTGGTGGGGAAAGGGCGTGCGCTGGATCTTTGCTTGACGGGTCGGAGTATTGATGCGAATACAGCATTGAACTGGGGATTAGTCTGTGATGTGGTGCCACTGGAAGAATTAGAAGAGAAAGCCTGGGTATTATTGCAACAGATTTTAACGATGGGTCCTTTGGCTGTGGAAGCTGTGATGGAAGTGATTGATTATGGCTATGATTTGTCGCTAACCGATGCTTTACATTTGGAAGCATTACATTTTGCAAAAACTTGTGCGAGTTCGGACAAACAAGAAGGCACGGCAGCATTTTTTGCGCGACGTAAGCCTGTATTTAAAGGAGAATAGTGCATGAGCGTGAATTGTTTTGTGCAGAACAATGTGGGGGTGATGTTATTACAGCGTCCCAAAGCTTTGCATGCATTGACGTTGCCGATGATTGATACGATGACGACGCATTTATTGGAATGGCAACATGCCCCGAATGTACATGCTGTGGTGATTCATGCTGAACCCAGCAAAGCCTTTTGTGCTGGTGGTGACATTCGACAAATTTATGATTTACGGGGAGCGTTTTCACAACAGCTCAATTTTTTTGAGCGCGAGTATCGTTTAAATCAATTGATTCACGATTTTCCCAAGCCTTATATTGCGCTGATGGATGGGATTACAATGGGAGGCGGTGTTGGGATTGCCTTACATGGTTCGCATTGTGTAGGGAGCGAGCATTTTACCTTTGCCATGCCTGAAACAGGTATTGGTTTTTTCCCGGATATTGGTGCAAGTCATATTTTAGCCCAATGTTTGGGGCAATTTGGATATTATTTAGGATTAAGTGGCGACCAAATTTCGGTGAAAGATGCACTGGCTTTGAATTTGATTTCAGCCATGGTTCCAGCAGAACATTTTCCAAAATTAATGGAGGCTTTGTTTCAGGCGGATTTGAGCAAAGATGCTTATTATGCAGCGACCCAGTGTATTGAACAATTTTCTGAAAAATCTCTTACGTCGACTTTATTGAAAAAGAAAGAGGGTATCGATGCTTGCTTCGTTCCGGATAGCATGGAACGGATTATGGACAGATTGGCCCAAAGAAAAGAAGCTTGGTATCAAGAGTTACGCGAACGTTTGCTGAGTAAATCGCCATTGAGTCTCAAGGTAACCCTCCAACAATTGCGCTTCGCAAAACCTAAAACGATGGCGGCTTGTTTAGACATGGATGGGAGATTGGTCCGACATTTTCTACAAGATCAGGACTTTTATGAAGGGGTCCGTGCCGTGATCGTGGATAAAGACAAACGTCCTTGCTGGCAACCTATGACTTTGGCTGAAGTGACGTCTATGCAGGTCAATCGTTATTTTGAGGCAGGGTAAACAGGGCAGATGCACGTCATCCTGAGTGAAACGAAGGATCTCCCATCATAAAATTGGTCTTCGTTTTCTGGAGATCCTTCGCTAAACGCTCAGGATGACGTGTGGTGAGGGCTTTCGGACGTAGAAACTTGGACTGGAATCTATTATAATTCAGTTTTTGATTTAGAGTAAAAAATGACCGATTGCTATCATGATTATCACAAACGCCGTACGTTTGCGATCATTTCCCATCCCGATGCAGGGAAAACCACCGTTACTGAAAAATTACTGTTATTTAGTGGTGCCATTCAATTGGCAGGCTCGGTCAAAGGCCGCAAAGCCAGTCGCCATGCTACGTCCGATTGGATGGAAATGGAAAAAGAGCGGGGGATTTCTATCACCACGTCGGTCATGCAGTTTATTTATCAAGATCATGTGATGAATTTACTTGATACGCCCGGACACGAAGATTTTTCTGAAGATACTTATCGAACACTCACCGCCGTTGATTCTGCCTTAATGGTGATTGACGTGGCGAAAGGGGTGGAGGATCGGACGATCAAATTAATGAATGTCTGTCGTCTGCGCCAAACGCCTATCATGACGTTTATTAATAAATTGGATCGCGAAGGGCGTGAGCCGATCGACCTGTTAGATGAGGTGGAAACTGTATTGGGTATTCGTTGTTCGCCCATTACCTGGCCGGTTGGGATGGGACGTCGCTTCAAAGGCATTTATCATTTATTGACGGATACCATTCATTTGTTTGAGCCTGGAAAAAATGCGCAAACTCAAGAGGGCTTGTCGATTGTTGGTTTGCATAACCCCGAGCTGGATCAGCATTTAGGGGATATGGCCCAAGAACTTCGCGAAGAGCTTGAATTGGTCATGGGCGCCTCGCACACATTTGATCTGGACGAATATTTGGCCGGTAATCTGACGCCGGTTTATTTTGGATCAGCGGTTAATAATTTTGGGATCCGTTCATTATTGGATGATTTTGTGCGTTATGCACCTGGCCCTCGAGCGCGTGCAGCAGCGGAACGATTGGTCGCACCGGAAGAGCCGGCATTTACTGGGTTTGTCTTTAAAATTCAGGCCAATATGGATCCTAGGCATCGAGATCGGATTGCGTTTTTGCGGATTTGTTCGGGTACCTTTGAGCGTGGGATGAAATTACGCCATTTGCGTTTAGAGAAAGATGTGCAAATTGCGAATGCCTTGACCTTTATGGCAGGTGATCGCAATCAAGCGGAGATTGCTTTGAGTGGCGATATCATTGGTTTGCATAATCATGGCACCATTCGCATTGGTGATACGTTTACCCAGGGTGAGCAGCTGAAATTTACGGGTATTCCTAATTTTGCACCGGAGTTATTTCGTTTGGTGCGTTTGAAAGATCCGATGAAAAGTAAAGCGTTGTTGAAAGGTTTGATTGAATTATCAGAAGAGGGGGCAACCCAAGTTTTCCGTCCCTTGTCTTCGAATCAATTGATTTTAGGCGCTGTGGGGGTGCTACAATTTGATGTGGTGGCCCATAGGTTGCTGCATGAATATAAAGTGGACTGCATTTATGAGGCAGTGAACGTGACTTGCGCACGTTGGGTCTATGCGCCGGATGACAAAACTCTGAGCGAGTTTAGGGATAAGACCTTTGATTATCTGGCTTTAGATGGTAGTGATTCGCTCATTTATTTGGCACCCACTCGGGTGAATTTGTCTTTGGCTCAAGAGCGCTATCCGAAGATAGCGTTTTTGGCTACGCGAGAACATTAAAAAAAAGTCACTGCTTCGCTATCGCTCGCAACGACGTATTCGTCTTCTACCGTCGTTGCGAACGCGGTGAAGCAATCCCGTGACGTCGCCCTAATCATGTCCAGTGCAATATCGTCTAAAATTTTAACAGTATGAAATCGATTTTTTGCTCGAAATCAGGGCGATCTATCCGAGCCGCGGCTTGGATGGTCTGCACAATTATAGTAGCAGTTGCGGGTGTTGCTGCTTTATTGGGAGGCGTATCGCTTATAGCCGAGCGGAACCAATTTATCGATAGAGAACTCATTGGATGGCGTCCTATTTGAATAGAATATTTATATGGCACACATGATCTTGCCCTGGGTCTATCCGGGCCACTAGTGCAAAATATTGTAAAGATTCATGAGAAAGTTTACTATATATTAAGTAAAGGTAGGGGTTGCTATGACAGCAAAGACTAAACTCACCTCGATCTCGAGATTCACCTTCGTCTCGAAGTTTTTCGCGAGTCCCGCGTTGAAGTCAAAAAAAGACTTGTTAAAAACTTCCTATTTTTGTGAATAAACTCGTATCTGGACAAATAACAAAGGGAAATGGCGATGTGTAAACAACGGATGAACTTGTTCATATTATTATTTTCGGTGGTGAATTTTGCAAGCGCAACATCGATAGTTTGCCCAGGAAAGAGCGGGTTTCCAGCCTCCGCCAAATTTGTCTATTGTGGGCCTGCGGTATGCAAACCAAACAGCGATGGATCAACAGCAACATGCAAGGATTGTTATCAGTTAGTTGGTGAAAATGTGGGGACTTTAAGCTGCGAAGAGCGGGTACCAAAAGGTAACAATTATATATCATCTTTTTCTGCGAGAAAATCTATTGTGCCAGGTCATGAAAAGCAACCTATTGTCTTTTGCGACGCAAATAAAAATGCAGATACAATTTACGCTGATTGTCTTAACGCACCATGCACTGTGACTGATAACAAGAAAAAGCTAGCAACCTGTCAATGTACATTGGTTAAGATGGAAAAAGGCGACAGTTTTGCAACAGAGGCCCGCTCATGCACGACTCCAGACAGGTGTAATGCTCCCAAAGGATATATTTTGAATGGAGCTCCGTCGGCGATTGTTTTGCCTATGGTTGCTACGGTAGCCAAAGTTACTGGACAATCAATATCCGATATTACGTGCGATCCCAGTCAGACTCCTAAGTAACGCGGACAAGCCGCGGTACGTATATTTTCTGAAGATTAATTGTCAACAGACCCTTTTATTGTACGGTGTTTAATACGCAGTAGCGCCGCTATTAAGGCGCAATTGTCTTTTAATGCTCGCGAGTAGCCAAAAACGCTATCTTCGGATAACGCTCTTGCGCCAAAGACAAATTCACGCGAGTGGGCGCTAAATAAATGAGCGAATCACTGCTATCTAAAGCCAGATAATCAAGCGTCTTATCCCGAAACTCGCTCATAGTTTTGTCATCTGGCGCATAGACCCAACGTGCGCAAGCCACGTTCGCTGACTCATAAATCCAGTCCACTTTATATTCATGCAGCAACCGATGGGCTACCACATCAAATTGTAGCACCCCCACAGCGCCTAAAAATAATTGATTCGAAGACAAGGGACGGAAAACTTGGGTTGCCCCCTCTTCTCCCTGGAAGGTATATTTTCTGTCCTTGTCAGCTCACCCTATTTTTCAAACCAAATTTATTGTAAATTAGCGCAGCGGTCATCCAACCTGACGCTTATATGGAAATTCTTGGTTTTTTTGGCGGAGTGCTGTATTTTTACACACATTCTTGGCTTGCTTTGGTATGCTTGGTGCTCTTTATTGGGTTTCGCCCTAGTCGACAATTATTGTGCGCAGCCGGTTTAGGCTATGCACTGGGCATGGGTCACCAATGGTGGCTGCGTGACCAAGGGATGCCGCAGCAAGCGGTGATTCGGCAAGCAGCTTTGACCGGCATGGTTGCGACGATTCCCAAACAAAATGCCGATAAAACTCAATTTGAATTCGATGTACTGACTTTGAATGATCACCCTGTGCATGCTCGGATTCAATTGGGCTGCTATCGCAATTGCCCGACTCTCCATGCTGGTCAATACTGGGCGTTACGCGCCAAACTACATGAAGCTCATAATTTGAATAATCCTGGCGGTTTTGATTATAAAACCTATTTGGCCGCTAGACATATTCATTGGGTGGGCTATGTTGTGCAAGGTAGTATGCGAGTTATAACGCCAACCCCTTCTCTTTGGAGTATGGTGGTGATTCGCGAAAAATTAGCGACTCATTTGGCACAGTTACTTGCAGATGAAACCAGTCTTGGGATCGTTCAAGCACTCACTATTGGCGTGACAACCCACATTAGCCAAGCATCATGGACCTTGTTTCGTTGTACCGGTACGACGCATTTGATGGTCATTTCTGGCGCCCATATTGGCTTAGTGGCTGGCATAATTTTTAAATTGCTGTGTGGGCTATGGTCGCGTTGCCAATGGTTGTGCCTGCGTTATCCCTCTCAGAAAGTAGCCAGTATTGCAGCGATTTTGTTTAGTATTGCCTATGCCGTGGTGGCTGGATTTGGCGCACCGGCGGAGCGTGCAACCATATCGGCAGGGTTGGTTTTTTTACGTTATTTAGGACAGCGCCAATTCGGCGCTTGGCAGGTGTGGCGCTATGCGTTATTGGCGGTGTTATTGACGGAGCCGCATGCTGTATTGTTGCCGGGATTTTATCTGTCTTTTATGGCAGTGGCTATTTTATTGGCGATGAATCGCAGAATTCGCAGCCAAAGAATGAGTAAGGCAATTTGGATTCAAATGTCGTGTATGCTGGGTTTATTGCCATTTACGGTATATTGGTTTTCTTATGGTTCAGTGAGTGGTTTGTTTGCCAATATACTGGCGATTCCTTGGGTCAGTTTTGTGATTGTCCCTTTGGCTTTTATCTGTATGGGAATCGGGAAATATGTGGTGTGGTTACCAAAAATTTTGCATCTCAGTATTCAATATTTATTGTTATTCTTACATTGGGTGGATGGACTGGCGTGGATGAATCTCCAAATGTCCTATCCCAATTTGGTGATGGCGATTGCAGGTATTTTAAGTCTCATCATGTATTTATTCCTACCGATACGGGCCTTGTTGCCAACAGCTACTACGATGTTGGTGGTAGCGCTTTATCCTACTCATCCCCATATTCCGGATCAAGAATTTCAAGCTCAGATTTTAGATGTGGGGCAGGGCTTGGCGGTTTTGATTCAAACTCATGGGCATGCGTTGATGTACGATACGGGTGGGAAAAATTACCAAGGTTCGGATATGGGGAAATTAGTGATTTTGCCCTATTTTCAGCATATAGGTTTGAATCATTTGGATAAAATTGTGATCTCTCATCCTGATTTAGATCATCGTGGCGGTTTGGTTTCTTTGCAAACGGCGTTTCCTAAAGCGGAGCTTATTGTGGATGACCCTAAGTTGTATCAGCGTGGTATTTCGTGTCATCATTATCCTGAGTGGACGTGGGATGGGGTGACCTTTCATTTTTTTCCAATGCAGCAGGATTTGGGGTCGACTAATAATCGGTCGTGTGTTTTAAAAGTTTCTAACGCAAGTGGGCAACTATTATTAACGGGAGATATTGAAAAAGCAGCTGAACGTGCCCTCATTCAACAATACGGGGCGCAGTTACAATCAGCCGTCTTGGTGGTACCGCATCATGGGAGTAATACTTCTTCGTCTAGCGCATTTTTACAAATGGTTGCACCTAAGTATGCTGTGTTTTCGTATGGTTTTGATAACCGTTACCATTTTCCCCATTCTAAAACACTGGGTCGATATCGTGACTTGGCTATTCCTACGGGTGCCACTTCTGACCAAGGTATGATTCGTCTAGCGTTTAAGAAGAAAAATTGGATTCACACCCCATGAAGATCAAGATAAAGACACTATACCCTAAACTGGTGGTCTTATATTACGCGATTGCAAAGTATGTAGCAGATTACTACCAAGAGCATAGCGCTGATTTGCTTTCATATTGCGCATTTTTTGTGTTAATATACGCATTTTTGGGTTTGGGTGAATTTTTTGGAGATTTGAAATGGAGAGTAGGGCGCGAGAACCGGTTGTTTATAAAGCGATTTTAGACCCGCTTAAATTTGATAATCCACGTTTTTGGAGAGGTATTGCTGACTACAAGAATGGGCGTTTAGAAAGCAAAGTTTTTCATGCAGAAGAAACTGTAAAATCTACCGAGGTTAGTGAAAAATCGGTGTCTTGGCCAATATCTCATTCTTTTGTTTATGGATCCCGCATTGTTCATCCACGTTTAGACAATATGCTTTATATGCTGTGTGGATTTAGGTTAGGTCATAACGCTGACGCTGCAGAGGATGAAGCAGCAATGAAAAAGATAGTATTGGACAGTCTTATTTTTGACGGGTCGTCTTCCAGTAAAAATGTGATTCATCACTGTTTTTCTGTGTATGGCGGTAAATCGCAGGAGATGATAGCGTATGCGCGTGGGTGGTCTGATCATGTTAATCCTAAAAACCCGTATCCGGGTTTTATCGGACACAAAGATTTTGTTGTTCCTGAGGTTGAACAACGGCCTATTTCTTATGCTTTTTGGTTAAGTGTTCTGTCGATAACAGCAGGGACTGTAGCCCTAATATGTGCTTTTGCATTTATGCAGGCAGCTAGTTTGGCAGTGGGTGGTTTGATTATAGCGGGTGTGGGCGCGGTTGCTTTATATAAGGGAATATCGTTATTTTGTTCTGATCGACAAAGTAACGCTGATTATAACAGCGCAGTCGAGAGCGAAATCGCACCATGGCGTCCTATTTGAACTATGTGATGATGCCTGACGGCCCTATTCGTTTAGAAGGAAACTAAAATGAATATTTGGAGACAACTGATCTTAAGCGGCATCTGGCTGCCGGCCACATTGAGTTTTGCGCTCAATCCAGGTGTCGTCATGGATTGTGAACGACATTATTGCGCTGCCGTGGTGGATGCAGGAAGCTCGGGATCGCGTATTCATTGGTACAGTTATGATTTAGATAGACAACATAGTCCCATTCATATCCACGAAGCTTATTCCAAAAAAATCAAACCAGGCTTGGCCAGTATTGCGCATGAGTCTGCCTCAGTGGCTGGGTATATGGACCAATTGATGTCGGAGTTTTCCCAATCCAATGTTCCGGTGTATCTATACGCCACGGCGGGGATGCGTTTGTTGTCATCGGATAGCCAGGAGCAATATTATTCTGAAATTAAACAATGGTTTGCGGCTCACCCGCAATGGCCGTTGCATGATGCGCGTACGATTTCAGGGATGGAAGAAGGCATTTATGGGTGGCTCAGCCTGAATTACCATTTGCAAACATTACAAGATAAAAGCCAACCATTGGTCGGATTAATCGAAGTGGGGGGTGCCTCTGCGCAAATCGCTTTTCCAATTCGCGATACGACAGAAGTCGATGCGCAGGATTACGTAGATCTGACCCTATATGGTCGACATATTCATTTGTTTTCTCATAGTTTTCTGGGTTTGGGCATCAATGAGCTTTTTACCCATAGCCGGAATTATCCTGCGTGTTTTCCCAATGATTATCCTTTGCAAAATGGGGTGCATGCACTCGGTGATGCGGAACAATGTCAAACTGAGATGGGGTCCGTACTCCAACAAGCGTATCGGGTGAATACGGTGACAGGCCCAGCGCTGCAACAAAGCACAGCACCTATGTGGTATACCGTATCCGCAGTGTCTGAGATGCTGTCTTATCCGCCATTTGAGTTTGCAGACCAGGAATTTACTGGACCATCGCTATTACAACAAGCCAATACCCACTATTGTCAGCAATCTTATCAAAACTTAGTGGCGCAGTATCCTGGTAGTGACTATATCCAAAAGAATTGTTTGCTGGCTTCCTATTTTTCTGGGCTATTAGTCCATGGATTGGGGTTTGAGCCGGACCAAGGTATTCATTATGCACCTGATTATGACGGCAGCTGGACGCTGGGGGCACTATTAAGCCAACCGCAAACCCAGTGATTTACAGTTTTGAGTTGCCTGTGTAGATAATGTTCAAAAAACCGAGTCATCCCCACGTAGGCGGAATGACACAGTTTTTCTGGATAAGGGTTCGCGGGGTCTCTACGATTGACATTGTCCGTGTGAGCTCGTAGGCTACCTTTTTGCCAACTGTAGGATACGAGCTATGGCTACGGATAATCGCACGATTTTTATCATCGATGATGACCCCAACATATGTGACTCATTGCGTTACCTGTTCGAATCTGTACATTTTAAGGTGGAAACTTATTTCAATGCACAGGGGTTTTTGGATAAATATGATGCCAATAAGCAGGGCTGTATTATTCTGGATGTAAGGATGCCCGGGATGAGTGGTCTTGAATTGCTCGAGCATATCAATGCTCGGAAAATGCGTATTCCAGTGATTATGATGACTGGTTATGCGGATGTCCCAATGGCTATTCGAGCTATGAAATTAGGGGCTGCTGATTTTATTGTCAAACCGTTTAACCATCAGAGTTTATTAGAAACGGTTCACAAATGTAATGAAAAATCGGTGGATCAGGAAGATTGGGAACAAATTGCCAAGCGAATCCACAGTTTGACAGAACGAGAGCGTGAAATTCTTAATTTAATTGTGGAAGGAAAGTTAAATAAAGAAATAGCCTACGAGCTTAAAATATCCATATCTACTGTTGAGGCCCATAGGTCAAATATGGTGCGAAAAATGCAAGCTAAGAATTTTGCGCAACTCATCAAAATGTATCTCAAATATCAATTTGAAGCGGTACAGATTTCAGAGTAAACAAACAGTTGCCATTGTGGGTTTTCAAACTTCCGGAAGATTGTTGGACGGGGAGCGGGATGTAAGCATCGGAATAATATATACCTTACACGCATGATTTTTAGGATTTAATGCTATTGCTTCTTCCGTTTAAACGTAGGCTAAACAAAAAAATCAAGTCGCCTAAAATCCTAAAACTCATCCATGAAAGGTATATAAAACACCACCCTATTATTCCGATGTTACTTTTCTATAGATTAGTCTTTCTTGAAAGGTTTCCACTGATCTGCTAGGGGCTTACGTGTTTGGTCGCTATTTTTCTTTTGGTCATTAATTCGATTTGCACCTGGGCCTTGTTTAGGCTTTAGTTTGCCTTTATTTTGTTCGTTACTCATTTTTTATCTCCATTGATTTTTTATATGCCCATTAAGTTATTTTAATGAACATACATTAAACGTAGACTATTTTTAGAAAATATCCAGTGTGATCTTTAATGATTCTTTATGATTTTAGGATATTTGGTGCCTTAGATTGGCAAATCTATCATCGAAATCAAGTAGTTGAATCTCGTCGACACCAACGGGGGACGGCGGTTTAAAAAAGCCATGCTGACCCTTGAGTAATTCGTAATGCAAGGTTCGTCGTTCTAAAAGCTGTGCATTGTAATGAATCGTGCGCTGTAATGCGATCTCAAAGGCTGCTTCATTTCCGTGATAAAATAAGTCAGCGAGATCTAGATCATAAAATTCCGGGATGCCTTGAAACGCCTCTTGTACTTCGGCCATTTTTAACACAAACATATATTCATATAAAGAATGTCCGCCGCTATAATATAGGGACGTGGACAGAAATAAACGGATAAATTGGACAAAATCATCCGTAGACCTGGTAAATGGACTTTTGGGATTGTCTTGTTGTAGTCTAGCCAGGACCCTAAGCTGCACTAAAAATAGACCTGAAATAGAGTTTGAAAATGGGTGGACCAATTGTTGGAAGCAGGCTTGCACTAATTCGGAATCGCTATCAAAGCGATTATATTCGGTTGATTTTACGTGAGTGAACGGGATTGAGGCCAGTGCTTTATCATTTCTCGCAAGGGGCATGTAGCTTTTCATCAAGCCAAAATGTTGATTACCTGTGCTCAATTGTTCCGTAGTATGGCTGATTTTTCCTTTGTTCACGAACCAGTCATGAGTCCGATAAATATTGATAGGCATATCAGTTTGCCTCCAACCATTCACCATGCCCATGTAGTTAATCCTCACCAGCCATTTGATTTTTTCTCTGGCTTCTTCACTGAGATCTTGAAAAATACTGCCTTCTTTGATGCGTTTGATATAAGCATTGATCTGCCTGTTTACTTTTTTTTGAAACGAGGGTTCTAAGCACTCGCCTTTGAATACTTCGTTAATGGTTTTACGCTTGTGCTCAGAAATGTTTTGATCTACCAATGCAGCACTTTTGCTGTAGAAATACCGCAAGGTACGTAACGCCATATTGGGGAGTTGATATTGCAATGTTTCGTAGGCCAAATGGGTTTCAAAATAGCGGCGGCTGGGATCGGCATTAATGCTGTGCTCATCGATGACTAATTCATAATCATCTAACAAGGGTTCTTCTATAAGAAAAGTACACAAATCAATACAGCTGTCTCCATCGCAGGCCCCCCTGAGATATAACTTTTTCAACTGATTAACTTTATTGGAATCATCCTGATAATGTTGTATCAACAATAGCAATCCTTGCCCGGGTGTTATCTTGGGCTTGTATGGCATGTACTCATCTATTAAAACTTTTATTGTGACAATAGTATAACAAACAAGCATTTTGTGATCAATAAAAGATCGCAGTGATCTTTTATTGGTTTTTGTGATGCTAGACTCGGAGCAAACTCATTGCTTAATGTCCCTGAGTGCTTGGATTGAAGGAACTTGATGCAGGCTTTCCTTCACTTTTAAATTTAATTAGCTTTGCTTTAATCTGCTCAGTAGGTGGCGTTGTATCAACCGAGCCCGCTCTAGGAGCTTTTAACGATTCGTCTGCGTCAGTTGCATCGAGCTTAGACATGGCTTCCTCTTCAGGCAAGCTACCTCTCGCTTGCAAGCTATGGGAGTGTCTGTTGGACAGTAGCTGTGAGGTTTCTTGTGATAAAGAAATTAATTCTCTAACCCAAGGCTGTATGACATGATGCTCGCGTTCACGGTGCGGTGGTTTTTCTTTCGATCTTGTTCTTGTGGCCCACTGTGCCTCATTATTTTCCCAAGGAGCTGCTGTTGTCTGAAAATCGCCATCGCAGTTTTTGATAAATACGACCGTTTGCATCATCACTTGATGAATTAACGGATCAGGAATCTCATGCATTAATTTATAAATCATTCTGATTTCAGCATTGGTTAAGACAAATCCAATTTTATTTATCGCCAAATTCCAATCTGGCGTGAACAATGGATTTTTATCAGAGTCTTCGGCAGAAGTAACCACGTGAATCGATAGAAGTGGTTCGCCGCGCTGTAAACGGTAGAGATTTTCTTGCAATGTGTCAACAACCATGCGTTTCGAGGCAGCAAGAGCGCTTTGGAGTTCAATGGGTTTTGAGTCGAGATTAACATAACCTGACCATTCGATAACTTCTTTTGATAATTTTTCGTCTTCGCCGAAAAAAAGATGGCGAAGAGCGTGATTCATGGCTAATGCTCTTGCAAACGCATATCCTGTTAAATCAGTTTCTTCATCAGAGGGATCCCAGATTTTCGTTTCTTCAATTAAATACTGAAGCATGGTTTGATTTGGATTAGCTGTATTTTCTATTTGTGTAATAATGGTTATTTTTTCTTCTTCTGAAAGTCCCAAAACTGAAGAGAGAACATAGTCAAGAATGGCCGCTCTGGTCCGTGGGTCTTCAATTTTTAGTAGTTTCGAGTGCAAATGTTTCATTGCAGATACGACGCTTTTTGGGCTTTTACTTTTATAAACCGATTTTGCTTCTAGAACAGTTTCATCATGAGCGCGACTGTATAGGGAAGTGTGTGCATCAAAAATAGGATACGTTGTACTATAGATTTTACGATGTAGCGCTTCCGCACAATGTTGCATATATTCAGTCCAACCAGCAGAATGAAATCCCAATAATGTCACTTCTGTAGATGATGTTTCTGTATCATCGAGCATATAAAATCCTTAAAAAATTTGTAACCCCGCAGGGGGTACGTCATCCCGAGGAATTCGATGAGATCTGGATGACGTACACTAGGGCTACCAAAATCCTGTTATGTTTAATTATAGCTCAATATTTTCTGTTTTTTATTTTGTGATACAATCCACTCCTTAACAAAAATGGAGTGCAATATGCGGTTATTGAATGCAAAAACATTGAGGTTGGTTGTGTTGGGAGCTTTGTTGTCTTTTCCCCTGGTCACTTTGGCAAAATTAATTCCGTTTACGGAAGCGGATTGTGCTGAATTAGCAAAACCTAAAACCGTATTGCTGGTTCATGCAACTTGGTGTTCACATTGCAGAGCCTTTAAGCCGGTTTATGAAAAAGTATCGAATCAAGATAAATACAGTAATTGGGTGTTTTATGAAGTTGCTGCTGATGATTTGTGGCGCGTATGCGGTCAACAAATTGATGGCTATCCTTATACCTATAAAAATAATATGCAAACTATTTTGAAAGGTAGCCGACCTCAAGCAGTCTTGGAGCATTTTCTGGATAATTAATAACAACGCATAACGTAAAGTCAAGAAAGATGACTTATACGATTTGAGATATTTCTTACAACAGATTCAGAATTTAAGTAGTGACGGCGACCAGGTTGTGCTTTAAAGTGTTTATATAGTGTGTAGGAACCAAGGATGGCCAGACTATGCACAGGGAAGGGACTAGGATGGTTCCTAATTCAAGGATGAGATAAGGTAACGTAAAATAACTTTACGTTACCTTATTTTTGGGTCTGTAAATAATTTTGTGTAATTAGTCATAGTGTATAATCTGCCTATTTTCAGATAGGCATAGATGCAGAGAAAAACTATGACTCATGATATAGATGAATTGGCTCAAGAAATAGCCAAGACATGTAAAACACAAGAAGACTTTACGGAATTTTTTAAACAGTTAAAGCGGAGAGGTTTAGAGGCCGCGTTATCCGGCGAACTTACGCATCACTTAGGCTATGACAAGCATGCCAAAGCAGATGCACGTAAGAGCAACAGCCGCAATGGCTACAGTAAGAAGACTATTCAGGTTAATGAGGGCGAAATGGAAATTGCTGTGCCACGTGACCGCACAGGTACATTTGAACCACAGATTATCCCTAAATACGCAACCCGATTTGATGGCCTTGATGAAAAGATCATTTCATTTTATGCACGAGGTTTGAGTACACGCGATATCCAAAGCGAACTTGAGGAAATCTATGGTACAACTATATCACCCACATTAATTTCAAGCGTGACAGACGCGGTTTTATCAGATGTGCGTGCCTGGCAAGCAAGGCCACTGGATAGTTGCTTCCCCATTGTTTATTTGGATTGCATTGTCGTTAAAGTAAAGACCGACAAGGGCATTATTAACAAATCGGTCTATTTGGCATTAGGTGTTAATACAGGCGGTTATAAAGAGCTTCTGGGCATGTGGATTAGCCAAAATGAAGGTGCAAAATTCTGGTTAAACGTACTGACAGATATAAAAAATCGTGGCTTAGATGAAATATTTATTGCGTGTGTTGATGGACTTACTGGCTTTCCCGAAGCAATTGAAACTGTATATCCACACACTAAAGTTCAGCTTTGCATTGTTCACAAGATTCGAAATTCATTGGCTTATGTTAGTTGGAAAGACCGTAAAATCCTTGCTGCTGATTTAAAAACCATTTACAGTGCCAAGACACTCATTGAGGCTGAAATGGCGTTGGATGCTTTTTCTAAGAAATGGGACAACCAATATCCATCCATAAGCGCCTCTTGGCGCAGGGATTGGATACGCATTACTCCATTTTTTGATTATCCAGCTGACATCCGCCGAGCCATATATACGACAAATGCCATCGAATCTTTGAATATGACTTTGCGAAAGGTAATTAAAAACAAACGGATGTTCCCATCTGACGAATCAGTGTTTAAATTGCTATATCTTGCGATTGAACGAATTGCTCAGAAATGGACAATGCCGATTCAAAACTGGAAGCCAGCTATGAATCGGTTTATGATCGAATTCAGCGATAGAGTTACTGAATAAGGGAATGGCTAGTTACACAGAATATTTTACAGACTCCTTAAAAATAATAGGGTCTGTTGATAATTCAAACCCCTACGTCCCGCGGCTTGTGTATAGCCCTGTAACATAGGTAACACATGTAACGGGACATGGGTAACAGTTTTAATTATATAAAAGTGCAGTAATTGTTACTGCACAGCTTTATAACCTAGTTTAACTTTCTTAATAAAATTATCCATAAAAAACACTGCAAATTCATCTGATTTATCTGTTTCCTTGATTGCAACATATTCTCCATTAAATCCTTTTCCTGCTTTA
>JACCDN010645260.1_pt1 | contig 67518 bp, 106 predicted proteins | sample 7441691 | NCBI WGS metagenome assembly JACCDN01 (sample SAMN15323439, study PRJNA562643) | freshwater metagenome | isolation source: river surface water | place: USA:Blue River Watershed | collected 2017-08-16
AAACCCAGGTTGGGGTAACACCCAGGTAGGATCGTTACCTACATTTTCCGCTTATAGTTTTTTTTTGTGGGTTCAATCCCATTTTGAATATAAAATATATAGCTAATATATGAAGACCTATTATCAATCAGATCAATTACAATCTCAAATAGATTGGGAAAATATCATGAAAATGCCAAGATATGCTGGTGGACATGATGATCAAATGATGGGTTTATTTAAAAATTCTGCTGTTATTGGTCATTATAATGAGGGTGATTATCAAGGAACTGTTGCGACTTGTGTTTTGCTAGAAAATGGCGAATATGTTATTTATAATGATTATTATGGGTCTTGTAGCGGATGTGATTCGTGGGAAGGTGCTTCGGATGAACAGGTTAGACATATGTGTATTGGTTTATCGAATGATTCATATATTTTTTCATCTGTCAATGATATTGTAAATTTTTTAAAATGGGAGAATAAGGAAAAGTATTCATGGTCTACTGATGTTTCACTCGGTCTTCTATTAGAAATAATGAAGAATATTTCGGTAATAAGAGAAATTAAAATAGATAGTATTTTAAATTCATAATATATACATTATGAATTATATTAAATTATTTGAAAATTTTAAAACTATAGATGATTTGTTATCAGATATTAATATATGTGCTAATAAACATGGTGTGAAAATTATCTATGGTGATGAGTCTACTATCCCATATCCACATACAGGATATCCAGTTAGTGGATATTTTGTTGATTATGGCGCACCAACACTAGCTGTTGCAAAAGGAAAACCCTATAAAGAATGGGTGATGATATTATTACATGAATCATCACATATGGATCAATGGATCGAAAAATCTAAATATTGGAGCAATAACTTTATTGATGGTAGAGAATCTGTTGAGTATATTGATGATTGGGTTAGTGGTGAGGAATATTCAGAGAAAGACATCAATGATTTTGTTAAAAGGTCTATCGATGTTGAATTAGATTGTGAAAAAAGAACTATAGATAAATTAAAAAAATACAACATTGATATAAATATCGATGAGGAAATTCAGAAAGCAAATTCTTATATTTTATTTTATAATATAGTAAAGGAGTTTAGAAAGTGGAATGAAGTTGGTAAGGCACCATATCAAATAAAAGAAGTTTGGTCTAAAATGTCAAATAAGTTTGACATGAATTATAGTTCTGTTGATAATGATATTAAAAAATTATATCTAAAATATTGTTTTTAATTTTAATATATAATTTGAAACTTACTAAAAAATAGTTATATTTGTATTATGAAAAAGGAATTTATAGAATTTAAAAGTAAAACTATTGAGAAGAATAGTAGATAATACTTAGTGTATATAAAAATCTATTAAACCCAGACCTCGATGGTCTGGGTTTTTTGTTTAAAAGAAATTATGAAAAAGAAAATAAGAGAAAGTTTTAGAAACGAAGTTTTTAAAAGAGATAAGTATAAATGTGTAATATGTGGATCATCTGGGAATTTAGACGCGCACCACATAATAAACAGGAATGAAATAGTATCAGGTGGATACGTTAAAGAGAATGGGATAACGCTATGTGAAGAGGTTTGCCATATTAAGGCAGAGCAATTTCATATTACAAAAGGTGAATCTTGGGTTGATAGATTTCATCCAAACGATTTATTTAAATTAATAAATTCAAGATATGATATAGCTAATAAAAAAGCAAGTGAATTATGAAAGCAAAAGATATAAAATGGCTCGAAAATAAAATCGAAGACATTAAAAAAAGAAAAAGAAATTTAAAATATATTCAAGATCCAAGTATTGTCAAGAAGATAAAAAAAGATTTGAAGAGAGAATATCGTTCGGCTAAGCGAAGTGAAAAAAATGAACTTAATGAATGGATTAAAAAAGAGATAGGAGATAAATAATATGAAACAGTACCCAAAAATAGGATATTTTGATGAAAGTTTAATTGGACAATATTGCTATGCCTTTGATAAATTAGATGGTAGTAATATTAGATTTGAATTTTCGAAAAAGAGAAATTGGTATAAATTCGGCACCAGAAATGAGATAATTGATAGTACAAGTCGTCAATTTGGAAAATCAATTGACCTATTTATCAATAAGTATGGTGATGGTTTAGCTGAAATTTTTAAATCAAACAAGCAATATAGAAACTCCGATAGTTTTGTTGCATTTGCTGAATATTTTGGTGAAAATTCATTTGCAGGGCAGCACCAGGATGAAAAAATGGATATAAAATTATTTGATATTTCCCAATATAAAAGAGGATTAATACCACCAAAAGAGTTTATTGAAAATTTTGGACATTTAGATATCCCAGATTTAGTATATCAAGGTTATTATAACTTTGATATGATTGACTCAATAAGGAGTAATAAATTAGGTTTAAAGGAAGGCGTTGTCATCAAAGGAATTCACAAAACTAAAGGAAATGATATTGTCTGGATGAGTAAAGTTAAAACCAATGATTGGCTTATTAGAGTTAAAGAAAAATTTGGTGAGAAAGCTCTACTAGAAGAATTAAATGGTAATAAATCATTGTTGGTATGAGAAAAGTGTATAAATATCCGGAATATAAAAGGACACCTCACTTTGATTCAAGTATCTCTAACATGACGCATGATGATATTTTATACGAAGGAGATATTCAATTTCCATTAGAATGCTATATACAAGAAAAGATAGATGGTGCGAATATGAGAGTGTCATGGGATAATGGACCAATAGTTGGTAATAGAAAACATATTTTAAAAAAAGGATTTGTTAAAACAAAAACACCAGCAAAAAGACAATTTACATATGCTTGGAATTGGATTCATTCACATGAAAAAGATATTAGAAAGACATTTGATATTTGGGGCGGGGAATTAACGATATATGGTGAATGGTGTTATTATACACATTCGATATCATATGATAGACTACCTGACTTTTTCATGGCGTATGATATATACTCACATAATGATCAAAAATATCTATCACCTGATATTGTAAAAGATATACTTTCTAAAACAAATATCAAATATATTGAGCCAATAAAGAAGACATTCTCTTCTATTACCGAGATTATTGAATGCTCAGAGCAGATGTCTAAATATAGAAATGGCCCTTGTGAAGGCATTGTGATTAAAATATCAGATGGTCATTTTTATGAAAATTCATTTAAAGTTGTGAATAAATTCTTTGAAAGAAGAAATAATTTTAATGAGAGTTGTATTATTAAAAATAAATTATTATATTTGTAGTTATAAAATAAATAAAATGAATAAATTATCAAATTTCTTACTTAGAGGTAAGTTTTTATCACTTATAGTTAAGTGGTATTTAATGTGTGTAGGTTTAGTATATTTACTAATGAATTTAGGCGAATTTCATTTAAATCTGATGTCAGAATCAGTTTTTAATGTAGAGGCGATGAAGATATTATTTCTTGTTCCTTTATTTATTTCAATAATTATATCAGTTGTTTTAAAATTTTCTTTTGGGAAAAAGACAACTTAATATTTTTATTGTTTATAAAGTAAACAAATAAAATAAATAAATAAATGAAAAAAGGTAAGGTAAAATTTTACAATCTAAGCAAAGGATTTGGATTCATCACTGATACAGAAACAGGTTCTGATATCTTTGTACACGCAACTGGTCTAAAAGATGATATTAGAGAAGGTGATGATGTACAGTATGATGTACAAGAGGGAAAAAAAGGATTAAATGCGGTTAATGTTGAGTATGCTAACTAACATATAGAAAAATAATCTTCAAAGTCTGATAAGAAATTATAAGACTTTTTTTATTTCTATTCTTATTTCATTTTCAAATTCTTTTATGTCTATAAGCTTTCTATCCAATTGAAGCTTGAATATTCTTCTAATTATTGGTGATAAAAAATCAATACTTTTTGTTGTTGGGTGAATAATTATAGCACCTTTAACTACTTCTATACGTGTGAATTTTGATAGAAACTTGTTTAATCTTTCAACATAAAAGTAAACTCCACCACTCTCACTGATTTTAATATTTCGCAATTGTTTATCACTCATTACTAATCCCAAACTTTTGGAGAAATAACTCTAATCATGTTATGAATATTAGACTAAATGAGGCTGCTATTGGTAATACAGATGGTGTGGTTACTTTTAACCTATCGGGTGGAGTTGAATCTAGAGAAGGACATTTTAAACAAGCTTTTTATGGTTCATCATCTATTAGAAAACCAGCTAAGGTTAATACAAGTGAGGGATGGCCTGATATGACATTTGAGGAAACAACAGTTAGATGTTATAAGTTTGATACCTACTATAACGAGGTTAAACCTGGTATAATTGATTTTATATGGGCTGATGTTCAGGGTGCTGAGGTTGATTTAATAGACGGTGGTCAAGAAGCTCTATCTAGAACTAGATATTTTTATACCGAATATTCAAATGATGAATTATATCAAGGTGAGATAGGATTAGAGGAAATTATGAAAAAATTACCAGGATGGTCTTTAGTTGAAGATTATGGTGGTGATGTTTTATTAAAAAATGATAATTTATAATGATTATAAATAATAGTAAATCACAAGTAGGTCAAGATAAAATACTTGACGAACAGATATTTAAATATAAAAAAAATGGTGTATTTGTAGAGGTTGGTGCTCTTGATGGATTTGGAGCATCTAATACATATTTCTTTGAGAAGGAGAGAAATTGGTCTGGTCTTTTAATAGAACCAAATCCAATTGAATTTGGTAAAATGAATAATAACCCTAGAGCTTTATCAAATAAAGAAAACTGTGCAATATCAGATCGCTTGTATTGGGCTATCAAGCTAGTGTAGAACCATTAATTGATAAGTTAAAAAATGACCAAATGGGTATTTTATCTTTTGAATTAAATGGATTAATCGAAAAAGATTATACAAAAAGAGACGCGTTTAATATAATGAACCTAGATAAAACGGAGTATACTGATACTTCTCAGAGAGAGGCTACATATATTTGGTTAATAAAAAATGATTTTACTTTATCTATTGTTAATGAATATTTAAACTATGCGCAAAATGAAAATATAATTACAGATATTGCAAATATAACAGGTGAAAATTATACATCCTTTAAAGATCATAGACATGATCAATCAATAAAATGATAGAAGGTCTTGTAATGAAAAGAAAGAATGCAAAACTTGAAGTAGCAATTGGTGAGAAAAATAACTGGCGTTCTCAAATAAAATGTCGTAAACCTGAAAAAAATTACCGATACTAAGGTTGTCTAAATTATATCCAAATGATAAAGAAGTTTGAATCTTATTCAAAAGAATTAAGTGATTATGTAAAGGGTAAAACAAAGCTAACCCCACAGATGAATATTCTTATCAATGATAGGAGTAAAAATTGGTATGCTGAAGTTGGGAAGTATTTTGTTGATGTATTTGATGGAGACCTGCCAGGTGGATTATCATTTTATAATGATAAGATAGATAAACTTCGAATTATTGATAAATTGAATCTGAAAGGATATACGCCAATATAGGAATATTTGTATTTACATCAGTTTTTGATGAAGATGTTCTTAAATCTCTACTTGGTGATCCACTATACCACGATGAATTCGGTGAAGGTTTTGAAGGTGAGTATGATGATGAAACTGATGATTATTTAGAACCAGAAAACAAATCAAGGTTCGCATCTCATTTTGTTGAGATAGATGGTGTTAAATTTCACATTGGATATGATCATCGTGGAACTTCAATGGAAGTTGAAATAGGAACCTCATCTGAGAAAGTAATTGAGTGTATTAAATCACTTATTGACTTGTATAAATTAAAGACCACTTGAAATGATGGAAATAATTTTAAATGACTATCAAGCCGATAGTCATTTAATTTTAATATATATTTTCTTGAACATTATTCATATAGGGAAGTGGATATTTTATATATAAATAACTTTACTGAATTTTCATTTTGACTATTCGGGGATTCAAAAAATAAATAAAAATAATTATGAATAATCATATTAAAAAATTTAATGAAAATAAAGATATGGAATGGTTCGGTAGTGAAGAAGATTCTATCTTATCAACGCAATTTGGTAGTGCTAATTTCGAAGATTTACAAGAAGATTTAGATGAAATAGATGATAATGATCGAATGAAGATTATTGATCATGTCGAAGAACTCACCAATTTAATTAGTGATTGTGTTGATAAAAAATTAGTTATAAAATCATTAGCGGTTTATTTCATGAGATTACATGAAAGAAAAAGAGGATATAACTAAATAAAAAACTTACATATACACCTTGTTATGTGTAGTAAAAATAAAACGGGATTAATAACTCAGAACTAATATCGTTTGTCAATGGTTATATAATTGGTGTTCAGAAAGGAAGTAAGTAGTTTTATTTTTTATTACACATAACGGTTGGTGTATATGTAGTGTGAGATTTGAAGAGTTGAACTTTCACTTAACCACTAATTTTGATTAGAATAGTAAACTTGAATAAATATCCTAATGATAGTTATGGACAAATAACTTTTCATCATAGAAACCCAATGTAAATTATGATTTCAGGAAAAAGCTTTTATGAAAAATGTAAATGGAACCTTTGTAATAGGTATCCGATAAAATTTAATATTCAAGACATCAAAAATGATGATTTTCTCTTTATAAATTTAGATACAATCTATCATGTAATATCATTTTTAGATAAATCAAAATTTGATAAAAAGGTAAATATTATAACACATAATTCAGATTTATCATTTACTAATGATATGTTCTTAAAAATTAAGAAATATGTAAATAAAGTCTATGCTATTAATTCAATTATTAAAGATGATAATATGGTTAAAATACCACTTGGATTTAGTGATAGATTAGTTGATGTGATATCATCTATGATGTATTCTAATGATAAAAAATATTTAATGTATATTAATTTTAATATACATTCTGGTAGAATACCGGAACGAGTTGAATGTCGAGATTATTTTAAAAAATTTGATTGGGTAAAATTTGAAGATTTAGTTCCAGAACACCAGTTTTATGAAAATCTTATGTTATCAAAATATTCAGCATGTCCTATTGGGGCTGGATTAGATACACATAGATTTTACGAATCTATATACTTTAATACAATACCAATTGTTAAGAGAAACGATATTAGTGATTTATATTTAAAATTTCCATGTATTATTGTTGATAATTGGGATGAAATTATTTATCAAGAACTAGTAGATGGTTATCAAAACAATCTTGATAACCTAGTTAAATGGAAAGAGAATAATGATTGGTTAAATCCAGATTTTTGGATGAAAATAAATGAAAATAAATGAAAAACATAATTGCATTTTCACTATGGGGTGATAATCCAATGTACTGGAAAGGTGCATTAGAAAATATTGAGTTAGCTAAAAAATATTATCCAGGATGGTATTGTCGATTTTATATTGATGATAAAAGTGATATAAATCTTATCGAAACTATTAAAGGTGATAATGTTGAAGTTATTTTAGTTAGCTCAAAAGACTCATTTGAGGGTATGTTTTGGAGATTTTACGCATCAGCAGATCCTGATGTTGATATATTTATATCAAGAGATACAGATTCTAGATTATCTGAACGTGAATACTATGCTGTACAAGAATGGTTAAGGTCTAATAAAGATTTCCATATCATGCGCGACCACAAATATCACACAGTTCCGATTCTAGGAGGAATGTGGGGATGTAGAAATGGATTAATGAGAAGTGATAAATTAGATATTTTGAATAAGATAAAATCTTGGATTTATTTTAAACAAAAGGGTTGTGATCAAGACTTTCTAGGTCAAATAATATATCCATGTGTCGTAAATAAGTCGATGGAACATTCCGAATTTGGATTACGATTTGGTGGTAATATAATTCCATTTCCAACAAAAAGAAAAGATTATGAATTTGTTGGTGATGTCTTTGATGAAAATAATAACAGACATCCAGAATACTGGAAAATAATTAAAAATAATTAACTTATGAATTTACAAGAATTAGGTGTAAAGTATGGTACTGATAAATCAACACATACTTATAAAGGATTTACATATCTAAATTTTTATCAAAGATATCTATCATCTATAAGATTAGATGTTAAGGTCTTTGTTGAAATAGGAGTTTTGAATGGTAAATCTCTTAAAATGTGGGAAGAATATTTTCCTAATGCGATAATATATGGTATTGATATTAATCCGAATTGTAAACAATATGAGTCTGAAAGAGTAAAGATATTTATTGGAAGTCAAGATGATGAGGAATTTTTAAATGAAATTAAAAATAAAATTGGTGAAATTGATGTTTTATTGGATGATGGAAGTCATATAACGAAACATCAAATTAAAACATTTGATGTTTTATACAATTCTGTTAAGGCTGGTGGGTTTTATATAATTGAAGATTTAGCAAATTCATATGAAGAAGTTTTGAATCATCATAATATAAGAGAAATATGGCCAGGTATGTCATATAATGATAAAGAAGATACTTTAAAGAATTATAGATGTGATTTCAATACTTGGATTGAGGATAAAGTTAGAAATCTTGACTTAAGAACAAATAAAAATAAAATGACATCAATACATTTCTATCCTATGATAGTTATTTTTGAAAATTAATAAAAATTAAAAATGAGACCAAGAGTAAATAAATATAGTCAATATAGTGAAGAAATATTTCTATTAGAATATTTTCAAAATAGAGTTGGTTTAGTAGTTGAAATAGGAGCTGCTGATGGATTGAATAATTCTAATTCAAGAAGATTAATTGAAAATGGATGGAGTGCCCTTTTAGTTGAACCAAATATTAATAATTTTAATAAAATTAAATCTTTATATGATTTAAATAATGATATTATAATTGAAAATTGTGGGTGTTCAAATGAAAGTGGTGTGTTAGAGTTTTATATTGATTTAAATGATGAATATCAACAATTATCAACATTTAATACTAAGCAAGTTGATAAATGTAAAAGTATGTATAATTGTGAGTTTATTAAAAAAAATGTAGATGTTTTAAAAACATCAGATATTTTTGATAAACATAATATTAATGTAATTGACTTTCTAAGTATTGATACAGAATCTTATGATAAAAATGTCATAGAAGGAATAGATTTTGATAAATTTAATATCGAAATAATATGTGTTGAGGATGAGGAAGCCGTTAATCTTTTAGAGGAAAGAGGATATACTATTATACATAAAACAGCAGGAAATATAATTTTAAAAAATGGAAAAAATTAAAATACTCTTTTATTCACATACAATTGATTTTGCTGGAACATGGAGGTCTCATGAGAGAATTTTATTGAATTTAGATAGAAATAGATTTGATGTATTTGTCTTTTATAATCCAAATTGTGATAATAACAGATTAGAATTTCTAAAAAGTAAATTAGGTGATAATTTAATACCATTTTCAGCATCAAAAAATAAATTAGGTCCTGAGTATGGATATCCATATGAATCAAGTGATTTTATATCAAAAGCTAAAGAAATGAAATTTGATATAATACATTTTGCTAGAAGTGGTTATTATGAATGGCCTTTTATAGAAAGAATATCACCAATACAAATTGAAACAAATATTTTTGGTGGTAGGGATAATAGTAATTATCTGGATTATTCTGCTACAATATGTAATACAATTAATCATATTCGAGGTGGTTCAGATTGTGTTATTTATAATCCAATACCAAATAAAATTGATAATCAAGATTCCAAAGGACTCTCCATATCAAGTGCTTTAATGATAAAGCTATGTCCTCCATCAAATATTATGATTCTATGAAAATCCATTTTTAACATATTTGCTACATAATTCATAGCATTATTAAATTCTATAAAGCTGTCAACAGCGTTAATTTTATTTGATCCGTTATAATTTTTTATTATTGTTATTGTATACTCTCGATAGTATGTATTTTTCAGCAAATCATTTTTACTACTAATATGACGAAAATCTGAATCACTATAGTTTCTAACCACGTTACATGTGATTCCTATATCTGTCAATTCAGATAAAATATCTTTTATATCATCAACTTTATTTTCAGTATCTGATTTTAATAAGTCTTCTTTCCAGTTATATCCTTCATATAATTTATAACTATCTAAATATTTCATTTAGTATATATAAAATATAGATATATTATTTTGATAGAAGTTTAATTAGATCTTCTGTGATTTTAGATATTAGTTTTTTACCATCAACTTCAATATTTGGAATATTACCAATTGATGAGAATTCATTAGCTCCTTTTAATTCTATTGATTCGATTAATTTTACGACTTTTGGTTGGTTTTTATATTTATCTATATAGAATGATTTTAAATCGTGCATAAATTTACCCAAATCAACACCTCTTTTGTTATTATACTTAACCATTTGAAGCTCATTATCCTGTTTTTCTATTAAAAGATACCAGATTGAACTTTTTGATATTTTTACATTTTCTAAAAAATTTAATCCTTTAGATGCTTTAGTCTTCTTTGGAAATTTTGCAATTTTACCATATAATTTTACATCCTTATTCTCATTTGATTTATCTTCTTTATCCTCAGTCTTATCTGCGATATTTTGATCAAAAGGAATTACGTTTAACCTAGAAGCCATTTTTGATGTCTTAGTTGACTTATTAGGTAAGTTAGGTAGCATAGGTCTATTAGAATCAGTTGACGGTTGTATACCTGGATTAACTTCTTCCAATTCCTCTTTTCCTGATTTCATATCAGAAAATTTTTTAAACCCTGCAATTTTTTTATCTGCCATTTAATTATTGTATTTATATTTATATATTAGTTCTTAAAATTGATTTTTTATTTATCCATTATGTCTAAACTCATATTTATCAACAATATAATTTTTAAAGTTCTTAATAATATTCATCTGATCAAATAATATAGCTGATAATGGCTGAATTTTGTTCAAAAATGAATTCATTAAGTTGTTCTCATATAAATAAGGTGATATAGATGAGTTCAATATTTTTTTTTCATAATCAACAAATTGATCATTATTATCATGCCTATGTTTAATATAGTGCAATTCTGGTATATCTTTTCTATTAAATATCATTTTAAATTTTAAATTTTATAAAATCACACTTTGGATTTTTAAGTTTCAGCGAATTATTATCTATTATAATAAGTTCATCATAAGTTATTTTTGTAAAAATATCTTTCATGAAATACTCTAAATATTTTTTTTGTATCACCGGGTTTGATCCTGCACTTTTAAAAACTATAAAGTAATCAGAATCATCCTTTTCTAATAATATATCAGAATAATCCGACTCATCTTTATAGACATCCAACTCATGCATTAAAATTTTATAGTAGTCGTCTTTATTTGGGTTATTTTTTCTAATAATTAGAAGAAACTGACTTTCTTGTGATGAAACAAAAACCTTGCTATCTAAATGGTCATTTATTCTTTTACCAACAAGTAATAACTTACTTAAAATATTATTAGCTTTAATAAATCTGTTGATATTGGTAGTCTCATCCTCTTCACGTTTAAGACTTACTGAATATCCATATCCATAAACATCTTCACCTTCCGATTCTTCAAATTCTATCCAATCAGATCTATAGCTTGGTGAGATAACCATTTTTTTACTTATAAATAAAACATCTTCTATGAAAATATTAATTCCAAATTCATCTTCAATATCCTCAATAAATGATTTTAAAATCTCAATATCTATTTCCTCGTAAGCACTTTCAAATATTTTTTTCAAATGTTTCATTAATAATTATTTCTTTCTTTTGAATCAACAACTCCTTTTTTAATTATATTAATCGATTTTAATCCGGTACTATTCATGTCATTAGAAATAAAAATACCATTTCTATCCTTCCAACCACCTCTAATGATAGGTACTTCATTTGCTTCGAATAATATATCACCCAATACCGGATCTAGCCCAACAGATTTATTTGCACTATAATCAGAATTTGATTTAACAGGGTCTAATCCGAATCCAGATGAACCACTATATCTAAATGGAACATCCTTTTGTGCGTTTTTAGATATGTTTGTATTATATTTACTATATGTTAGCTTTTTATTTTCTTGTCTCTTTATTTCATCTCTATGATAGTCCTCATTCTTTTTACATATAAATTGAATATCGACTGAATGTATATCTTTTATAGATGATATTTCTTTAAGTATATCTGATTTTGGTATTCTATTCATTCGCGAAAAGGATAAGAAATATTCTGATACCTTATCGATTATTTGCGAATTAACAGACTCATCAGTTGAATCTGAATATCTTATAACAAATACATTTATCACATAGTATGATATATTGGGAGATGATATTTTATATTTTTTAGCAATTTGTATATTACCACCGGATCTAAGATATCTATCTATCTTTGATTTTTCATAGTCATCTAACTGAAATGCTCTTATATCAACTGAAAAATAGTCAGAATTTTTATTTTTAAATAATCGAATATTTGGCGTTGCTACAACATATACTATACCCAACTCTTCATATGCATTTACATGTGAAAAAACACCCAATTTTTTGATCTCATATGCATATTGTTGTGGTAGTCCAAGTACAAAGTTATTAGAAGCTATTGGTAATATATTTTTAGTAAATACTACACTTTCTTTATTTGCTCCAAAATTTATATCATTATATATTGCAATATCAAATATTTTAGCAGCATCAACTCCACTTCCAAACCCATCTATAGCATCATCAACAAATTTCCAATCATTGAAGGTTCTTCTAAATATATTACCATCAATACCATTAGTTATTAGATATTTCACTTCTATAATTGCATTCAACACAGGTATATTTCCAAATCCATTGTTTCCAAATATTATATCTATACCACCATTAAAACCCGTTCTAACAACACATGCATTTTCTCCAGGCGATAACTCATAAAGATGCTTTTTTACCGACCAAAATAATCCATTAACTAATACTTCTACATTAAAGTTTTCAACATCTTGCTTTCCAGTTAAAGAAACTTGAAATGTTTGATTAGGAACACCAGTTCCTGTAAATATTGTCGATTTAAATTTACCTTGTATTATAGGCAGGAATATTTGAGAATTACTTTTAATTGTATAAGTAGTCTTATCTTGCCCTAAATTTAAACTATATTCTAAAGAATTGGTTTTATTTTTTAAAAGACTAGAATTGTTAAATGTTATCTTACCACCCTTTAGTTCCTTTTCTAATTCAATTCCAGGCTTAACTGTAAGTTTTAAGTTTCCTGTTGCGGAAATTGATCTACCAGGTATATGACCAGCAAAGATTGCAGCATTTCTAATAATATTATCATTAAGTGAATTAGGCTCGCTTAGGTCAAATTGTGCTATACTATTTTTTAGATATAGCAGAGATAGTTGATGTAGATTTTCTAAGACATTAAGTATTTGCCCAAATGGTGAAGCCGGTGAGTACAATATACTTGCCTTATTATGCTCAACTTTTAAAAATCGTTCAACCTCTTGTTTAATATTAGAAAATGATATTTCAGTAAACCCCATATTTTTATATTATTATTTTATAGCCTCAATATAATCTGAAGAAAATTTATTATTATCTATAATGTCCGAAACTATATTTGGTATAGAATCAATATCTGATTTTCTGCTTATTAGGTAAGAATTTTCGTCTAATGGATTGGATAAATATTCCCAATTAATTATTGATTTATTATCAATATTTTTAAAAGGTATTAAAATATCAACCTGTTTTCCTTCATTTATACTTATTTTAAAGTATTGACCAATCTTTGATGATGCTTTCTCTTCGATTTCAACATCACTGAACTTATTACTTAGTAATAAGTGTAGCCTATTTATATTTGATTTAATATCATTCATGTGATATAGAATATTTTTATGTATATATTAAAGGAACAATTCCTTTTAGTATATATAAAGAAGAATAGTTTAACCGGTGGACGAAAGTCCCTTTAGGACCGGTATAGTTTATGCCAATGGCAGACTATTTAGAAACCACTGAATTCGCTCCTCAGTGGTTTCATTTTTATAAATTTATTTTAATATATAGTATATGAACGTAAATCTATATAACCTATTTCAACTATATGGACTTGGAAGTCTTTTGGTTGGTATTTTTGTACTTGTTGCAACATCAATAATTAGAACACATTGGTTTTCAGAATGGTGGGTAAAACAAACAGATAAAGTAATTGTTTGGTTTATGAAAAGAAAAGTAAAAGAATCAAATACTAGGATTCTTTTAGAATCTGATATAGTAAACCATGATATATTTAATTATATTGATTTTTGGATATTTTCAAAAATACCAGCGTTTCAATTTTCAACAGAATATAGAACCGTTGTTTTTAAAAGATATTTAACAATCTATCTTAATTGTTATAAAAGAGAAATATTAAAATTTATAAAAGATTCTAAATATCAAGAAATGGATCAATCAAAATTATGGAGATCATTATTAGAATTAATAAATAATATTGTTTCAACTTATGAAAAAGATTGCGAAGATGCTGGTATACCAAAGATTGTTATTATGAAAATGAAGGCGAAAAACAATGATGTAATTGCTTTAGTAATGGATTTAATTGATAGTATATCAAATTCGCAGATATATCAAGGTGATAAAAACTATCTTAAAATTTATTCGATTTTGAATATTATTTTATCGGTTCTTGAAAATACGATTCAGAATTCAGAGTCGATATGTAATTCAATAAATGGACAATTAAAAAATTCAACCTTTAGTGATGGGACTAAAGTATATAAGGAGCCTTAAGACATTAAACTTAAGATCATGTCAACATCAAATACTGGATCTGTTATTTTTAAATCATAATTTGAAAAATCTTTGAAATCAATTTCATCTGCATTTAATCTTCTTATTACAGAATCATTATTATCAATGCGATCTAATATTCGTCTTTCTCTGATTCCTCTATCAATATCTAAATAGACAACAAATGCTCTTTTCCTATTTGAAATTTTTAATTGTGATAGTTCATCCGGTGTCATAATAAATATTTGAGAATTGTCAAAATCATTTTTTGATATACCATATTTCCATAAATCACCTTTATCATTTATAAAGGATTGCTCAACTATTAAATTTTGATTATTAAATTCGGTGTTTGTTAGGAATTTATAATTTAAACCATCAACTTCGTTTATTCTTTTTGGACGGGTTGTTATTTTTATGGATGGTATTAGTCCTTTTTTTGAGAGTTCTCTGAGCAAAAAATCTTTACCACTACCAGATTGTCCTACTATAATAATTTTTTCACTTTTTATTAACATTATTAGGTTATATAATTTGTTAATAAAATTGTTTAGAAAAATTAGGTTTATAAAAATATTTACCAGTTATAATCAATTTCAGTTGAAAGACCAAATTCTATATAATTAACAATATCTTTCTTACGATCATAATATCCGGTAGAACTATGTCTATTATAATCCTCCATTATTTTATATTTTATTTTTGGACCACTTGAGTGATCCAGTGAATGTGGTTGGTTTAAAAAAATATTTCCGATTTTAAGATTTGAAAATCTCTCAATTAGGTCATCCTTATAAATCCTCATTTCTTCCTTGCTTGAAAAATAAAAGCATAATAGACTATATGATCCAGTTGTAGCTAAACCGCTGCTCCAAACTGTGTAGCTTCTTCTACTACTAATTGAAACCTTTGGTGGTAAAGATAAAACATTTCTTAGTTTACTATAGTTTATTGTGCAAAGATTACCTTTTAGTTTATAAAAATCACCAATACTACTCAGTGATTCGGATATAGATAAATAAATAGCGTGATTAGATTCTAATCCAGAAGATTTTTTATCATATGAAAAATCAATATCTATCTCAGAGTTGTATAAATTTCTCAACTTATCTATTGATTGTTTGGTTAGTTCAATGTAGGAAAAATATGCTTTTTTACTTTCATAAAACTCATCAAGTGAGTCATAATTCTCTATAGTAGTAAATCCTATAAATACTCTAATTATAGAATCATCTGACTCATCTATATCAATGTCAAAGTCCGCACCCTCGTCTTTTATGTCAAGAAAACATTCTTTACAAAGCTCTAGTAACTCATCATTAACTTTTGACTCATTGTATTTTTTTAAGAATTTCATTTAGTCTTTTTTTAATTTTTCCAAGTTCATCATAGCCAAACTTATCAGTAAATTTATCACCATCCTTTTTTATACCAATATAATCAAGTCTAAACATTATTTGTGCAATAACATCATCTGATTCGCTATTCACCAATTCAAAATCATTTCCTATCTGATCAATTTTAATTCTAGGACTAAAGGACTTAATTATACTTTTTAATTTAATTCTAAATTCCTCCTTCTTATCTCTATCCCATGGTTCTGGACTATACGGTGTTTTCATTGCTTTGAATGCTTTTCCCTCAAGTGTTATATCTTCTTTTAATTTAGTTACTTTATTAATATTGTTTTTATTAAAATCATCAAAATTCATTACCTTAGGCTTTCTTGGTTCATTAGTGGTATCATCATCTTGTTTTATTGACATTCTACTTTTTAATTCTTTTAAATTAATTTTTTTATTTCTAGGCTTTTTCCCTATTTTAGAACCATGATTTCTACCAAAAGCCGGAATATTTTGAAAAATCTTCTTACCGGTTCCTGCATTATATGGAACTGAAATATCACCTGAGCCAGATACTCCACCACCTGATGTGAATGGATTACCATTTAATGCACCAGGATTCGTTGATGGTTGTGAAGATGATATGTTACCCATACCTGATACTGCGGCATTTCCCATACCAGAAACATCTTCAAGTAGCTGCTCCTTTTTCATTATTAATTCTTCGACTATTTCGCTATCAGCAATTGAGTAGTCACCATCTTTTATTTTTTCTCTGAAATTATATAATTCTTCGAGAGTTAAATTTTTCATAAATAGGATATATTTTTACATATATATTAAAAACATATTTTGAATATTTAACTATCATTATAGATGAAGAAAATTGAAAATTTAGAATTTCAAAGACTAATTGGTGAATTTCAATTTGTAAAATCAGACTATAATTATCATTCAGAGATTATAAAGACTCAAAATCCTATTTTTATAAAATCTATCGAGTCTATTGTTGAGAAACATGAGCCACTTAAAGAGATTTGGATTAAAAAAGAAACTTTAAAAGAAGAAAATATAGAAACAAATTTTGAAGTTGCTGACAAAAATGGTATTAAGGATGATAAGTTAAAAAAAATATACCATAAAATAGTAAAATTAACACACCCAGATAAAGTTCAAAATGAAATATTAAATAGCATTTATATTGATGCATCAAATGCATATGAAGATAATGATATAATGACATTATATTCTATATGTGATAATTTATATATCGATATATTAATTGATGATGAAGATGTTAAAATGATTAAAGAAAAGATAGAAGAATTTAAAACAAAAATATCTTTTCTAAAAGAGACCTTTACTTATAAATGGATGATATCTTCTAAAGAATCTGATAGAAATAAAATTATTGTTTCATATATAAAAGATAATATTAGATAATTTTATAATACTTTAAAATTTCTTTTATCTTATCTTCATCATTTATATCAATTTCGACTTTACCAACATCACTTAAAAAGTCATTTAGACGATCTAAAACAACTTGATTCCCTCTGATAATATCATATTCATTAAACAATGTTATTTTTGAGGCATCGCCGAAAAGCTTGTATATACTATATACTGGATTATCATCTACAAATAAAAAATTATTAAAGTATTCTGGAATTCCTATAAAATCTATCAAGCTATTACTCGAACAATGAATATTTCCACCTATTGATTTAGGGCAATATGTTAGTCCAAGTAAATTATTATGCTCACAATAGAAATCACCACCAACTGATATTGGCCCATATTTTAGACTTTCTAATTTATTTTCAGCACAACCAAAACTACCACCAACCGATTTAGGAGAACCTTTTAGATCTGTTAAATCATTTCCATCAATGTTAAAGTCCCCGGACACCATATTAAAGTTGAGAGGAATTTCATCTAAATTTTTATCCGATAAATCAACATCACCTTCGACATCAATTGATTCATTTTCATTGATGGTATACTTTCTAATATCAAAAATGTGACAAGCATGTTTAATATGTGTTATCCCATATTGTTTAAATTTAGAAATATGTTTCATATAATATTAATTGATAGTTTCCTTTCCTCTATTAAGTTTTGTAAATCTTTCTTTGTGAAAAATCTAGTATAGATATCATTTTGTGTCTGCAGGTTTTGCAGCTCCCAATCATTTCCATTAGATGTTGAGTAAATATATTTTTGGTCACCATCAATTATTTCAATCGTCTTAGACGATAACTTATTATAGAACTTTTCTATCTTATCATTAATCTTAAATAGGTCACAATCACTCCACTTTTTCAATGTATCATTCCATGTTTGAAATAAAATATACTCTGGATTTTCCAATTCATTTGAATTAAAATCATATATGAGCATGAATTTACAAGGCTTATTTATAAATGATTCAAAGTCATCTGAATTTTGAATTTGTGATTTTTTTAAACCAAGTGATGATAATGAATTTATAAATGATATGTTATCTGATAAAGATTTTATATCCAAAGATGTTTTGAATTCATCAATTGGTAGTTTTAGTGTTTGATATATATCAACTTTTTCTGCAGAAACAGATGATAATAGAACATCTTCCCATATACTTAATGATTCCATTAAATCTGATAAATTTGAAACATCTACCATTTTTAGAGATTCTTTATAGGATAAATATTTTTTAATATACTTCATCTATTATATATTAATTAATTATACAGATAAACCTTTTTGGTATATTGGGGATAATTCTGATTGAACATTCGGCACCTTTAAACCAAGCGCAGATAATTTATTTTTATAAGGATCCCAATAAGATGCCATCTTTTTATCTTTTATTTCAAAGTGATGGAATTCTGTAACACATATACTACCAACCCCAGGAACTATTTCTTGAGATCTTCCCGTAAAATTACCACCCCATGTAATTGTATCTTTATACGAACCATTCTTAACAAAATTATTAATTAAAGATACCAATTTTACATCTTTTACCAATTTACCATTAGATGATAAACTTTCATATTTAACTTTTGGTGTATTTATCTTATAGTCTTGTGCCAATCCAGCACCATGTTTAGATGTTGTGCTTCTATTAGGGTTAGTATTACCAACTATCTGTGAGAGTTCTCTCATAATTCCATTACTAACAATACTTATTTTACCTGGATAATTTGAATTAAGATATGATTCTAAATCTTTTCCAAATTGAGTTAGTAGTTTACCAGCAACTCCATACCTAGAATCAACAACGTAAATAGACTTTCCTTCTTTTTTATATAAATCTTCCTTACCCGAATTTTTATCCTGTGAAATATTTTCTTTTTTATCATTACTATTTGGTGGAATTGGTGGATTTACATCTTCAATCTTTTGGTCATTTGGTGAAAAGTCATTATCATGATCATTTGTGTTGCTTATATCACTTTGAGGTTTAGAATTATCTGATTCTTCAGATGGTAATAGTGACAACTCTCTTTTTACTAAATTAATTATTTGACTTATTTTTCCGTCCTCAAAACTATAATCAATATTAGTTATCAACCAATCACCTGATAACCTTTTAAAAAATTGCTCTTGATGTGTAGGTGTTTGTTTTTTTACAGAAAATATAAGCGGTGTTTTTTGATAAATGTATAAATTAAAATTTGGAGTAGGTAATGTTATCTTGCATGAAATTTTTGTTATATTATCTAAGTTTTGTCTATTCTGCACAATAGAGTAATTATAATTTTTATGCACATTTCCTGATCCATCATCGGAAAAAATATCCTGCTTTCCTAACCATATGCTTGTCACATTATCTTTGAAAAACTTATCATCACCTGGTTTTGCTTTTAGTATTATTGATTTACTACCATCTGAGGTAGATGCGTCCATATCAAAAACTAACAATTCTTTTGTTAAATTGTTATAATATTTTGATCTTGTCATATAAGCCTTTTTTAAAGATATTTCAGTTGATTTATTAGTAATCTCATATGTTTCAAAATAGCAAGAACTATTAGATAGCGATTTATCATTTGTGAGTAGTAGATTCACAACTTTATTATCTTTTACATCATCAAATGCTGAATATCCAGATGTTAGATACATCATATCCTTACTTATATCTCTATCTATCTCCTTTGACATATCAACATAGCAAAGATTATAATAAAAGTCAATATAGCAATATAAAAATGATCTATCCGATATATAGGAATTTTCAACTATATCCAATATAAAACTGGTTCTAGTGTTCCCGGTATTTACCCAAGACATTTTATCATCGGTATTTTGAACATTAGAGTAGAATCCCAAATCAATATCTTTTGCTATTTGCTGCAGAGCCTCATGTGAGGTCTTTTTGCTAATACTTTCAAACTTTCGAAGGTATATTCCTGGTATATTACAAATACCCTCGATATTATAAAGTCCTTCACCACAATCTTTAAAATTAGTTATTTTAAAATCCATGTATATAGACCGTAAATCTTTAGACCTAGAACTTATATAGATTGTTATCACAACATCATCAACAGGAAAAGCATCTTCTTTAAATAAACCATAAGTATCCAAGAATATAATATTTATAGCAGGTAATATACCTGAATGGAATAATGAAAATTTACGTATATCATTATATGATATTTGCAGACCATTATACCAAATAAAAGGCACACTAGCCAACCCCTTTTCTAACTTCTTTGAATCCTTTTCATTAAAAATACTAACATCGAATTTTATATCAGTCGGTTTTATTTTAGCATCAAAAAACTTTGATAGACTATATATCGGAACTTGTGTATTATTATCGTTATTTGAGTCTTGTGATTCATTTGATGCATCTTGATTATTATCAACTGGTTTAACTTCCTCTGTCTTTGGCTCTTCCGGCGTTCCTACTGGTGTTTTTTCTAAATAATCAATTAAAAATTGATGATAATTCTTAGCCTTATCATAATTATAAACAACATTGGAAGCGCTTGGTGTATAACCTAGACCAGCAGTTACATTTATAACAATTTTAAGTGCCACGTCCCAATCATTTACACTATATGGATCAACACCATAATATGATATAATTTGTTTTTTATTTTTGAAAGATTCTTTGTAGTATGATACTGTTGATTTAGAGGCATTAGAAACAATGTTTAGTTTTTCGGGATCAGATGCGATGTCAACAGATATTAAAGTTGAATATTTTTCATATAGGCCTTTAAATGTTATTTGATTAAATCCTCTACCTCTATATTTATATCCATCTGTTTGATTATTATTACCATATTTACCAGCATATACATAGTTGGCTATTTTTTCCGGCTTATTTGCATAATCACTTGGGTTTGCCTTTGATGGTTTAAAATAACTTGGAAATGTTTTTTTAAGACCTTCTGCTGAATAATTTAAATTTTCATTTTTTGGCGAAAATGCAGACTCCTTTGCAACAGTTGCTAAAATTCCGGCTATTAAATATTTATTAGATATTCCGCCTGATTTACATTGATTTATTAAAATATCAATATTTTCTTTTAGAAAAGATGCTTCAGTTCCATCTTTTTTCTTACCAACTATTTTTGTACCAACTATTTTATATGACATAGTTTATTTATTAAATAATCCATTTCCTAGTTCTATTGTTCCTCCCTTTACAGTAACTTGATCAGTTTCTTTATCCAAAGTTGTTGGTGGTAACGAATAATTTTCTTCAATATATTTTTTTCTATCAGAGTCGGTTCGAGTTTCTTTGTTTGTATTACCTAGAGATTTAGAGTCCTTATTATCAGATTTATTATTATCTATTCTTAAAAATTCAATACTTGATTTGTCTGGATAGAGTATAATAGATCCCTCTTTTATATTTAGTGGGTTGCTTATATTATTCACATTTAATAAAATATCTATATAATCAATATTATTATATATTGAGTTACAAACTAAATCAATTCTCATCTCTTCGCCTTTTTGAACTTTATATTGAAAATATGCTATCTGATCATATTTATATTTAAATGTGATTTTTGTAAAATCATATAATCCATTACTTCCCTTTTGAAGATTATCTATATCGAAAATATTCATCCTTATTAACTTCTTTTTTATGACTCATCATTTAATGCATCTCTAGCATCTTCTAGAAATCCATCACTATCACTAAGTCTATAATATCTTTCTCCTTTATAGGCAATTGCTCCATTAGAATCTTTAGCAACTACACGATTTGGTGGTGTTTCTCCATCAGTAATAACTTCATATGTGAATTTTCCAGTTGTTGGAGGCGGTGTTGTCTTTCCAATTGTTGGATCAACACTGTTTGGATCTCTGTTTATTTTCTCACCTGAATCAACATCCGAATTTCCCGATTTTGTTTGTAGATTATTATCTACTGTGATATTTGAATCATCCTCTTTATTCTCATTTAGTGTGCTTTTAATATCATTTTTGCCCTCAGATGAGTCAGCAGGTGTTGCCTTACTCTTATTTGAAATAACATCACTGTTGAAAAATGATGATGCCTGTTCAGAAACTCTCAATGAACCAGATGATAATTTTTCAAAAATCTCATCAGCTCCTAAATTTCTTGCACTTTCTAGAGTGAAGTCACACTCAATATAAGATGGTAGGTCATTAAATGATAGTTGTGATCCTAAATTTACCTTAACATCTTTACATAACATATCTCCACTTGAGAATATAGGTCTAATTGGATTTCCAATTGTAATGTGCCAAGGAGTCGATGCCAAACCAGTTAATGATGTTACGATACCCATTAAAGGTATTTTATACTTCTTTGCAATTGTTGATGTTAGTGTTGTTGCTACATCTTTAAGTATAGATTGAACACCATCTAACGGATTCGCTATTAGGCTATCATCTTTTTTAGCAGCATTTTGTTCGGATTTTTTATTAAGATCTAACATTGCCTTAAGGTCCTTAGCAACCGATTCAATAGATGATATAATATTTTTTATAAAATCTTGAATCAATCCAAATGGATTCGTTTCTAATTTTTTAATAACATCTTTCATACCTGCAGGTAAATTAGATTTTTTACCTAGGTAAAATACAGCATCGGATGTACCAAAGCTTAAGACAGTTCTTAAAATATCATAATATACAAATGTAGGATCAACCCCAGATATAAATTTTTGTTCCCATTTACATTTAACTTGAATTGTAAATTTACCAATTAATCCAGAACCTGGAGAATCACCAATTAATCCCCTAACCATTGATTCTTTTATTAGATTTGGATCACCTGACGGAATGATGCTAGCAGTATCCTTTTTACCAGCTGCCTTTTCCGCTTCAGTAGGTGGTGGTTCAATTATACCAATTGCTTGTAGTATACGTCTTTGAAATGTTTCTGTAACACCAGGTAGTGGAACCAAATTACTAGCGGCCTCAAGAGCACTGCCAAGTTCAATGTTTATTTTTTTAAGACCAATATCACCACCAATATCATTTAAAACATTTTTAAAACTAACATCAGCATCAACCCATTTCTCACTAAAAGAAAAATCTATAATATTAGCTTCTTCAGAGAACCAACTAACTAAGGTTGATATTGGTTGAGAAGTTACTGTGTTTAAATCATCTGAAACCGGATTAGGAAATCGTCTACAAACAATAAGTCTATTATTTGGATATACACCAAAGTCTTTACAATATGCAAAATCCGCCATTTTCAATTTCATTGAGGGTATTTCATTTAACTTTTCAATGATATTTGATGTTTTCATATTATATACATCATTTTGATGTATCGTAGATGCATTTTTAAATGATAATGCATCAAATGGCGTTTTTGAATTGTTTTTTCTTTGTATTATATGTTGAGAACTAAATAAGGAACCTTGATATTTATTTAAATCAGAGTATGGCTGATAAATATCTATAATATCAGTATCATTTATTAGTCCTAGCGGAGAGCTTGTATAAGTTGCCATACTTCTATATATTATCTTTTGACAATCTCTTTAAGTTTATTATCAATAATCGCGTATTATTTGTGAATTGGTAAATTTTGGTAGGTTTGTAAAAACATCATCGATGATGTTTTGATTTTTTCGAAATTCGTTATAAAAAAGTAGTATATTAAAACTGTTTTCCGACAATATTTTTTTTAAATTTAGTAGTTTTTCAATAGAGAAATCAATATCAAAATCGGGTATATAATAAATATCCTTATTTCGTTCAATAGCTTGTTGTATTTTATTAAAGATTAATATTTTTAAATATTTTTTATCATTTAAAAAATCTACTTCTTCTTCCTCGGCTATTTTCCTAATATCGATTATATATTTATTTTTTATACGATTTATCTTTATGTATTTGTCTAGTTTTTTTCTACTTCTGGTATAGACACAATAAAAATTCATTAATATAAAATTTAATTTTTTCACTATATCTATTAATTTTCTTTCCCCCTGTAAAAGAATTAGATAGTAAATATTTATATATAGTATAATGAGAACATATTCTGAAAAATTTATTAATGAATATTCTAAATTATCCAACTCTGTTATCGGATTTGAAATGGAATTCTATATGAAGGACCTTTCATTTTACAAAACACTAGAGCTTCTTAATAAAGAGATGAGTCCTATAAAAATACATGGATTTAGGCAATACCACTCAAGCTTTAAAGTAAATGCGACTAACTGGAAAGCCGAGCCTGATTTATCAGGTGGATCTTCAATGGTTGAGCTAATAACAGGCCCATTGCCTTATGTAGATGCTAAATATTATTTAATAAAAATATTAAAATTTATAGAAAATTATGGATATACAAATGAAAAATCATCCATACATTTTAATCTTTCATTTAAAGGTGATAAAAATTTAAATGATCTAAATATATTAAAATTGATATTAGAAACCGATGAGGATGAAATTTATAGATTTTATCCATCTAGGAAAGGTAATATTTATGCAAAAACAATTAAAAAGATAATACCATATAAGGAATATGACTTTTTTAATATCTCAATTGAAACAGTTAAAAATTCAATTAGACTACCGAATGATAAATATTATGGTATAAATTTTTTACACATAAATAATGATAAGGAAACTCAAAGATTAGAATATCGATATATCGGAGGGAAAGATTATGAAAAGAATATAGGTACAGTAATTTATTTCCTAGATCGATTTATTTTAGATGCTAATAAATCGATTGATGCTCAGTTTAATCAAAATGACTCCGATAAACTTGAGAAGTATTTAGAAGAAAATATTGATAAATTTAAATCGTTCTCTAAATATGATAATTTTATTATTGAATTTCCTACTATACAGATCCAAATAGATCAGAATCAAGTATATGAGGTCATTAATTCATATTTTAGTAGAATTTATAATAAATTATGGCAGTTGATGGAATCAACAGAAGGTCTACAGGATTGTATAATAAATTATGTTACTACATCACAGGATATAGAGATAATAGATGCTAAAATAAAATCAAATTTACCATTAGATAATTTTGATTTTATAAACTGCACCATATTGGATGGTATATACGAAAAATGTGTTTTTTATGGTTGTGAAATATCAAATTCCGAAATTCTGAAATCAAAAATAGATAATTGTGAGGTAAATTCATCAAAAGTTATCTCATGTAGGGTTGAAGGAACAACACTTGAAAATTCATATTTTTCAAATGGATATTTGAATTCTGATATGGTAGGTGGAGTATATAGAAGTGGTGAGCTAGGACCATATGCTAGCCTTTCACCAGAAACAAAAATTGTTACAGATAATAATAATTTCTTTGATACAAAGTTCGATTCTGAAGATATAAAAGGTACAAAATTATCACCAAAATCATATAAAAAATAATGGCAGAAATTAGCACCGAACAATTTTATAACCAATTTTATGATGATATAAAGGATTTATTCATCGATTTTAAAGATGAAGGATATGGTATTACTATAATTTCAGCAAAAAGACTAGTGCCTACAAAAGGTGATGGTTCTAAATACAAAATAGTTCGATTCAGTAATATTACTTATAAAGAAATAAATTATATAGAAGTTAATATAGATGGGTTTCTAAATAGGCTAGATGCTTATTCTTTTTACAAATTCGATTTATATTTAAATTTAATTAGAAATATTCAATCACATCTAAGAGGAATAGGTTTATATTTAGATATTAGTAATACAACCATACACGAAAATTCGATTTCAAATTATATATATAGAATAGAAGATATAGAAAAGGAAACATTTACTAATCCTGTTTTAGAAAAATTAAACAATAATGTGATCATAAATTTTAAAAGTTTTAATAAAATTAATGAAGAATCTGGAATAAGAAATATTAATAAACTTATTAAAGACCATCTAGAATCCGGAGGGACAAATACTTTTGAGATATGGATGCATATTGATTTGGATGGATTGACAAGTTGTCTCGCTATGAAGGGTTACTTGGAAAGATATGGTATGAAAATGGTCGATTCTCATAAAATACAATATGGTAATATGGAGTTTGCTATAAAAAATAAAAGGCCAACTTCAATGGCGTGTATTGTCGATTTTGCACATTTTAAGAGTGTGTTTACTATTGGGACAGACCATCACGAAGGTCAAACAGGTAAAGTCTCTGGATCATCATATGCAACTACCTCTAGATCAAATGTTGAAACAATTTCTGGTAGAATTTCATTTTCTGATATATTTACACCGGGTGATGTTGAATTAGTAAGAACTGTTGATTCTGCTAATTTTTTAGCTTATAATATAAAACCAGAAGATGTTCAGAATTCAATATTTAAAGTGGATAAAGAATTATCAGGTGAGAAGAATCGATTTATGATGGGATTTGTAGTTAATAGATTATTATTAGCTTATAAAAATAAAAGAATTACAGTTACTAGTCTAGATGGGAAAAATAACCACGTAAATAAGAATATTTTAGAATGTATGGCTCTAGATTGCTCACCGTCATTATATTCAATGTTTAATACACTTAAGCACTATATTAAAAATGCAAAAACTACCAATGATAAAAGAGGATTTTTAGCTAGTCCCGAATCTTTAAAAGAAAATTTATATGATTATATTGAGAGAATGAAGAACTATAAATTTATAGAGGGTGAAGAGGGTGATGCAGTTGAATACGATCCAAAAAATAATTGGAAACATAAAAATGTCTCAGAACCAAGGACAACAGGTAGTCACTTTGATAAAGATTATAAGATAATAATACAATATGGAGGAGGATCAATGTATAATCCTGGATCATATGATAGATATGTTCCATTTAAAAATAATCCAGATGCGGAGTTTATTTGTATGATATGGCCAATGGGATTAATACAAGTTAGTTGTAATCCATTTAAAGAGAAAAAACTAGATATACATCTTGGTGAAATAGCTAAAGAAGTATTGGCATCACATAAAGAAAAACTTAATAGAATTTTAATACCTATTGATTGCATTAAAAAGGAATATGAAACATCAGATGAATGGAAGAGAATGAAGAAAGAGGAGGGTGATGAATATGAAGGAATTGGATTTAGATTTTCAGATATAGTAGATTTTTATGGTGATTGTATTCAATATAATGGTGAAAAAGTTGATATATCAAATAACACTGAGGTAGAAGAATTGATGAATAAAAATTTTGATACACTTACTGATGATGAGAAATTATTTTTATCTTCTTATAAAATATCTGAATGGGATATAATATCTAAAGGAAGTGGTGGACATAAAGCAATAACAAATATTCAAGGCTTCTTATTTATTAAATATAACCTACGATCGTTTACAGATAAATATAAAGATTTGCGAAGATATACAGACCTTATGAAGAAAATTGGGAGAGAAATAGTTAATAATCTTAAAGAAAAAATAGATGCCTTTAAAAAAGGAGAAGAAATAACATATAAAAAAACTGATGTTGTTTTATCAGGACAAGATATAAATGAAAATTTTGACTATTTTTTAATAAAAAATGGTATCGGAGATAAGGTAACCAAAGAAGAATTTATAAAAGCAGGTGTTTCAAAAGGTATGAAACCAAAAACAAATGGCATTACTATTGATATTGATAATAAAAAGATAGTTGCTAACTTTGAAAACTTCAAAAATAAATTCGATGTTTAACTTAGAAGATATTATAAAAAGCACAAATTTACATAGATCAAGAGTACATAATATTTATGTTTATGGATCACTAGTATATAAAACGTCAGATGATAAGTCTGATATAGATATGATTATTGTTGCTAATAATTCGGTAGAAAATATTGAAATAAATAATGGCAAATATAACTGTCATATAATAACTCCGGATAAATTTCAAGATATGCTTTTTCAACATCACCCTGTTGCAATTGAGTGTATTATGTCACCAAAAGAATTTATCTTAATGGGGAAAATAGATTTCAAATTCAATTTACAAATTGAAAAATTAAGACACTCTTTTTCACATGTATCATCTAACTCTTATGTCAAATGTAAGAAAAAAATTGCACAAGGTGATGTCTATATTGGTTTAAAATCACTATTTCACTCGATTAGAATACCAATGTTTGGTATACAACTTGCGAAGTTTGGTAAAATTAAGGATTTCACAGTTGCAAATGATATTTATAGAAATATTTTTTCAAAAAATTGGACTTATGAAAAATTGGATGAAACATTTAGACCTATACGAAATGAGGTTATGTCTGAATTTAGATCAGTTACTGTTAAATAACTAACCTAAATGAGATATATAAGCTTCTTTTATTTTAGTTAGCGTTCTAGAATCTATATCTTTTGATAAAAGATCACAGGCTTTATTTAATAAACATACATCCTCAGATGATATTTTGCTTATAGATTTATTAATCTGTTCAACTAATAAATCATCATCACCTTTATATCTATTATAGATAGATAATATTTTATTTTTCTGTATTAATAAATTTTCTTCGATTTCATTAGAAATTTCTTCGATTTTTTCATCAATTGTTTTCCAATCACTTATTTCAGATTTTAAACCCTCTAATAATTTTATATTTTCTTTACCCTTTTTCTTATTTAAAAGGTCTAGCAATGCCTCAACAAATAATTCCTTGCCAGCAACCTTCATAGTACCGGCAACTTGGTATCTATTAATGGGTCCATAGAACTCAACCTTTAATAAATCATCCATTAGATTTAAAACAGAATATTTTAATGAATCTGATTCATCTAATTTGATGTCCTGCTTTGGCTCTGTTGAGACTTTTTGCTTTGTTATTTTTGAGAATTTTTTCATTTATAATCCTTTTTTATATGATTGAACATCATCTCTAACTTCTTGAGATATTTTTTTAATTTCTTGCATAAATTTTCTAATTCTAGTTGCAGCGGTTTTATTCGATTTTACATAGAATTTTTCAAATTCTTCTTTTAAAAGATATTTTTTACCATCAATTTCAAATTCTTCAGTGATTAATTTAAGTAATAAATCATATCTATCAAGGTGTTTATCTTCCATAATTAATATTTTATTTGTATATATTATTTTTTAGCTTTTCTTGCTCTTGGTTTAGCTGGAGATTTTCTCTCAGTTGTTCTAACCTTTGCAGCCTCAATATTCTTTTTTGTTATCTGAGATTTTTTCTCCATTTCGGGTTTCGCCTTAGTCATACTATCTTTTTTATATGATTCTTTAATTTTTTCTACTTCAGCATCTGATAGCCCAATAAAATAATAGACTACATCAACTTTATGTGAAAAGTTTTTAAGAGAAAAACTTTCAATCTTTGATTGCTTCTTAACTTCTTTATCAGTTTTTGCATAATGCATAGCATCATCAGCCTCTGAATCAGACATACCAAGTGATTTAAAATGTTTTTTAATACCAGCTAAAGAGTATGCTCCTTTCTCATCAGGATATGTCTTTGAATTAAATTTTACCTCTGGTTTATCATTAAGAAACTTAATTAATGCCGAGATAAGAACTGACTTTTCATGTTTCTTAGCTTCTGTTATAAAATCAAAAAATTTAAGTACCATTTTTATGTATTTTTTTTATTATATATTAGAATTCAAAAATGATAATCTAAGATATATCATTACTTTTTGAAACGATATAATTAAAGTTATCAGGTATTTCATATTTATATTTAGCTCCTAATTTACCAGAAAATTCTCCACCAGAAAATTTAACAATTATGTTCATTAATAATATTTCTGAGTTATCTAATGATAATTTTACTCTGATTTTAAAATCATTATTATCATCTTCACCTTCTTCTATTTTAAAAGATACATGATAATCAAATTCCAACTTAAAATCATTATAATTTTTTCTAAAAAAATCTCTACCGGGTATTTGTATAAAGTTATCGCCGTTACTTGATAGATAATAAACAGGTCTCTCTAAAGATCCCATTTTATCAACTATCATCTTCATCAGTTTCATTTTTACAACTCCTTTAGCAATTTTATATCCATCTTCGGATTTTTCTATATCATCAAGTCTATTTTTTCTTAAAGAATTTGTTAATAAATGTTCTAATATTCGTGAGTTTAAAATTATTATTTTTGACTCATACCATTCCTTTGTCGCTCTTTCTTCATCTATGAAATAAATACTTTTATTTTTCCATATTAGATTCATTAAATCTGAAAATTTTAAAATATTCTCTTCAAACTCCTTAAAATATTCACCTAAATATTTAAATTTAGGATCTCTGTGCTTAATATCAAAGTAATCAAAATAATTTATTGAATCTATTCTTTTTGGGTCAATAAACTTTTCTATATTTAATTGCATAGGCTTATCAGAATTTTCATAGATAATTCTGACCCACTCTTGACAAAGTTTATTCCACTTTCGTAAGTTTTCTTCATCATATAAGTTATTCATATCCTCACCTAATAACTCATCTGCAAATAAATTAAAACTAGCACTCTTTTGTAAAGAGATATTTTTATTTAAAAACATCGAAAACTGTTGACCGCTTTTTAATTCAATAACAATATCCTCATTATGATCTTTGTCTTTATTTGGACCTATCCAAAAGATATTTGATATTTTATCGCTTGTTAATTTTTCATCAGGTAATAATTTATCTATTATATTTCTTGAAATATTTCTTGATTTTACTAACTTATCCCAGTCTTTTTCAATATCAAATTCCAAGGATTCAAATAGTCTATTGATTTTTGAATAATCCTCATCCTCAATACATTTATTCCCATCAAATTTACCCAAACAAAGTCGATTCTTACCCATTACAATGTTTTTTAAATCGTTTAAAAATACAGTTGAGTCTTCTGAATACCTAGCTTTAAGACCTTTATTTAGTAGATTATCTAAAAATTCATTATTAATTAAAAGCATAGAGACACAAATTTCTATAATTAAATTCTTAGATAATTGCTTTTGTTCGCTATTTGCTTCAAATATTTTCCATTCTTTTAAAAATCTCATAATAAAAAATAAATTATTTAATTATATATTAAATTTATATAGCGGTTTATAACTTTTCAATATATAGATTTATGGCAGATAGCTTAAACAATTTTTTTAATGATGCAGGAAAGAAACTATCCAATTCAATAAACACTAAAAGTGATAGAATAGACGGTGTTCAAAAAGGAGGCGCACAGTTTGTCGATATTGGAGATTATAGAAAATCTCCTGCTGGTGTAACTCCACCAGGTTGGTTCGATCCAGCTACAAATCAGTGGGTGGATGATAGATTATCTAGCACAATGCCAAATACAGATTTTAATGGTGATCAAAAAAGTATAAATACTGGATTGGAATATGAGGTGGCAGGCGAAAAAAGAAAGGGACCTCCCGGATTCACACCAGTTAGCTACTTTAAAACTGATGAGGGTGAAATATATCTAAAACCATCAGGTACTCCGCTAGATATTTCAGATAAATTTGCATCAAACAAAAAATCACTTGATGATTTTGAGGATACAAGAACATCAAATTTTAAATTTGGATTTTCTAATCCAGAAGTTTGGCCTGATGAAAAGGCACCAATAAATTTAATAGGCACGAAGAATAGTAGAGAATCATTTGATGGATCATTTGAAAATAAATCATGGGAGCCTCAGAAATGGTGGTCTGGTAGTGGCGGAACACCACATGAAAATGAGGATCCTGTTTATTTTGGATTTGAAGTAATAATAGACTCTATGAATTCACCATTAATAAATAAAGAGATAGAATCATTTATAGATAAATTTGGAGTAAATTATGAGGAAATCGGCTCTAGAAAAGAACTGATAGAATCATTCAAATGGGAGTTATCTAAATATTTTAAATTTACTTCTGATATAACAGAGGATGCTAATATATTTAAGACAGCATTAAATAAAAAACATTATATAAAAAAGATATCAGGTCTTGATAAGTTATCAGAATCAAATGGCCCAAAGGATTCAAAGTCATTTATAAAATATAAAGATGATACTTTGAAAATATCATTTTATGAAGATACAACATTAAGCACTGGAACATTAGCAAATTTATATAAGTTAATTTATTGGTCTAGATTAAATGGGAAAAATATTATTCCTGAGAATTTATTAAGATTCGATTGCTATATAATAGCATCAGAGGTAAGAAATATAGCTAGAGTTCGAAAAGCAATGTCTGGAGCAGAATCAGATTTAGAGGTTTTGAAGGAAAACCTATCAAGGTATGTATATAAAGCTTATGAATGTCAGTTTCATTTTTCACAACTTACACATCCAAATGATATTGATATGGGAGAAGAACCTTCACTATCCCAAAATTTAGAAATAGAAATAAGTTTTAAATTTTCTGATATGAAGTTTGAGAGATTTGTTTTTGATGGGGATTATGGTAACTATAAATCACTATGGAACTCACAATCTAATCCACAGAGCATCAATCCACAAAATGCAAATAAAGCAGATATAACAGATAATGGAATAGATACAAGTAAATCCAGTATGTCTCCTGTCTTACTATCAGATAATATTAGTGGATTTTCTGGTGGTGACAAAAATAAAAACCCAGATGTATCTGATAAAGATGAGATTAGTAAATTAAAAACAGATGATAAAAGAAATGTCTACAAGGCAGGTATAGCACCATTAGTAAAATCAAACAGTCCTAAGAGAAAAAATCTACTTGAGATTGCTGGGAAAAATCTATTAAATAATCTTAAAAAGACAACATTGAATGTTGTTCAACAACAATTAAATACCCAATTTAGATTACTTAATAACAGCATCGATAAGATCAGAAATTCATTCGGGGTTGGTCGTATACCTTTTCCAACAAATATTTACGGATTTGAAGAAAAGACAACCTATCCAGGTGGTGGATTGACACATGAGTTAAAAACTCCATATGCTGATGGAAAATATTCTATTGGTAATAAAGATGGAACAAGATCAGATTATTCAGAATTAGCATTTGGTGTTAAAAATTCTGTAAGAGGGTTTGCAGGTGATGTTTTATCTGGATTAATCAATAAAAGATAGATAGAGAGAAATGTATATAGATCCTGGTAAAACATATATTGGAATTGTTGAAGATAACAATGATCCTAAAAAAATTGGAAGATGTAGAGTACGCGTCATCGATATATTCGATGATATTGATGTTAATGATATTCCATGGGCGTCTCCTTGGAAAGATTTAAATGGTAACGAATTCAGATTACCAGAAAAGGGTAAGGTATTAACAGTTGTTTTTGATTCAGGTAATGTCTATAAACCAGAATATATTTATGCAGAGCATTATAATATAAATCTAGAAAATAAGTTAAAAAAATTATCAGGAGATGATTATACATCAATGAGGTCATTAATGTTTGATCACAAAACACAAATATATTCTAATGATAAAGAAGGTCTTGTAATGGATTATAAATTTAATAAAATAAATATAACTAAGTCTAATATTGATGTCTGCCTAAAAGATAATTACGGAAAAATAAATCTTGGCGATGCATCATCTGATCAAGAAGCTATACTTGGTACCAACTTCTTAAAATGGTTTGATGAGTTTGTTGATAATCTATTGGGTAGTAAAGGGGGTCCGTATCTTGGAAATTTTGGATCACCTGTTGTTCCAAATCCTGAGCTTATACAAGTTCTGGTTAAATATAAGGCACTGAAGCAACCAAAGTTTTTATCTAAAAATGTATTTATTACAGATAATACAAAGGTAACCACTATAAGACAAAATAAAGAAAAAAGAGAAAATAATTCGCAAATAGGAGATAAATGGAAGTCTACAAAATTAGCTAATAAACTATCAAAAAAAGAACCATCCGAGTATTCACCTAAATATGGTACTGGAAATGAAAATCCGGCTTCAAATCAAAATTTATCAACTGGTGGAGGTAAAAATCCAGAGGGATCGAAATCAGTTCCAAATCCAACGCCAGAGATAAGTGCAGAACTTCAAAAGATATTTAATGTGCTAAAAAAGAAAAATTATAAATTGGTGGATAAGGTTAACTATTTAAATCTAGTCGGAGTCAGATATCAAAGTGCTGGTCAAGTCTACTCAAATACATTCTCAGATAGAATGTGGGGTATTTGGAAGTCTGAAGAAGGTAAATGGGAATCTAAAACTTGGACAATATCAACATTACCAGGACTTTATAACGATAGAGTAAGGAATATTAAAATGAAGAAATTTATACAACAAAGAGGAGATGCTGGTTTAACAATAATGGCACCTTCACAATATTTAAATATATACTCTTTTTATGAAAAATCAGAAGAAGGTTTAACAATTAAGTCACTACCTACATTTCAAAATGATAAGCGAAATCAAAAGGCGTATATAGATAAGCATTTTGATGATGATGTTATTCATTTTGATTCAGAGTCAACCGGAGACTATGCTATGTATATTCATCGAGGTTTTCCAAGTGGGGTATATGTGGATTCTTGGTCCGAGGGATCTCAAGTATTCGCTAAAGAGGAAGATTATACTCAATTATGTGAATTATCAAGAAAGCACTTAAAAACAAATTCAAATAAATTTAATTATACGTTGATATTATCATCAGATATAGAGTAAAACGATATATTTATAGGAACCACATAGAAAAATAGTATTCTAATATATATTAAAAACTTATTAATTAAATGCAGGTTTTACCAATTTTTCCTTTATATCCAAATTCAAAATTTTTAAAGTACAATGTTTCTTTGGCTATTCCAGGTCCAAAATTATATGATATACCATCTATTGGTAAATTTGCTCAAAAGATGGGTTACCCAAATACAAATTCATCTGTTCTTCTACCAGATATTGAATATATCAAAAAATTTGCTAGCTATGATATGGGAATAGCTGATGCATTACTTAAAACAGCACAGCAGCAAAATTTAGCAAGAATTAAAAATCAAACCGGGTCAGGTAAAGAAATTTTTGATTCTTTTAATTTTAATTTTGCATCCAATACACAAGATGGTATGGGGTTAAAATCATTAGAGAAAACAATACTATCTTCTATTTTTGAATCGCAAAAACCATATTTTGAAATAGCTCAAGTTGCTATTAAATCAATTGTTGTTATTGAGGATATCATAGCAAGAATAGCACCCATATTTGGCGCAAGTATAAACCCAACAATGGCTAAATCTATTAAATCAAGAAAGCCAAAAGGTAATGGACCATTTAAAACAGGAAATAATCCACTGGGTGTTGGAAAATATGGATCACCTGTTGCACTAGGTTATAAAAACGCTGAGGAAATTAAAAATAATTTAAATAAATTAAAAACACTATCGAATAAAGGTAATAAGGTTGAGGTAAATGATAATGGTGAAGCTACAATAACACAACCAATTGTAGCTTCACAATCTATAGACAATAATTATGAATATAGATATATTTATGCAACAGTATCAACTGTCTATTCAACAGGTCAATTTGATCCAAATGTAAGTTATCAGTATAGATATATTGATATTGAAGATGATTCTGAACCACTTGATGGTCCGATAGAACCAGATAAAGTAGTAGATGATTTATCACCTGATAGATTAGTGCTTGGTATATTTGACTCAACAGGCGCACCTATGGATCCAAGATCAAAAATTCAATTTTGGGGAATAGATCAAGTTGGTAATTTAGAAAAACAAGATTCAATTTTTGAAAAGGCTACTTGGTTATATAATTCAGACAAATGGATATTTGGTAAATCTATAGATTATCCAAACTCATATACTTGGCAGACACTATCTGAAGATAACTATCACTGGGGATATTTTCCATCTGGTTATATACAAGGTCTATATACTGGTCAAATAATAGTACAAAAAAATAGCCCAGGAAATGATTGGTATAGACTAAAATATGGAGATGTCATAGATTTTTCAATAGAGGAAAATCAATTATATGATTTTAAAAAAGATGATTATATCATATCCTTTAACCAATCATCTATATCAGATTATACAAATTTTTATAACTCAATAACAGATACTGCGATTTCGGAAAAAAATATAAATTCAACAGATGCGAATATTATAAAATCAAATGTTTCATCGCTATATAATAATCAGAAAATAACAGAACAGCTTCAAAATTTAACAAAATTTGGACTATTGAAAGATTCTTATTACACAAAGGTAGAAGATATTGATTGGAATAATTATCATTCAGATCCTTCTCCATTACAGACATTCCCAAATAGCATTAGGCAAATATTTAAACCAATGAGATTTAACATTGGGGGTAAAGAAGTTTGGATAGATCCTGAGACACAATATGATATTAAAGTAATTAGAATTGACTCAACCAAGAAAGTTGATTATGCATTATCAAATTCGGTTAATTCAATTAATATTGGGACATATTCAAAAAACTCAGAAATAAAAGATTTTATAAAAAATAGTCTTGAAATAAATGTAAATGAATTATCAATACCTGTAAATTTTAATATTCAAGTTTATAAAAATTCTACATTTGCAGATTCACGATCAGATGTCAATATTTATAATTTGTATAATTGGAATTATGAGTTTGATAACTCAACAAATATTTACAATAAATTAGATTCTAATGTATATGGTATAGTTTTATATTATGATTATAATAAAATTCCAAATATATTTCATAACTATACAGAAAAATCACCAGATTCGAATTATAGCGAGAATAGAAATAATTTAAATTGGACAATACAATCCTCTAATTTAGATTCTTCTGAGGAAGTTCCCTATGTCATTGCTAACCAATCAGGATACTCATCTTTTAAGAAAATTAAATATGAGTATTATACTGATAGATTAATAAATCCCGCAACATTTTCCGCAACTAGTGAAGTAAGTGGATTATTGGCAAATAAATTAAAAATATCTTGGATAGCAACACAGACATCATCTGGATATGTTGTTCATTATAGAGAAATAGGTGGTGTTTGGAAGAAAAAAATAGTACAAACGAATGTTGATAATGTCGAAGTTGGTGGAATTGGATTTGATGCAACTTTAGATTATGAAATCTATGTACAATCTATTGAGGATCATAAAAGACACACTAAGAGTATATTATCTGTACCAGATAATATGTATGACTTAGAAGGATTTAAACTAGAAGTTGTATCTGACCTAATAATGAAATGGATATTTTTATATGAAAATTTTTCACAAAATTCTCTACCACAATTTTTTACTAAAAAATCTCTGAATATAAATATTATAAACAATGGTGTAACTTTTTTAGAGAACCCAGTAAATAAAAATATTATTATATCAGAACAAATATCAGCAATAAGTAAATTTATAGTCAAGATAGATGCAGAAAGCTCAATACTCGATTCAACAAATATATTGAATACTAGACTAGAATCTCTTGGGGAAATGGCAAACCAATATTCTTTAGGTCGATATGGTGATGGTTATCAAGGGGGTGTTGTTAAAGATGAGTCAGGTAATGATGTTAAAGATGAAAATGGAAATACGATTATTGAACCTGATAGCCCAATGTTTGTTGGATATAATATGAGGAATCAGCTCACCGAGTTAGATAATGAGACATTTTTTATTATAGAGGGTGTTAGGAGAGATAAAAATGAGGATAAAAATAAAGATCCAGAAGATATACTATCAGATGGTGCAGGAGCACAGCAGTCTAGCGGTGGTGGTTATTATAAAATAAGAGATGCTATAGGAATTACACCAGAACTAATTAAAATGATTATCAGTATTTCAACAGACTTAGTACCAGCTATAACAAAGTTAATTAATTTAATTAAAAATCCAGCTAGTTTTGTTACAGAAATAATTAAGTTAAAAACCGAAAAATTTTTCTCAATATTAAACCCAAAAGTTACCGATCTAATATCCGAACTACCAAGTTTATCACAGAAAGTTAAATCGGCTAGTAGTGATGAAGATAGGAAGGATAGAGTAAAAGAAATGAGAAATAAAATAAAAAAGACGGAAATGGCTAATTATATCTATGTAAATGATACTGGTGATTTTAAATTTTTATTAGACGGCACCGCATTAATTGGATTTTTTGGAATATTATTTGGAATAAAATTAGATATTTCCAATGCATTTAATGGTTCGATACCAATAAAACCTATATTTCAAGTAAATCAATCAATAGGTAATTTGGAATTTCTTTTAAAAAACCTAAATATTAAAAAGGAGATATCAAATACTGATGTTATTGGATCTGACTTTCCTGAAAAAAATACAAACATATTATCTCATATAGACTTTTCTAAGGAAGATAAATTCATTAAAAATAAAATAGCCTCAAGTAACGGAGATACACAATATTATGAGGAAGTATCAATACAATATTCAACAGGTGAATTTGTAGAAGGAATTAATTATAAATATATCTATATAACTCAAGAGATAGAGAAAATAATTTATGAAGCAGATGAACTAGTAAATAAAAATGCGAATATAGACTATAATGTTAATTCTGGTAGTGCTTTAGAAGACATTGATTCTGCCATATCTAAATATGAAGAAGCATACAACTTAGTTAATAAATTAGATAAGGATAATAATTCACTTAAGAAACTCATACTATCTAAGATAAAAGAACTAAAGTCTAAGATAAATGATATATCACAGCCAATTATGAAAATGTTATTAGGTATAGTAACGCTCCCTCTCAAAATAGTCTTTGAGATTATAAAATGGTTGTTAGATTTTTTCAAAAGTCTAACAGATCCGACTAAAATACCTGATCAAATGAAAGAGTTTTTATCCTTTAAATGGATTATGGACTTCTTCTCACCTAAAGGTATATTGGAAATGGCAGGTATAAAATTTAATCCAGAGAAGGTATCTGAGTGGTGTAAAGCATCCAGGGCAAAAAATCCATTATACGGTATAGTACCTGGAACTAGTGAATACTTAATACCTGATGACTATGAAATATCTGATCTTAATGATTTTCTAAGTATATCTTTTGCAGCAAAATTACCTATATATACTGCCCAACAATATCGAGAACTGTGCCTAAAACCAATGAGATTATTTAGCTCATTTCTATGTTTATTTGAACGTATAATAAACTCATTTATTATGCTTGTTTGGTCAATAATGGGAATAACCGCGGTTATTCCTCCTCCACTTATAAAACTTTGTAAGAAAATTAATGAAAATATTGAAGAAAAAGATTTTAATGATATATTTAATGGATTATTCAAAGATGATACGTTCTCTGTTGGTTCATTTGATAGCAATGGAGATGGGGAATCTTATGACTTTCTATATGATATCAAACTACCTGATGGTACTATAAAAAGAAATTTAAATAGAAAAGCTATACAGGATTTTATTGACAATAATAAAGATATTAATTTTGATTATTTAAATTTTGAAACAATTGAATAAAAATTAATAGAATTAAAAATATAAGTAAATTATGCCAAAATCTAGAAACCGAAAAAATCATAAAGCATTATCTGCTAAAAGATCAAAGCAAACTTCTTTGAAGAAAAAAAAGTTAGAAAAAGCTCAAAGAGATTTTTTAATGAGATTAATAGAACAAGAAAAGAATAAAGGATTATTTGATAATCTACCACAGATAAATCCTGGTAGTGGCTTGGATACGAATGGTCCTATTATTGGTCCGACTATCTAAAAACCGATAATATCGTATTCAAAAAGTAGTAATTTTTCTTTTTTGGATGTTTGGATACTATCGCGCTTTCAAGCTTTTCGGTTAAATAAGATTGTGCTAGTTTTGCTCTCTGACCCATTGGATTTTCAGACCTTTGAACCGTTAGATAGTCATTTGCTAGTAAAATAGAATTTAAATTTTCTTGATACATTAAAAAACAGGTTTTTTACTATATATAAAAAATAAATAACAAAAAAGTGATTTTTGAAATAAATGATGAAGATGCATTAAATATGTTAATGACATCAGATTTTATTGATGAGCTAAGACCACCGGAATATAAGCATCTGATATTTAAGTTTCGTGACTTCTATAGAGTGTTACATGGTAATCTTAGTGGATATAAAACAGAGGCAAAATTTTTAATAGATCAAATGAGTTCTAGTATAGAGGACTTAAAAATTCAACTATATAATATAAAGGTTGAAAATGCAAAACTTCAAGATGAATTAGACTTTTTGAAAGCAAGAAAGAAGCTAACTTGGAAGGAAAGAATATTAGGTAAATTAGATGACAATAGAGGAATATAAAAAGTTAGAGAATAATATATCATCTAACTCTTTCAGAGATAGCTATAAAAATATAAACATAATTATGTTTATATTATCTATATTGGGTAATATTGTATCTATATTTCTTGCTTATTTTCTTGTAAATAAGGTCTTTTCTAGCATTATCGAAAATTCACCTATATTCACCTCAATTGTTTCAATAATATTATTAACTGGATTAGAGCTCCTAAAAAGAGATTTTTTTGATAAATTTTCATTTCAATACCTAAAAAATAAATCTTTTAATAAAAATGTTTTACCTCTAGCAACAGTGAGCGGTATTATCATCTTGATGTCTTTCTATGCATCAATTAATGGTGCTAAAGAATTTTCATCAAAGTCTGAAAAATTAGAATTAGTTAAGGATAGTTCAATAACCAATTTTTCAGATTCTTTAACAAAAATATCAATAGCTAAAATTTCTAAAATAGAAGCTGAAATAAATCTTAAAAAAAATAAAATTGAAACTAAGGATGAAGAGCAAACAAATTTAGAATCAAATGAAAAGTTGACATACACACAAAAAAATCGCATTAAAGATTTAAAAAATGATAAAGAGTCCCTAAAAAAAGAAATTAAAGAATTAAATCAATCTATCACAAATGAAAAAACTGAAAAGGATAGCTTAATATCCAACTTTAAAATATCACAAGCAGAAAAAACAAACAATTCCAAAGATAAAAATTCCGATAATTCATTTTTATTTATTATGATATCATCAATTATAGAGATAACAATTCTATGTGGTGTTTATTTCAATAAATATTATAAATTTAAATCATATTCAGATATGAGAGAACAAATAGAAAATGATCCAAACTATCAAAAATGGGATTTATATAATAAAATTTTGGATGTTATTTATACTAAGAATTTATCACAAGGTGATAAACTCCCATCAAGTAAACAACTTATTGATATTTGTAAAGTTAATGATTTAAAGATATCTCAAAAAGATATTATTAATTTCACTAAACTAATAACTTCCATTGGTATACTTAAAACATCTGGACCAGCTAGGTTTGTTCAAAAATCTAAAGAAGCATCTATGTCACTATTAAAATCACACTTTAATATAAAATAAAAATTTTGTTTTAAATTTTTACTATATTTGTAAAAAATTTAACATCGCTAAAAAACTAACAAATTACTTTAAAGAATTGAAAGAAGTTGGTTTACCAAACTATATTAGACTTGGTGGACGTTTATATATTGTTGACGAAGTAATATATAAACGAGGACAAGTTTATTACAAAATAACTAATGGTATGATAAAGCATGCGTCACTTTTTGAAAAAATAAATAAATCCGATTTAATAATTATTAATAGGGAAAATAAATTAAAACAAATACTCTGTAAAAAATGAGCGATGGTAAAATTATTCGTAATTAAAATAAATACATCTAACGGTGAACCATGTTATTTAGTAAACGGAAATCAAGGCGACCCACCAAGAAGTCATAATGTAAACAATGCAACCGTATTTCCAACAGAATTAGATGCTGTAAAAAGAGCATTGAGACTTGGTAAAATTTATCCGAACCGTGAATTTTCTGTAACAAGTATTGATGTGGGCGGGTAATTTTTATTGCATATAACGGCGGCTGATTTGCGCAGTTTGTTTTTGTTTTCGTCAAACGTGAAGGATGTTTGACGAAAACAAAAGCATGAAAACAAACTTTGAAATAAAAAAAGGTGGCGTGTTTGGGACAAATTGCACAAATCTGTTGTTCCCCGATGCCGACCAAATTGAAATGGTAATTAATAATGAAAACTGATTTAAAAAAATACGCACCACAAGGCACAAAAGATTGCGAGAGTAATTGTATGAGAAGGATTGTTAATGATGAGAATAATGTTTATATAGTTTGTGATTATTGTAAGCGCATCGTTAGGGAAATTAAGAAATAATTAAATTATTTGATTTAAAGTAATTATCTATTATAATTTTAAGCGATTCTAGTTCTTTAGACTTTATTCTTACATTATCAGAGTTTATTTTCATAATTCCACTTTCAACCAAAAAGTAGTTTATAAAACTCGTAATAATGAAATCTTCATTTATATAATAGTTATATCTAATGTAGGTATTATTATCCGATAATATAGATATAATAAATTTATTCTTATGTGTTTTAGATAATCCGATTTCTATCTTATTTAGCTTTATACCCTCTATCTTAGATGATCCTATATGATCCTTTAGAAAAGTGCAAATATATATTAACTTTTTTTTGTTAATATCAATAGGGCTTTTTTTAAAAAACCAATCTAACTCTTCAAATTTTTTAAGGTTCATTAATTATATATTAAAATTATTTTAATATATTTGATACTATATGATGAAATATAATGTATACAATTTAGACTTCTTTGATGAATCAATAGAAGAAAATAATGCATATGGTCAATGTCTATCTAAACAATATGCTGAAAAACTTGAGAAAGATTCCAATTCAGAGGTTTGGATAAGCTCAATTAACACTATTAGTATTGATAAAATATTAGAATATTATTGGGATAAAAAGGATATAGATAATTTTGTAAAAGAAAATCCAGAGACAGCAGTGGAGACATTTATAGTATGTAAGTGGGATAAAAATTCATACAAGGAAAAGTATTATAAGTACTGTCCGCAAAAGGATATAAGAAATAGCAAAATTAATAAAATATTAAAGTAATTTCTGTATATGATTTAGAATAATTTGGCATTTTTCATATTCCTCATTTGCTTGATATGTTTTTATCATCGATTTTAACTGCTTTGAATTACTGAGTTCTAACTGAATATAAAATTTAATATCTTCCAGTTCTGATTTATTTTCAGCATAACCATCAATGATTTTATCTATTGCAAATCTATCAAATTTTGATGAGTGAATAAAATCATCCCATGTTGTTATATCATTTGATTTTAAAAAATCAATAATCTCATTTACAGATTCTTCTATCTTAGACTTTTTGGTCTTTGTCTTTTTAAAAATATCATTGAATTTTAACATCTTCATTTCATATATATCTCGAAAATAATTTAGATTTTTGAGCCCACATATTTTCTTTTAAAAAATAATCTAATTGGTTACAATGATTCATACATATATCATTAAATGAATCAACATCATCTTGTGATAGGGAAAACCACTCTCTATTTACTTTTTTATTTTTAAAATATCTATGTAAATAAGACTCTAGTGTAGAACCATATATACTTTTATATGTTTTAATTATTGCTAAATCCGAAGCGTTTGCTGTTTTTAATTCATTCAATCTTTTATCTACATCTCGCTTTGTATAGCCTATTTTATAATAAATATTTTCATCAATTTCAGCGGATATTAGATAAATTGTATACAACATTAGTTATATATTAACTATCTTCTTTTCTAAATATTTATATTATATCCTCCAAACTTTTCAATATATTCTGTACATGGAGTGCCGTTACCATCTTTAGGTATATGTTTGCCATAGCTGTTGAGAAATTTTTTAATATTTCTAGCACCTACTAAATGTGAAGCTGCTAGTAGACCTGATTCTGTTATTTTAACCCCTCCTATAATTTTACCCTTAAATTTATCTATGTATTTACCAAGATATTTAATATTCTTTTTTAATAACTTAACCATTGCTCTATCTTGTTCATGCTCCGGAAATATATTAGGATCTTTTTTAAAATCATTAACATTGAATGAATATCCACATTCCTTTAATGCAATATTACCAAATTGGTATTTACCAATATACCCAGTATTACTAACCGTGTCCCATGTTCCAGATACCCCTGAAGATTCCCTTTGTGCTATTGCATTTAAATACTTTTTTAAATGTGAGTCTACACTTCGGTCATGGCGTACTTTAGACTTTGAATTTTGTATTATATTGGAAGATTCCTCTTTTTTAATACCAGCATCATTCAATGCTCTTTGAATAATAATATCCTTAATACTTAGTGTTACTAGAATCGATGTTACTAGTACTAGTAAAGATGTTCTGGATTTTATTTTCTTAAAAATAGATGATAACTTATCGATTAGTTGATTGTCTGTAGGTAATTTATCTACTAATTTTTTTAGGAATTTTTCTATTCGCTCAGATAAGTTTGAGCTAGACTCATTAGTTGATTCAAATATTTTTATCCATAAATCAACTTCATATTGAATATCATTTTCAAAAATAAAATTATTATACTTTAATATCATAAACTATACCTTTCTTTTATTTTTTCAAGCAATTCTAATTGATCATCAATGCTTAAATTTTCATCATACTCTTTTTTATACCAATCTATTATTTGATCATAAACAACATCTTGTGCCTCACCATTATTATGATCTATATACCAATCATATTCGCAATCATATCCGTCTTCTTCCCAGCTACTATCTACCCAATTAAGCAATTCATCATCATACATTTCAATAACAGATGATTCTGGGTAGTTTTCAGATATCTTTGACATTGCAAAATTTATATCAAATTTGGTATTATTTTCGTTGAACTTTCTTAAATGTTTCATAAATTTTATTTAAATTTTCCATTAAAAATTAGAATTTGAATTGGTAAATTGGAAGGACTTGCATATCCCGCCCTACTGAAACTAATAGATAGCGTATATCCTTCTGTTTCCATTTCATATTTTAAATGTTCTATCCTTTCCATCAATTCGAAGAAATCATCATTTATTTGATAGTATGATGACCCTTCTCTTTGAGCATCTCTTGCTAGTACTGGAAGGTCACTGTATAAGATAATCTTATATGCAAATACCTTACCTGTTGTTCCAGAATAGTCTTGCATAAATTTTTTATTTATCCAAAAATTATTATCCTTTTCAGGTATTAAATTATATAAATCACCATCCCTTTCAGTGAACATTAAATATTTAATGCTATATTTTAATCCAGATAGCATTGACTTTAATATCTCAACATCATCAAATATAGATTTGCTATTTAAATTTTCTGTAAACTTTTTCATTATTTTAATTTAATTTGTATATAGGTCCAAAATTTACTACAATTGATATTTATCATTACTTTTTCGGACCATTTATATTTGGATAAGAATTTCTTCAAATCTAATTTAATTTTATCAACATCAGCTGGATCAATTTGCCCATTACTCCATTTACCGTATCCATAAAAACCAAATGATATTATCCTATCCGAAACCTTAGGTGTCATTTTTTGATCAAAATATTCAGGGCTGAACTTATCCATCTCTTTTTTAATTTTACACATCAATAAAATGTCTAAAAATGATAAATTAACTAATAACTTCTTAATACCACCAGTTGACTTTAGCTCTGATGTTTTAATTGAATTAAATATAGATTTAGTTAATTTAAACAACCCAATCGGGATTAGATTATCATAGTAATAACCATATTCAAAGTAACCATCACATTTAATTCCAAAATATAAACCAACACTCGATTGGCTATAATCAATCGTGACAGATGAAAGTGATTTAAATCTTTTAAAGATGGATTCAATTTTAGAAGAATCGACTCCTGATAATTTAAAATAAATTAAAAATTCTGATGGTATATCATTTGACTCATGTTGATTATCCTTAAATCCAAGTGCTGTCAAGCATTTAAAAAATGTTGATAGAACACCATAACCATATGATTCGTTTAGCATTTTAGTTTTATCAATAGTGGTTGTAATGTCACTTTCACCTTCTTTACCAGATAGATAATTCTCAACTCGTTTAAGTAGTTCAACTTTTTCTAAATCATCTAATATATTAACTGAGTTAGCTATAGAAATAATACTATCAACATCAGATAGATATTGATTAGTTATCATTTTTATATACTCATCCTTATTACATAAATTTTCAATATATTCACCTAATGAATTATGTTGTATTTCAACTTCTGAGACTGAAGACTCTTTAATAAAAGAATTAAATTTTTTAATTAGCATATGATTATATATTAAAATAGTTATTTATTTTTTATAGTACTTCATTCAATCTATTTTCAACATCTGTATCAGTCCATTGTCCTGCTAATCCATAATCAGAACCTTCCCAAAGTGTAACCATTCTTTCAATATTACCTATTAGGATATAACAATAGATGTGAGAATTAATCACATCATCAATAGTTCTAAGAACTGTAATTTCATTTGTTCTTATTTCTTCCTGTAAGATTATTTGTCTGTTTATTATCATTCATCTTGTTTAATTTTTATGTCAGAGTAAAAGTTTTTCTTACTCCTCCTATTGTGAAGAACAAATTCGTTCCATCATATTCAAATAAACCATCTTCAACTACTGATACAGTAGCGCCCGCAGTTAATTTTAATGCTCCTGTTCCTGATGCTGTTCCTCCTGCTGCTATATGTAGTCTGGCTGTTGATGCTGTTAGTCCACCAACAGAAGTATTATAACCATCTATTCTAACTGATTCTACTGCTGATGCAGTACCTGCAAAAACAAAAAAAGAAAATCTTGTCCTTTGTGCTCCTAATCCAACATTGGTATAAGCAAATGATAATTTACCTGCTTCTCTAGAAAAAGAATTATCTCTTAATGAATAAGAAATATTGTGTTCCTGATTTACCGTAGCATTAATATTGTTTTTTTGAATATTAATGTAATTCTGTACTGTTCCGGTTGTTGCTGTTGTTGAGTTCAATACTAAAATTCCTTGTGTAGCATTGAATCCAGAATTAGTCATATTTACTCTCAATCCATTTGCTGCTGCTGATGTGCTAGAGTTTCTTACATCTAATGTAGTTCCTGCAACAGTATCGGTTATAGTCATAAGTTTCGCAGCTACTATGGTAGTAGGATTAATAGTTAGAATCGTAGAACCACCATTCTGTAATTGAAGATTGGAGGCTGAAGTAGCATTTAAAAATGTTCCTCCGTTTATAATCATTGCGTGATTAGTATTACTTGGTGCTTGATTTGCGGGGTATATACCTGCTAATAAACCTGATGATATATTTGGTCTAAATAGCATACCAGTACTTCCAGTTCCGAATATGAACCATGTCCCACCATCTGTTCTAAAATTTTGTGATGAAGTTAGTCCTGTATTAGAATTAAAAAAGGCAATTTCACTTGATGTTCCGGAATAAGTTAGTCCGAAACCACCATCGCTACCTTGCCATCCTTGTGGTCCTTGATTACCCTGAGTTCCAGTTGGTCCAAATCCACCTTGCCATCCTTGAGGCCCTTGTGTACCAGTTGATCCTGTACTACCTTGAGGACCTGTAAATCCTGTGGCGCCCTGTGGGCCAGTTGGTCCACCACCTGTTCCACCGCCTCCTGATCCAGTTGCTCCAGTAGGTCCAATAGGTCCAGATAATCCAACATAAGCACCAGCAGGTATAATAGTTAATGGTGGTACATTACCTGGATATCCTAAATTTTCACAAGTAATAAGCCCAGTAGAAACTCTAGTTACTTTAAAATATCCAATGTCTTGTATATAAATAATTTGACCTGGTAGACTCCAAGTAGTATCATTTACAGCTATTGTAAGAAGACTTCCAATGGGAGGCATTGGATCATCATAGAGAATATAATACACAAATGTTTAATATATTTTAAAAGTATATATTAAATTTTAGTAATTGTAATTAATTATCGATTTTTTCCAATTTCTAGTCCAGTGAATATCCGTTTGAACATGATCCTTTCTAACCCATTTAAATATATTTATAGAAAAGTCATCATTATGAAACATATCAGCATTCCTAATAACAATACCCTCTCTTAACCCACCTAAAGTAGATGGTTTTGATACTAAGTCATCAACTATACTCATCAACTCTTTCTCACTATTTATTATACCTTTGTATAGAACAGGAACTGTTGGGATATCCAAAATATAAGAATATTCTTCTACCGATTCCCAAGGTATCCAAATATTATTATCTCTAACACCAAAAATATAAAAATATGATTCTAAATTTGAATAGTCTATACTATGTATACCTTCCATATTTTCACCAAATAAAAACACACCTTCTGACAAATCATTTTTTATTAATTGATGTAATTGTCTAACTTCTTTTGACCAGGCTGAGGTTGTAAATTCTGCATGTGACCTTGCATATACACCATCCTTTGTCATTCCTGTGTTTTCACCATCTAATTTTTCAGTTATAACAATATCAATGCCTATGATAGAATCAATAGATTTAGCAATTCTATCATTGCTAGTTGTACCAGGCGACCATGGTAAATGATATGTTCTATTATATTTTGACATTGAAACTCTATTTTTTAATATATATTATAAAATTAATAAAAAAATCATGAAGCACAAAATAGAAATTGACAGTACAAATAATAATCAGTTTATGTGGAAAATTAAAGCATCAAATGGCGAAATATTAGTAAGCTCAGAAACACTAGAATCAAAGTCAGGTATTAAAAATACAATTGATAATCTAATTGATTCAATTAAAAATGATAAATTTGAAATAGTTGATATAACTAAAGAAGATAGGTAAATTTTATAACTAAAATAATTTTTGTATATTTGTTATATGAAATTTATAAATCTATTATTTATCTTTATCCTATTCACATCTAGTGTTTTCTCACAATCATTTGATGAGAAAGCTATGATTACTGAAGTTAATACAGTTAGAGCTAATCCAAAACTCTTCAAAACCTATATTGAAGATTATTACAATTTAAATAAAATTTTATTGAAATTTAACGGAATGGATATTTATATTTCCGAGATACTTAGAATTTTAGACACTATTAAACCAATGTCAATACTGATATTTGATACAACACTATATACATCTTTGATGGATCATAAAGGAATTGATACTATTAATGGTAAAGTAAGTCATGATAAATCTATATTTTACAAAATTGCAAAATCTAGTAAATTTAATTCTTTTGGTGAAAATATTATTTTAGCATCAGCATCCAATAAGGAAATGTCACCAATGGATTGTGTTATTGAACTTTTGGTAGATTATGGAGTCAATAGTAGAGGACATAGAAAAAGTATACTATCTAGCGATTTTCAATATATTGCAGTTAGAAAAGTTATAGTAAAAGGAAATGTGTTTTATATACAAGAATTTGGTGGTAGGTAATTTACCAAACAACACAATCGACAGACCCTCTCTTCTTATTTTTAATAGGTCCTTGTTTAATATGCTTACTTTTAAAATGCAATTTAGTATTTATTTTGTTATCAATTTCTTTTTTAAAAATCAATTTATTTTTTAATTCAAAACTTGATGGATTATTACCTGGTATGTTTTTAACTACAACATAATTAAAATTTATATAAACATATCTTGATGATTGATCTATTGTAGTTTGTCCTTGTTCAGATAGATTCTCAATATTAATAATTTCTTTATTAATATTATTAGACAGGTAGTTTTCAACAGATAAAGACCTAGCCTTTGATAATCCCTTATTATCAGGAGTCAGTCCTTTATCTTTTAAAATTTTCTGAAGATTAGTTGACAACCCTTGTTTATCGGTGGATGATTTAATTTTAATACTCGATATCATTCCTTGATTATCTAATATTTCTTGTAGCGCGCTATCTATATCAAGTTTTATATCCTCACTCAATTCAAATCTACCACTTTCAAAAAAGGCAGAATTATCTATTTTTAAAGACAATGTTTCTACAATAGTATCAGGAGCATCTGTTTGTAATTTGTTCCATATAGTGTCAATTTCCGAAGCGGATAATTTCCAACCATTTTTTAATCTTTTCTCGATATCAGATTTCATTTTCAGTGAGTCGTCTTGATTATAAGATTGTTTATAAGTAGCAGTGTGTGTTTTATTTGATGCCATTGATCCATAGCTTAAGAATAATGACATTATTCCAGCTAATATATTTTGCTTTAATCCTTCATCTACTTTATCATAGTCTTTAAATGATTTAATATAGTTCATTATTTAAATGTATTTTTTATATCTATGTATTTTTTTAAAAACTTTTCTAATTTAATACATTTATTATCTAAATCTGCCTTTAACTGTAAGTAGCCACTTTGAGAAGTTGGGTTATCAAATAAATTTTTAATCGCCATAATTTCCAAATCACATACCATATATGAATTTTTATTAGATTGTGAACTCTTGTTCATTTCTAAATATTCATCAAGTAAATTAGGTGGGCAAGTTAGTTGATTTGTTATATATAACGGTATTATGAATGATGCATACTTCTTAATTATAGAAGGATCTGCCATAAATTTTTTTGATTCGTTGATAACACTAAATTTCTTCACTCGAAAATATTCTATTTTTTATTATATATTAATAATTTAACTTAAATTTCTTATCTACGTGATTTTTATAGAAATATAGTTTTAAACCTGTTGATTCATCACTAACTTCTTGCCCAAATAAATTTGTTATTTTTATAAGTTTTTCATTATCAGAGTTATTTTCAATTGCAATTATATTACTATATGTGAACTCACCATTATAATCTGTTTGTTTTAGTCTGTAATACTTTTTTGGATTATAATCTATGAATTCATACTTTTTTATTGATAATGAATTTCCAGCACCAGATATCCTCACAACATCTGAAAAATACTCATTATTTGATGATTCTAATGTAAAATAATCATTATTTATCTCTGAGTGTGTAATCCAATATATTTTATTATAAGTGTCGTTATTTGTACCTTTAAATGATAATAATTCAATTGGAAGTGAGCTACAGGCATTATTATTAAATGTAATTGAAACATTATCAATAGCGGTATGATGATCGTTACTACCAACAATTGGTTTTGTATCATCTATGTCCTTCCATCTAATTACAATATCATTACCTATTGGAATATTTACACATATTGTAATTGATTTTGATCCAGAAACATTACATGGATATCCAGATATCTGATTCCCACCTGATATTGAACTATTATTTGGGCAAGTAAATCTAATAAATGGTGTATATGTGCCAGATGATATTGAAGAAAAGGTGTTAGTAACTAAATATTCCGCATCAATATTATTCGAAATATTTCCATTTTCAGCGAGTGATAGTTGAAACCAATCAAATGATAGTGTAAAGCTAGTAAGAGATATTCCTGTATTATTTGTAAATCGTATACCATAATAAATAGTGCCTGATGTGACTGAAGCTCTTGATCCAATTTTTTGATCATTGCCTAGATTACACTCATAAGTATAGAACGCTCCTGTATTTATCGGAGCTGATAGTGTTATATTATTATGTAAAGTTGATCCTATATCAGTAGCATACCAGCCAGGATAAGTCGAATTATCTATCCAAGATGTTATATCAGTTGTTCCAAAATTTTGTGTATATGTAAATGGGTTAGTGCTTATTGAAACTTGTGAGTAAGATATGTTAGAGATAATTAAAAATAAAATAATTAAAATCTTTTTCATATATTTATATATTAAATTATATCATTATGAATAAGGAAAATTGTAGTGGATGTCCATATAAAATAAAAAATAATCATAATAATAAATGGACTTCTTATGTAGATAAGATGAATTCTGCTGGATTAATTACTGATAAAAGACACGTTTGTCATATGAGAGGTAATGTTTGGAGTAAAGTAACAGAGGAAAATATATGTGTGGGTTCTGTTCAAAGAAATAATATATACAATAAAAAATAAATCAAATGACAGGAGGAGATATTAGGAGAAGAATTATGTCTGTAGATGATGTAAGTGGAATTGGTTATATTAGTGATAGTGTTGTGAAAATTTACACAAATAAACCGCTATCACAAGATTCTAGGGATAGAATATTTCACATATTAAATAATGATGCATTTATAATAGAAATATCTGATACAAATTATAATATTGAATAGGTTAAAATTTGAGTTTAATTCTTAGATATTTTCTACTTTTTTGTGTTCTATAGTCAAAAAAGTAAAAATAGTGTTTAGACCTAGTTAATCCGTGCTTATATCGTATTTGATAACCTGGCTTTCTATAAGCACCACTACGTAGATTTTTACGATTATAGTCATTGTGTATGGTACCATCATCTCCATAATAAGGAGTTAATTTTATCTGAGAATCTGATTTTTCCTTAAAAGCATGATGTTTTTTATGAAAAATTCTAAAATTTGGTTTTTCATAGGAATTCGATGCGCAGAATAGTGATATCAATATAATTAAAAATAATCGTTTCATTATCTATCTATTAAGTTAAAAATATAATTTTTGTAGCAAACGCTATAAAAATCAAATAATTAAGTGAATATAGAAAAAAAAATTCATATTAAAATGAAAATAGTCATAAATTTATCAGGTGAGTTAATGGATGTTGATTCAAATATATTATCGAATATTACAACAGTTAATAAATCAGGAGATACATATTTTATTAATAGTAATGGTGTTTATTTTTCGGTACATGAAAATTATTATTTAATAGGAATTAGAGAAAATAAGTTAAATGAAATTTTGAAATAGATTTTTTTTAACTATATTTGTATTTAAATCTAAAAATAATGGAAATTAAAAATCTAACTTTCGAGGCAAAAGTATCACTTTATTTTAAGTCTTGTGCAGATTCTAATCATGCGCAAAAAGAATTGTCCAAATCATTTACTATTGGTAAAAAATGGGAGAAAGAATTTAATGTTAATCTTTCTAGTAATGATTCAGAAAATTTAAGAGCAAAGATTGTTGAATTATTTATTTATTCTAAGTCATTAGGGGGATTTAAATTTGCAGAAGTAACAATCGAAGAGGATTATGTAGTTGAGTAATAACTAATAAAAACACATATATATGAAAAACCTATACAACTATTTTTTACATTTTAATGAATATACCGGAGAATGGAACGCCTTTAAAAGAGAAGAGTCAAATCTATATCTAACGAATATGAAAGATATGAAAACTCTTATATCAGATAAAGATATAAATGAAGTTATTAAGCAAGTGGCTAAGCCTGTTGTAGAAAAAATTTTGTTATAAAATGAATCAACATAGATTACTATTCATTCTTAATAAGAATGTTGATGCGCAAAAGATTTCAAAATCAATTGAATCAATGACATGTTTAGAAGCCTCTTCAAAAGGAGGTGCTATAGAGGTTATTGATGATTTAGATATGATGTTGAACTCAATAGACAATAAATGTGATAATATAAAATCACTAGGAGTTGATTTAATTCAATTTGAAATAATGTGTTTTGATAAACATCAAGACATTTTAGAAAAAAGGCATATAGATATACTTTGTAAAAATGATATATCTATATGCATCAGAACCTTTAAAATAAGAAAATGAAATTAGAAGATGTAAATAAAAGTTTACTTGATAAGTTAACTACAAAGGTTAACAGATCGAAGGCACAAGAAGAAATGCTTTTTTCTTTATGTGACGAAAGATTAGATATTTTGTTTGACCTTGAAGAGAAAATAAAAAATAATCATATTTCTTATTGTCCATCTAATAAATCAGAAATAGTTAAAATCCTTAATCTTAGGACAAAAAGAGTATTTGACTTAGATGATTTGAGAAAAGAATTCGATATAAAGTTATGGGATGTTTAGAAAATCTCTAATATTACTTTTTCTTTTAATGACTTTTAAGTGCTATAGTAGCGATACTCTAAAGTATAAACTTGTTATTAAACCAATAATAACATCATACTCGGATTATATAAAACGGAGTATTAATGTAACATATACAGATTCTGCAATAAACATAGTCTATAATTTTATTGAACCTAATAATATAGAAGTTAAGATATATGCCTATGATTTTACGCTAGTATTCGATAGAAAATTTGATAAAGTAACTTTTGACTATTTAACTATACCAAGAGTCTGGCAAGTTATGTATATTATTATAATTGATAGAGATTTTGAAAACTCAGAAATCATATTTAAAATACCATAAAATTTACATTTATAAATAATATATAGAAAATGGACTTTATAAAAGATACATTCTTAAAACTAACACAGTTTACAATTCCCTATGGACATGAGGAAAAAGTAGTCAACTACTTACCAAATGGTTGTAAAAAGGATAATATAGGTAATTATTTTATTACAATTGGCAAATCAGATACCTTATTTACAACACACCTTGATACCTATTCAAAAAAATATGAAAAGGTGAATCATGTAATTGAAGGCGATATAATAAAAACAGATGGCTCAACAATACTGGGAGGTGATAATAAACTAGGAATGACCATTTTACTCTATATGATAAAAAATGGCATACCTGGAACATACTATTTCTTTATAGGTGAAGAACCTATTGTTAGTGGTGGATTATTTGGTTCTGGAAACGCTGCAGAGTCAAACAAAGACTTTTTTAAAAAATTCAAACGTGCTATTGCATTTGATAGAAAAGAAAAGGGCTCGATTGTTACCAGACAAATGGCGAGACCTTGCTGTTCAAATGATTTTGTAACAGCTCTGTCTAAAGAATTCAAAGAAGCCGGAATGGATTATAAATCCGATCCAAATGCTTATTATACAGATACTGCATCATTTTTAGATATAATTCCCGAATGTACAAATCTATCTGCTGGTGGATATAAGGAACATTATAAGTCAGAGTGGGTTGATTTATCATATACAAGACAATTAGCCGAGGCAGCGTTAAAAATTAATTGGGAGTCTCTTCCAGTTCAGCGAGAAGTTAAAGAATTTGAAAATAAGCGAGTGGTCGGTGGTTATCAAAAATTTTTTTCTAAAAAAAAAATAAAAGAAATAAAATCTATACTAACCGACTATAATCATCTACACACAAATATAAAAGAGTATGAAACAGGTAATTCTGAAGATCTAGTTTTTAACACTTGGTTTGAGGATACAAATATTAGAATTAGACTACATGATGATTCTATCATATTCAAAATAGGAGATCATGATGATATGGTGCTAGATAACCTTGTGATATTGGATGTTTATCTATCATATATATTTGGAGCAAATATTGATTTGACTCAAAACGGATTTAAATTTGATGATGATGATAATATGATTATTAGAAAAAAGAAGTCAACACTTTTTAAGGGTGATGCGGAAGCTTATCTTAGCTACTTTGAAAGTATAAATGTTGGTAATACATCATATGTATATCCAGGTGGTAGAGAATTTGTTAACACAAGAGGAACAAGAATGCCAAAAAAGGTCGTAATAGACTGGTTTAAGTACAACTTTATTGATAGCTAGTTTCCAATGATAAAAACAATAGATCAACAAATAATAGCTGATTGGGAAGAAAATTCTCATCATATGATAGATATTTCATATGATGATTTCAAAAAAGAATTTGATAATATTTTTCAAAAAGTATCCAACATTTTTAATATGAAGTGTATATCATTTCAGATAGAACCAGCTTGTTCAGTTATATTTGAGATAGAAACAACTGATAGAAAAGTAATATATCTAACAAATAGATTTGATGAAGATTGTGTATTCTATACAATTTATCAGAAAGGAAAATTTCCAATGTTTAAAAAGTCTAAACCTATTTTATCAGGGCATGGTAAATTTGAAGAATCTATTGAAAAAATTAAAAAATATTTTAATAACAATTAGGAAAAAAATACTATATTTATAAGTAATTAAAATTAATTAAAAACTAAAAACTAAAAACTAAAAAATGGAACTAACAGCAGAATTTAAAGACTTTTATAAAGAGTTGACCGATGGTTCACTATCAGAAGATGTAAAAAATAAAATTGTGGATGATATTAAGTCACAATCAGAGTCTAATAACTATACGTTTAATTCTTTGGAAGATAAAGAACTCCGTATGAAATATTTAGCGATTGCTATTGACACATTGGACTTAAATGAGGTAAATAAGAAATATCTATCTGAGAACTTTTTAGAAGAAATTAAAGCGTTAAAAGGACTTAATAGCGGCGATAAAGAAAAGGATGCGAAAATGATTCGTAGTTTTTACGAAAAAATTCAAGCAAAATATCCCGAAAATTTTAATCAAGCCTAAAGCAATAGCATAATGAAAACATATACAAAAAAAAGGTACGATCACTTTCTTTTTGACAAGAAAGATGATATTACAGTTCTTGGAAAAAAGACTGTAAAAAAGATTAAAAATAATTTAACAATTGATGATTACAGTCTTTCCTTCAATACAAAGTCGTATCATAATGTTAAGTTTATTTGTCAGGACGGTTTAATTGTTAATTATCCAATTAATAAAAAATCTGTTTGGAAATCAACCGATCTTATTGAATCAGGTAAGGTTGATAAAATTCAAATAGAAAAAATTTCTAAAAAGGAATATAAAACATTGTCAAAATTCTGTGATAAATAAGATTTTAATAATACTATTTTTATTATTACCAGTAAGTGTATTTTGTCAACGGATAAGTCCATTAAATTATAAATTTAATATTGACTCGAAAATTCCTATTAATGCATCTTCGAAATTTAAAGATTTAAAAGTAAATAATCTTTTCTATAAACACATTAGAAACACACCACTAAAAGTATCTATTAAACTAGGTGTTAATACAGATACTTTTAGTGATTTTATAGAATCTGAGCAAGATAACGACCCAACAAATGATGGTATAGATTTTGAGAATTTAGTAAAATCAAATTTTAGAATATTTTATCAAGTCAAGGATATTTCATATTTTATTGGTAATAAAATAATTTTTAAAAAAGAACAGTTTTATGTTGGTGTTAGATTTAGTATTGATTTGAATTATGATAATGATGACTATGAAAAATAAGGGTTTAGGAAGTGCAAGCATATCACATATAGTAGCTTGTTCCCAAAATTGGGTTATCGGTAAAGATAATAAGTTGTTGTGGTATATTCCAGAGGATTTAAAAAGATTTAAAAATTTAACAATGTTACACCCTGTTATTATGGGTAGACTAACTTGGGAATCCATACCAGAGAAGCACCGGCCATTAATTGGGAGAACAAATATTGTTATTTCATCCAATAAAGACTATAAGCCAAAGGGTGCTATAATAGTTTCATCTATTAACAACGCAATCCAAAAAGCGATTGAGTACGATAAAAAAGAAATATTTATAATTGGTGGTTCCAGTATTTACGAACAAACTATAGATATGATTGATAAAATATATTTAACGAAGATTTATAAGAATTTTGAAGGAGATTCTTTTTATAAAAAAATAGATGATACTTGGGTTATTACAAGTAAAGAAGATAAGTCCTTTGAAGATATGAATTATTCATTTATAAATTATGAAAGAAACTGAACAAATAAGAAATAATATACTTTCTAAGTTATCCAGAAAGTGTGTATTCAACCGAACGTATCAGATATTGATGATGTATTAGATCAAATACTTAATATGTGGTACTATTAAAAAAATGAGATTATCGATTCACGCACACCATCTTTTGAAATTCCCTTATGTGCTAAATCACACCAAATAAAGTTGATTAATAACTCACCAAGATAGATATCATCAATCACCAACCATTTATCTGCTTTATTGACATCAAGCCAATATAATATTTCCTTAGATCTATTAATTTGTATATTATTATATTTTAGTTTAGTGGTGATTCCTATAGGTTTTTTAATTATACCTTGCTGTTTATAAAAATCTGATATTTTTTCAATGTCTGAACTCCAATCAGATGAAATTACTATTTCAATATCTGTATTTTCTATAATATTATTCAATATACTAACACATTTACTATCAAAAATATCAAATGGTCTTGTAGATAAAAGCTCATTTGTTCTTGGAGAATACTTTCTGCATATTTTTTAACAGCAGCTAGCCATTTAGTCACATTAAGATTTTCAAAATAAGCCTTTGATTTTTCAGCTACTTCAATTTTAGTAACTTCTTTATCATTAAATGTTATTTCAAACATTACATCTTCCAACAATCTATCACCAACAGCATAACCATTAACTAAAAATCTATTTTCGGTTATTTCAATCGGTGTTTGTGGAACACCATTTTTTACATCATTCGACCAAAATGCGTATAACTTTGTTATTATATTTTGTTATTATATTTTGTTATTATCTATTTATAGATTCTTTTTCAGATAAAGTTTATAAAATTTTTTATAACTATTTTGTATGTGTTTATTAATATAATAATTGATTTGTTTTAATAATGATTTATTTATTTCATCATTAAATATAATTTTATTAATTTTAGATTTGAACCAATATTTTATTTTATCGTTTTTAGTTATTTTTTCATCTTTTTTATTATAAAATAAATCTTGTCTTTTTATAAATTCATCTAAAAAAATATTACAATCACTATTTGAATTAAAAAAATCTAATAAGTCAAATTTATTTTCATAATAATATTTATATAATTTATAAATATATTCATTTTTTATTATATTATCAATTGTATTATATTCATTGTCATTATTTAATTTTAATTCATTTCTAATATCATTAAATATATTATGATAATGTGATTCGAATTCATCTGGATTACAAAAATAAAAAGTATCTAATAGTAATTCAATATCATCTTTACTTTTAAATAAGAATTTATAATTTTTAACTATTAAACTACCAATATGATTTATATAAAAATATGAATCTGTTTTAAAATTTCTTCTAATACATCTATCTAAATGTTTAAGTTCGTGTATTAATGTTGATTTATCTAAACCATTCAATCTAATATTAAATTCAAATTTATCACTATTTTCAACTTGAAAATCACCTAATAACTTTTTATCATATAAAACGTAAATATTAATTATTATATTAAACCCTAAATAATTCATTTCATACTTCAAATATTCTTTATCACCTATTTTTGAAATAATATCATCAGAAATTGGTTCTAATTCATTAATTATTCCCATTTTTTCAAAAATAAAATTATTATATTTAATTATATGATTCATATGTAATATATATTAAATTTCCCTCCTTCTTTTTTCTAAAATTTCCCTTCAGTCTGATTAAAATTTTTTATATGTTTCATTTTTATTTTATTTTTCTAATAATTTATTTAATAATCTTTCTCTTTTAATTGATAAAAACATTGATTCTTTAATACAATAAAATTGTTTAATAATTTTTGGATAACTTTGATAATCTTTTAATAGATCAAATTCACTTATTATTTCACCAGTAAAATCCATACAACAAAAATTTGTATATAAATGTGAATATAATACTTTAATTTTTAAGTGTTGCCAAGATGATGGAATATCTATTTCACCAACTATTTTATAATCTGAAATTGTTTTCATCTTCTGATTTTTGTATCTTATAAAATATTTTTTAATTTTTTATTCCTTCTTTCTTTAATTGTTATAAATTGATTCGGAAAATCTAATAAATCTACATCAAGAAATTCTTGAGTTTTTATATTTATTAAACGAACTCCCTTCCTTATATTAGTAAATCCGATAAATTCAAATTTCTCATTGGTATCATTTGAAAAGAAAATCTCATTATCCTCAATTATATCATAAATAGATGCTAAATTTTTAAGTGATTTATTCATTATGCTAAAATTTAGAATCTTTTTGGAGCATTCTCAAGCAAACTCATTACCGCATCAAAATAAGGATTTATATCTCTACTAGGTCTAATATCCCAACCCCTATCATAATTAACTACACATGCTGCAATAAAATTTTGTTTCTCTTGTCTTATCTTTTCATCCCAAATAGAAAGTTTCGAAACCCTTCCATTATTTATACCAGAAGTTGAACCAACATCAAATAATTTTGCTTGAAAATCATATGGACCAACCTTACCATCACACCAATTAGTACCACTTTCAAATTTCGTAAACATTGCACAGGAGTTTTCTTTCATATTATTTAGAATAAATTTATATAAATATACGGAAAAATTATACCTTCCCAACAGGTATTACAAATCTTATCTTTGCGGTGGATTTGACATGCAATAAAGATTTCGTAATTTTTTTATCCTCTTAACCTTATCAATTAACTCCATTCTAATAATTTATCAATCATCTCATCCCGTCGAAAACTAATAACTAAATCATTAAATTGCTTCCTAAGGTTCGGAAAAACATCATATATTATTAAAAATTCATTACTAGTTAAATTTTTATTCCATCTATGATCATAAAAATAAGCTGAATTATAATCAGAATCAACATATACAGAAACTTCAACTTTAGTGCCCTTTGAATAATCAAAATATGCAGCCTTCACTGACCTCCTATTCACTATATCATTAAGATTAAATACTAACTTACCAATAAATCTGAATTCACTCTTCGCCTTATACATTTAATATATTCATTAATCCATTTAAATAACCTCATACTTCATTTCATATCCTGCGAGACTATTATCAAATTCTATATCATCATCCATAATTTCTTCTGGGAAACCCCAGTGTTTGATACATTCTTTCTTTAGTTTTTCTAAAGACTTAAACTTACCGACTGGTTTCCAGTCCATATAACTTGCTCTATATAATACATATATTTTATCCATTTTAATTAATTTTTATCTAATAATTTATTAATCACCTCATCACGGTGAAATTTAATCATCGCTTTTATAATATTCACTTTTAAAGGGGAAGATATATTTTTATAAATATTCATTCTAATAATTTCTCTAATTTATTATCGCGCTCAAGCATCTTAGAATAAGAGATAATAATAGTATCAAATTGCTCCTTTATACTTTTACTCAGCGAATATAAATGTACAAAATAATCTGTAGATATAATCCTACCATTTAATCATTCAGGAAATTTTTTATTATCCCTGGTTTAGAACTACCCATAACAAGTTTCCCTATTAAATAATTTTATCTGTAATAAATATTCGTAATTATTTTCCATCTAATAATTGTTCTAATTTTTTATTCCTAATAAATTTCTTTGTCTCACTCGAAATAAATCTTGATAATTTATCACTAAAAATACGTGTATCAGTAATATCAATTATGGATAATAAATTATTTTCCTTATCATATATTTTATATTTAGACTCACTTAGAGAAAAATATACAAGGAGTTCATATTGATATGGAATATAGTAAGTCAGATTTTGATAATAACCTATTTTCTCTATCATATATTTTATATTTAAATTTACTTAGAGAAAAATATATAAAAATTTCTTCCATTTGTCCAGAATGTAATTGACCAGTTCTCTCTAAATTAATTTTCGTTAAGAATTCATAATCATCTAATATATTTTCTTTATACATCTAATAATTGTTTTAATTTACTATTTCGCATTATCTGCTTCAACAACTCACTCTTAGCAATTTTAATTTTATCGATATTTTCACTTGAAAAAAAATATCTTCTTATTCTCAAAGGGGATAATAATTTTGAATTATTATAAAATGAATATTGTTTCGATTCTAAATTATAATAAACTTCTAATTTTTGCTTACTTCCAGAGCTTCTTTCTAACACATTAATTGAACATAAAAATTTAACCTGATTATTTCCCATTTTCTTTAAGTAGTTTTGTTAATAACTTTTCTCTGTTAATAACTTTTAATAAATTATTATATTGATTTTGGACATTCGGCATTTTCATATAAATTGAACTTAAAAATTTCTGTTGAGAAAAAGTTTCATCCCATTGATTTTCGATAAAATCATATTCATCAAATTTCTTATTATAGTAACAATTAATTTCAAGCGGTAATTTTTTTCTAGAATTCATTATAAATCTTTGAAATCTAGATTCATTATAACTTTTTGTTATTACAATTTTACCAATGAAATCCTTATTATTACTCATTTTTATTTTTTCCACTTATATATACAATTAGGTTTTGATTATTTGATTTGTAAAATTCTTCTTAATTTGGATTGTTTTTTATATAAAAGTTAATTTTTTCGATAATTTTTAGTCTTAATTTATATTCTTGTTATATTACTAACAATTGTATCATATTCCTATTTGTACGTTGATGTATATACAAGTTAGTACATGTATAGACTCTCGTATTACTCCCTGAGAAGTTACTCCCTGAGAAGTTACTCCCTGAGAAGTTACTCCCTTAAATTAGACAAGGAATTAGTCTATATACTATTAATGTAATTATAATTGGTTGATAAAACCAAGTGAATAACATCCAGCCAAGTGTATAGTTAGATTTTAGGTTATTATAGTATTTTGGTACTAGGAACATTCCGTAGATAGGAATGAACATTTTATAATATTTAGATTTAGTCATTATTTGTATTTTTTGATTTAGGGCAATATATTTTTTGTGCAATAATTAATATATGAAAAATAAATTTTATTGGAGTATTTTCATTAGTTTTTTATCTCTTTTTGCGTGGAGTGTATTATTGTTTAATGATTCTATGTATTTTTCAACTTCGTCTGTATTTTCTCTGTTATTAATTATTTCGTATTTAAATTTGCTATGATTGATTGGGATAAATCCAAATAATATTCTATAGATTAGCCAATATTCTCCGAATGGACTTTCATATTCATGTTTATATTTAAAATTTGTAATAAAATATTTTTTCATATTCGTTTTGGAATTTATTTGAGAGTTATAGCATACTGTTATTATTTGTTCACCGCTGATATTATCTAGTTTATGGCCTTTAGTAAAAATATTAGCGATTATTCGTTTTGTATATTTTAGGTCTGGTATATTATTAAGGTTTAGGATATCAATTAGTTTTTTTCGATTATTTTCTGAAGTATCTTTTTCATGTACACCACAGGAAGAATGTTATGATTAGCACCTTAGCGTCAGTTTTTGGTTATTTAGTTTATCGGCAACTTGAAACACATTCGGCAAGCCAAAAACCGAACTCCAAACTGCAAAACTTAGCGGTAATGATATTTGTGCTTATCATAGAACTCTATCAAATGATAAATACACTTTGCATCTCCACTACTGCTGAACATATACTTTTTGCGCAAGTATTCTACCATCTGGTCAAGTGAAAGTGTATTCCAATCTATCCAGCCATCAGGTAAAGCACTACCGCTAACAGCACCTAAATCGCTATTGGCGGTTTCTTCTTTATTTGAGTTTTCGTGTTTCATTTTTACTTTATTTTAATTTGATAATTTTGTGTTTTAAATCGCCAACAGCGTTTACTCTAAAAGTATCGTGCATATACACATTTTCAATTCCTTTTACACCGTTACCGAAAGAAATGTTCTGGTTGGCAATGGGTTCATTTAGTTGTTAATAATTGTATAGTTATACCCATTTTTTATGTTACTATTATCATCTTCTGATAATATTTCTAGTATTTGCGACAGTGTGTTATCGGATAGGTTATCTATATTATATAGAATTTCCTTTTCTATTTTTTCTTTTATCTCTGTGCGTGAGATTTCTTTTGTTGATTTCCAGCCCATTATTTTATTTTAGCATTTTTTATTTTAGCATTAAGATAGTTCATTAGATAGGTGTATATTTTTTCTTCATATCTTTCACCAATAAATTTATTTATTCTAATTGAATAGTCGTTATGAATTAGGTCGAGTGTATAATTTTTAAAATTCTTATCTGTTATTGAGTTGGATTTTTTGGTAATATTGTTAATATCTTGTATAAGTGATGATATATATTTTTTTTGTTTATCATCCATTAGTGCTATTTTCTCTGTTAGATAGTCTAGCATTTTATATTGTTCGTTTGAACCAAATGTTCCTTTATCCATAATTATTTTTTTAAGATAACATCTATATAAATATACGGTTTAAATTTGAAATTGTTTAAAAAATTTTAGGGTCTGGGAATGTTGTTGAGATACGAATGGTGATGGCTTGTATTATATCAGTTTTAAGAGAAATATGATTTAAGTAGTCAGATTGATTATTCTTTACTTGTAATATTTTTGAGTTATATCCCATTAGGTTAAGACGTTTATTAAAGTCTTGTGCATCTTTTACTATTTTATCTTGATTTTCATATTTAAAGAATTGTCTTCTTTCGACTGTTATTGGGAGATATATTCTAATGGCTATTTCTTTATATATTGAGAGGTCTTCTGATATTAAATTTTTTACTGGGAAATGGTAGTATTTTCTGTCATCTTTTGTTATATAGATAATATTATAAGCAACTGCGGGTCCAAATTCATTATCGTCATTAGGTTCGATATTATATTCATCTATTAGGTCTTGAAACACGTCTAATATATCGGCTAAATCATCTTTTGAAAATTTGCGATTTCTAAAGAAAATAATTTTCTCTATCAAATTACTCTTTGATTCGTTATTGGTATTGGATTCACTAAATGATTTTAGATATTTCATTTATTATATATTATTTAATTTTTATTTAATTTTTATTTAATTTTTTGATTTAAAAATATAATATATAGTTTATGAAACACATACAAAGATTTAATGAGAATAGTGAAATTGAAGATAAAGTATCTATTATTAGAGTAAAAGATTTGATAACCTATCTTAAAGGATTTGATCCAGAAACAGAAGTGGTATTATCATCAACTTATACAAAAGGAGAAACTGCACATGAAAGGCTAGAATCGTCACATTGGATACATAGAAGAACAGATGGTAAGGTTGTGATAGATGGCTTAAAATAAAAAAAAATAAAAATTGTTTTTTCTGATGGTGAGATGCGAGCGTTTTATAAAAAAGATCCTGATGGTTATAGAGGAAAAGTTGATTATAAAGCAATTGTAAAGACACGTTGTGAGGCAGTCAAACTGATGGATATACTTAGATAATATTTAAATTGGTCTAAAATAAGATACTCTAAACACGGTTATATTAAATTTTTCTAAGTCCTTGGTATAAGGATTTATATTGGTCATATTATTTATTTCAAATTTTGATGCTAGTGTAGGTTTCCATCCTATTGATTTCAAGTATGAATCTATAGAATCTACTAGTTCTTTGATATCGAATGTTTTAAATCTATTAAATCTATCTCCTGTTTTTTTATAGTAAAATGTCATAGTAGGTAATTCATTAGTTGAATATAATGATGAAAAAAGTTCATACTCCAAGGGAGCATAATAAATTTCAAAGTATGGGTTGGGTTTAATATAGTTATTATCTTCATTAAAATCCCTTAATATTTCGTTGCAAGTTTGAACAATTTCATCATATTCTTTTTTTGTATTAAATATATTTTCATTTATTTTATTATTTATACCTAATTCCTTTTTAATTTTAGCAATAAATTCATTTACTTCCCTTTGAGGCATATCACCTAAATCTTTATAGGGATCAGGAACAACATATACATAATCTGCTATTGCTGCTAATTCTTTCCCAGCATCATCTTTATCTTGTATAAGAATTTTCTTTTGTGGTAGCGTATTGTACCAATTTTGTGCTTGCTTGGATAGCGAGCAGCCAAGATTTGCAACTCCCGGCTCACCTGCATTATGTACTTTAATAATATCAAATATACCTTCAGCAACAAAGAAGTAACTTTTAGTATCGATGAATGTTTCTAATCCATATACGGATATTTTAGAATGACCGCTGGCTTCTTTATATGGTTTTGTATAATATCTCCCCGCTGATCCAAGACCGTCTTGTTTTGGATAATCTGGATTATATTTTTGATGCCCAACACAATCACCACTTAGATTGTAAAGGAAGAAATAGGTATTATTTGTTTTTTCATCGTGTATAAAATGAGTAATGTCTGGATCAATACCCCGCTGTTTGAGGTGATCAAGATTCTCTTTTATAAATTGTGAAAATTTTCTAATCATATTTTATATATTAATTTCGATAAATCGATCAACCGCTTTATGAGGTTCGTTATCCTTAGATAACGTAATTATATCAAACCACATTGATAGTGGTCTCGCATATATACTTCCAAATAAAATTGATTGATAGATAACAAGTGGTTCGCCTGTTTCAGAGTGCGTTGCCATTGTTAGCACTTTATATTTACCACCTTTATAGTGTTGATAGGTTTTCCCTATCTCTGGATATACTTTAATTTCTTTTGTTTTCATATCATTATATTATCAGTTATTTTTGGTTTATTGTATGAATTAAATTCTTCAATGTTTGTTATTCTTATATTTTTCCAACATCCACCAAAAAAGTATGATTTTATTTGTGCTGATATACTATCATACTCATCACCCCGTTCAAAATGTTGTAGTATATATGTAGTTTCTAACCAAGACCACCAAGTTGTTAGTGAAGAGGATTGATATATTCTTAGAGGGAGTAATGTAAATTTTTTAATTATTCTTTATTTTTTAGTCTGTTTCTATAATCAAAGGCGCTGTAGAATTTTTTCATCCCGCCATATAAATATCTTATTAATTTATTTTTACTTGTTGGATTTGTGATTAATATCCAATCAAGATAGAATTGGCCACCAATTAATGTAAATAATAATTTGGATTTATTTGCTGTAGTTATCATCAATAATTTGTCTAATCTCGTTAATACCTCCTAAAATTTTGTTAAATGGTTCATCTAGTGTTTTTGGATCATCATAGAAAATATGCCCCCATTCTTCTATGAAATTTATAAAGTCTTTAATTTCAAGCAATTCTTCTTTTTTGATTTCGTTTATATTCATTTAAAAATTTTTAATAAAGGTGTTTCGATTAGATTATTCATTTAAATTTAATATTTCATTTAGTAGTTTATCTCTATTTTCTGCTTTAGAATAGAATTCAATTACAATTTTTGTATCTTTATTGATTTCTGCGAGTATTTCAAGAGTTTTAGTAAATGGATAGTGCATAAACTTTTCACCTTGTGTATCATTTATATTAAATACGGGCGTCATGTC